>JGI25156J39149_1000016_pt1 | contig 178691 bp, 168 predicted proteins | sample AraplaCL_Col_mMS_FD_39149 | JGI IMG/M metagenome (IMG submission 39149)
ACCACTACAACTGCCATCGGCCTCATAGCGGCATCGGTGGCGTGTCGCCCATCTCCAGGGTCAGCACTTCAAGACACGACCTGTTGACGGTTCACAACTAGCCATCGGATGCAGTGCAAATCCCATGGCCGAGCGTCGGCGCGGTGTCATGCTCGGCCGAGGGTGGCGCCTGCAGTGTCCGCCAGATGCTTGAACCCGACGCATTCTTGGGGGACGGCCAAGGGCTGCAATCGCTGCATTGCCGCCATGCATGGATCGCCGCGGGCTGTCTGCAAGAGACTGGTTGCGGTCGTTCGTCGCAGCGCGGCCAAGGGCTTCTGTTGGCCGAGATCGTGAGTTCAACCGCGCTCGAGGAGCCTGAACCACGCCCGTCGCAGCAGGCGCGATCTGCGGGGCCCTCAACTTGATGGGGCACCATCATTGGTATCCTTGGATCAGGTCTCGGCGGAACGGGCAATGGCAATAGCGACGAAGAAGTCAACGACGACGCGCAGGACGCTAACCCCTCCGAACGCCGTGCCGAAGCCCAAGGCGTCGCCTAAGGCCAAGAGGAGGGTCACCCGGCGATAGACACCGTCCGCGCCTCCCGCGACGGCCACGAGTTCCACGAGGCCTGGGTCGCTCGAAAGTGCCTGGGCTTGCTCCTGCCCGGCGCCGAGTTGGTCGGCATCGCGGTGGAGGGTTTCGCCAACGAGGACCAGCGCGGCGTCTCGAACGAAGGCAATGAGATCGCCGACGCGTCATGTACTTCGGAGGCCGGGCCAACCTGCAGCACGCCAAGCGCGTAGTGGTGGTCCAGGTGAAGTACTCCATGGCGGCCGAGCACAAGCCGTTTCGGGCGGCGGATGCGAGAAAGCCCGAAGATCTCGCGCAAGACCGGGCGGCCGAACTGGAGTGCTCGCATGCCCGACCAGGGCTTGTGCTCGGCCTGCATGCGCGCCTGCAGGAACTCGTAAACGTGGCCCGGGGTGACGCTGTCGAGGGGAATGTCTCCGCAGTGCTCGATGAACAGGTTCCAGGCGTTGACGAGCGCGCCGAGGTGGCTCTTGCCGCACGAGGGCGCCTTGTAGTCGCGGTAGACCTCCGTGACGCTGCTCAGTAGCACCAAGCGGGTGGGCGTCGGCGGCGGGGCCGGACTGTCGCCCTGGTTGCGCTCCCGAATGCGCTGGGCGCCGTCCTTTTCGACGCTGCGAACGCTCGCACCAGCTTGACGAAAAGAGGGTCGCTCGTCTCGAGCTCGTAGCCTATGGCCCAACACCAATCAAGGACGGTCTGGACGAGACCCGACCAGCGAGGAGAGGCGGGTCCCTGCGCCAGGACGGAACGCATGGCGACGTCTGTCATCGCGCAGAACTCCTCGATGCCGCGCAAGGCATCATCGTCCAGGCCGTCAGGCCCTGTGCGGTCGTTCTCGTCGACCGCCAGCGAGGCATAAACCTCGCCGCGCAGATGGAGTCGATGAGCGGGCCGGTCAGGGTCGTCGGCTTGACGCCGAAGTCGATCCGATCCTGCCCGGCCTGGGCCTCGAGGGAGGCCCATTCCCGGCGCTTCTCGGCGAGCAGGGCCAGGCCGACCGGCTTGGCTTTGTGGATGTCGGAGTGACCCGTGGACTGTCGGAACTCGACCTTGTCGACGAGGTCCCGGATGGACTCGGGTGCGACGAGGCGGACGTACCAACGCGTGCTGCGCGGCGGCCTGTAGAAGTGATCTGGCACGGTGAGTGAAGTGGTTGATTTGGCACACACGATTGGCACACCTAGCCGTTTGCAAGTCCTTGTCCAACAAGAACTTTCGGCAAATCAACAACTTACTTGAGCCCTGGCGGAAGCGGTGAGATTCGAACTCACGGGCCCTTGCAGGCCGACGGTTTTCAAGACCGTTGCAATCGACCACTCTGCCACGCTTCCTGGATCGAGTCCGCGATTGTAGCGACCGGGTCAGCCCGGCTTGCGCGACTGGGGGCAGGGCACCTGGATGACTTCGCGGCGGCCGCTGTCCACGCGCACGGCGGTGAGCTGGCCGCCCCAGATGCAGCCGGTGTCGATGCACAGGAGCGTCGGGGTGTCGACCAGGCCCAGTTGCGACCAGTGGCCGAAGGCGATGGGAACGTCGCGGGTCAGGCGGTTCGGGTGGGAGAACCAGCGCTGCATGCACGGGTCGGCTTCGCCGGGGGTGTCCTTCTTCAGCTCGAGCTCGCCCTCGGCGCTGCACAGGCGCATGCGCGTGAGCACGTTGACGATGAAGCGCCAGCGGTCCGGGCCTTGCAGCGCCGGATCCCAGCGGCGCGGCTCGTTGCCGTACATGGTGGGCAGGAACTCGAGGAGGTCGTCCGAGCGCAGCAAGGCCTCGATCTCGGCTGCGTGGCCGAGCGTGTCGGCGGCGCTCCACTGCGGGATGACGCCGGCGTGCACCAGCAGCCAGCCGCAGGCCTCGGCGGCCATGCGCCGGTGGCGCAGCCAGTGGAGCAGGGCGTCGCGGTCCTCGTGCGCGAGGATCGGGTCGAGCGTGTCGCCCTTGCCGGGCTTGCGCACGCCGTGCGCGACCGCCAGGAGGTGCAGGTCGTGGTTGCCGAGCAGGCACTGCGCGGCGTCGCCGAGCGCGGCCAGGCGCTGCAGCACGGGCAGCGATTGCGGGCCCCGGTTGACGAGGTCGCCCAGCACGTGGATGCGGTCGCGCGACGGGGAGAAGTCGATCGTGGCGAGCAGATGGTCCAGTGGGTCGCAGCAGCCCTGGAGGTCGCCTATCAGATAATCCATGGTCCGATTCTGCTACGCTGACGAGCTTTGGCCTTTCAGCCCCTCCGTATTTCCCCTTGCCCTCGGGATGCCTCGCCGGCACCCGTGTTCCGCCTGTACCCGGGAAGGAACCCCGAACTGCCCGCCCTCCGCGCCTCTCGATGGACGTCGCCCTTCTCTTTTTCCTGATCCTGCTGAACGCCGCGTTCGCGATGTCGGAAATGGCGTTGACGGCCAGCCGCAAGGCGCGCCTGCAGGTGATGCTGGAGGCCGGCGAGCACGGTGCCGAGGCGGCGATCGACCTGCACGACCATCCCACCAAGTTCCTGTCGACGGTGCAGGTGGGCATCACGTCGATCAGCGTGCTCAACGGCATCGTGGGCGACGCCGCGTTCTCCGAGCCGCTGGGCGTCTGGCTGGAACACAGCTTCGGCCTCGCGGCGCGCGCGGCCCATGTCAGCGCCACGGCCCTCGTGGTGCTGATCATCACGGTGATCACCATCATCTTCGGCGAGCTGGTGCCCAAGCGCATCGGCCAGATGTTCCCCGAGACCGTGGCCAGCCTGCTGGCGCCGCCGATGCTGTGGCTGTCGATGGCCACGCGGCCGCTCGTCGTCCTGCTGTCCAAGACCACCGAGTTCATCCTGGGCCTGCTGGGCATCCGCGGCAACGCCAAGCGCGAGGTGACGGAAGAGGAGATCGCGGCCAGCCTGGAAGAGGGCCTGGACGCCGGGGTCATCGAGGCGCAGGAGCACCAGATGGTGCGCAACGTGTTCCGCCTCGACGACCGCCAGATCGGCTCGATGATGATCCCGCGCGCCGAAATCACGTGGCTCGACGCCAACGCGCCCATCGCCGACGTGCTGCGCATGGTCGCCACCGAGGAGGACGGCCATTCGCGCTACCCGGTATGCCGCGGCGGCCTGGACGACGTCATCGGCGTCATCACCGCGCAGGGCCTGCTCAAGCCGCTGGCCGAGGGCCGCATGCCGGTGCTGACCGAGGAGCTCGAGCCTCCCGTGTTCGTGCCCGAGACGCTGTCCGGCATGGAGCTGCTAGATCACTTTCGCAGCCACGTGGCGCAGCTGGTCTTCGTCGTCGACGAGTACGGCGCCGTGCAGGGCGTGATCACGGTGCGCGACGTGCTGGAGGCGATCACCGGTGAATTCGGCCCCGAATCCGGCGATGATGCGTGGGCCGTGCGCCGCGAGGACGGCAGCTGGCTGATGGACGGCCTGATCCCGGTGCCCGAGATCAAGGATCGCCTCGAGATCAAGGACCTGCCCGAGGAAGACCGCGGGCGCTACAACACCCTGGCCGGCATGATCATGCTGTTGCTGGGACGCCTGCCCCGGACGACCGACGTGGTCGAATGGGGCGACTGGCGATTCGAGGTCGTCGACCTCGACGGCAAGCGAGTCGACAAGGTGCTCGTGAGCCGGAATCCTTCCCCTGGAGAACAACCATGATCGTCACGAACCTGCACAAAGAGCCCGTTGCGCTCGACACCGTCCTTCATCGCGACCTGCGCCTGAAGAATGACCTGAATGCGATTCCCAGGCTCGCGCCGTTCACGTCCTTCATCGTGTCGGTGAGCGAGTTCGCCGATGCCTCGCTGACCTTCCCGATCCTGTTCGTGCGCGCCGCGCCGGACGCCCTCGGCAAGGACACCGTCGCCCCCGTGGCGGTGTTCGGCCTGAAGCCGGGCGAGAACCTGTTCGCCACCGCGGACGGCAAGTGGGACGCCGGCTACGTGCCCGCGATGCTGCGCGCCTATCCGTTCACGATGGCCCGCATCGAGGGCTCCGACCGCTGGGCCATGGTGTTCGACAACACCTGGGAAGGCATGTCGCGCACCGAAGGCCTGCCGCTGTTCAACGAGCAGGGCGAGGCCAGCGAGCTGCTCAACGGCGTGCACAAGTTCGTGCAGGACCTCGAGAGCGACCTCGAGCGCACCCGCCAGGCCTGCGCCGCGCTGCTGGAGCTCAAGCTGCTCAAGCCGATGCGCTTCGACGCCACGCTGGCCAACGGCGAGCAGCTCTCGGTCGACGGCTTCATGACGGCCGACGAGGAGGCCATCGGCAAGCTGTCCGACGCGCAGATCGCGCAGATGTACCGCAACGGCCTGCTCGGCCTGATCCTGATGCACATCGCATCGCTGAACAACATGCGCCGCCTGCTGGACCGCCGCATCCAGCAGCAGGGCACCGGCGCCGCCGCCAACGACGGCGCCGCCAACGCCTGAGCCTGCTGTACTGACGGGCCCGGGGCCGGCCGGGGCGCGCGAGCGCCTCGCCGGCCCCGCCGCGTTTCAGGCCCCGGCCGCGGGTGGCTTCCACCCCAGCCGCGTCGACAGCTGCCGGGCCGCCGGTCCGAGCACGCGCGCGACCACGCCGTCCACGGCCGCATCGAAGGTGGCGCTGGGGCCGATGGCGGTCAGGCTGAGCACGAGCTGGCCGCGGGCGTCGAACACCGGCACCGCCAGCGCGCTCAGCCCGGGCAGAGCGACGCCGGAGATTCCCGCGACGCCATCGGCGCGCACCCGCTCGATCTCGCGGTCGAACGCCGCGCCCAGCCCGAGGCGCCCGCCCGTGCGCGCGCGTGCGGGACGCGGGCCCGCGCCCACGGCGGCGAGCTTCGCCTCGTTGGCCAGCGCCTCGCGCACGGCGTCGGCCGGGCCGAAGGCGGCGAACAGCCGGCCCGACGCGGTGTCGGGGATGCTCATCACGGTGCCATGGCGCATCGACACGTGCACCGGCGACGGCGCCTCGGCGATGCGCACCAGCGTCGGCCCGCGATGGCCCCAGACGGCGATCGCCACGGTGTGACTGGTGGCGCGGGCAAGCTCGTCGATGCGTTCGGTGGCCAGGCGCACCGGGTCGTACTGCTGCAGGCCGATCAGGCCCATCTGCAGCGCGAGCGGACCCAGGCCGTAGCGGCCGCCCTCGGTCTCGCGCTCGACCAGGCCCAGCTTGATGAAGCTCACCAGGTAGGGGTGCGCCTTGCCGGCAGTCATGCCGGCGGCGGCGGCCAGATCCTTCAGCGCCAGCGGCTGGCCATGGTGCGCCAGCGCCAGCAGCAGGCGGCCGCCGACCTCGATGCTCTGGATGCCGCGCGAGTCGGATTCGCGTGGGGGACGGGGCTGGACGGGCGCTTTCACGACGGCGGTGGATTGGACAGGGTTGGACGACGCGGTCTATGATAGCGCCATGATTCAGCATTGGTGAATCGATTCAACAAGGGTGAAACAGATGACGGGCACCGCCTCCCCGAACGACGGCCGGCACTGCGGCTTCGGCAACCACTTCAGCAGCGAAGCCGTGCCGGGTGCGCTCCCGCAGGGCCGCAACAGCCCGCAGAAGCCGCCGTTCGGGCTGTACGCCGAGCTGCTGTCGGGCACCGCCTTCACCGCGCCGCGCCATGGCAACCAGCGCACCTGGCTCTACCGCCGCCAGCCGTCGGTGCGCAGCGGCCCGTATGCGCCGCATGCGCACGCGCTGCTGAAGACGGGCGCCCGGGACGGGGTCGACATCCCGCCCGACCCGTTGCGCTGGCACCCCGTGCCGCTGCCCGCCGAGCCGCTGGACTTCGTCGACGGCCTGCGCACGATGGTGCTCAACGGCGACCCCGACGCGCAGCAGGGCGTCGCGGTCCACCTGTACGGCGCGGGCAAGCCGATGGGCTCCCGGGCTTTCGTCGACGTCGACGGCGAACTGCTGCTGATCCCGCAGGAGGGCGCGATCCGCGTCACCACGGAGCTGGGCGTGCTGCAGGCCGCGCCGGGGGAAATCCTGCTGCTGCCGCGCGGCATGCTGTTCAAGGTCGATCCGGCGGTGGATGGCGGCTCGGTGCGCGGCTACGTCTGCGAGAACTACGGCGCCGCGTTCCGCCTGCCCGAGCTGGGGCCGATCGGCTCCAACGGCCTGGCCAACACGCGCGACTTCGTCGCGCCCGTGGCCGCGTACGACGACGGCCCTGCGCAGCCCTGGGAACTGATCCGCAAGTTCGGCGGCGCGCTGTGGCGCGCGCCCGCGGCAGCGTCGCCATTCAACGTCGTCGCCTGGCACGGCAACCTCGTGCCCTACGTCTACGACACCCGGCGCTTCAACACCATCGGCTCGATCAGCTTCGACCATCCCGACCCGTCGATCTTCACCGTGCTCACGTCGCCGTCCGACACGCCGGGCTGGGCCAACTGCGACTTCGTGATCTTCCCGCCGCGCTGGATGGTGGCCGAGGACACCTTCCGCCCGCCCTGGTACCACCGCAACGTGATGAGCGAGTGCATGGGGCTGGTCCACGGCCGGTACGACGCGAAGGAGGAGGGCTTCCTTCCCGGCGGGCTGTCGCTGCACAACAGCATGGTGCCGCACGGCCCCGATGCCGACGCGTTCGACAAGGCCAGCACCGCCGAGCTCGCGCCGCGCAAGCTCGACGACACGCTCGCCTTCATGGTGGAGAGCCGCTGGCGGCTGCGCCCGACGGCGTTCGCGCTGAACGGCGGCCACCTCGACAGGTCGTACGCCGATTGCTGGGCTCCGCTCCAGGACAACTTCAAGGTGGACCGCCCGTGACCGCGATCGACTTCACGCACGACGCGCAGGCGCACAGCTGGATCGCCTCCGCCAACGCCGCCGACACCGACTTCCCGATCCAGAACCTGCCGTTCGGCCGCTTCCGCCGCGCGGGATCGAAGGATGCGCTGCGCGCCGGCGTCGCGATCGGCCGCGAGGTGCTCGACCTGCACGCGCTGGGCCAGCTCGACCCGCAGATCGCGGTGCTGCTGGGGCCGCTCGCGCAGGGCGACGTCAACGCCTTCATGGCGCAGGGCCGCGCGGCATGCATCGCGCTGCGGCAGGCGTTGTTCACCGGGTTGTCGGCGCAGCCTTCGGGCACCGCGTCGCTGTGGCGCGCGCGGGCCGACGCGCTGCTCGTGCCGCAGGACGAGGCCGAGATGGCGCTGCCGTGCCGCATCGGCGACTACACCGACTTCTACACCGGCATCCACCACGCGACGACGGTGGGCAAGCTGTTCCGCCCCGACAACCCGCTGCTGCCGAACTACAAGTGGGTGCCCATCGGCTACCACGGCCGCAGTTCGTCCATCGGCGTCAGCGGGCAGGCCTTCCCGCGCCCGTGGGGACAGGTCAAGGGCGAGGGCGACGCGCCGGAGTTCGTGCCGTCGCGCCGCCTCGACTACGAGCTCGAGCTGGGCTTCTTCGTGGGGCCGCCCAACGCGCCCGGCACGCCGCTGGACATGGCGCAGGCCGAGGCCTCGCTGTTCGGCGCCACGCTGCTCAACGACTGGTCGGCGCGCGACGTGCAGGCCTGGGAATACCAGCCACTCGGTCCGTTCCTGGCCAAGAACTTCGCCACCACGATCTCGCCGTGGATCGTCACGATGGAGGCGCTGGCCCCGTTCCGCACGCCGTTCGCGCGGGACGCCGCCGACCCGCAGCCGCTGCCCTACCTCGACTCCGCCGCCAACCGCGAGCGCGGCGCGATCGCCATCGCGCTGGAGGTCTGGATCCAGACACACGGGATGCGCGTCCGCGGCGAATCGGCGGTGCGGGTGTCGTCCAGCTCCTTCGCCGATGCGTACTGGACCCCGGCGCAACTGCTGGCCCACCACGCGAGCAACGGCTGCAACCTGCAGCCCGGCGACCTGATGGGCAGCGGCACGCAGAGCGGCCCGGCGGCGAACCAGGGCGGCTCGCTGCTGGAGCTGAGCCAGGGCGGCAAGCAGCCGTTCGATCTCGGCAACGGCGAGACGCGCACCTTCCTGCAGGACGGCGACTGCGTCATCCTGCGCGGCTGGTGCGAGGCCGAGGGCGCGCGCCGCATCGGTTTCGGCGACTGCGCGGGCGTGGTGCTGCCGGCGATCGAGCGATAGCGTCCGGCGTGCCGCGCCGATCGGCGACTCAGATCGCGGCGGCCGGTGCCGGCGTCGCGGCCGCCCGCTTCGTCGCCCCCGCGACCGCCGCGAAGACGACGAGTCCCGCGACGCCGCACAGCGCGTCCGCCCACAGCATGCCGTTGGTGCCCCAGCGCTTGTTCGCGGCGCCGTCGACGAAGGTCATCAGCATGATGGGCGAGTTCGACACCGCCGACAGGAAACTGAACTTGGTGGCCGCCGCGGTCTTGCCGATGGCCTCCAGCACCACCGCGCAATAGGCGGCGTAGCACAGGCCGACGACGAACGCGTAGGCCGAGGTCCAGAAGATGTACTGGTCCGGCGTGCGCGGGCACAGCGCCATGCCGATGGCCGCGCCCGCCAGCAGGAAGCCGAACACGCAGTAGGCCGTCTTGCGATCCATGCGATCGCACAGCCAGCCGCCGACCAGGCAGCCGAGCGCCGAGATCAGGCCGCTCATCGCGCCGGTGACGAAGGCGACGACGTTGGCCGAGGCGTGCCATTCGCCGGCGATCGGCGACCACAGGTTCTGCGCCGCGCCGCTGCCGATCGGCAGCAGGCAGATCATCAGCGCCAGGATGCCCACGCGCGAGCGCAGCAGATCCAGCATGTCGGTGCCGATCGCGCGCAGGTTGGCCGCCATGCCCAGGTGGCCGGCAGCCTCGACGTGGCCTTCGACCTTCAGCAATGGCCGCGAGTCGTCGACCCACAGCAGCGCCACGCAACACAGCGCGCACAGCAGGCCCAGCATCGCGCCCGAGGCCGCGCTGCTGAAGCCGCCGCTCTCGATCAGCCACAGGCTCAGGCCGCCGCCCAGGCCCTGGCCGCCGAGGTTGCCGGCCATCGACCAGCCGCCGGCGCTGCCGCGGCGGTCGTCGGGAACGGTGGCGGCCATCAGGCTTTCGACCGCCATCGCCAGCACCGTGGACGTGAAGTTGCTTATTGTCAGCCAGGCGCTGATGGCCACCAGCGACGGGTGCTCGCCCATCGCCGCCTTGCCCGCCAGCCAGAGCCCGAGTCCGCACACGAGCGTCGAGCCGGCGTACCAGACCTTGCGCGTGAGCATGGTGTCGATGAGCGGCGCCCACAGCCACCTGAACAGCAGGCACAGGTAGCTCAGGCCGACGACGACGGCGATGTCGTCGGTGTCGATGCCCTTGGCCTTCAGCTCGTAGGCGAGCGCCACCGTGAGGAAACCCGGCACGGCGCCGAACGGGATGAACAGCACCAGGAACAGGAGCGGGTGCGCCGCGTGCGGGCGCGCCGGAGCGGGCGCGGACGGGGCTTCGTGGGCCGGGGCCATGGGGGCTTTCGAGCGATCGATGCTGGATTGTCCCCGTCCGGCATGGGGGTGCATCTCCGGGATAGCGAGCGTGGGCGGCAGCTGCCGTGTTCGAGTGCGTGCACTGCAACGCGACGATGCCAGGGACAACAGCTTGGCCCGCACGGCCAGTGTGCGGCGGCGATCTCGGGGCGAGCATCGCGTCGCGGCCCCACGAAGGCCGGCCTGTATGCGCCGACCTCCGCGGATGAGCAAGCAGCCTGCGCGACGTCGACGGTCCCTGGGAGCGCCGGCGAGTCGCGTCGGGTGTCTCCCCGCACTTCCAAGAAGCAACCGGAGACCTCATGAAAACGACTCGTGCCCTCAGGCATGCGGCTGCCGCATGCGCGTTCCTCTCGCTCGGCTCGCAGGCGCTGCCCGCGCTGGCCGCCAACAACGATCCCGTGATCCTCGTGCACGGCTTCGCCGGCTTCGGCCGCAACGAGCTGCTGGGCTACAAGTACTGGGGCGGCCTCGACGACCTGCAGGAGCAGTTGAAGGCGCGCTACACGAACCAGCTCGTGGCCACCGCGGTGGTCGGCCCGTTCAGCTCGAACTGGGACCGCGCCGTCGAACTGTTCTACCAGATCAAGGGCGGCTGCGTGGACTACGGCGCGCTGCACTCGTCGGCCAATGGCCACTACGAGCGCCCCGAGAGCTACTACCACGACGGCCGCACCTGCTACGCCGGCCTGTATCCGGCCTGGGACGCCGGCCACCCCGTGCACCTGATCTCGCACAGCATGGGCGGCCAGACCGCGCGCATGCTGGTCCAGATGCTCGCGGCCAACGGCGCGCCGGGCAACCCGTCGCTCTTTCCGTACGCGGTCGCCGCGAGCTGGATCAAGAGCGTCACGACGATCGCCACGCCCAACGACGGCACCACGCTGGCCTATCGCATCACCGACTGGGTGCCGTTCGTGCAGCAGCTCGTCACCGGCATCGCGAACTTCACGGGCGCGACCGGCGGCAACCTCGTCTACGACTTCAAGCTGGACCAATGGGGTGTCGGCGCGCAGGCGCCGGGCGAGAGCTTCGGTGCCTACGTCAGCCGCGTGACGAGCAGCCCGCTGTGGAACTCGGGCGTGAAGGACCTGTCACCGTACGACCTCTCGCCCGCGGGCGCGATGGCCGAGAACGACTGGGTCAAGGACCAGCCCGGTGTCACCTACTTCTCGTGGGTGACGAACTCCAGCTACAGCGGCCTGCTGACCGGCTGGTCCTATCCGGACATCGACACCAACGCGCTGATCGCCGCGTTCGCCGGCCCCGGCTTCATGGGCAACTATGGCCGCGACTCGCGCCCGATGCCGCCCGTCGACGACAGCACCTGGTTCCCCAGCGACGCGGTCGTCAACACGGTGGCGCAGAAGGCGCCGACCTGGGCGATGAACGCGTCGGGCACGGTCTACCGGCGCGCGGTGGTGGTCAAGGACCTCAGCAACGGCGGCACGCCGCAGGCCGGCGCGTGGAACTACAAGGGCACGATGGGCGGCTTCGACCACCTCGACGCCGTCGGCTGGACGTTGTTCTGGGACAGCCTGTCCTGGTACAAGGCGCGGGTGGACGAGTTGCGGGCGCTCTGACCGACCGGTCATCGTGTGACACTGCTTCGCCTCGCGCAGGATGACGGCGTCGGCGCAACGTGGCGTGTCGGCGCTCCGCGCGACGCGCTGCTGCCGCGTCGCGCCCACCAAGTGTCATCCTGCGCGCGGTCGCAGCACCCACGCATGCCGACGAGCCTCGTCGGGGGTGGATCCTGCGACTCCGCTCCGCTGCGCGCAGGATGACGGCGTCGGCGCAACGTGGCGTGTCGGCGCTCCGCGCGACGCACTGCTGCCGCATCGCGCCCACCAAGTGTCATCCTGCGCGCGGTCGCAGCACCCACGCATGCCGACGAGCCTCGTCGGGGGTGGCTCCTGCGACTCGCTGCGCGCAGGATGACGGCGTTGGCGCAACGTGGCGTGTCGGCGCTCCGCGCGACGCACTGCTGCCGCATCGCGCCCACCAAGTGTCATCCTGCGCGCAGTCGCAGGATCCACGCACGCCGATGCGCCTCGTCCGGGGGGGATCCTGCGACTCCGCTTCGCTGCGCGCAGGATGATGGCGCGAGCGCGCCGCGCAGCGACAATGCCCGCATGAGCATCGGCCCGCAACGCATCGTCTGCCTCACCGAGGAAACCACCGAGTGGCTGTACCTGCTCGGCGAGGAGCACCGCATCGTCGGCATCTCCGGCTACACGGTGCGGCCGCGCCGCGCGCGCGACGAGAAGCCGCGCGTGTCGGCCTTCCTCGACGGCAAGATCGACAAGATCGTCGCGCTCGAGCCCGACCTCGTGATCGGCTTCTCCGACATGCAGGCCGCGCTCGCCGACAAGCTGATCCGCGCCGGCCTGAACGTGTTCATCACGAACCAGCGCAGCGTCGCGGAGATCTTCGCCACGCTGCGCCTGGTCGCCGGCCTCGTGCAGGCCGGCGACCGCGCCGAGGCCTGGATCGCGGCATGCCAGGCCCGCCACGCGGCGATCGCGGCGGCGTCGGCATCGTGGCTGCGGCGCCCGCGCGTGTATTTCGAGGAATGGGACGATCCGATGATCAGCGCGATCCGCTGGGTGTCGGAGCTGGTCGCCGTCGCCGGCGGTGTCGACGTGTTCGATGAGCTGGGCCGGCACGCCGGCGGCAAGGACCGCATCGTGCACGACCCCGCCGAGCCGCCGCGGCGCGCGCCCGACCTCATCGTCGGCAGCTGGTGCGGCAAGAAGTTTCGCGCCGCCAACGTCGCGGCGCGGCCCGGCTGGCAGGACGTGCCCGCCGTCGCGAACGGCGAGCTGCACGAGATCAAGTCCTGCGACATCCTGCAGCCCGGGCCGGCGGCGCTGACCGACGGCGTGGAGCAGCTGCATCGGCTGTGCGCCGCGTGGGCGGCGAAGCAGGGCGGCTGAAGGGCCGCGCTGCGTTCAGTGCTTGCCGACCGCCTGCGCGCCGCGCATCAGCGTCGCGTGCAGGTCGCCGATCAGCTCGGTGTGCTTGATCATCGATTCCACCAGGCCGGCGACGAGCGCCAGTTCGGCCACGGTCGTCCAGCCGGGGCGATGGATGATGGGGATCAGCTCGCCGACCTGCTGCGCGTGGCCGACGAGGCTGGCGAGCTTGTCGCCCAGCACGTCGAGGCGGCCTTCGAGGGCCTTGATCTGCGTGTCGTGCGGATTGGCGTGGGCCATGGTGTCTCCCGGGGTGATAGGGCACAGGTGGATGCGAGGCGCCTGTCGCCGTCGCTCCAACGAGTCTAGGCAGGCGCTGCCCCGCCGCACTCCCCCGGGCTAGGGAACGCGACGGAACTAGGGACGCAGCATGCGCACGGGCGCCGTCGCGCGGCCCCTGCTCATCGCTTCAGATCGCCGCAAGTTTCGCGATGCCTTGGGGCAAGCGCGTCGCGCCGTGGTCACGCCGGGGTCATCGCCGCCCGTGAGATTGCACGCGTGGCGCCTTCACGCGCCGCGTCCGAAGAACCAACCATCGAGACACCATGAAGACCCTTCTTGTCGTCACGGCCCTGCTGTCCAGCACCGCCCTCGCGTTCGCAGACGACCATCGCCACGTCGTCGAGCACGTGCTCATCATCAGCGTCGACGGCATGCACGCGCAGGATCTGGCGCGCTGCATCGCGGACGGGACCTGCCCCCACATCGCCGCGCTGGCGCGCCACGGCGTGACCTACGCCAACGCGTTCACGCCCGGCCTGTCGGACTCCGTGCCGGGACTGGCAGCGCTGGTGACCGGCGGCGGGCCGCGCTCGACGGGCCTGTTCTACGACGACGTCTACGACCGCACCCTGTACGCGGGCACCGACACGCAATGCGCGGGCAGGCCGGGCGTGGAGGTCCTGCTGCAGGAGCAGGTGGGCATCGACGCGATGAACGGCGGGGCGCTGACGCACCTCGACGGCGGCGGCGCGTTCAACCCGCAGCAGATCCCGCGGCGCAAGGTCGGCAGCCGATGCGTGCCGGTGTACCCGCACGACTTCATCCGGACCAACACGATCTTCGAAGTCGTCAAGCAAGGCCTGCCGCATGCGCACACGGCCTGGTCGGACAAGCACGCCTGGGGCACCGACTGGGTCAACGGCCCGTCGGGCCAGGGCGTGGACGACCTGGCGCGCACCGAGATCAACTCGATCGACGGCCCCGCCGGCAACGACTTCACGGGCTCGTACGACGGCATCGCGCCGGCCTATCGGCACACCGAGACCTTCGACGCGCTGCACGTCGCCAACATCCTCAACCAGATCGACGGCAAGGATTCGACGGGCACCGCCGCGATGCCGGTCCCCACGATCTTCGGCACCAACTTCCAGACGCTCAGCGTCGCGCAGAAGGCGCCCAACGCCGCGGGCGGCGGCTACGCCGACGCCGCCTTCACGCCGGACCCGTTCGTCAGGGACGCACTCGGTTGGGTGGACGGGGCGGTCGGCCGGATCGACGGCGAGCTCGCCGCGCGCCACCTGGCCGACTCGACGCTGGTCGTGCTGACCGCCAAGCACGGCCAGTCGCCCGCGGACCACGCGCGCCTGATGAAGATCGGCCATGCGGTGGGTACGACGCTGGCCGCCTACGTCGGCGGCGGCAGCGATCCCGTCACCGGCAACAACGCGGGCAACGGCCAGGTCACCGACGACGACGTCGCGTTCGTGTGGCTGAACGACCCGACGCAGCGCGCGACGGTGGCGGCGCTGCTGCAGGCGTCGACGGCCTGCCCGGTCGTCGCTCCTGCCAACCACACGGTGGCCGCGGTGGCGCCGCTGATCTGCGCCGACAACGGCGGCGCCGTCCTCGACCTGGCCGCCATGCCCTGGAAGTTCGGCGACCCGGCCGGCGGCCGCACGCCCGACTTCATGATCCAGCCGAACCCGGGCGTGATCTACACCACGAGCCAGGCGAAGGACGAGGAGCACGGCGGCTTCGCGCCGGACGACGGGCATGTCGCACTGCTCGTCTCGCACCCGTCGCTCGAGCCGCGGACCGTGGAGTGCCGCGTGCAGACGACCCAGGTCGCACCGACCGTGATCCGTGCCCTCGGGCTCGATCCGCGCCGGCTGCAGGCCGTGCGCAAGGAAGGCACGCGCGTGCTGCCGCATGCGCTGCCGGACGTGCACGACGACGACAACTGAGCCCTCGCGCGGCCCCGCGCGACGCGCACGACGTCCGCAAGCGTCCGCGGGTTGTCCGTGCGCGGCCTGGCGTTCGCGCGCGCCGGGCGCCAGACTGAGGCTTCAGTCCAAGGAACCCCCTCATGCTGCTGCTCAAGCCCGGGTGCGAATGCTGCGACATCGACCTGCCGCCCGACTCGATGGACGCGCGCATCTGCTCGTTCGAATGCACCTTCTGCGCGCCGTGCGCCGACAAGCTGGGGCGTTGTCCCAACTGCGGCGGCGAATTCGTGCGGCGTCCGATCCGGCCGGCGAACAAGCTGGCCGCGAACCCGCCATCGGCCACCCGCGTGCACAAGCCCGCGGGCTGCGCGCCGGCCTGATGGCGCGGCGGCGTCCCGCGGCCTCGAGCCGCCGGGACGCCGCACGGCGCGGGCCCACGTCAACGTTGCGGCCGGCTCGCGCCTTCCTCGTTCGGGCGGGCGCGCTCCCCGCGCTCGCCGCGCTCCTGGGAGGCGTGCGGCTGCTCGCCACGCTGGGCCTGCGCACGCTGCGCCTGCTCCTGCTGGGCCCGTTGCTGGGCCTCCTGCTGGGCCCGCTGCTGCTCGGCGCGCTGTGACTGCTCCTGCTGGGCGCGTTGCTGCGCCTGCTGTTGCGAGCGCTGCTGCGCTTCCTGCTGGGCGTCCTGCTGCGCCCGCTGGCGGGCCTCCTGCGCCGCGCGTTGCTGGTCGGCCCGCTGCGCCTGCTCCTGCGCCGCCCGCTGCTGGGCCTGCTCCTGCTGGGCCTTCTGCTGTGCCTGTTGCGCGCGCGCCTGGTCGGCGCGCTGGGCCTGCTCCTGTGCGGCGCGCTGCTGGGCCTGTTCCTGCTGCGACCTCTGCTGCGCCTGTTCCTGCTGGGCCTTCTGCTGCGACTGCTGCGCGCGCATCTGGTCGGCGCGCTGGGCCTGTTCCTGCGCGGCGCGCTGCTGGGCCTGCTCCTGCGCCGCCTTCTGCTGCGCCTGCTCCTGCTGGACCTTCTGCTGCTGTTGCGACTGCGCCTGCTGGGCCCGCATCTGGTCGGCGCGCTGGGCCTGCTCCTGCACCGCGCGCTGCTGCGCCTGGTCCTGCGCCGCTCGCGGGTTGGCCTGCGGCGACGGCGCGGCCGGATGCGCGCCCTGCGGCCCGGCGGCCGTGGGCGGCAGGTGCTGCAGGTCGACGTCCTTGCCGCCGGCGCGCGCCTGGCGGGCCTCGGCCGGGGTCAGGGGGGCATGCGCCATCTGGGCACGCTGGGCCGGCGGCACGTTGGCGGCCGCGTGCGGCGGCACGGCCGGCAGGCCCTGCACCTTCTGCGGCGGCGGCAGCGCGGCGACGGTGCGGCCCGGCACGTAGGCCGGCACCGCGGTGCGCGACGTGGGCACCGGCGCGCGCGCGGCGACCTGCGGATGCATCGCGGCGGCCTGGGCGGCGCGATGCGGCACCTGCGCCTGGAACTCGCGGCCGCTCGCCGTGGCGGTGGCGGGCGCCTGCACGGTCACGGTCTGGATGTTGCGCAAGGCGGCCGGCCGGTAGCTGACCGCGCGGTTGTCGCTGATGGTGTGGCGTCCGTCGTAGGCGAACGTGCCGGAGATGCGCATGCCCACCGACATGACCGGCGGCGCGCTGATCACCACCGCCGGCGGCGTGCCGATCAGCGCCGGCACGATGATGCCCGGGCGCGACCCCGGCGGCGGCGGCACGAAGATGCCCACCGGGCCTTCGGGCGGCGGCCCGATGACGACGCCTTCGTTGACGTAGGCCCAGGCGATCTCGCGGTCCTCCGGCGGCGCGATGAATTCGGCGTCTGGCGCGGACCAGTACCCCGGGATGAAGATGACGCGTTCGGCGCGGTGCTCGTAGTACGGCTGCACCCACACGTATTCCTGGCGCGGCGGATCCATCCAGCGGCCCGCGCACCAGACCCAATCGCCCTGCCACGTCCAATAGCCGCCGGTCCAGACGGCATAGGGGTCGGGCGGCGGCGGCACTTCCTCGACCAGCATCGGCGGCGGCGCCCACGCGATCGCCACCGGCTCCGGTTGCTGGATCGGCGGGTCGACGTACAGGCTCACGACGGCGCCGAGGTCGTACAGCCAGCCCGGTTCCTGGGCGCTGACGCCCACGTCGACGGACACCTGCGCCTGCGCCGGTCCGGACAGGGCGAGCCCGAAGGCCGCGGCGATCGACAGCGCGATGACAGGTCGGCGCAAGGTGATGGGGAGGGAACGGGAACTTCGGGTCATGGCCGTCTCCGTGATGTTCAAGAAGGGGAGCGCCGGGGCGCTGGCGATGCATGAATGGCGGCATTCGTTGTGCCGCTTGCCCCGGTCCAACGCACCGGGTGGCGACGGCGCTGTCGGACAAGGCCGCATCGCACGGCCGCGCTGGCGCGCGACGGTACAGGCTGCCGTCGGCCCTTCTCGACAGTGGCCAGACGGGTGCGGGCGCGCAGTGGCTGCTCACAAACATCGGGCGATCGGTGGCGGCGATGCGCCTGTGCGGCGGACGCCGCCATCCCAGGTCGACTCGCAGCGCGGCGCTGGGCGCCGTCGACGGCTCCGGCGCGCTGCGCGTAGTCACTATGCCGGCCGCCGCGCACTTGAGGGATGATGCGCGGCTTGATCCCGAGGAGATTCCTTGAAAGTCGAAGCCCCACTCACCAGCGAGCTGACCCTGCGCGGCGTCGTGCTCGGTTTGCTGATCACGCTGCTGTTCACGGCCGCCAACGTCTATTTCGGCCTCAAGGCGGGCCTGACGTTCGCGACGTCGATCCCGGCGGCCGTGATCTCCATGGCGTTGCTGCGCTACGCGCGCGGCGTGACGATCCAGGAGAACAACATCGTGCAGACGGTGGCCTCGGCCGCCGGCGCGATCTCGTCCATCATCTTCGTGCTGCCCGGCCTCGTGATGGTCGGGTGGTGGAGCGGGTTCCCGTACGTCACCTGCGTCATCATCTGCGCGCTCGGCGGCGTGCTGGGCGTGACGTACTCGATCCCGCTGCGGCGCGCGCTCGTGACCACGTCCGACCTGCCCTACCCCGAGGGCGTGGCCTGCGCCGAGGTGCTCAAGGTCGGTGATTCCGAAGGGCAGCACGCGGCGGCCGAGAACCGCGCGGGCCTGCTGGCCATCGTCTGGGGCGGCATCGTGTCGGCGGGCTTCCAGCTGGTCATCGCGACGCAGTTGTTCGCCGCGGACGTGGTGGGCTTCTTCCGCCTGAGCCGCAGCAGCAACGCGTCGTCGGGCGCCGACCTCGGCCTCTCGCTGGCCCTGCTGGCCGTGGGCCACCTGGTGGGCCTGTGGGTGGGCGTGGCGATGCTGGTGGGCGTGCTGATCGCCTGGGCCGGCGCGGTGCCGCAGCTCACGAGCCTGCTGCCCTTCGATGCCAGCGCCGACATTGCGGCGGTCGCGACCAAGGTGTGGGCCAAGCAGGTGCGCTTCATCGGCGCGGGCGCCATCGCCGTCGCCGCGGTGTGGACGCTGATCAAGCTGGTCAAGCCCGTCGCCGGCGGCCTGGCTTCGGCCATGGCCGCCGCCCGCGTGCGCAAGGCCGGCCAGGGCGCGACGCTGCCGCGCACCGAGCAGGACCTGCCGATCGGCTGGGTCGCCGGCGTCACGCTGGCCTGCCTGCTGCCCATCGGCTGGCTGTTGGCCGACATGAGCGCCGGCGCGGGCCTGGGCTCGGCCACCGTCATCCTCGTGGCGGGTGGCATCGCGTTCATCGCGCTGATGAGCTTCTTCGTGGCGGCCGTGTGCGGCTACATGGCCGGCCTGATCGGCTCGAGCAACAGCCCGCTGTCGGGCGTGGGCATCATCGTCGTCATCACGGCGGCGCTGCTCGTGGCGCTCGGCGTCAAGCCGATGCTGCCGGCCAGCGCGGGTCCGGCGCTGGTGGCCTTCACGCTGTTCGTCACGGCCGTCATCATCGCGGCGGCCACCGTCGCCAACGACAACCTGCAGGACCTGAAGACCGGCCAGCTGGTCGACGCCACGCCATGGCGCCAGCAGGTCGCGCTCGCCATCGGCACGGTGGCCGGCGCGCTGGTCATCCCGCCGGTGCTGGACCTGCTGCAGAAGGCCTACGGCTTCGCCGGCGCACCCGGCGCCACGGCCAAGGCGCTGGCCGCGCCCCAGGCGGCGCTGATCTCGGCGCTCGCCAAGGGCGTGCTGGGCGGCGACCTCGACTGGAGCCTGCTCGGCAAGGGCGTGGTGCTGGGCGTGGTGCTCGTCCTCATCGACGAGGCGATCAAGCACCGCCGCGAGCCCGGCAGCCGCGTGCAGCTGCCGCCGCTGGCCGTGGGCCTGGGCATCTACCTGCCGATGTCGACGACGCTGATGGTCGTCGTCGGCGCGGTCGTCGGCTGGGTCTGGGATCGCCGCGCCGAGGCGTCGGCCCGTCCGGCGACGCGCAAGCAGCTGGGCGTGCTGCTGGCCAGCGGCATGATCGTCGGCGAGGGCTTGTTCGGCGTGGCCATCGCCGGGGTGACCGTGTTCAGCGGCAAGGATGCGCCGCTGGCGGTCGTGGGCGACAGCTTCGCCGGCAGCGCGCTGTGGCTGGGCGCCATCGGCTTCGTCGTCGCGACGGCCCTGCTGTATCGCTGGCTCGGCCGCCTGAGCGACAACGTGGCGGCGGTCTAGCAGAGGTTCGGCTCCCCGCTGCAAGCCGCCTTCGGCGAAGTCGGCTCCGCGGCCGGGCCGCGCTCACCATGGATGACATGGATTCAGGCCAGCGACCCCGGGAAACGCACATGGGCTTCCATCCGGCCAACCTGGCCATCCGATTCCTGCTCGAACTGTCCGCTCTCGTTGCAATGGGCTTGTGGGGCTGGCAGCAGGGCGGTGGCCCGGAGCGCTACGCTTTCGCGCTTCTCGTCCCTCTCGTCGCGGCAGCAGCATGGGGCGTCCTGGCTGTCCCCGGGGATCGAAGCCGTTCCGGCAAAGCACCGGTCGCCGTGCTCGGCGTCGTTCGGCTCGGTGTCGAGGCCGCGTTCTTTGCCTTTGCGGTCTTTGCGCTGTACGAAGTTGGAAGCAGGCCCTCCTCGGCATTCCTCGCCGCGGCAGTTTCCGTTCACTATGTCGCCTCATACGATCGCGTCGCCTGGCTGCTGCGCGCCTGACGCGCCATAAGGGCCGCGAAGTCCGCTCTCGGTCCCAGGCTTGGCCCCGCACAGGCTTGTTGCTCGATACGCGAGAACGAAAGCGTGTTCTCGTTGGGCAGAGATCGGCCAATGCCTGCCGGTTGCCGATGACGGCTTTCGGGCGGTCGACCCGATGGCTTGCATGGCAGCGTCAGTTTGCGATTGCGTCGCCGGCTGTAGCCTGTTTCGCACCAGCAAGTTTGGTCAGGACACGCAGCCGGACCTTAGAGATGATGCCCCCATGGACAGCACGTCACCTCTCGCCAGCGCCCCGTTCCCAGCCGTCGTCGCATGGATTGAGCAACAGCTCGACCAGCCGTTGACGCTTGGGCAGGTTGCTGCGCGGGCCGGCCTGTCGCCGTATCACTTCTCTCGGCTGTTCACCGCGCGCACGGGTCGCAGCGTCATGGCCCACGTACGCGGCCGCCGGCTAGTTCGCGGAGCGCGACGGCTCTGCGACGAGCCCCACCTCAAGCTCGTCGACCTCGCGTTCGATTGCGGCTTTGAGTCCCAGGAGGCGTTCACGCGCGCGTTCAAGCGCTTGTTCGGCGTCTCGCCTGGGCGATTCCGCAGCGGATTCGCCGTCGAACCCATTGAAGGCCAATATCCCATGACTCTCCCTCCAGCACAAAGTACGTTTGTCGTCCGCCTACCCGAGTCGGTCGCGATCCCCGCATTCATGGTCGCTGGACCGGTGCGCCGGTTCGATGAGGCCACCAAGGCCGAGATACCGCAGCTGTGGTCCGCCCTGATTGGCGCTCTACCGTTCGCTGGACAGGTCGCGAGTTGGGCAACCTATGGGGTCGTCTCCAGAGTCGACCGCGCCGAAGGTTCCTTCCAATACCTGGCCGGCGTCGGCGTCGAGTTCGAGTGCGTACCGCCGCCTGGCTTCGCGACGATAGAAATCCCGTCAGCGACCTACGCGGTGTTCCGCATCACGCTCAACGGCACGGCGCTGCATCCGCAGGTCAAGCAGGCAATGGCGCACATCTGGGGCGAACTGATTCCTGCATCCGGCTTGAAGGTCGCCGATGGGCCAGACTTTGAACTCTACGATGGCCGCTTCGATCCTCAGAAGGCGGGTTCCTTCATCGACTTCCACGTTCCAGTGGAAGCTTGAAACAGCTCAGCGTAGCATCGCCATCGGCCAGAAGCGGGCACCGGCGAAGGGCTGCTTCCGGGTTTCTCACTGAGCAGGCTGCGGTGTGTGGCTGCTGAGCCCGGGGCAGTGAGGGACACACAGAGTCGGGTTCGACTGCGCTTAGACTGGCGTCCCGCGCCCGCAGGCGCACGATTTGGATTCGTTTATGCGCCTGGCTCTCGTCGTCGTCGTACTGTCGCTTCTTGCAACGCTGCCCGTCGCTTGCAACGCGGCCGACGCAGGCAATTGCCCGGTACTCCTCGCCCAACACATGCGCACCGATCTGACCTTGCCGTTTGATCAATTCGACCAGGACGACCATCAAGGCTGGCGCCCGTTGAGCGATTCGGACTGTGAAGTCGAAGCCGCCATGCTGATCACCGCCTACGCCAACAAGCACCCGCATCCGGTGCTGACTTGGCACCGCGCGCAGATGCTGGCCAAAGCCGGCAAGACAGCTGACGCCATCGAGGCGGCGCGCCTGACGCTGCGCCCACCGCACAGTGACGAGGGGTCTGGCTTCGACTGGAACGACTACGCAAACGCCACCATCGCCTTCCTGCAAGGTGACAAGGCCTCGCTGCAGTCCAACCGCGACCGCCTGGCCGACGCAGCCGCGAAGGCAGAGTTCAACCAGCCCAACCTGCGCTCGGTCGACAAGCTGCTGCGTTGCTTCGGTCAGCCGTACAAGATCGCCTACTCATGCCCGACGGCGCAGTGAAGTCCGGGTTCGGCCGGGAATTGCAACCGGCGAACGTCAGGTATCAGGTGGGCAGCTCGCCACTCATTTCGGACGTGCGCTGGATGCTGTCGGCGACGACGAGACACGCCCCGGGCGCCGCCGTGGAGGCCGCGTCGCCTCGTCCCCCATCTTCCTTCGATGTCCACATGTCGAATTTCTTATCCAAGTGCGCTGGCCGCGTCGCATTGGCCGTCGCCCTCGGCTGCCTCTCGCCTGTCGCCGCGCAGGCCGCAGCCGACGCCGACGCCGACGCCGACGCCGGGACGGTACGCGCGCTCGTCGACGCCACGATCCACCCGCTCATGGCACGCTACGAGATCCCCGGCATGGCCGTCGCTGTGACGATCGACGGGCATGCGCAGGTTTTCGACTACGGCGTCGCCTCGAAGGAATCCCGGACGCCGGTCGGCGCCGCGACCAGGTTCGAAATCGGCTCCGTCAGTAAAACGCTCACTGCGACGCTGGCGACCTACGCGCAGGCCACGGGACGGCTGTCTCTCGCCGACAATCCCGGGCGCTACGTGCCGCAGCTTAGGGGCCGGGCGATCGACAGCGCGACGCTCGTCGACCTCGGCACCTACACGGCCGGAGGCCTGCCGCTGCAGTTCCCCGACACCGTCGGCGAGGGCGACGACGCGGCGATCGCCTATCTCGCTGCCTGGAAGCCCGATGCGGCGCCCGGCGCGGAGCGCGAATATTCCAACCCGAGCCTCGGCCTGCTCGGTTACGTGACCGGCGTTGCCATGAAGGGTGGCTTCGTCGCCTCGATGGAGACGCAGCTCCTTCCGCGGCTCGGCATGCGCCATACCCACATCAACATGTCCGCCGACACAGTGGCTGACTACGCTTTTGGGTATCGCGAAGGCAAGCCGGTCCATGCGTCGCCAGGGCCGTTCGACGTCGAGACTTACGGCATCAAGACGACGGCCGCCGACATGATCCACTTCGTGCAGGCCAACATCGAACCTGGCGAGCTCGAACCCGCGATGCGGCAGGCGGTCGAGGCGACACACGTCGGCTACGTCCAGGCTGGCACGCTGGTGCAGTGTCTCGGCTGGGAACAGTATCCGTGGCCAGTCTCGCGGGAGGCGCTTCTTGGGGGCAACTCCGCCGAGATGATCGGAGATCCAACGCCCGTGGTGCGCCTGGTGCCGCATGCGCCCACGTCGCCGCGCTTGTTCGACAAGACCGGATCCACCGGCGGCTTCGGAGCCTACGTCGTTTTCATCCCGTCGCGGCGTGTCGGCCTCGTGATGCTGGCGAACAGGAACTATCCGATCCCCGCTCGAGTGGAAGCTGCGTACGCGATCCTGGAGAATCTGATGACCCCTCTCGGCCTCGAGCCGACGACGGTCCGACCTTGAGTAGGCGCCTCGACGGCGCAGGCCGCTTGGTCAGCGACGCCGAGGACACGAGTCGGCCAGAAGCGGACAGTCGCCACTGGCCGCTTCCGGCTTCAAGTCTTGCCAGACCATTTGAACCAAGATGCTTGACTTCTATCTTGCCGGGTCGCTTGATCGATGGAACGAAGAGACTGGGCGTCCGCGACTCTCGCTTGGCGGAGGACAGTATTGGTTTTTGCATCGCTATTTTGTCCACGCATCCTTGGAGCCCGGCGACTTCTCGTTCCTGAATCCGTGGGAGGACACCGAGGTCGCTGGATACCAACTCCATCGACTCGAGGCTGAGTTGCGTGAGGCCGCGGCAGATGCATCTCGAAGGTCTGATGACTTCGACGTTCTCGTAGGGTGGCACGGGACGGCAAAGTCAGAAGAGACTGAGGACTGGTGTCGCGTTGACCGAGCAGAACTGCTGAAGTCGATCGAAGAGCTCTTGCGGCTCGCGGCCGAGGCCAGGGCGACCGGGCTCAGCGTGATTGCTATAGGCGACTGAGGTGAGCTTGGTCTGAACGGCGGCCTTCGGGCCGCAAAAATGAGAGTGCGAACTTCCGGTATGGGTCCGGAAGCCGAACCCCGATATTCCACATGCGCCGCCCTGCGCCCCGCGCGCGCAGACGCCCGCCTGCCCGGGCCGCTCGCACGTGTCCGCGCTCCGCGAGCGTGGGCCCCAACGGAAGAAGGCCCTCGCGGGCCTTCGGGTCGCCGGCGGCCTTGCGGCGTCGGCAGGGCCATCCCAACGACGGCCTCGTTCGTGGACTTGAAGCCTCTCAGGGCTTGTTGACGAAGTCGTCGCGGCGGTTCTGCGACCAGCACGACTCGTCGTGGCAGGTGGCGCGCGGCTTTTCCTTGCCGAAGCTGGTGGCCTCGATGCGGTCGGTGGAGACGCCCAGCAGGCCCAGCTGCTTGCGGACGGCTTCCGCGCGCTTGGTGCCGAGGGCCAGGTTGTACTCCGAGCCACCGCGCTCGTCGGTGTTGCCCTGCACGGTCAGCCTCGAGCCGGGATGCGCCTTCAGGAAGTCGGCCTGCGCATGCAGGGTGGCGTCGTACTCGGGCTTGACGACGAACGAGTCGAAATCGAAGAACACGCTCTTGGCGTCGAGGTCGGCGACCTGCTGGCGCAGCTTGGCGGCGAGCGCCTGGGCATCGTCGGCGGCGGCCGGTGCCGGAGCCGGCTTCGGGGCGGGCACGACCGGGGCGGCCGGCGGCGGGGCAGCGGGCTCGGTCGCCTTCGGGGGAGTGCTGCAGGCTGCCAGGAAGGACAGGGTCAGGGTGATGCTGAGGGGAGAGAAGCGCACGGGGATCCTCGTGATGGGGCGGGAGGTCGCTCGAGGCCGATTCAGGGGGTCGGTCGAGTTGCCGGGGGATTCTGGGCGAGCTGTCTTAGGCGGCGCTTAAGCCGCTGAACGCAAGCCGAACGACACGCGCACCCGCAGGCCGCCCAGGCGCTGCGAGTCGTCCAGCGCGATCGTGGCGCCGTGCATGTCCGCGATCGACTTGACGATCGCCAGCCCGAGCCCGCTGCCCGTCGCGCCCGCGCCGTTGACGACGCGGTAGAAGCGATCGAGCGCGCGCGCCCGGTCCTTCTCGGGGATGCCCGGGCCGCTGTCCTCCACCGTCACCAGCGCGCCCTCGGGCGTGGCGTGCACGCTCAGATCGACGGTCCCGCCGGCGGGCGTGTACTTCACGCCGTTGTCCAGGAGGTTGCGCACGAGGATGCGCAGCGACTCCGCGTTGCCCGCCACGACGACGCTCTCCGCGCGATGCACGCCGAGGTCGATCTGGCGCGCCTGCGCGCTGGCCAGCGTGTCGCTGAGCGCGAGGAAGCCGGGCTGCGCGAGATCCAGCGACTCCAGCGCGACGCCCTCGGCCACGCTGGCCTCCTGGCGCGCGAGCACCAGCATCTGGTCGACGAGGTGGCCGGCGCGGTCGATGCCCGCGGCCAGCCGCTTGACGGCGAGCTCGCGCGTCGGGTCGTCGCCGGCGCGCTGCAGGCCCTGCAGCTGGATCTTGAGCGCGGCCAGCGGGGAGCGCAGCTCGTGCGCGGCGTCGGCGACGAACACGCGCTGCGAATCGAAGGCCTGGCGCAGGCGCTCGAACAGCAGGTTCAGCTCCTGGATCAGCGGCTGGATCTCGGCGGGCAGGCCGCGGCCGTTCAGCGGCGCGAGCTCGTCGACCTTGCGTGCGGCCATCTGCGCGCGCAGCCGCGCCACCGGCGCCAGCGAGCGGCTGACCACCAGCCATGCGATGAGCGCCAGCAGCGGTGTCATCGGCAGCGTGGGCAGGATGGTGCGCAGCGCCAGCGTGCGCGCCATGTCGCGGCGCGCGTCCATGTCCTGGGCCACCAGCAGCGTCAGGCCCGGCGAGGCCTGCGCGTAGACGCGGTACTCGCGGCCGTCGAGCGCGTGCACCAGCGAGAACCCCGGCTGCGCGGGCTGGCGCAGCTTCTGGTGCGCGGCCGAACGGAAGATCGGGTCGCCGCGCGCGTTCCACATCTGCACGACGAAGTCCTCGCTCGCGCGGTCGTCGCTCACTTCCTCGTTGGGCGGCAGCGAGCCCAGCGCCGCGCCGGAGGCCAGGGCCGCGGCCATCTTCTGCAGGTGGCGGTCGAAGATCACGTCGGCCTGCGACAGTGCCGTGGTGTAGGCGAGCCCCGCCTGCGCCAGTGTGGCCACGACGATGGCCGCCAGCAGCCAGGCCAGCAGGCGCGTGCGCAGCGAGTGCCGCGGATCACGCGTCATGCGCGCGGAACCAGGTAGCCCAGCCCGCGCACGTTCTGGATGAGATTGGCGCCCAGCTTCTTGCGCAGGCCGTGCACGTAGACCTCGACCGCGTTGCTCGCGATGGAATCGTCGAAGCCGAAGATCTTCTCCTCGAGCTGCGCGCGCGACAGCACCGCGCCGGGACGTGCGATCAGCGGCTCCAGCACCGCCCATTCGCGCGAGGACAGCAGCACCGGCTGCCCGTTGACCGTGGCCTCGCGCGTGGCGGGGTTCAGCGTGACGCCCAGGTGCTCGTAGACGGGCTCGGCCCGGCCGGCGGCGCGGCGCAGCAGGGCGCGCACGCGCGCCAGCAGCTCGCCGAGGTCGTAGGGCTTGAGGATGTAGTCGTCGGCGCCGGCATCGAGTCCGGCGATGCGCTGTTCCACGGAATCGCGCGCGGTGGCGATCAGCACCGGGATGCGCAGCTTTGCGGCGCGCAGGCCGCGCAGCACTTCGAGGCCGTCCTTGCCGGGCAGCGCCAGATCGAGGAGCAGGAGGTCGTAGGCCTGCGTGCGCAGCACCGCCTGCGCCGTCTGGCCGTCCTTGATCCAGTCGACCGCGTAGTTCTCGGCGCGCAGGACGTCCACGACGGTCTCGCCGATCATGTGGTCGTCCTCGACGAAAAGCAGTCTCATGCGTGCGATTGTGTGCCCGGGCGAACGGCGGAATCTGCGGGCGATCGCTTAGGGCACGCTTAAGCCCCGCCAGCGTGCTGTGCCGGAAAGGCGCGCGCGTGCGTGCATCCGGGACAGCGCACGGCCGTCCTAAGGCTTCCAGCCCTTCGCCTTCGCGGCCGCTTCGCCTGCGGCGTCCAGCGTGTCGCCGTCGCGCATCGCGTCGATCGCCTGCAGCAGCGTCGGGCTCAGCGGGCTGGCGGCGGTGCGGTAGCCGCCTTGCTCGCCCGCGCGCGCGTTGCGCCCATGCTCCAGGTGCGCCACCACCCAGCCACCGGCCTGCTTGCAGGCGATGCCCGACGATGCGCTGTCCAGCGTGAAGGTGCGGCAGTACTGCTTGGCGTGGTCGCGGAAGGTCAGGCCGACGCCGACCCTGGCGTTCGGGTCGAGCACCGTGCCGGCGACGTCCTGCTCCAGCGCGCTGCGCAGCGCGCCCTGCGCGGTGATGGCGCCGTCGGGCGCGACGGCCAGCGCGAGCGTGTCGCCGCCCGCTGCCGGATGCGGCGCGAACAGGCGCGCGCCGAACAGCACGCCCAGCACCAGCGACGCCGCCATCGCGCCGAACTGCGGCCAGGCCCAGCGGCGTGCGTGCGGCAGCGCGGCGCGCGCGGCGTCGTTGGTGCCGGCGGGCAGGGCCTCGTTCGAGGCGGCGGCCGGCGCGGGCGCCGCGACCAGGTGCACCGGCGCAGCCTTGGCGGCGGCATCGGGGATCGCCAGGAGGTCCAGCAGGGCCGGCGGCATCGGTTCGTCCAGCACCGGCGCATAGGCCGACTGCAGGCTCGCGCGCAGCGTGCGCTCGCGCGCGACCGCCTGGGCGAGCGCGGGCTCGAGCGCGAGGCGCGGCTCGAACAGGGCGATGTCTTCCGGCGGCATCTCGCCGTCGACGTAGGCCATCACGGCGATGCGATCGGGTTCGTTCAATGCAGACATTGCAAAGCCTCCATCCTGCGGATCCCGGCCCGAGCGCCTGCGGGCGGCCGAGCGTCGCTCATGGCCACCTCCGCGCCGCGCCCTGCGGTCGATTCGCCCTTCGGGCGGCCGTGCGGGCACATCAGGCCACCTCCGCGCTGCGCGCTGCGGTCGATTCGCCCTTCGGGCGGCCGTGCGGGCTCATGGCGTCAGGTCTCCGTCGCCGAGCATGGCCTGCAGCGCGTCGCGGCCACGCGCCAGCCGGCTGGTGAGCGTGCCCATGGGGATGTCCAGCACCTCGGCCGCTTCCTTGTAGGGCAGGCCCTCCACCAGGACCAGGTTCACGGCCATGCGCTGGTCCTCCGGCAGCCGGGCCATCGCCTTCTCGATGGACAGCCGGATATCGCGGCTGCCCGTCTCGGAATAGCCGACGTGCTCGCCGGCCTCCTCGGGGGCGAGCACCTCGTCGCGGCGGCCGCGCGCGCGCACTTCGTCGATCCACGCGTTCTTCATGATTCGAAACAGCCAGCTGTCCAGTCGGGTTCCATCCTGCCAATGGTCGAGGTGCTTNANCGCACGCTCGACCGCGATCTGCACGAGGTCGTCCGCGTCCTCCCGGTGACGGGTGACGGATCGGGCGAAACGGCGCAGCCGCGGCAGCAGGGCCGCGATCTCCGCGCGCAACGCAAGGGGCGACTGGCTCATGACATGATGGGAGAACGTCGTGGGGATGGATTTTCTTCCATGCCTGCGACGTTATTCGAACATGAGCTCCAGAACTTGCCGCTTCCTTGCGCTGGCCGCCGCACTGCTGTCGGGCGCCGCCCACGCCCAATTGCGCTTGCCCTCGCTGGGCTCGACGCTGTCGCCGCTCACGCGCTCACCGCTGGTGCAGCATGTCGAGCCCCTGGTGGACAACGTGCTGGCGCCGGTCGACCTGGCCGCCGCGCGGCTGCAGGAGACGGCCGCCCGCGCCCGCGCGCACCGGCGCGAGCTCGACCGCGATCCGCGCGGCGAACTGATCGTGCGCGCCGAGCTGCTGGCGCAGCCCTCGGACGCGGCCGCGCGCGACGCGCTGCGGGCCGCCGGCTTCCAGCCCCTGCGCGAGGACGCGCTCGACGGCCTGGACGACGCCGCGTTGCTGGTGCTGCGGGCGCCGGCGGGCCTGTCGCTCGCGGACGCCCTCGCGCAGGCGCGCGCGCTCGACCCCGCGGGCACGTACGACTTCCACCATGTGTACCTGGGCAGCGGCAGCGTGGGCACGCCGGCGGCGGCCGTGCCCGCCGCGCCGGTGCCGGCCGAGCGTCCCGTGCCTGGGGGCGACGTGGCGCTGCAGGTCGGCCTGATCGACAGCGGCGTCGACGCCGCGCACCCGGCCCTGCGCCACGCGACGATCCGGCGCCACGGCTGCAGCGACGGCGACCATCCCGCCCCGCACGGCACGGCCGTCGCGTCGCTGATGGTGGGCGAGGCCGCGCATTTCGAGTCCGCGCTGCCGCGCGCCGTGCTGGTGGCCGGCGATGTCTATTGCGACGCCCCCACCGGCGGCTCGGTGGAGGCGATCGCACGCGAGCTCGCGTGGATGACGAAGCAGCATGTCGCCGTCGTCAACGTCAGCCTCGTCGGCCCGCCGAACCTGGTGCTGCAGCGCCTGGTCGAACGCGCGATCGCGCAGGGCGTGCTGGTCGTCGCGGCCGTCGGCAACGACGGGCCCGCGGCGCCGCCGCTGTATCCGGCCTCGTGGCCCGGCGTGGTGGGCGTGGGCGCCGTCGACGGCAAGCTGCGGCTGCTGGCCGAGGGCGCGCGCGGGCCGCAGGTCATGTTCGTCGCGCCGGGCGCGGACATGGCCGCTGCCGCCAGCGGCACGTGGGGGTTCGCGCCGGTGCGCGGCACGTCGTTCGCGGCGCCGTTGGTCGCGGGGCTGCTGGCCGCGCACTACCAGTCGGCCTCGCCGGACGGCGCGCGCGCGGCCGTCGCGCGCCTGGCCGGGACGGCACGCGACCTGCCGCAGGCGCCGCGCGACGGCATCGGGCGCGGGCTCGTCGCCGAGCAACTGCGCACGTCGCCGGACGACGTCGACCTCGCACGGGCGCGCTGAGTCGCGTTACATCTTTTTTCATCGTCGCCGGAAGAATGCCGGCGCGAGCGTCGTTCTCCCTTTGCAGGCCGCGAATCGTCGCGGGCCACTCTTCAAAGGTGAACGACATGATCCGCAAGCACTCCACTCTCCACATCGTCGCCGTGATGGCGCTGTCGGCCGCCAGCGTGGCGCTGTCCCCCTCGGCCCATGCCGGCCTTCTGGGCGGCGGCAGCGGCGGGGGCCTCGGCGCCGTGGGCGGCGGCCTGGGCGGCAGCGGCGGCCTGAGCCGCGCGGGCGGCCTCGGCAACGCGACGAACAACGTCACCGGCAACGTGACCGGCAACGCCGCCGGCCACCTGGCCACGCCCGACACGGCGCCGGTCAAGGACGCCGCCGGCAACGTGATCGATGCCGGCAAGACCACCGGCCGCGACGCCGCCGCCAACGCCAAGGGCGTCGCCGCCGCCGCCAAGGCGACCGCCGCCAGCGGCGCCGCGGATGGCAAGGCCGCGGCCGGCGCGGGCGTGCAGGGCGCCCGCGACAGCGTGGGCGCCGCGCGCTCCGCGGCGGGCAACGTCGGTGGCAGCGTGCAGGGCTCGGCCGACGGCGCGGCGAACGGCGCAGCCGGTACGGCCGCCGGCGACGCGGCCACGTCGCAGGGCGCGTTGACGGGCGCGGGCAATGCCACCGGCTCGATCTCGCACGGCGCCTCCGCCACCGGCACGCCGTCCGCCACGGCCCCGTCGCCGTCGACCGCGCCCGCCGCGCACTCGATCGCCGGCAACCTTGCCGGCACCGGCAGCGCGACGGCCTCGCACACGCATGACAGCGGCACGTCGACCGCGCCGTCATCCAGCAGCCGCTCGCTGGCCGGCGGCGTCGCGGGCAACGGCTCGGCCACCGCGTCGCGCACGCACGGCGCGCCGGCCACGTCGACCGACAACGGCGCCACCTCGTCGTCCGGTAGCCGCTCGGTCTCCGGCAACGTGGCCGGCAATGGCGGCGGCGCCGCGACGGCCACGCGCTCGGCCGGCACGGGCAGCCGCTCGGTCTCGGCCAACGGCTCGAGCGACGGCGCACTGCAAGGCTCGGCGTCGCGCCAGGACGGCGTGAACGTCGGCGCGAACGGCTCGGCGAACGGCTCGATGCAGGCCAGCCGCCAGGCGCAGGCCGCCAACTGATCGCGGGCGGCGCGCAGCGATGCGGCCCACCTCGACGCGGCCAGTCCTGCCCGGGCTGGCCGCCTTTTTTCGCCTCTTCGTCCAGGCCATGAACCGGCTCGTCACCCACTCCCCGAAGCCCGCGCCCGGCTGGCTGTGCCTGCTCACGCCGTCCGCGGAGATCGTGCCCGCGAGCGAACTCGCCGCGCTGCTCGCCACCCGGGCCGGCTCGGCCAGGCTGTGCATCGAAGCGGGCGAGGATGCGCAGTGGGACGAACTCCTGCTGACCCACGCCGACTGGCGCGGCATCGCACGCGTCGAGCGGCTCGCGGTGGCGGACGACACCCCTGGCGCCCGCGCCCTCTATGCCATGGCCGCATCGCTCGCCGGTGCACGCCCCGCCGCCGGCGCCGACTGGGTATGGAGCTACGTGGCGAAGGTGAGGACGATCTACGCCTTCCGCGCGCTGCCCGGCGCGGTCGAGGGCGACGGCTGGGAGGCCATCGCCGCAGTGCGCAATGCGCTGTGGTCGCGCCTGGACGGCATCCTGCAGGCCGACGGCAAGGGCTTCACCAACGAGAGCGGCTGCCAGGTGGTGTGGCAACCCGGCGGGCACGACCCCGGCTCGACCTGGATGGCCGTCCTGAAGGAGGGCGCCTGGGTGCGTTTCGAGATGGCGCTCGACGATGCGGCGCAGCGCGAGCACTTCCTGCGCGGCGAGGTGCCGCCCGGGGCGAAGGTGGCTTCGTCGTAGGTCGGGCCGTGCGACCCGGCGAGAGCGAGCAGGCAATGCAGGGCGGCTCGTTCGAGTCGCGATGGCGGCGTCGGGCCGTGCCGCGAATCAGGGGAGATGGCGGCCGGGCACAGGGCGCGCGCGCGTCGCCTTGCGCGGGGCCGATCGGCGCCCGGCAGCTCATCGAACCTGCGGCTTCAGCGCCGCAGACCTCACCCCGCCGACAGCGCCGGCTTCTTCTGCACGATCGCGACCTCGTTCTTGACGGCGACGATCTCGGCCACGATCGACACCGCGATCTCGGCCGGCGTGCGGCCGCCGAGGTCCAGGCCGACCGGGCCGTGCAGGCGGCCGATCTCCTCGGGCGACAGGTCGAACAGCGCGAGGCGCTCCTTGCGGCGGGCCGTGTTCGCGCGCGAGCCGAGCGCGCCGACATAGAAGGCGGCCGACTTCAGCGCCTCCATCAACGCCAGGTCGTCGAGCTTCGGGTCGTGCGTGAGCGCCACCAGCGCACTGTGGGCGTCGAGTTGCAGGCGCTGCACCAGGTCGTCGGGCATCTCGCGGCTGAACCCCGTGCCGGGCACGTCCCAGGTCACGTGGTATTCCTCGCGCGGGTCGCAGCACAGCACCTCGAAATCGAGCGCGAGCGCCATGGCCGCGACCACTCGCGACAGCTGTCCTGCCCCGATGATGACCAGCCGCCAGCGCGGTCCGAACAAGGTGCGCATGCGCCGGCCGTCGAAGGCGAAGCGCTCGCCGCGGGCCGCCGGCTCGATGGCGACGGCGCCGGACTCGAGATCCAGCGTGCGGGCGACGAGCTCGTGGCGCGCGCAGCGCTCGAGGATCTCGCCGATCCAGCCGGCGTCGCGCAGCGGCTCCTGCACCAGGCGCAGCGTGCCGCCGCAAGGCAGGCCGAAGCGCGCGGCCTCCTCGCGCGTGACGCCGTACGAGACGAGCGCCGGCGCCGCGACGCGCTCGCCGTGGCGCACCCGATCGATCAGGTCGTCCTCGACGCAGCCGCCGGACACCGAGCCGACCACCGGGCCGTCGTCGCGCAGCGCCAGCAGCGCGCCGGGCGGCCGCGGCGCGGAGCCCCAGGTCTCGAGCACCGTCACCAGCCAGACGGCGTGGCCCTGCGCGAGCCAGTCGCGGGCCTGGGAGAGCACTTGCAGGTCGAGGCTGTCCATCGCGTCACCTCGCAACCAGCCAGGCGGCGATCGCCAGCAGCACCGCCGCGAGGACGACCGCCGCCAGCAGGCTGTTGCGAGCCGGGCTCGCGATGGCCGGAGACGGCGTCGACATCGCGTCGGCGTGCGGCGCACCCGCCGCGACGGGTGGCGTCGCGCCGGTTGGCGGGGCCGGCGGCCCGAGCCGGGCCTCGAAGGCGGTGAAGAAGTCCTCCGCGAGCTTGGCCGCGGTGGCGTCGACGAGGCGCGAGCCGATCTGGGCCATCTTGCCGCCCACGGTCGCCTTGGACGCATAACGCAGCGTCGTGCGCCCGGGCCCGGCCTCCGACAGGTCGACGTCGGCCGATCCCTTGCCGAAGCCCGCCGCGCCGCCCTGCGCCTCGAACTGCAGCGTGCAGTGCTCGGGCGGCCGGATGTCCAGCAGGCGCAGCGTGCCCTTGAACTTCGCGCTGACAGGGCCGACGCGCAGCGCGACGACCGCCGCGAAGCCGTCGTCGGCCGTGCGTTCCAGCGACTCGCAGCCGGCGATGCAGTCCTTGAGGATTGCGGGATCGTTGATGGCCGCCCAGGTGGTGGCGCGATCCGCGGGAATGAGTCGTTCGCCGGTCAGTTCCATGGTCGGCTCGAGGGTCGGTTCGAGGTGGCGGCCGCCTGCAGCGCGCGCCGCAGGTCGGCCAGGCTCGCGAGGTTGTGCACCGGGAGGAAGCGATCGACGTGCGGCAGCAGCGCCCGCACGCCCGCGGCGCGGGGCTCGAAGCCCTCGAAGCGCAGCAGGGGGTTGAGCCAAACGAGCTCGTGCGCCTGGCGCCGCAGCCGCGCCGCCTCCTCGGCGAGGCCACCGTGCTCGTCGCGGTCGAGGCCGTCGGTCACCAGCAGCACGGCCGCGTTGGCGCCGAGCACCCGGCGCGCGCAGCGGCGGTTGAATTCGGCCAGGCAGCTGGCGATGCGCGTGCCGCCATGCCAGTCGCCCACGCGCTCGGCGACCGCGGCCAGCGCGACGTCGGGATCGCGGTCGCGCAGGCAGCGCGTGATGTCGGTCAGCCGGGTGCCGAACGCGAAGACGTGCACGCGGGCGTGGCGCCGCGCGAGGCCGTGGACGTAGTGCAGCATCACCCGCGCATAGCGGTCCATCGAGCCCGAGACGTCGAGCAGCACGACCACCGGCGGCAGCTCGCGCCGCGGCCGGGACGTGGCGGGCACGAGCGTGTCCGGCGCGCGGGCCATGCGGCGCAGCGTGGCGCGCAGGTCGGGCCGGCCGCGCGGCGCGCGCTCGTGGCGCCGCCGCCGCACGGGGGCGACCGGCGGCGGCAGTTCCTCGGCCAGGCGGCTGGCGAGCGCGAATTCGTCGGAGGTCATGGTCTCGAAGTCCGCCCGCTGCAGTCGTTCGCGGTCGGAGAACGTGAAGCTTGCATCGAAACGGATCTCCTCGCACGCACTCGGGTTCGCAGGCGCCGACGAGCGGTCGCGCTCGGGCGCGAGCGCCTGCGCGAGGCGATTGGAGCGCGGCTCGCGTGGTCGCGTGCCGCGCCCGCTGATCCTGGGCAGCAGCTCCATCAGCAGCTTCTCGAGCAGCTTCGGATCGCGCCAGAAGGCGTCGAAGGCGGCGTCGAACAGGGGCTGCTGGTCGTGGCGATCGGTCATCACGGACGACAGCGCGGCGCGCACGTCCTCGCGCCGTTCGACACCGATGCATTCCAGCGCGGTGACGGCGACGACGACGCGATCCGGCCCGACGGCCAGGCCCGCGGCGCGCAGCACGCGCGCGAAGTGCGCGACGTTCTCGGCGATCACGCCAGCGCTCCTGCGGCGCGCAGCTCGTCGAGCAGGCGGTTCGAATCACCGCCGCGCAGCCGCTCGATGTCCTCCTGGTACTTCAGCAGCACGCCCAGCGTGTCGTGCACGGTGCGCGGGTCGAGGCTGATCGCGTCGAGCGCGACGAGGGCGTTCGTCCAGTCGATCGTCTCGGCGACGCCGGGCGCCTTGAACAGGTCGAGCCCGCGCATGCGCTGCACGAATTCGACGACCTGGCGCGACAGCCGCTGCGGGGCGCCGGGCACGCGCAGGCGCAGGATCTCGAGCTCGCGCTCGACGTCCGGGAAGCCGACCCAGTGGTACAGGCAGCGGCGCTTGAGCGCGTCGTGCACCTCGCGCGTGCGGTTGCTCGTGATGAGCGTGATCGGCGGCGCGGCGGCGCGCACGGTGCCGAACTCGGGGATGGTGAGCTGGTTCTCGGCCAGCACCTCCAGCAGGAAGGCGTCGAACGGCTCGTCGGCGCGGTCGAGCTCGTCGATGAGCAGCACCGGCGACGCGTCCTGCGTCAGGGCCTGCAGCAGCGGGCGCTCGATGAGCATGTCGCGCGTGTAGAGCGACTGCGCCAGCCGCGCGCGATCGACGTCGTGCGCGGCCTCCGCGAGGCGGATCTCGATCATCTGCCGCGCGACGTTCCACTCGTAGGCGGTCTGCGCGATGTCGAGTCCCTCGAAGCACTGCACGCGCAGCAGCCGGGCGTCGAGCGCGCGCGCGAGCGACTTCGCGAGTTCGGTCTTGCCGACGCCGGGCTCGCCCTCGAGGAACAACGGCCGGCCCAGCTTCAGCGCCAGGAAGAGGGCGGTGGCGAGCGATCGGTCGCAGACGTAGTCCTGCGCCGCCAGCCGCGCCGCGAGCTCGTCGACGGACGCGGGCAGCGTCGGCCGCGCCGCATCGCGCTCGCCCTCGCTCACAAGGCAGGCTCCGCCCTGCGGGCTGTGGTGCGAGCGCCCGTCGCGGCGGCGAGGCGGGCGTTCATCGCGCCAGCGCGGCCGCCACTGCCCGCGACGCCATCACGCTGACCATCGCCGCGCGGTACTCGCTCGAGGCATGCAGGTCGGCGTTCATGCCGGCTGGCGACAGCCGCACCGCCTTGGCGGCGTCGGGCGTGAAGCTCGCCGACAGCGCGGACTCGAGCTCGGCGCTGCGGAAGACGTGGCTCTTCGCGCCCGTGACGGCCACGCGCACGCCGCCCGCCGTCTTCGCGACGAACACGCCCACCAGCGCGAAGCGCGAGGCCGGGTTGCGGTACTTCTCGTAGCCGGCGGCCTGCGGCACGGGAAAGCCCACCGCCGTGACCAGCTCGCCCGGCTGCAGGCCGGTCTCGTACAGGCCGGTGAAGAACTGCTCCGCGGGGATTGAGCGCCGGTCGGTCTGCACCGTGGCGCCGAGGGCCAGCAGCGCGGCGGGGTAGTCGGCGGCCGGGTCGGCGTTGGCGATGGAGCCGCCGAGGGTGCCCATGTTGCGCACGCTCGGGTCGCCGATCCAGCCCGCGAGCTCCGCGAGCGCGGGGATCGCCTGGCGCACGTCGGACGAGCGTGCGACCGTGGCGTGCGTGGTCATCGCGCCGATGGTCACCGTGCCGCCGCCCGCGCGGATGCCCTTCAGCGCGGGGATGGCGCCGAGGTCGACGAGGCGTTCGCTGCCCGAAAGCCGCAGCCGCATCGCCTGCACGAGGCTCTGGCCGCCCGCGAGGTAGCGCGCGTCGCCCTGGAACGCGGCCGCGGCCGCCTTCGCGTCGGTGGGGCGCTGGTAGTCGAAGTCGTACATGGCGGAACCTCCCCGGCGTTCAGCGGTTGACGGCGCGCCAGACGCGCTCGGGCGTGGCGGGCATGGCGATGTCGCGCACGCCGAGCGCGTCGGTGAGCGCGTTGATGTAGGCCGGCGGCGAGCCGATGGCCCCGGCCTCGCCACAACCCTTGACGCCCAGCGGGTTGTGCGTGCACGGCGTGACGGTGTGGTCGACCTGGTAGCTGGGCAGGTCGTCGGCGCGCGGCATGCAGTAGTCCATGTACGAGCCGGTGAGCAGCTGGCCCGAGTCCGGGTCGTAGCGGCAGCCTTCCAGCATCGCCTGGCCCAGGCCCTGCGCGATGCCGCCGTGCACCTGGCCCTGCACGATCATCGGGTTGACGATGTTGCCGAAGTCGTCCACCGCGGTGAAGCGGTCGACGCGCACGCGGCCCGTCTCCGGGTCGACCTCGACCTCGCAGACGTAGCTGCCGGCGGGGTAGGTGAAGTTGGTCGGGTCGTAGAACGCGTTCTCGTTCAGGCCCGGCTCGAGCTTGTCGAGCGGGTAGTTGTGCGGCACGTAGGCCGTCAGCGCCACCTGGCCGAACGGGATCTTGCGGTCGGTGCCGGCCACCTTGAACTCGCCGTTCTCGAACTCGATGTCGGAGTCCGCGGCCTCGAGCAGGTGCGCGGCGATCTTCCTGCCCTTGGCGATCACCTTGTCGACCGCCTTGACGATGGCCGTGCCGCCGACCGCCAGCGAACGGCTGCCGTAGGTGCCCATGCCGAAGGGGATGCGGCCGGTGTCGCCGTGCACGATCTCGACGTTCTCGACCGGGATGCCCAGGCGCGCGGCGACCACCTGCGCGAAGGTCGTCTCGTGGCCCTGGCCGTGGCTGTGCGAGCCGGTGAACACGGTGACGGTGCCCGTCGGGTGCACGCGCACCTCGCCGGCCTCGAACAGGCCGGCGCGCGCGCCGAGCGCCCCGGCGATGTTGCTGGGCGCCAGGCCGCAGGCCTCGATGTAGCAGCTGTAGCCGAGGCCGCGCAGCTTGCCCGCCGCCTTCGACTTGTCGCGCCGCGCGGCGAAGCCGGCCACGTCCGCGAGCTCGAGCGCGCGGTCCAGGTGCGCCGCGTAGTTGCCGGTGTCGTAGGTCAGGCCGACCGGCGTCGCGTACGGGAACTCGGTGATGAAGTTGCGCCGGCGGAGGTCCACCGGGCTCATGCCGAGATCGCGGGCCGCGGTCTCGACCAGGCGTTCGACGACGTAGGTCGCCTCCGGGCGGCCCGCGCCGCGGTAGGCGTCGACGGGCGCGGTGTTCGTGAAGACGGCGGTGACCTGCGCATGGATGGCGGGCGTCCGGTACTGGCCCGCGAGCAGCGTGGCGTACAGGATGGTGGGCACGCTGGACGCGAAGGTCGACAGGTACGCGCCCATGTTGGCGGTCGTCTTCACGCGCATGGCGAGGAAATCGCCCTGCTCGTTCATGGCGAGTTCCGCGGTCGTCAGGTGGTCGCGGCCGTGCGCGTCGGTCAGGAACGACTCGCTGCGCTCGGCCGTCCACTTGATGGGCCGGCCCACGCGCCTGGACGCCCACACGAGCGCCGTCTCCTCGGGATACAGGAAGATCTTCGAGCCGAAGCCGCCGCCCACGTCGGGCGCGATCACGCGGACCTTGGACTCGGGCAGGCCCAGCACGAAGGCCGTCATCAGCAACCGCTCGACGTGCGGGTTCTGGTTGGCGACCCACAGCGTGTAGCTGTCGTCGTGGCGCGTGTACTGCGCGTTGGCGGCGCGCGGCTCGATCGCGTTGGGCACGAGCCGGTTGTTGGCGAACTCCAGCTTCGTGACCTTCGCGGCGCGCGCGAACGCGGCGTCGACCGCGGCCTTGTCACCGTGGGACCAGTCGTAGCAGACGTTGCCGGGCACGTCGTCGTGCACCGACGAGGCGGCGCCGGCGGCGGTGCGGAGGTCGACCACCGGCGGCAGTTCCTCGTAGTCGACCGCCACCAGCTCGGCCGCGTCCTTGGCCTGCAGCAGCGTCTCGGCGACGACGAGCGCCAGCTGGTCGCCGACGTGGCGCACCTTGCCCTGCGCCAGCACCGGGTGCGGCGGTTCCTTCATCGGCGAACCGTCCTGGCTGTGGATGAGCCAGCCGCACGGCAGGCCACCGACCTTGGCGTCGGCCAGGTCGGCGCCGGTGAAGATGGCGAGCACGCCGGGCGCGGCCTTCGCCGCCGACGTGTCGATCGACCGGATGCGCGCATGCGCATAGGGCGAGCGCACGAACACGGCGTAGCTCTGGCCGGGGAGGACGACGTCGTCCGTGTACTGGCCGGCGCCGGTGAGGAAGCGCGCGTCCTCGCGGCGCCGAAGCGGCTGGCCGATCAGCGAGGCGGGCGGCTGCGAGAGGTCGGTCATGGCGGGGCCCCCTTCAGACGGTGGTGGAGCCGACCTGGCCGGACTGGCAGGCCTGCACCGCGCGCACGATGTTGTGATAACCCGTGCAGCGGCACAGGTTGCCGTCGAGGCCGCTGCGGATGTCGTCCTCGGTCGCCTTCGGGTTGTCGGCGAGCAGTTGCACCGCGGCCATCACCATGCCGGGCGTGCAGAAGCCGCACTGCAGGCCATGGCATTCGCGGAACGCGGCCTGCATCGGATGCAGCTCGCCCGCGGGCGCGAGGCCCTCGATGGTCGTCACGGCGCGGCCTTGCGCCTGCAGCGCGAGCATCGAACAGGACTTCACGGCTCGCCCGTCGAGGTGGATCGTGCAGGCGCCGCACTGGGCGGTGTCGCAGCCGACATGGGTGCCGGTCAGCCGGAGTTGCTCGCGCAGGAACTGCACCAGCAGCGTGCGGGGATCGACGCTCGCCTCGACCGCCTTTGCGTTGACGGTCAACGACAGTGGAACGTTCACGGGATGTCTCCTCGTTCAGGCGGGCGCGTGGCCCACGGGACCTGTGAAAGAACCGGCGTGCCTCGTCACGAGGCGCGTCTGCGCTGCATCTTCCGCGTCCCCGCGGCCGGCCAACACCTAGGCTTTACCCGTAGTCCGGGCCCGACTCACCGGGACGCCGTCACCCGGGCCGCCGTGGCCGGCCAGCGATACGACAGCACGGTCGCCCGCGGATGGCGCTGCTCGCGGACGGCGCCGAGCTGGTTGCCGCCCAGCAGCACGACGTCGTCGCCGTCCTCGCGCACGAAGAAGCCGACATGTCCTTTCCAGCTGGCCGGATCCTCGCGCCACAGCACGGCGATGCAGCCGGGGCGCGGCGCGTCGAGCGGTTCGCCCCAGTCCAGCCAGCTGCGCGCCAGCGCCGAGCCGGTGCCCGCGATGCCGGCCTGGCGCAAGGACCAGCCGACGAAGGACGAGCACCAGTTCGCCTTGTCGTCGTAGCCGGCGATGTTGGTGTGGGCGTGGTATTCGGTGATGCGCGGGTTGCTGCTGCCCGGCGGGTGGGCGCGCACGCCCGTCTCGCCGCGCGCGAAGCGCAGCCAGGGCGCGGCGCGCAGCGCGTCGACGGTCAGGCGCAGCGACGTCGCCTGGTCGGACCACCACAGCCCCATGCCGGCGATGAACGCGCGCACGGGCTGGCCGTGGCGCACCGGGTGGTCGGGCGGGAGCGCGGCCCAGCCGGCATGCACCAGCGTCACCTGGGTGCCGTCGCGGCGCGGCTCGAACGTGACCGCGACGGTGGTCTTTTCGTGCGGCGCGAAGTTCACGCCCCGCCACTCGATCTCGAGCGCGCGCGGCGGATCCCAGGCGGTGACGGTGCCGGTCTGCACGACGTGGCCGGCGTCGCCGCCGGGCGCCTCGATCGTCTCGAACAGGCGGCCGCCGAGCCGGCACTCCAGGTGCAGGACGCTGACGTCGCGCGCGCCGCTGCGGAACTTCATGCCGTGGCGCCACCAGCTGTCGATCTGGGCGGTGAAGACCTCGAACGCGATGTCGGGCGGGGCGTCGACGAAGACGCTGGCGCTGACGCGGTCGCCGGCGGTCATCGATGGCCCCGCTCGCGCGCGACGCGCTCGGCCTGCTTCCTGAACGACTGCATCTGCACGCTCCAGAACGATTGCACCTCGCCCAGCCAGGACTGCAGGTCGGCCAGCGGCCGGGCCTCGAGGCGATAGGTGCGGGCGCGCGCGTCATCGTCCGGGCCGGCGGCCCCCACCTCGTGGATGACGCCGGCCTGGCGCAGCACGCGCAGGTGGCGGCTCATCGCCTGGCGCGACATCGCGAGCGCGTCGGCGATCTCGCCCGCGCGCTGCGGGCCGTGGCGCAGCAGCCCGACGACCGCGCGCCGCGTGGGCTCGGCCAGGGCCTGCAACGTGCGGTCGAGCGTGCCGTCGTCGACCGGCGAGGAAGCGGCGCGGCGCGTCACCGGGCGGGCTGCTCGCGCACGCGGTGCATGAACCACCACGAGTGGCCCTCGAGATCGACCGCACCATAGCTGCGGTCGCTCCAGTAGTCGTCGCCGTAGTCGTGGGTGGCCGGCTCCGACACGATGACCGCCCCGTGCGCGCGGGCCTGGGCGCAGTGCGCGTCGGCGTCGTCGACGAACAGGCACACCGACTGCGTGTTGCGGCCGCCCACGTCCAGCGGGCTGGCGTGCCGGGTCTTGAACTCGCGGCCCGGCTCGGCGGCCTCGCCGGGCTTCGCGGCGCTGCCGACGTAGATCATCGCGCCGCCGTAGACGAGTTCGCTGTGGATGATCTCGCCGGGCTCGCCCTCGACCTTCAGGCGCAGCTCGAAGCCGAACGCGTCGCACAGCCAGTCGATCGCCTTGGCGGCGTCGCGGTAGTAGAGGCCGGACTGGGCCTGCGGCCAGCCGGAGGGCGGGGACTTGCGCATGGGACGCCTCGCTGGAAGTTGTCAACGAATGGATTGATGATAAACCTTATCGTTAACCAAATGCAAGCGCGTCCCGGCCCGATCCCTAGAATGCGCGGCGCCGCTTCATTCCCCCAATCCATGCTGAAGAACCTTCCCCGGCTCGCCGCCGGCGCCCTCGTCGTGCTGTGCAGCGGCGCGATCGCCGCGCCCGCGAACCGCATGATCCTGCCCGACGACGTCGTGCCGGACGCGTATCGCCTCGAGATCACCCCGCACATGGCGGAGTCCACCTTCGACGGCCGCGTCGAGATCGATGTCGACGTGCGCCGCCGCACGAACCGCATCGAGCTGGACAGCGCCGACCTGGCGATCTCCAGCGCCAGCCTCGACGGCGCGGCCGTCGCGCCGCGCATGGCGCTCGACGCGAAGCGCCAGCGTGCCACGTTCACCTTCGCGCACGCGATCGCGCCCGGCCGCCATGTGCTGCGCATCGCGTACTCGGGCCACATCAACGACCAGGCCGCCGGCCTGTTCCATCTCGACCACGAGTCGGCGCAAGGCCCCGTGCGCTCGCTGTACACGATGTTCGAGGACTCCGACGCCCGTCGCTTCGTGCCGAGCTGGGACGAGCCCGCGCGCCGCGCCACCTTCGAGCTGACCGTGACGGTGCCCGCCGGGCTGATGGCCATCGGCAACATGCCCGTCTCGTCCACCGAGGCGCTGCCCGGCGAGCTCAAGCGCGTGCGCTTCGCGAAGACGCCGCCGATGTCGACCTACCTGCTGTTCTTCGGCCTGGGCGACTTCGAGCGCGTGCACCGCACGGTCGGCGGCGTCGACGTGGGCGTGGTCGTCAAGCGCGGCGACACCGCGCAGGCGGCCTACGCGCTGGACGCCGCCGCGAAGCTGCTGCCGTACTACGACACGTGGTTCGGCACGCCGTATCCTCTGCCCAAGCTGGACATGGTGGCCGGCGCGGGCGGCAGCGTCACCTTCGGCGCGATGGAGAACTGGGGCGCGATCTTCTACTTCGAGCGCGACCTGCTCGTCGACGACATGCGCGCCAGCGAGGACGACCGCCGCCGCGTGTTCGAGACGGTGGCGCACGAGATCGCGCACCAGTGGTTCGGCAACCTGGTGACCATGGCCTGGTGGGACGACCTGTGGCTCAACGAGGGCTTCGCGTCGTGGATGCAGGTCAAGGCCGTCGAGCAGCTGCACCCCGAGTGGACCGGCTGGGCCAACGACGCCGGCGAGAAACAGCGCGCGATGGACATCGACGCGCGCCGCGGCACGCATCCGGTGATCATGCACATCGACGACGTCAGCCAGGCCGAGGGCGCGTTCGACACGATCACCTACGCGAAGGGCGCGCAGGTGGTGCGCACGCTGGAGGCCTGGCAGGGCGACGAGACCTTCCGCGACGGCGTGCGGCGCTACATCGCCCGGCACGCGTACGGCAACACGGTGACCGAGGACCTCTGGCGCGCGCTCGACGTCGACACCCCGCGCCCGGTGTCGGCCATCGCGCGCGACCTCACGCTGCAGCCCGGCGTGCCGCTGGTCACCGAGCTCGACGCGCGCTGCGCGGACGGCCGCACGGTGGTCACGCTCTCGCAGGGCCAGTTCAGCATCGACGCGCCGCACGTCGCGCGCTGGCACGTGCCGGTGAAGGTGGCGGTGCCGGGCGGCGGCGAGACGCGCGCCGTGATCGCCGGCGCGACGCCGCAGGAGGTCACGGTGCCCGGCTGCGGCCCCGTCGTCATCAACGCGGGGCAGGCGACCTACGCCCGCGTCCGCTATTCGCCCGCGGGCCTGGACGCGCTGCTGCCCGCGTTCGGACGCCTGGGCGTCGACGACCAGCTGGGCCTGCTGGCCGACACGCAGGCCCTCGCGCTCGCCGGCCGCCTGCCGATGGGCGAGCTGCTGGCGCTGATGGACGGCGTGCCGTCCGCGCGCGACAAGCCGGCCGTCGCGCAGCTGCTGGTGGCGCAACTGGAGGATCTCGACCGCCTGCACGACGGACTGGCCTCGCAGCCGGCCTTCCGGGCCTGGGCGCGGGCGCGCCTCGTGCCGTTCCTGGCCGCCGTGGGCTGGGACGGCCGCCCCGACGACAGCGGCGACGTCCGCACGCTGCGCGTCGCGCTCATCGAGGCACTGGGCGAGTTCGGCGACCCGCAGGTGCTGGGCCGGGCCGACAAGGCGTTCGCGCGCTACCTGGAACAGCACGACAGCCTCGACGCCGATCACCGCGAGGCGGTGCTGTACGTCGTCGCCACGCGCGCCGACGAGCGCACCTGGGAGCAGCTGCACGGGCTCGCGCGGGCGGCCGGCTCGGAACTCGAGAAGGCGGAGGGCTACGAGACGCTGGGCCACCCGCGCGATCCGGCGCTGGCGCTGCGCGCGCTGGAACTGGCGATCTCCGGCGAGCCGCCCACCACGGTGGCCAGCCGCCTGATGCGCGCGGTGGGACGGGTCCATCCCGGCCTGACGCTGGACTTCATCGCCGGCCACTGGGCGCAGGTCGAGCCGCTGTTCGGCGAGGGCGCGGCCGCCACGATCGCCGCGCGCTTCTTCGACACCGGCGCCGACCCCGCGCTGCTGCCGCGCCTGGACGCGTTCGTGCGCGCCCATGTGCCCGCGGCCACGCGCGGGCGCATCGTCAAGAACGCCGCGCTGATCCGCTACCGCGCCACGGTGCGCGCGCAGCGCCTGCCCGAGGCCGATCGCTGGATCGCGGCGCACTCGCCCGCCGGCTGACGGGCCGGCGCGCGGGGCCCGCGCGATGTCGATGTAACGGACCTCATCGGAACAGGGGACGGCCGCGCTGCACCGGTTGACGCCGTGCAACATTTGGATACGATGAAATCGGATCCGAAACGGACCTCGCGTCGAGGCCCGGATCCGGCGGGAGCAGGCGCATGGGCACTTCGGCATCGTCATCCGCGGGCCGCCTCACGGTGGCCGAGCGCGAGCAGGTCCAGCGCGCCAACGTCTCGGGGCTGCAGCCCGTCGTCTTCGTGCATGGCCTGTGGCTGCTGGCAGGCAGCTGGCAACGCTGGGCCGAGGCCTTCGAGGAGGCGGGCTACGTCGCGCTGACTCCGGGCTGGCCGGGCGACCCTGCCACGGCGGCCGAGGCGAACGCGAACCCCGACGCGATGGCCGGCCAGACGGTGGGCCAGGTGGCCGACCACCTGTCGACGGTCGTCTCGCAGCTCGAACGCAAGCCCGTCCTCGTCGGCCACTCGTTCGGCGGCCTGCTGGTGCAGCTGCTGGCGGGCCGCGGGCAGTCGCACGTCACCGTGGCCATCGACCCGGCGCCGTTCCGCGGCGTGCTGCCGCTGCCGCTGTCCGCGCTGAAGGCCTCGTGGCCCGTGCTGGGGAGCCTGTCGAACCGCCGGCGCGCGGTCGGCCTGACCTACGAGCAGTTTCGCTTCGCGTTCGCCAACGCCGTGCCCGACGAGGAGGCGCAGGCCCTGTTCGCCGAGTTCGCGGTGCCGGCGCCCGGCGCACCGCTGTTCCAGGCCGCGACGGCCAACCTGAACCCGTGGACGCAAGCCCAGGTCGACACGCTGAACCAGGAACGCGGCCCGCTGCTGATCATCTCGGGGCAGAAGGACAACACGGTGCCCTGGGCCGTCGCCAACGCGGCCTATCGCCAGCAGTCGCTCAACCCGGGCCACACCGAGATCGTCGAGATCCCCGGCCGCGGCCACTCGCTGGTGATCGACAGCGGCTGGCGCGACGTCGCCGACGCGGCGCTCGCGTTCGTGCGCCGCTATGCCGCCCCGGACATGTACGAGTCGGCCTATCTCGAAGACACCGGCACGTCCGTCCAGGAGGACGGCGACCGCCGCGTCACCGTCTTCTAGCGCTCAGGGCGCGCGCCGGATCACGAGCCGCTGCAGGCGCTTGCCCGACGCGACGCTGATGGCGTCCTCGTCGAAGACGACGGCGTCGCCGGGCGCCAGCTCGTTCGTGACCAGCGACTTGTCGAACGCGGCGTAGAGCCGGCCGGCCGGGTCGCGGGTCGACGCGTCGGGCGTCACGCGCCAGCTCAGGTACAGCGTGCCGCCCGGTCGCAGCAAGGACAGCAGCGCGCGCACGGACGGCGCGACCTGCGCCGCGTCCAGATGCATGATCACCGTCTCGCACAGCACGTTCTGCCACGCGCCGCGCGGCACGCCGGCCAGCTCGGGCAGCGTGGCGAAGTCGAAGGGAATGCCCGGATGCGCGGCGCGCGCCTGGGCCAGCAGGCCTGCGGAGGCGTCGAAGCCGTGCACGTCGAAGCCCTGGGCGGCGAGCCAGGCGGCATCGCGGCCGCTGCCCGTGCCGATCTCTGCCGTCGGCCCCGGCGTGAACCAGGCGCGCAACTGCTCGTACAGGTCCGCGGGCGGCGGCTGCGTGTCCCAGCTGCGGGCATAGCCGGCCGGGTCGGCGTCGTAGGCGGCGAGAGTGGTGGCGTCCATGTACCGCGGTGTCTGGTTGGCGACGATCAGGCGTCGACGGTTCCCTTGGCGATGCGCGCCGCCAGCTTCAGCAGCGTGGGCACGCGCTTGCGCCCGTGCATCATGCGCACGCGCGCCTTGGCGGCGCCGAGGTCGATGCCGGCGCAGGTGACGATGAGCGGCGGCGTCTCGTCCTCGCGGAAGACGCAGAACTGGTCGGGCGTGTCCGCGCCCTTGAAGAGGGACTTCGACACCCCGATGACGGCGCAGCGTCCGGCGAGCGTGTCGTGCAGGCGGCGGCCGAGCGCCGGCGTGTCCTGGGCATCGAGGTGCACGAAGCCGTCGAGCACGATGGCCTCCGGCTGCAGGCGGTTGGCCTCGACGACCTGCACGAGCCACGGCAGGGCCCGCAGGTCGAGCTCGCCCTTGGCGGGCTTGTCGACGTGCGCGATGTCGAGGACGTAGTGGTGCGTGCCTTCGGCCGCGCCCCACTCCTCGAACGCGACGGCGCCGACCCGGGCGGTCGCGCCGGCGATGTGGACGTCCATGACGAGTTTCATGGACGCATTCTCGCCGGGCGGCGGCTCAGCGCGAGCGGCCCTTGGGCCAGCGCCCCGCGGCCTGCAGCGGCGCGACGATGCTGGCGAAGGTCTCCCCGGTCTCGGCCACCATCTGCAGGATCTCCTTGGAGTCGTGGCTCGATCGCAGCGCCTCGCGGGCGTGGGCGATGCGCTCGCGCAGGCTCGCGAGCGGCACGTTCATGCTGGCCGGTGCCTCGGCCGCGCGCAGCGCCGGCAGCTTGTTGACCAGCACCAGCAGGTCTTCCCGGGCGTCGAGCAGCCGCGAGATCTCCACGGCCGTCGCCTGCTCGTAGCGGGCCGTCTCCACCAGCTCGACCAGGTCCTGCACGTCGGCTCCGAACTCGTCCACAACCGCCTCGAACTCGCGTTGTTCCATTCTTCTGTCTCCCGGGTGAAGGCGGGATTGTCGGCAGGCCCCGGAGGCTGCGCCAACCCCACGAAACCACGCAAGGGTACGCGAAACGGCGCAGCCGCGCCGGCGCGGCCTCAGCCGGCGCCGCGCCGCGTGGCGACCAGCGGCTGGACGGTGCCGGCGTCCAGGCGCGGACGGCCAGGCTCCTCCGCGGCCAGCGGCGCGCATTCCCGCATCGTCGCCAGGCAGCGCTCGGTCAGCCGCTGGTAGGTGGCGGTGCCTTCGCGCTTCCAGCCGAGTTCCTGGTCGCTGAGCTCGCGCAGCACCTTGGCCGGAACGCCGGCGGCCAGCGAGCGCGGCGGCACCTTCAGGCCGGCGCGCACGAAGGCGCTGGCCGCGACGAACGCGCCGGCGCCGATCTCGGCCTCGTCCATCACGACCGCGTTCATGCCCACCAGCGCGTCGGCGCGCACCACGCAACCGTGCAGCACGGCGCCGTGGCCGATGTGGGCGTTGTCCTCCAGCAGCGTGTCGGAGGCCGGGAAGCCGTGGATCACGCAGGTGTCCTGCACGTTGCAGCCGTCGCGCAGCACGATGCGGCCGAAGTCGCCGCGCAGGCTCGCGCACGGGCCGATGTAGGCGCCCGGGCCCACCACCACGTCGCCGATGAGCACGGCGGTGGGATGGACGTAGGCCGTCGGGTGGACGACCGGGCGCAGGCCGTCGATCTCGTAGCAGGGCATTCGGGTTTACCTCGGGTAATGGCAGAGTCCGGCGTGCGGGCTTGCGCCGGATCAAGGGTGAGTCTAAGATTAACCGACCGGTCGGTCAAAGAATCGACCAAGCCAGCGGCGCGGGTGGGGGAGACAACCCTTTTCGAGCGATGGCGGGCGCGGGCGATCCCGGCGCCCGCCGGCGCATCCTGGCGTCCGCCCATCCCAGACCGGGGTTCGAAGCAACCCATCCGAGGCAAGCCATGTCCGAACCGATCCTCCTGTCGTCGCCCGACGCACTGATCGTGGTCGCGCAGCGCGGGGCCGTGCGCACGTTCACGCTCAACCGTCCGGCCGCGCTCAACAGCTTCACGGCCGACATGCACGCCGAGCTGCGCGCCGCGCTCGATGCCGCGGCCGCCGACGACGGCGTGCGCGCGGTGCTGATCACGGGCGCCGGCCGGGCCTTCTGCGCCGGGCAGGATCTCAACGACCCCGGCATGGCCGCCGGCGCCGACGGCAAGCCCGACATCGGCGCCGTCATCGAGAAGAACTACCGCCCGCTGGCGCTGCGCATCCAGTCCATGCCGGTGCCGGTGGTGTGCGCCGTCAACGGCGTGGCCGCGGGCGCGGGCGCGAACTTCGCGTTCTGCTGCGACATCGTGCTGGCGGCGCGCTCGGCCAGCTTCATCCAGGCGTTCGCCAGGATCGGGCTGATCCCCGACTGCGGCGGCACCTGGCTTCTGCCGCGCCTCGTGGGCCGTCCGCGCGCGCTGGCGCTGGCGCTCACGGGCGACAAGCTGTCCGCCGCCGACGCCGAGCGCTTCGGCATGATCTGGCAGGCGGTCGACGACGCCGAGCTGCAGTCGCAGGCGCTGGCGCTGGCCGACAGGCTGGCGGCGATGCCGTCCAAGGCGCTGGTGGCCACCCGCCAGGCGCTCGACGCGTCGCAGTCGCTGACGCTGTCGGACGCGTTGACGCTGGAGGCCCACATGCAGGGCGAACTGGGGCGCGCGCACGACTTCGCCGAGGGCGTGGCGGCGTTCCAGCAGAAGCGGCCGGCCGTGTTCAAGGATCGCTGATGCAGACGCCGCAACGCATCGCCGAACGCGTGCGCGACCACATGTGGTCCACCGACCGCGCCTCGCAGGGCCTGGGCATGCGCGTCGCGGCCATCGGGCCCGGCAGCTGCACGATGACGATGACGGTGCGCGAGGACATGCTCAACGGCTACGGCACCTGCCAGGGCGGCCTGCTGACCGCGCTGGCCGACTCGTGCTTCGCGTTCGCGTGCAACGCCTACAACGAGATCACCGTGGCCGCGGGCTTCGACGTGCAGATCGTCGCCCCGGGCAAGCTCGGCGACCAGCTCGTGGCCACGGCGGTGGAAGTGAGCAAGACGGGGCGCCTGGGCGTCTACGACGTCGACGTGCGCAACCAGCGCGACGAACGGGTGCTCGCGTTCCGCGGCCGGTCCTACACGATGAAGGGCAAGCCGGTTCTTGCCGAATGACATGACGACCCCCGCCTCACTTCGTTCGCAGCCCCCCGCGGGGGCGCGCGGGCTCCTCCGGAGCGGCCGAGCGCACGCCCGCGTTGTGGTCAGCGCTGCGCTTTCCAAGGATTGACATGCCTGTCCATGCCGTGCGTCCGGTCGACCTCGACCCCATCGAACGCGCCAGCCGCGACGAGATCACCGCGCTGCAGCTGGCGCGCCTGCGCGCCACGCTGGAACACGTCCACGCCAACGTGCCGCACTACCGGCGCGCGTTCGACGAGAAGGGCGTGCATCCGTCGGACCTGAAGACGCTGGCCGACCTCGCGAAGTTCCCGTTCACCGGCAAGGCCGACCTGCGCGCCAACTACCCGTTCGGCATGTTCGCCGTGCCGCGCGACCAGGTGGTGCGCGTGCACGCGTCGTCGGGCACGACGGGCAAGCCGACTGTCGTCGGCTACACGCAGTCCGACATCGACCACTGGGCCGATCTCGTCGCGCGCTCGCTGCGCGCCGCGGGCGTGCGGCGCGGCGACATGGTGCACGTGGCCTACGGCTACGGCCTGTTCACCGGCGGCCTGGGCGCGCACTACGGCGCCGAGCGGCTCGGCTGCACGGTGGTGCCGATGTCCGGCGGCCAGACCGAGAAGCAGGTGCAGCTGATCACCGATTTCAGGCCGGACGCGATCATGGTCACGCCCTCGTACATGCAGGTGATCTGCGAGGAGTTCCGCCGCTTGGGGCTGGATCCGCGCGAGATGAGCGTGCGCGTGGGCATCTTCGGCGCCGAGCCCTGGACGGAGGCGATGCGGCGCGACATCCAGCAGGCCGCGAACCTCGACGCCGTCGACATCTACGGCCTGTCCGAGGTGATGGGCCCGGGCGTGGCCAGCGAATGCGTCGAGACGCAGGACGGCCCGGTCATCTGGGAGGACCACTTCTACCCCGAGATCGTCGACCCCGAGACGGGCGAGGTGCTGCCCGACGGCGAGGAGGGCGAGCTCGTCTTCACGACGCTGACCAAGCAGGCCTTCCCGGTGATCCGCTACCGCACGCGCGACCTCACGCGCCTGCTGCCGCCGACGGCGCGCAGCATGCGCCGCATGGGCAAGATCGTCGGCCGCTCCGACGACATGCTGATCATCCGCGGCGTCAACCTGTTCCCGACGCAGATCGAGGAGATCGTGCTGGCGCACGGCGCGCTCGGCGGCCAGTACCAGCTGGTGGTCACGCGCGAGGGGCTGCTGGACAAGGTCGACGTGCTGTGCGAGCTGCTGCCCGCGCACGCGGCCGCCGACCCGCTCGCCATCGGCCGCGAGCTGCAGGAACGCATCAAGACGCTGACCGGCGTGAGCACCGCGGTGCGCGTCGGGCCGCCGGATTCGATCGAACGCACGCTGGTGGGCAAGGCCCGACGCGTCGTCGACCACAGAAAGAAGTAAGGAGCACGCCATGTACACCCAAGCCATGGACACCGCGCCCAAGGAAGAGCGCGTCGCCATCCGCAACGCCGACGAGGTCGTCGCCGAGCAGGCCTTCGAGGCGGCGCTCGACGACGAGGGCTTCATCGAGGCCAAGGACTGGATGCCCGAGCACTACCGCAAGACGCTGGTGCGCCAGATCAGCCAGCACGCGCATTCCGAGATCGTGGGCATGCTGCCCGAGGGCAACTGGATCACGCGCGCGCCGACCTTGAAGCGCAAGGCGATCCTGCTGGCCAAGGTGCAGGACGAGGCCGGCCACGGCCTGTACCTGTACGCGGCCGGCGAGACGCTGGGCACGTCGCGCGACCAGATGCTGGACGCGCTGCACACCGGCAAGGCCAAGTACTCGTCGATCTTCAACTACCCGACGCTCACGTGGGCCGACGTCGGCGTGATCGGCTGGCTGGTGGACGGCGCGGCCATCATGAACCAGATCCCGCTGTGCCGCTGCTCGTACGCGCCATACGCCCGCGCGATGGTGCGCATCTGCCGCGAGGAGTCGTTCCACCAGCGCCAGGGCTACGACGCGCTGCTGACGATGATGCACAAGGGCACCGAAACGCAGCGCGCGATGGTGCAGGACGCGACCAACCGCTGGTGGTGGCCGAGCCTGATGATGTTCGGGCCGCCCGACGACCAGTCGCCCAACACGGCGCAGTCGATGCGCTGGGGCATCAAGCGCATCAGCAACGACGACCTGCGCCAGAAGTTCGTCAACGCCACCGTGGAGCAGGCGAGGATCCTCGGCGTGTCGCTGCCCGACCCCGACCTGAAGTGGAACGAGGCGCGCAACGCGTACGACTTCGGCGCCATCGACTGGTCGGAGTTCTGGCAGGTCGTGGGCGGCGACGGCCCGTGCAACAAGGAACGCCTGGCCGAGCGCGTGGACGCTTGGAACGACGGCGAGTGGGTGCGCGAGGCCGCCCTGGCCCACGCGCGCAAGCAGGCCGCGCGCGCCGCCGGCGCGCAGCAGGCCGCCTGAACGACATCCGGGAGAGCAACCCATGACCGCATCCAAGACCGACATCGCCAACGCCAAGGCCCAGGCTCACGAATGGCCGCTGTGGGAGGTGTTCGTGCGTCCCAAGTCCGGCCTCGACCACAAGCATTGCGGCAGCCTGCATGCCGCCGATCCGAAGATGGCGCTGCAGCTGGCGCGCGAGGTCTACACGCGGCGCCAGGAGGGCATCAGCGTGTGGGTCGTGCGCTCCGACCAGATCGTCGCGTCCGACCCGGCCGACAAGGCGATGCTGTTCGATCCGATGGAGGACAAGGTGTACCGCCATCCGACGTTCTACGAACTGCCGCCCGAAGTCGGCCACATGTGAGCGCGCCATGACGACCACCTTCGCTCCCTTGCCGACGACCGCGAGCGCCTCGAACGCCGCCGTGTCGACCACCACCGAGTCCATCGTCTTCCGGCCGAGCCTGGCGCAGCAGTACCTGATGCGCATCGGCGACAGCTGCCTGATCCACGCGCAGCGCCTGGCCGAATGGAGCGGCCACGCGCCGATCCTCGAGGAGGACATCGCGCTGACCAACCTCGCGCTGGACCTCGTGGGACAGGCGCGCGCCCTGCTGACGCACGTCGGCCGCCAGGCGGGCTTCGACGAGGACCAGCTCGCGTTCCTGCGCGGCGAACGCGACTTCTTCAACTTCACGCTCGCCGAGCTGCCGGGCCGCCGCGCGGGCCGCGACTTCGCCGACGCCGTCCTGCGCAATTTCCTGCTGTCCGCCTGGATGAACGTGCTGTGGGCCAAGCTGGAGCAGTCGGGCGACGCCGAGGTCGCCGCCATCGCCGGCAAGGCCGTCAAGGAATCGCGCTACCACGTGGCCCACTCGGCCGACTGGGTGGTGCGCCTGGGCGACGGCAGCGAGGAATCGACGCGCCGCATGCGGCAGGCGGTCGACCGCCTGTGGCCCTACACCGCGGAGCTGTTCGAGACGGACGCCGTCGACACCGCCGCGGCCGAGTCCGGGCTCGGCCCGGTGCGCGCCGCGCTGCGCGTGGGCTGGCAGGCCATCGTCGAGCCCGTGTTCGCCGACGCCGGCCTGGAGATCCCCGCCGCCGGCGCCTTCCGTTCCACCGGTTCGCGCGGGGTGCACAGCGAGCACATGGGCTACCTGCTGGCCGAGATGCAGACGCTGCAGCGCTCGTTCCCGGGCGGGCAGTGGTGAACGCGATGGCGTCGCCCGAGCTCGTCACCTCGGCACGCGTCACGCGAGCCTGGGAGGTGCTGCGCGGCGTGCTCGACCCGGAGGTGCCGGCGATCTCCGTCACCGACCTGGGCATCGTGCGCGACGTGGTCGAGCACGGCGACGGGCTCGAGGTCGTGGTGACGCCGACCTACTCCGGCTGCCCGGCGACCGAGGTCATCGAGCAGGCCATCGCCGCCGCGGTCGACGCCGCCGGCCTCGGGCCCGCGCGCGTGACGCAACGGCGCGCGCCCGCATGGACGACGGACTGGATCACGCCGGAGGGCCGCGAGAAGCTGCGTGCCTACGGCATCGCGCCGCCGGGGTCGTGCGCCACCGAAGCGACGGTGTCGAACGTGCAGCCCATCCGCCTGATGGCGCGCGACGTCGCCTGCCCGCGCTGCGGCAGCGCGCAGACCGAGCGGCTGTCGGCCTTCGGCTCGACCGCCTGCAAGTCGCTGTACCGCTGCATCGCCTGCCGCGAGCCCTTCGAACATTTCAAACCCATCTGAGCCATGGCCGTCGACACCCATTTCCATCCGCTGAAGGTGCGCTCCGTGCGCCCCGAGACCGACGAGGCGATGGTCGTCTCGTTCGACGTCCCCGAGGCCCTCGGCGACCGCTTCCGCTTCACGCAGGGCCAGTACCTCACGCTGCGCCAGCGCATCGCGGGCGAGGAAGTGCGCCGCTCGTACTCGATCTGCGCCGGCATCGACGACGGCGAGCTGCGCGTGGGCGTGCGGCGCGTGCGCGGCGGCCGGTTCTCGAACTGGCTGGCCGAGAACCTGCGTGCCGGCGACACCATCGAGGTCATGCCCCCGCAGGGCCGCTTCTTCGTGCCCATCGACGCGAGCGTGCCGCGCAACTACCTGTGCGTGGCCGGCGGCAGCGGCATCACGCCGATGATCTCCATCATGCGCACCGTGCTGGCCAACGAGCCGGGCAGTCGCGTGACGCTGGTCTACGGCAACCGCCGCGCGGCCTCGACGATGTTCAGGGAAGAACTGGAAGACCTGAAGAACCGGTACCTCAGCCGGGTATCGCTGCACCACGTGTTTTCCGAAGAGCGCGTGGACTCGCCGCTGAACCAGGGCATCCTCGACCGCGCCAAGCTGGGCGAGTTCCTGCAGGGCCTGATCAAGGCCGACCACATCGACCATGCCTTCATCTGCGGCCCGTTCATGATGAACGACGAGGCCGAGGCCGCGCTGCTGGCCGCGGGCGTGGCGGCGGACCGCATCCACATCGAGCGCTTCGGGGTGCCGATCCCCGCCGACACGGGTTTCGGTGCGCAGGCCGCGCCGGTGCCCGCGCCAGCGCCCGGCGACGCGGCCGACGCGCGGCTGACCGTCGTGCGCGACGGCGTCACGCACCAGATCGAGTTCCACGAGGCGGACAACAACCTGCTCGACGCGTGCGCCCACGCCGGCCTGGACGTGCCGTACTCGTGCAAGTCCGGCGTGTGCGGCACCTGCCGCGCGCACCTCGATTCCGGCGAGGTGCGCATGACGCGCAACTACGCACTCGAGAAGCGCGACCTCGACGCCGGCTTCATCCTCACCTGCCAGGCGCATCCGACGACGGCCGAGGTGAAGATCTCGTTCGACCACCGCTGAGAACGGCATGCATCCGACCGTCGTCCGCGCGCTGCCATGCAAGGGGTCTGGCATCTCCTCGGATCGCGCTGGCCGGTTGCATGACAATCGGCAGCCGCGCCGCGATTCGAGGCAATGCCTGACCCCGGCTTCGCAGGAACGCGGGGTCAGGCATTGCCTTCGTCCGCGGCCGACCCTCCAGCCTTCGCCGAGAGCACGGCGCGGACGAAGGAGATGCCAGACCCCTCAGGTCTCGGCTTGCAAGCAGACGAACATCCAATCGCAGCACTGATGGCCCGCACCCGCTCCGCCACCTACGACGACCAGCGCGACACCATCCTCGCGCAGGCGGCCAAGCTGTTCGCGGAGCAGGGCTACACCGCGACGTCGATGAACGACATCGCCGCGGCCTGTGGCGTGTCCAAGGCCGGCCTCTACCACTACTGGCGCGACAAGCGCGAGCTGCTGTTCCAGATCACCGCAGGCCACGTCGCGCGGCTCGAGCAGTTCGTCGCCGAGGTGCTGGAGGAGACGCGCGACGCCGACGCCGACGCCCGGCTGCGCGCGCTGATCCTGCGCTTCGTGCGCGAGTACGCCGACGCGCAGAACGAGCACCGCGTGCTGACCGAGGACGTGCGCTTCCTCGAGTCCGGCGAGCGGGCCCGGGTGCAGGAGCCGCAGCGCCGCGTGGTGGCCGCGTTCGCCGATGCCATCGCCGCGGTGCGCCCGAACCTCGCGCGCAACGAGCTCGACCGGCCGCTGGCGATGCTGCTGTTCGGCATGATCAACTGGATGTTCACGTGGCTGCGCCCCGACGGCAGCCTCACCCACGAGCAGATGGCGCCGCTCGTGGCCGACCTGTTCTTCGGCGGCCTGGCCGCGGTGCGCAAGCCCCGCGGCGCGGCGCGCCGGGATGCCGCTGTACCTTCCCTCACCGACTGACAAGCTGATCGATGGAGACGACCGAGATGAACAAGAACCGCTTCCCGTTCCAGGCCCTCGTGGCGGCCGTGCTCGCGCTGGCCGCCGGGGCCGCACTGGCCGACATCAACGTCGGCGTCACGGTGTCGGCCACCGGCCCGGCCGCGTCGCTGGGCATCCCGGAGAAGAACACGATCGCGCTGATGCCGCAGGAGATCGCCGGGCAGAAGGTGCACTACATCGTCCTGGACGACGGCTCCGACACCACCAAGGCCGTCAGCAACACGCGCAAGCTCATCACCGAGGACAAGGTCGACATCATCCTGGGCTCGACCGTCACGCCCAACTCGCTGGCGATGATCGACGTCGTCTCCGAGGCGCAGGTGCCGATGATCTCGATGGCCGCGTCGGCCAAGATCGTCGACCCCGTGGACGCCAAGCGCAGGTGGGTGTTCAAGACGCCTCAGAACGACATCATGATGTCGCTGGCGATCGCGTCGCACATGAAGGACCACGGGGTCAAGACCGTGGGCTACATCGGCTTCGCCGACGCGTACGGCGAGGGCTGGTACAACGAGTTCTCCAAGGCGGCGGCGCTCAAGGGCATCACGGTCGTCGCCAACGAGCGCTTCGCGCGCAACGATTCCTCGGTCACCGCGCAGGTGCTCAAGCTGCAGGCCGCCAAGCCCGACGCGATCCTGGTCGGCGGCTCGGGCACGCCGGCCGCGCTGCCGCAGATCACGCTCAAGGAGCGCGGCTACACGGGCCTGATCTACCAGACCCACGGCGTGGCCAACGCCGACTTTCTGCGCGTGGGCGGCAAGAACGTCGAGGGCACCTACCTGCCCGCGGGCCCGGTGCTGGTGGCCAGGCAGCTGCCGGCGTCGAACCCGGTGCGCAACTCCGCGATCGACTACGTCACCAAGTACGAGGCGACGTACGGCAAGGACAGCGTGTCGACCTTCGGCGGCCACGCCTGGGACGCCGGCAGGCTGATGGCCGCGGCGGTGCCCGTCGCGCTGAAGAAGGCGCAGCCGGGGACGCCGGAGTTCCGCGCCGCGCTGCGCGACGCGCTCGAGAACGCCAAGGACGTGGCCGGCGCTCACGGCATCTTCAACATGAGCCCGACCGACCACCTGGGACTGGACCAGCGCGCCCGGGTGATGGTCAAGATCGAGAACGGCACCTGGAAGGTGCAGCCGTAAGGCACATCCGGGCCGGTTGCGTGCCGGCCCGGTGCTGCCGCAGAAGAATTCCCAACCCAGGACATCCATCATGAGCCAGCCTCGACAGCTGCAAAGCTACATCGCCGGACGCTTCGTGGGCGCGCGCGCGGGCGCCGCGCTCGCGAGCGCGGTCGACGGGCGCGTGGTCGCGCACGCGCACGCCGACGAGATCGACTTCGGCGAAGCCGTCGACCACGCGCGCCGGGTGGGCGTGCCCGCACTGCTGGCGCTCGACTTCCAGCAGCGCGCCGCGCGGCTGAAGGCGCTGGCCAAGTTCCTGATGGAGCGCAAGGAAGAGCTGTACGCCATCTCCGCGCACACCGGCGCCACGCGCGCCGACAGCTGGATCGACATCGAGGGCGGCGCCGGCACGCTGTTCGCGTACGCCAGCATGGGCAGCAACGAGCTGCCGTCCGGCAACCTGATCCACGAGGGTCCGGCGATGCCGCTGGGCAAGAAGGGCCAGTTCGCCGGCACACACGTGCTGGTGCCGCGGCGCGGCGTCGCGGTGCACATCAACGCGTTCAACTTTCCCGTCTGGGGCGCGCTCGAGAAGTTCGCGCCGACCTTCCTGGCGGGCATGCCCAGCATCGTCAAGCCGGCCACGTCCACCAGCTACCTCACCGAGGCGATGGTGCGCCTTGCCGTCGAATCGGGGCTGCTGCCCGAGGGCGCGCTGCAGCTGGTGGTGGGGTCGACGGGCGATCTGCTCGATCGCGTCGACGGCCGCGACATCGTCACCTTCACCGGCTCGGCCGACACCGCCGCCAGGCTGCGCGTGCGGCCCAACCTGATCGCCCACAGCGTGCCGTTCAACGCCGAGGCCGACTCGCTGAACTGCGCGGTGCTGGCCGACGACGTGACGCCCGACGACGTCGAATTCGACCTGTTCGTCAAGGAGGTGGCGCGCGAGATGACGGTCAAGGCCGGCCAGAAGTGCACCGCGATCCGGCGCGCGATCGTGCCGCGCCGGCACCTGCAGGCCGTCAGCGATCGGCTGAAGGCGCGGCTCGCCAAGGTCGTCGTCGGCGACCCGTCGCTGGAAGGCGTGACGATGGGCGCGCTCGCCTCGCGCGACCAGCAGCGCGATGTCGCCGAGCGCGTGGCGCAACTGGCGCGCGGCAACGCCGTGCTGTTCGGCGGCGACAGCGTGGGCAACGCCTTCGCGCCGCGCGGCACCGGCACCGACCAGGGCGCGTTCTTCGCGCCGACGCTGCTGCTGTGCGAGCGTCCGGACATGACGTCTGCCGCCCACGACGTGGAGGCCTTCGGCCCCGTCAGCACGCTGATGCCCTACGACGAGTTCGACGAGGCGCTGGCGCTCGCCGAGCGGGGCCGCGGCAGCCTGGTGGGCACGCTGGTCACGCGCGACCCGCATCGCGCCGCGCATGCCGTGAGCCGCCTCGCATCGCTGCATGGCCGCATCCTCGTGCTCGATCGCGACGCCGCGGGCGAATCGACGGGCCACGGCTCGCCGCTGCCCGCCCTGAAGCACGGCGGCCCGGGCCGCGCCGGCGGCGGCGAGGAGCTGGGCGGCATCCGTGCCGTCAGGCACTACCTGCAGCGCGCCGCGGTGCAGGGCTCGCCGACGATGCTGGCCGCGGTCACCGGCGAGCACGTCAAGGGGGCGGCGGTGCACGAATCGGGCGTCCATCCGTTCCGCCACGCGTTCGAGGACCTGACCGTCGGCGACTCGCTGCTGACGCATCGCCGCACCGTCACCGATGCCGACATCGTCGCCTTCGGTGGCATCTCGGGCGACTTCTTCTACATGCACTTCGACGAAATTGCCGCAAAGGCGTCGCCGTTCGGCAAGCGCATCGCGCACGGCTACTTCGTGCTGTCCGCCGCGGCGGGCCTGTTCGTGTCGCCGGGCGAAGGCCCGGTGCTGGCGAACTACGGCCTGGACACGCTGCGCTTCGTCAAGCCGGTGGGCATCGGCGACACGATCCGCGCGCGCCTGACGTGCAAGCGCAAGATCGACCGCAACAAGGTCGGCTCCGACGGACGCGGGCAGGGCGTGGTGGCGTGGGACGTCGAGGTCACCAACCAGGACGGCGAGGTCGTGGCGAGCTACGACATCCTGACGCTGGTGGCCAAGCGCGGGAATTAGCGGCCCCCTCGCTCCTCCGGTCGCTGGCCCCCGAGGGGGAGTCCGGGTTGGCTCGGATGTGATCCTCGCTTCCCGGGCGGCCCCCTCGCTCCTCCCGTCGCTGCCCCCCGAGGGGGAGTTCGGGTTGGCTCGGATGCGATCCTCGCTTCCCGGGCGGCCCCCTCGCTCCTCCCGTCGCTGCCCCCCGAGGGGGAGTTCGGGTTGGCTCGGATGTGATCCTCGCTTCCCGGGCGGCCCCCTCGCTCCTCCCGTCGCTGCCCCCCAAGGGGGAGTTCGGGTTGGCTCGGATGTGATTCTCGCTTCCCGGGCGGCCCCCTCGCTCCTCCCGTCGCTGCCCCCCGAGGGGGAGTTCGGGTTGGCTCGGATGCGATCCTCGCTTCCCGGGCGGCCCCCTCGCTCGTCCCGTCGCGGTCCCCCGAGGGGGAGTTCGGGTTGGCTCGGATGGCGATCCTCGCTTGCCGAGACGCGCTTCCGGAAGCCGTGACCAGTCCTGCCGACGCGCACTGTCGAGCTCTGGCACGGGCCTTGCACGACGGGGAAGTCCCTGCGTCGCCTGGCTGAGGGTATATACAGTTATCTGCTAGAATGTCGGATGGCGCGAGGAAGGACGTGCGGCTCTCCGGCCAAGCGTACGCGCCCTGTTCCTATCCCGGAAGGATCATCACTCGATGTCGAAGCAAGAAGTCAAGACCACCCTCGGCGCCGATGGCCTGCGCTATCGCTCCAAGGCCGCGGGTTCCCCGTTCGCAGCCACCGGCGCTTTCGGCGCCGCCACGATGTCGTGCTTCCTGTGCGGCAAGCATCGTCCTCGCGCCCAGCTCAAGACCCGCAAGCTGCTGGGCCGCGCCCAGTCGGTCTGCGCGCCCAACTGCAAGGAAGCCGACGCTCCCGCAGCTTGATGGCTGACGGCGGGGTGCTGGTCGGGCTCCGTCACACGCTTCACGAACGCACGCCACCCGGCGTGCGTTTTGTTTTTGGCTTTGCATGGGCCTGCCCGGGCACTTTCGAGGCCGAAACCCCCGCGAATGCGCCGGGCGCGCGCGAGCCGGAGCGCTAAGCTGGACACGTCATCCACTCGATCCACCGCGATGCCCGTCCTCGATTCCGACCTGCTGCGGTCCACGCTGCGCGACGAGCTTCGCGCCGCCTGGCGCAAGCTCCACGCCGACCATGGCGCGGACCAGCTCTATGGCTTCGGCGTCTATACGACCGACTCCGCGAGCACCCTCATGGTCACGGCGTTCAGCGAGAAAGGCCTGGAGGCCCGCGTGGCGCAGTCGGTGGCCGACTTCGGGCCGGCCGGCCGCCATGCCGAGCTGCGACGGTTCGCGCTCGACAACGGCGGCACGCCGGACGACCCGGAGTTTCAACGGCAGTCGCTGCGCTGGAGCCCGTGCGATTCGCCGCTGCACGAGCTGGGGGCCGGCCTGCTGCCGCATTCGGACAGCATCGTGCGCGAGCTCGATTTCGAGGGGCGCTGGAGCGACGACGCCGATCTCGACGACGACGAATTCGAAGAGGCCCTGGAACGCGGGGATCCCGAGGTCGACGAGGTCTTCCGCATCATCCAGCATGTCCTGAAGGCGCTCGATCTCGAGGGCGTGTTCGGCCACGGCCCGGAGCGTCATCGGCTCGTGCTGTCCGTCTGGCAGGGCGACCAGTCCAACGCGTCGCGCTACGCGTTCGCCAAGGCGCTGAACCCGCCGTCCGTGGCCGCCCGGTTCGGCCGCGAGTTGAACGACGCGGCCTTCGCCTACGACCGCCTCTTCCACGGAGCGGATGCGGTGCGGGAGGACGATGTCTTCGAATGACCCCGGCGTGCCGCCGGACTGCCGGCATCCGGCCGGGGTCCTGCGCCCCGTCATCGATCCCAACCGGTGCGAAGGCAAGGCAGCATGCGCGGCCGAGTGCCCGTTCGAGGTCTTCGTCGTGCGCCGGCGCGAGCGCGCCGAGCTGCCGGCGCTGACCGTGCTCGGCACGGTCAAGTGGTGGGTGCACGGCGGCCTGCAGGCCGAGGCGGTCCAGGCCGACCGGTGTCACGGCTGCGGCCGGTGCGTCACCGCGTGTCCGGAGAGCGCGATCACGCTCGCGCGCGTCACGGGCACGGCTCCGCGGGCGTGAATCCTGCGGGAAGGCGGCATCCGTCGCGGTCGCTCCGAACGAAATCCATGGCCCGTGCGGGTCTCCGCGGCGTCGTCCTCGCCGACAATCGGAGCGGGCTCGCGACCGACGACGGCTGGCCCGCCACTTCGATCTGCCCGTGCCACGTTCCGACCCGTACGCTCCCCCGCTGAGCCCCGACACCGATTCGCCTCCGCTGCCCGACCGGACCGGCATCCGCCGACACCAGCTGGCCGTTGCCTCGCTGTTCGGCGCGCTGGGCTTCAGCTACGGCACCTGGACGTCGCGGCTGCCCGCGATCAAGGCCGACCTCGGCCTGAGCACCTCGCAGGTCAGCGTGATGATGCTGGCCGCCGCGCTCGGCGCGCTTTTCTCGTTCCCCGTGACGGCCGCCGCGCTGCACCGGCTGGGCTCGCGCGGCGCCTGCCTTCTGTCGGGCGCGCTGCTGGCCGCCGGCCTGGTGGCGCTCGGCGTCGCGCCGAACTGGATCGCGGCCTGCGTCGTGATGGGCGCGTACGGCGTGGTGGCCAGCACGCTGGATGTGGCCATGAACGCCCAGGGCGTCGAGGTGGAGCGGGCCACCGGCGAGGCGGTGATGTCGCGGCTGCATGCCGTCTTCAGCCTCGGCACGATGTGCGGGGCTTTCTTCGCGTCGGCCATCACCAGCGTCGTGACCTCGCTGCCGCTGCATTTCGTCGTCGCCGCCGCCGCCGTGCTGGCCGCGGTGCTGCTGCCGCGCTCGGGCCTGGTCGCGGACGCGAAGCCGATCGCGGGCGGCACCCGCTCGTTCGCGCTGCCGCGCGGGGCGGCACTGCTGATCGGCGCGATGGCCTTCCTGGGCATGATCGCCGAGGGCTCGATGGTCGACTGGTCGACGCTGTACCTGCGCGAGCGCGCCGGCGCCTCGCAGCAGGCGGCGCCACTGGGCATCGCCAGCCTGCAAGGCGCGATGCTGGCGACGCGCTGGTTCGGCGACCGCGCGCGCGTCCGCTGGGGCGCGCGCAAGCTGCTGTTCGCGGGTTCGCTGCTGGCGGGATCCAGCCTGGCGGCTGCGCTGCTGATCGGGGGCCTCGTGCCGGCGCTGGTGGCCTTCGGCCTGTTCGGCATCGGCGTGGCCACGGTGTCGCCGTGCGTGTACGCGGCGGGCGCGCGCGAGGGCGGCGTCGCGCTGGCGGCGGTGATGACGCTGGGCTCGCTGGGCTTTCTCGTCGCGCCGCCGCTGATCGGCGCCGTCTCGCAGGCGACCAACCTGTCGTGGGGGCTGTCCGTGGTGGCGGCTGCGGCGTTCGCGCTGGCCTGGCTGTCCCGACGCGTGCGCTGGGACTGACCGCGTCGGCCAGCACCGCGAACGCCGGGACTTGGCGTGTGTCGCCATCGCTGGCGCCCGGCTCGGAGCGGCGGGTGACACCTGCGGCTGACCCGTGCCACGGGAATGCGGGCCTGCGCCGGGGCTCGCATGCCACGACAGGGCGGATCGAGCGCCGCCGCCGATCGCCCCATGGCAGGTCAGTTCGAAGCGGCGTCCGGCGGAGGCGGTCGACGCGCCATGCCGGGCTCGCGCTCGAACAGCAGCACGCGCCATCGCGTGTCGGTCGACGACGTCGGAATCTCCTCGGCGCGCAGCAGGGCCAGGCCCGCGCCGGCGAGCAGGGCCCGGACGCGCCCGGGCGCGTGGTTGGCGAAGGCACGGCCATCGGGGTCGTGGCCATCGACCAGCAGGTCGGCGCGCATCTCGGGCAGCGCCAGCAGCAGGCGGCCCTGCGAGCCCAGCACGCAGGCCAGTGCCTCGAGCGCCGCCGGCAGGTCGTCGGGCGCGAGGTGCATCAGCACGGCACAGCACACGACCGCGTCGAAGCCGCCGCCGAAGGGCTGGCCGAGGCCGGGCAGGCCGGCGGTGGCGATGCGGCCGGCCATGCGCGGGTCGCGTGCCAGCGCGCGGGCGCGCATCGCGTCGTTCGGCTCGACTCCCCAGGCGTCGAAGCCCATGTCCAGCAGCGCGACGACATCGCGGCCCTTGCCGCAGCCGACGTCCAGCACGCGCGCCCCGGGCGCGAACGACGCTTCGAAATGGCGCGAGATCGCGCTGCGCGCCGCCTCGGCGCCGTCGGCGGCCCACGCGTCGTAGAAGGCCGTGGTGCCGGGCGCGATCATCGCGGGCACTTTCCCGTGCCGGTCAGCAGTTGCAGCGAGTTGCGCGGGCCGGCCGTGGGCGTCGATCGCGGCTTCAGGCTGCGGGCCTCGAGCGACGTGCCGCATGCGGCCTGGCTGCGTGTCATCTGGTGCACGAACCAGACGCCGACGGCGATGATGGCCATCCACGCAGCCAGCCCCAGGGCGACGAGCACCCACTCCTTGCGCGTGAGAGCCGCGCGGTGGACGGCGAGCCGGGTCATGGCGATGCGTCGGCCGTGCCGCTCAGAGCAGGCGCTGGCCGGGGCCGGCCGGTGCGGCGGGGCCGGCATGGCGCGGCGGCCAGTTCTGCGCGGCGTCGTCGATCGGGAACCCGCCGACGATCGTGCCGATCGGCAAGCCGAGCAGCATCAGGATGCCGACGCCCGTCGAGCCGGCTTTCGCGAGGCCGCTGCGCCGGCGCGCACCCGCGGCGAGCGCGGCGTGCAGCGCGACGATCGTGCCGAAGATCGCGGCGATGCCGGCGATCATGGCCCGGTCCGGATGCCGTTCGATGCCGAGGACCGCCAGGATGAACGCGCCGACGACGCCGCAGATCCACGCGATGACGCGATGGATGTTCTCGGTGATGTCGGCCGCCCGCGAGGCCTGCGTCTTCTGGTTCCACTCGGTCGAAGTCGACATGTCTGTTCTCTCCCTGTCGTGTCGTGCGCGCAGCTTAACCCGCGTCGAGCGGCCGACCGGTCGGCCCGCAGTGCCTTTTTGCACGTCGCAAGCCCGGGAAGGCGGCGCGCGGGACAATCGGGTCATGCTTCCTCGAACGCTCTCCGCGTGGACGCCCGGCGTCCCGCGCACGACGGCCTGCGCCGTCCTCGCCGCGCTGGCGCTGTCCGCCGCAGGCGCCGATCAATCCACCACGACGCCGCCCGCCGGCGACAAGCCCGTGGCCGCGATCGACCCCGACGAACTCGTGTTCGACCACACGCAGTCCGAGTGGTCGCAGGCCTACCTGCAGTGGGTCGCCGCGTTCCCGCGCGGCAGCAGCCCGGTCTCGGACACCACTGGCGCGCTGTGCGCCGCCAAGCAGTCCGGCGAGGTGTGGTTCCTCGCCAGTTCCGACGGCACCGCGCCCGTCGAGCGCCACTGCGCGGTGCCGGCCGGCAAGACGCTGTTCGTGCCGATCGCCAGCGTGCTGGAGCGCTCGGGCAACCGCGAACCGGACTGCGGCGCGATGGCGCGCGTCGCGGCCACCAACCTGACGCACGTCAACGCCATGTCGCTGGCCATCGATGGCCGGCCGCTGGACGAGCTCGGCGCCTACCGCCAATCCAGCGGCGGCTGCTTCGCGCTGGGTGTGCGCCTCATGCCACGGCAGGACGCGAGGCAGGCCGTCTCCGACGGCTGGTTCGCGATGCTGCCGCCGCTCGCGCCCGGCGCCCACACGATCGTCATGCAGGCGCGCTTCGACAGCACACCGGTGCAGACGACGTATCACCTCGACGTGCGCTGAGCCGGTCGGGCCAACGGGCAGAATGCGGGCGATGCCACGACGCCTGCCCGCCATGAACCTCCGACGCCTCGTTCCGCTCCTCCTGCTGCTCGCCAGCGCCAGCGCCGACGCCGGCGCCACCGACGACCTCGTCCTGCCCGCCGGCCAGGACGTGGCGGGCGCCTCGCAGTCGCAGTGGTCCCGCAAGTGGTGGCAATGGGCGCTGTCGTTCGACGCCGAGGACAGCCCGGTCGCCGACCAGACCGGTGCGGCATGCCGCGCCGGCCAGCAGGGGCCCGTGTGGTTCCTGGCGGGCGGCGTCGGCAATGCTCGCCTCTCCCGCGAGTGCACGGTGCCGGCAGGCAAGTTCCTGTTCTTCCCGCTGGCCAACTACGTCGCCATGCCGACGGAAGGCGGCGCACCCACGTGCGAGGTCATGATGCGCGATGCGCGCCAGATCACGGACGGCGCGAGCCGCCTCGTGCTGAAGATCGACGGCCAGCCGCAACCGGCGCTGGAAGCGCATCGCGTCGACACGCGCGGCTGCTTCGACGCGGGCGCGCGCCGGTCGCCACCCGAGAACGTCTTCCCGTCGGCGGGTAACGGCTACTACGTCATGCTCAAGCCGCTGCCCCCGGGCACGCACGAGATCGAGTTCGGCGCGGTGCTGCCCGCGGTCACGCAGGCGATCACCTACCGGCTGCACGTGCGCTAGCCCGACGCAGCCGCCGGATCAGCCCAGGTCGGTCCGGCGCTCGATGATCTTCGAGATCAGGCCGTACTCGATGGCCTCTTCCGGGCCCATCCAGTTGTCGCGCTCGATGTCGACCTGCACCTTCTCCAGCGGATGCCCCGTCTCGCGGGCGATCACGCGCGCGATGCGTTCGCGGGCCTTGATGATCTCGCGCGCCACGATGGCGATGTCGGTGGCCTGGCCGCCGGCGCCGCCGCTGGGCTGGTGGATCAGGAAGCGGGTCTGCGGCAGGCAGAAGCGGCGCTCCTTGGGCACGGCCAGGAACAGGTGCGTGGCGGCGCTGCCCACCCAGCCGGTGCCGATCATGCGCACCGGCGCGTTGATGAAGCGCACGACGTCGTGCACCGTGTCGCCGGACTCGAGGTGGCCGCCGGGCGAGGACACCAGCATGTCGATCGGTGCGTCCGATGCGGCGTCCAGCGCGATGAGCCGGCGCACGGTGTCGGCGGCCGTCTGGTCGTTGATGGCGCCGAACACGAGCACCGTGCGCGACTTGAACGCCTTCTCTTCCAGGAAGGAACTGCGGGCGTCGGCGTTGGTCGCGGGCGCGGGAGGGGTTTCCATGTGCATTTGTCGAGCTCCGGGGGTCGTCTTGGTCGATAGCGCGAGCGTACCTCGACTCGAGCCGGCGCGATGCCGCGCGGGCGGATGCCCCGGCGCGCCGCCTGCCCGGCAGCACGAGCGGCGACGGCGGGACGCCGGGTCGCCCCGTCGTTCCGCCGTCGTGGGCGACGCCGATCGCGGCTACTTCAGCAGCTGGTCGATGATCGCCGGCTTCGGGCTGCCCCAGCCGGTCACGAGGTCGAAGTTCGTGCCGGCCTTGTAGCTGCCGGACGTGCCGCTGGTCACGTCATGGAAGCCCGTCGAATAGCTGGACGTCACGTTCTGCGCGTAGATCTTCGGGTTGAAGAAGCCCACCGGCGCCTTGCCCGTACTCGCCGCCTGCTGGTTGGCGAGCGCGACCAGGCCGGCCCACATCGGGGCGGCGAAGCTGGTGCCGCCGTAGGTGTTGGCCTGGCAGGTGGTCTGGTTGTCGCAGGTGTAGAACGTGAAGTTCGCGTTGGCCGCGACGTCCGGGCCGTTGCGCAGCGTGGTCGAGCCCTTGTTGGCCGTGGTGATCACGCCCGAGATCTGCTGCCAGCTCGGGATCGCGACGCGGTCGGGCGAGACGCCGCCGCCGGAATCGACCCAGGCCGTCTCCGACGCCCAGGCGCCGCCGGCACTCGCGGTGACGAGATCGGTGCCGCCCACCGAGATGATGTGCGCGTCGTCGCCTGGCCAGGCCTCGGCCGCGCCGCTCTTCTTCCACGTCGAGTTGTCGCCCGAGGCGACGAAGAAGCTCTGGCCCTGCACGGCCATCTTCTCGAAGTACGGGTCGAGCGTGCTCGCGTCGGCCGGCGTCCAGCCCCACGAGCAGCCGATGGCCAGCGCCAGCGGGCTGTGCGTGGTCATCGCGCTGAGGATGGCCGTGTCGGTCGAGCCCACGTACATCTCCAGGCCGGCGAGGCCCGGCGCCATGCCGAGGGCCTGCGTGATGTCGAGCTCCTGCTCGCCGTCGTCGCAGTTGTTCCTGGCCAGGCACGAGGTGCTGGTGCCGTCCACCGAGATCAGCGTCACGGGCACGTTGTTGGTCTGGCCGATGCTCTTGTAGTAGGTGTCGAGGTCGGCGAGGTCGGTGCCGTAGTACTCGAGCAGCGCGACGTGCTGGCCGGCGCCGGTGAGCGTGCCGTTGCCGTAGTAGGCGGCGCGCATGTCGCTGCCCGTGAACGAGCCCGACGGGCCCGAGCCGGTGGTGGCGTGGCTGACGACCGCCTCGACCGAGATGCCCTTGGCCGCCGCATAGTCGCTGCGCTTGACGACCTTCGGGTGCGGGATCGAGAAGTTGTCCATGCCCGAGACGTGCCACAGCCTGACCGCCATGTCGGTGGAGGGCTCGCGGTCGGGCGAGAAGAACACGCGGTTCTCGCTCGGGTGCTTGTAGTTGCGCATCGTCACGTGGAACGCGCCCTCGACCTTGTCGATGGTGCCGCGCACCTGCACCTCCATGCCGTCGCGCGAGCCGCCGGTCACCCGCAGGCCGCGATCTTCCATGTAGCGCACGACGGTGTCGTAGTCGGCCTGCGTCGGGCCGAAGCGCTCGGTGAACTGCGCGGGCGTCAGGTAGTGGTGGAACATCGGGCTGTCCGGATCGGACACCGCCTGCGCCAGCGCCTTCAGGCCCGCGCGGTCGCGCACGGGCAGCACGACGTCGAGGTTCATGACCTGCGTCGGGGCCGGGCTGCCCACCATCTGCGCCTCGCCGCCCTGGATGGCGGCGTGGACGTGCTTCGTGTGCGTGCCCTCGGCGTGCGCCGCGTTCCCGAGCGCCAACGCCGCGGCCAGCGCCAGCGACGAGACCAGCGGATTCCGTGTGATTTCCGGTCGGATCATTCGAAACTCCAATATCTGCGAGTGAAAGGGCCAGGCCGCGCCTGGGGTCACGCAATATAGGTTTGATGATGCATCGGCGAGGAGTCATCGGAAACGCGCATCGCGTTTTCCCGCGAGTATCCGGCGTTGTTTGGATACCAATCGACCGGCGATTTCGCGGCCATCTCCCTCCTGTTCGCAGGCGAATGGCCCGGGCCGGCGACCGCCGGGCGTCGACAGTGGTGCTTCGCGCGTCATGCGCAGGCACATGCGGCAGGCTCGGCTGCGTGCTATGCGCTCGTTCGGTGCGTGCCCGTGCTTTGCGGTGCAGATATTCGAGAAAACCGACAGAACACCCAGTCGGTATTCAAGCAATCCTGCGCAATACCCCGAACCGGGTAGTCGGGATGAAACTGTCTGGAATCTGTCCGAGGCCTGAATATTCGAGTTTGACGGCGGGTCATCGCGGCCTCGCGGCGCGCGCCGCCGGGGTGCGCGATTTGCCGCGCAGGGGAACGTCCGGCCGCGGCGGCATCTCGCGCCGCGATGTACAAAGCGGCACGCGCGCTGCGCCCGCCTTCCGATCCGTCATCCAGGAGTTCCCATGGCGTCTTCCACCATCACCCTCACCGCCGCCGACGGCTTCCAGTTCCCGGCCTACGTCAGCGAGCCCGCCGCCAAGCCGCGCGGGGCGATCGTGGTGCTGCCGGAGATCTTCGGCGTCAACTCGCACATCCGCGGCGTGGCCGACCGCTTCGCGTCCGCGGGCTACCTCGCGATCGCGCCATCCACGTTCGAGCGTGCCGAGCGCGGCGTGGAGACGGGCTATGGCCCGGACGACATGAAGCGAGGCAGCGCGCTCAAGGCCGCCATCGAGGCACTGCCCGCGCCGGGCGTGTTGCAGGACATCCAGGCAGCCGTCGAACGCGCCGGCGAGTCGGGCCGCGTGGGCGTCGTCGGCTACTGCTGGGGCGGGTTGCTCGCGTGGCGCGCGGCGGAGCAGGTCAAGGGCTTGGCCGCGGCCGTGACGTACTACGGCGGCGGCATGACGATGGGCAGGGAGTCCGACCGCAAGCCGGCCGTGCCGACCCTGTCGCACTTCGGCGAACTGGACAAGCACATCACCCTCGACAGCGTGAAGGCCTTCGAGCGGAAGCACTCCGAGGTCGAGGTGCACCTGTACGCCGCCGACCACGGCTTCAACTGCGATCAGCGCGGTGCGTACAACGCCGGCGCGGCGGCGACGGCGCTGGAGCGCACGCTGTTCCACTTCGCGAAGCACCTGGGTTGAGGGCGTCGCAGGCCGAACCGGGAAGGGGCCGGCCTCTCCTTCGTCCGTGTCGAATCGCCGAGCCGCTGGCGCGGCCTCAGTCCTCCAGCGCGATGAGCTCGGCCACCGTCTGCCGGCGACGAATCACGCGTGCCGTCGCGCCGTCCACCAGCACCTCGGCCGCCAGCGGACGCGTGTTGTAGTTGGAGCTCATCGACGCGCCGTAGGCGCCGGTGTCGTGGAAGACGAGCAGGTCGCCGATCTCGGCCGGGGCGAGCTCGCGCGGCTCGACGACGCCGCCCGCGTCCTGCGTGAACACGTCGCCCGATTCGCACAGCGGGCCTGCGACCACCGTGGGACGGCGCTCGGCGGCCTGACCGAGATCGGCGCGCACCGCGGCGTTGGCGCGCGGCAGGACGCTGATCGCATGCCAGCCGCCGTACATCGCCGGCCGCACCAGCTCGTTGAAGCCGGCGTCGCATAGCACGAAATGATTCGTGCCCATGTCCTTGACGGCGCGCACCTCGGCCAGCAGCGCGCCCGATTCGGCGACGAGGTAGCGGCCCGGCTCGATCTCCAGGCTCACCGGGTGGCCCAGCTCCGCGGCGAGGCGGCGACGCGCGTCGTCCCACAGGCTGAAGTAGTGCGCGGTGTCGACCACCGGGCTGCCGGCGCGGTAGGGGATCGACAGGCCGCCACCGGCGGAGATCGCCGTGATGTCGTGGCCGCGCGCGACGACGTCGCGCACGTGGGTCACCATCGCCTCGCACACGCGCTCGAGGTGGCCGTAGTCGACGCCCGAGCCGATGTGCATGTGCAGCCCGACCAGGCGCAGGCCGTGGCGCGCGATCGCCTCGAGAGCGGCGGGAATGTCGGACGGCCAGATGCCATGCTTGCTGTGTTCGCCGCCGGTGTTGGTCTTGCGGCTGTGGCCATGGCCGAAGCCCGGGTTGATGCGCAGCCAGACGCGATGGCCGCTCGCGTGCTCGCCGAGGTGGCGGCCCAGCTGGGCCAGCATGTCGACCGAGCCGGCGTTGACGGGAATGCCGTGGCGCGCGACGAGATCCAGCGTGGGGCGATCGATCTCGTCGGCCGTGAACACGATGCCGGCGTGTTCGTCGACCGCGTCGTAGCCCGCATGCAGCGCGCGCTCGATCTCGCCGGCCGACACGGCGTCCACGCGCACGCCGAGCGCGCGAAGCAGGCGCAGCACGTGGGTGTTGGAGCAGGCCTTCTGCGCGAAGCGCACGGTGTCGAACATGCGCAGGCGCTCGACGCGCTCGCGGATGGTGCCGGCGTCGTAGACCCACAGCGGCGTGGCGTGGGCCTGTGCCAGCGACTGCAGGCGTTCGGCGGTGAACGTGGCGGGGGCGGGGTGCTGGAGCGTCGTCATGACGGCATGATGCGCTCGCATGTCATATCAGTCCAATGCTTCGATTTGCCTGGATCTTTCATGTTTGATATGGTTGAGCGATGCCCGCCGCATCGCTCCTGACCCACCGCCACGTCGAGGTCTTCCGCGCCGTGATGACGTCCGGCAGCGTCACCGGCGCGGCCGCGGCGCTGTTCACGTCGCAGCCCACCATCAGCCGCGAGTTGTCGCGCATGGAGCGGCTGCTGCGGCTGGTGCTGTTCGAGCGCGTGCGCGGCCGCCTGCAGCCCACCGCGCAGGCCTACGCGCTGTTCGAGGAGGTGCAGCGCTCGTACGCCGGCCTGGAGCGCGTGGCCGACACCGCGCTGCGCCTGCGCCAGTTCACGCAAGGGCAGTTGTCGCTGGCGTGCCTGCCCGCGTTCTCGCACGCGCTGCTGCCGGGCGCCTGCGCGCGCTTCCAGGCGGCGCATCCGGGCGTCAGCGTGTCGGTCAACCCGTACGAATCGCCGCTGCTGGAGGAGCGGCTGGCCGCGCAGGCGCACGACCTCGGCGTGACCGAGCACGACACCGCGCTGGCCGGCGCGCAGCCCGCGCTGCTGCTGGAGCTCGACGAAGTGGCGGTGCTGCCTGCGGGCCACCCGCTGCTGGCGAGGAAGCGCCTGGCTGCGGCCGATTTCGCCGGCCAGGCCTTCGTCAGCTTCCATCCGCGCGACCGCTACCGGCAATGGGTCGACAAGGTGTTCGCCGAGGCCGGCGTCGACCGCCAGCTGGCGGTGGAGACCGACAGCGCCGTCGCCGTGTGCGCGATGGTGCGGCGCGGGCTGGGGCTCGCGATCGTCAATCCGCTGACGGCGCTGGCGCTGTCGGGCCCGGAGTCCGGCATCGCCGTGCGGCCGCTGTCGTTCGCCGTCCCGTTTCGCGTGTACTCGGTGCGGCCCGTGCATCGGCCGGGCAACGCGCTCGTCGCGCGCTTCGACGCGGCGCTGCGCGCCGAGTGCGATGCGTTGCGCGAAGCGATCGCGCGCGCCTGGGCGCTTCCCGCGCGCGGCCGCCGCGCGCGCCACGGCTGAGTTCGCGGGCAGCGAAGCGCTCATTGGCGAGCCGAGAACCCGCGACGCGGCGAGGGCTGGCTCCAGGCTCTAGAGTGAGGCCATCGCTGCCTCCGCAGCCCCCGAAAGGTCCCGCATGACCGCCAAGCTCGACTCCGCCCAGCTGCCCGGCCTGCTGTCCCAGCTCCCGGGCTGGTCGCTCGACTCCAAGGCGTCGTCCATCTCGCGCCACCTCGAGTTCGCCGACTTCAACGAGGCGTTCGCCTTCATGGCGCGCGTGGCGCTCGCGGCGGAGCGGCGCAACCATCATCCGGACTGGTCGAATTCCTACAACGTGGTCGACGTGACCCTGACCTCGCACGACGCCAAGGGCCTGACGATGAAGGACATCGAGCTGGCGCGCTTCATCGACCGGACGGTATCGGGCTCGGGCGCCGCGGCCTGAGCGCCGGGCACGCGCATGCACGGGCGCGGCGCGCGTGACGCGCCCTCGCGGACGCGGCACGCGCGGCTTCGTTCAGCGCTGACGGGCCGTGCCGGCCATGACGTCCACCATGTGCACCTCGGGCGTGCCGCCCAGCAGCGACAGGCCGGTGATGCCCAGCTCGCGCGGGATCTGGCCGGTGAGGTGCGCGAAGCGCGCACCGGTGTCGGCGAACGCCGCGAAGGTGCCGAAGTGGCTCTCGTCGTACTGGTTCGCGAACCAGGCCAGCGTGCCCGATTCCTTCTCGACCAGCGGCGCGCAGTCGCGCATCATCCGCGCGACGTCGGCCTCCTTGCCGGGCTTGGCCTTGAAGCGCAGCACCAGGCCCTTGGTGACGCCCGTGAGCGCAGCGGGCATCTTGCAGCCGAGGATCTCGATCTTCGTGGTGCGCGGCGCGGCGGTCATGAGCTTGTGCTCCGCGGCGAAGATGTGCTGGGCGGCCTCGCCCGTCAGGTGGGCCTCGCGGCCGGCGTCGTCGTCGAAGCACGAGTACACGCCGAACTCGCCGCGCATGTAGCGGATGCCGAACCACGCTTGCGTGGCCTTCTCCCAGGAGACCTGGGTGGCGAGGTCCTCGAGGAAGGTGTCCATCGTGTCCTCGTCGGTCTGCGACTCGAAGCGAAACAGCAGGGCTTTGGTGATCATCAGTGTCCTTTCGGGTTCTCCGGACGGCATCGCGGCAACCGCCGTCGCTTGAGACATATCCTACCCAGGAAAGATGCAGACGGCGCGGGTGTTGTCCCTGGACGACTTCGGCTCCGATCCTCGACGCACCGTTCGGCGAGGGCCTCTCGATGGAGGCGCGCGGCATGCCGCTGGCCCTACACTGGGTCATGCCCGTCTTCGAGATCAAGCCCGTCTTCATCGACGGCACCGACGCCGCGGCCGAGTGGGTCGACGACCGGCACTCCGCCTGGAACGAGCCGCTGCTGCGCGCCACGGCGCCGCTGGCCGAACGCTGGGTGCCGCCGTCGCTGGAGCTCTACCGTTCGGAGATGAGCCCGACCGCCGTGCTGTTCCATCCGACGGCGCACGTGGTCTCGCAGGGCGTGCGCGACGAGCTGTCGCACTTCCCGGAGCTGGAGTTCCTGCCGGTGATGGTCGCGGGCTATGGCGTGTTCTTCGCGATGCACGTCCTGGCCAGCTGCGAGCTGCCCGCCGGCAGCGTGGCCGACCACGGCCCGGGCACCGACATCGCGCTGATCCGCGCATTCCCCAAGGCGTTCGAGCCGCCGGCGCCGTTCTTCCGCATCCGCCACCCCGGCACGCTCACCGCGCGCGGCATGGCCGTGTGCGTGCCCGACGTCTACGCGAGCGAGGACGCCGCCACGGCGGTGATGCGCGTGGCGGGCAAGTTCCTGCGCGCGGTGCGGGTGCCGATGGCCTGACGGGCCTTCGGCCCCGACCGGCGACAAGCAAGCGCCGCAGCGCCGCCGCGTGCTTCGGCCCGTGCGGCGAATCGCTGCGGTCGCGACTGGCCATGCCTGGGGTGCGGGCCTGCACATCGTGAACACTGCATCGAGTGCCGGCATCGTCGGGGCGCCGGCCGTGTGCCATGCGATCGAACAGGCTGGCCGCGTGCCTCAGGTGCAGTAGCCCGGATCCATGCGCTCCACCTTGCGCAGCAGCGCGGGCCAGACGAACGCGCCGCCCTGGTTGCCGGTCTGCACGCGCATCGACTCGGCGACGCCGGCGAGGATTTCGGGCTGCACCATGTTCAGCGGGCCGCCCGCCTGCGCGGCGAGCTGGATGCTGCAGGTGCTCTCGAACATGTACATCGCGAGAAAGGCCTCGGGGATCGTCCGGCCCACCGTCAGCAGGCCGTGGTTGCGCAGCATCAGGTAGTTGGCCGTGCCGAGGTCGGCCTGCAGCCGCGGCTTCTCCTCGTCGCGCAGCGCCACGCCTTCGTAGTCGTGGTATGCGAGCGAGGCCAGCACGAAGGTGGACTGCTGCGAGATCGGCAGCACGCCGCCCGCCTGCGCGCTCACGGCCACGCCGGCGCGGGTGTGGGTATGCAGCACGCACTGGGCGTCCTCGCGCGCCGCGTGGATCGCGCTGTGGATCACGAAGCCGGCGCGGTTGACGGGGAACGGCGACTCGCGCAGCTTGTTGCCTTCCTGGTCGATCAGTACCAGCGACGACGCCGTGATCTCGTCGAACATCAGGCCGTAGGGGTTGATCAGGAAGCTGTGGCCGCCGCCGGGCACGCGGGCGCTGATGTGGGTGAAGACGAGGTCGCTCCAGCCATACGCGGCGACGAGGCGGTAGCAGGCGGCGAGGTCGCAGCGCAGCTGCCATTCCTCGGCGCTGACGACTTCCTTCAGGGACGGGATGTGCATGGGGCCTCCTGGGTGTTGCCGGCAGGATAGCCCCGTTTGCGCTCCGTGCGGCCTGTTTCCTGCGCCTTCGGCGGAAGAGGGCTGGACGCGCGTCCGGCGATCCGCGTGCGCGTCGCCGGGCGCTGCTTCCGTGGGCCCATGGGCGCGACAGGCGGCCCGCACGGATGGCCGGCACGCCGTACGGCCTTCGGGGCCGCGGGATACTGTTCGCACGACCCACTTGGCGAACGACGCATGCCCACTCTGCAGCCCGGACTCCTCCTGTCATTGCTCATCGGTGCGGCGCCCGCGATGGCGCAGATCAACGCGGGCACGCTGCCCCCGACGCCGTCGCCGCCGTTCAAGCTCACCAGGGTGGCGCAGTTCGACCAGCCCTGGCGCATCGCGTTCCTGCCGGACGGCCGCATGCTGGTCACCGAGAAGCGGGGCGAGCTCTTCGTGGCGAGCGCGTCCGGCGAGAAGCTCGAGGTCGCCGGCGTGCCGGCCGTGCAATACGGGGGGCAGAACGGCCTGCTCGGCGTCTACCTCGCGCCGTCCCATGCGAGCGACGGTGCGATCTACCTGACCTACTCCGAGCCCGGACCGGACGCCGGCACGTCCAGCCTGGCGCTCGCGCGCGCGACGCTGAAGATCGGCGCCGACGCCGCCTCGCTGGAGGACCTGAAGGTCATCTGGCGCGATCCGGTCAAGGGCCGGGGCGGCCAGACCGGCGCGGCCGTGGCCTTCTCGCCGGACCGGAAATTCCTCTTCCTCACGGCCGGCGACCGGCAGCGCTTCACGCCCGCGCAGGATCCGGACCAGCCGGCCGGCAAGATCCTGCGACTGACACTCGACGGCAAGCCCGCGCCCGGCAATCCGATGGAGGGCCGCGTCGGTGCGAAGTCGGTCGAGCTGATCGATCCTCCGAAGGACACGGAGGCGGCCAGGACCGCGCCGGCCGTGCGCACGGTCGTCTTCGACGGACCGAACCTGACGCCCTCCGAGACCTGGACCTCGGGCCATCGCACGCCCTACGGCCTCGCGTTCGCGCCGGACGGCCGTCTGTGGGAACTCGAGCACGGACCGCGCGGCGGCGACGAACTCAACCTGATCGAGCCCGGGAAGAACTACGGCTGGCCGCTCGTCTCCTATGCGGTGAACTACGACGGCGTGCCCATCCCGAGCCCCGACACGCGCCCCGACCTCGCCAAGCCGGTGATCTACTGGGCACCGGTGTTCGCGCCCGGCAGCCTCATGTTCTACAGCGGCGCGATGTTCCCGAAGTGGAAGGGCTCGGCGTTCGCGGGCGGCCTCGTGAGCCATGCCCTGCACCGCATCGAGGTGCAAGGCGCGACCGCGACCCCGGCCGAACACTGGACGGTCGGCTTCCGCGTGCGCGACGTCGCCCAGGCGCCGGACGGCGCGCTGTGGCTGATCGAGGACGACCACCAGGGCGGCTTGTACCGGCTCACGCCGAAGTGAGCGCGCGGCTTGCGGGCCGTCGACATGCGGCGGCGCGAAGGCCCTACCGCCTGACGGCCGGGCAGGACCGCAGCCGCTCGATCGCCTGCTGCACGAGATCGAGCAGCGGGAGATCGATTCTCACGGCGATCGTCTCGTCGCCCGCGAACCCCAGGTTCAGCCCCGGGACGCCATCGTCGCTGACGAACGGGCGCAGCGCGACGAGACGTCGCTGGTAGAGGAAGTCGCGTTGAGTCGCGGACGCTTCGGGCGGTCGGTCGCTCGCAGCGTCCCTCATGGTGCACCCGTCGTTGCCCATGGGAGTGGGGGTTCGGCAAGTCTCATCAGGAGGCGCTCGCGAACGCGTAGGTGCAATGCACCAGGCCGTCGCCGAGCTGTCGCAGGCCGATGCGTCGAAGCGGCTTGCTGTCCGCCATCCCGTCGAACAGCCGCAGACCGGTTCCCAGGACGACCGGAAACAGGACCAGCCGCAGCTCGTCGGCCAGGTTCCGCGCGACCAGGGTGCGCACGAGCTGGTAGCTGCCGTAGACCAGGATGTCCCCGTCCACCGTCTGTTTCAGCGCCGCGATGGCCGCCGCCGGATCGTGGTCGAGCACCGTGGCGTGGCTCCATCCGGGCTGCGCGCGTGTCGACGACACGACGTACTTCGGCAGCCGGTTCATCCTGTCCGCCCATCGCGGGCTGACGCGCTCGGCCATCGCCGGGGCCCGCGAAGCGAACCATTCGAAGCTTCGCCTGCCCAGCAGGAGGGCCTCGGCCGCCAGGACTTCCTCCGTCTCGTTGGCGACCCAGTCCTCGAAGTCCCTGGCGCCCGCGTACTGGTGGAACCAGCCGCCCCGCTCGAAGCCTTCCTGGCCGTCCGGGTCCTGGACCACGCCGTCGAGCGTGGCGTTGGTGCTGATGACGATTCTTCCCATGTCGATGCTCCTTGCGCAAGTTGTCGGCGATCCCTGGTGTAGACGCCGCCGCACCGCAAAAAGGGGCGCTCGTCCACCGCCCCCTTTGCGACCCGCCTGACGTCTGTACACAATGGATCTGCATGCAGGCATCGAAATGGCGGGGATGGCGATGACGGGAACGGACCTGATCTCGAGGGCGCGGGCCGGCGACGGCGACGCCTTCCGGGCGCTGACCGAGCCGCACCGTCGCGAGCTCCATGTCCACTGCTACCGGATGCTCGGCTCCTTCCAGGATGCCGAGGATGCGCTGCAGGAGGTCCTGCTCGCCGCCTGGCGGGGGCTCGACGGATTCGATGGGCGTGCCTCGCTGCGCACCTGGCTCTACCGCATCGCGACCAACCGCTGCCTCGACGCGCTGCGCGCGATCCGCCGGCGCCCGCCGAAGCAGTGGGACATGCCGGGCATCGAACCGCCGGAGCCCACCGAGCTCGGCGAGATCCACTGGCTCGAACCCTATCCGGACGCACAGCTCGATGGCGCGAGCGGCGTGTCGCCCGGCCCGGAGCTGCGCTACGAGCAGGCGCAGTCCCTGTCCCTGGCCTTCGTCACCGCGCTGCAGTTCCTGCCGCCACGCCAGCTCGCCGTCCTCGTCCTGCGCGACGTCCTCGGATTCCAGGCCGACGAAGTCGCCGACATGCTGGAGACCACCGTCGATTCCGTCAAGAGCGCCCTCAAGCGCGCGCGTTCGGGGCTGCAGCGCCGCCAGCCGGCAATGACGGCCCGGGACCACCCGCCCGCAGCGGAGGCGACCGCGCAACGCGCGCTCGTGTCGAGGTTCGTCAGCGCCTACGAGGCCGCCGACGTCGACGCGCTGGTGGCCCTGTTCACCGACGACGTCTTCCTGTCGATGCCGCCCCTGCCTTTGCAATACCGGGGCCGCGACAGCGTGGGCCGCTTCTTCGCATTCGTCTTCGGCGTGGCGCGGGGATTCCGGCTGCTGCCGACGCGCGCCAATGGACAGCCGGCCTTCGGGGTCTACCTGCGTACGCCCGTCGGTATGCAGGGCGTCGGTTTCTTCGTCCTGGCCATCGACGGCGGCCGAATCGGTGCGGTGACTCGCTTCGAGGACACCGTCCTCGCGGCCTTCGGCCTGCCGCCGTCCCTGCCGGGCGCGTCCTGACGCCGAATCGCGGCCAGGGACCGTCGGCTACAGTGGCCGCTTCGCCAAGCGATGGAGCCCACGCCGATGCCACGCCTGCACCGATTCCTCGCAGCCCTGCTGCTTGCCCCCGCTGCACTGCTCGCCGCGCCTGGCGCGGGCTTTCGCGCGCTGCACGTCACCGATCCCGTGGCTGGCGGCACGATGCCCGGCTACGTGTTCTACCCGAGCGACCAGGCGGGCAAGGACACACGCATCGGCCCATATGACGTGGCCGCCACGCTCGACGCGCCGCCGCGCCCCGGCCCGAAGCCGCTCGTCGTCCTGTCGCACGGCAATGCCGGGTCCGCACTCGGCCACCACGATCTCGCCGCCTTCCTCGCGGCACACGGCTTCGTGGTCGCGACCATCGAGCACCCGCGCGACAACTTCCACGACACCAGCGGCGTCGGCCAGGCCGCAGTGCTCGTCGGCCGGCCCATCCAGGTGCAGGCCACGATCACGTCGCTGCTGGCCGACCCGCAGTGGAAGCGGCTGGTCGATCCGACGCGGATCGGCGTGGCGGGCTTCTCGGCGGGCGGCTACACCAGCCTGCTGCTGGCCGGCGCGGTACCGCGCTTCCGGCGCTTCATCGACTATTGCCGCCGCTACGCCGAGGATGCGCTCTGCGCAGAGGCGCCGCGCGTGGAGGCCGAAGCGAAGCGCCAAGGCCGCAGCCTCGAGCAGTTCATGGACGACATGCAGGCCGAGCTGACGCGCTGGGGCCCGCCCGCCGACCCGCGCGTGAAGGCCGCGTTCGCGATGGCGCCGCTCAGCCTGGTGTTCGACGAGGCGGGCGCGGGCGCGATCGACCGCCCGGTCTTCCTCTACTACGGCGAGGCGGACCGCATCCTGCGCCCGGCCGAGAACGCTGCGCGCCTCGCGCCCCTCGTGCCGACGCTGGTCGGCGTGAAGCCGGTCGCCGGGGCGGACCACTGGGTCTTCATCCCCGCGTGCAGCCCGGAGCTCGCCAGGGGCAACCCGATGATCTGCGCCGATTCGCCGGGCGTCTCGCGCGCCGCGCTGCATGCGCAGGTCGACGCGGATGCGCTGTCGTTCTTTCGCGCGACGCTGCACGTGGCGCCTGAATGAGCGCACGGCCGATGCGTCTTCGTGCAGAAACGGCGTGTCGCATGCCACATCCCGCCCGAATGCCTTTGCCGCAGACGATTTCCAGCGCCGGCGACATGCGCCAAACTCGCGAGGAATCGCGCATGCGCTGGGTCGTCGACGGAGGCTGCCACGGCCGGATCATCTTTCGCCACGTTCGAGACTGAGGACACCCTGACGGTCGTCTTCAGCGGAGATCGTCGCGTGCACGATTTCGAGAAGCTGGAACAGCAGTGGGAGTTCTGGCCGGAAGCGACCGAGCGATGCCGGCGCAAGGGAATCCGCAGGGTGCTGGTACTCAATGAATTGGTCGGCGAGATCTCGAGTACCTACGTGCGCGGACTCCATCTGAATCTCGAGGAGTTCGGCCTCGATCGAGGCCTGCGCTACGCCATGGTCGTCGCGGAGCCGCGCGCGCGCGGCGTGCTGACCTTCGGCATCGAGCTCGCGAAAGGTCTCGGCTGGGACATCGAGATCTTCGAGGAGACCGCCGCCAAGGCTTGGCTGGCACGGCCGTTCGACTGAACGCGCCGCAGTCGTGCTCCGGCCGAGGCAGGTCGGCCGCCCGCGCTCGTTCGCGACCGGCTATCCTGCCGAGGCAGGGTCGGCGAGCGGGCCGATGTCGCGAGGAGCATCGCATGCGTCCGTGGCTGAATTGGCTGGTACTGACGACGACCGTGCTGGTGTTCGGCGCCTCGTTCGTATTGCTCGGCAGCGTCATCGGCATGAACTCTCCTTGGTTGATGCTGCTCCTCATGCTCGATCTTCTCGGCATCGCGAAAGTGGCGGAGCCGCTGTTCAGGCTGAAGATGCCGGGAGTGCTCCGTCCGGTCCGCCGCTGCGAACGGGCGGGGAACGCGTACCGTCGACTCGGCGTCCCGGGCTTCGGCAGGCTGCTTCGTCGATCTCCTCTGCGCTACTTCAACGCTGCCCTCTACCTCGAGGCAAGACAGGGCGATCTGCACGATGTGCGCCTGCGGGCCGAGAGTGCGGAGGCCAATCACTTCTGGGCTGCCGTGCTGTTCGCACCGTATGTCCTGTATGCCGGCCTGAACCACCGGTGGCAGGTCGCGGCCTGGTTCACCCTGGCGCAGGTGATGGTGAACGTCTACCCGATCCTGCATCTGCGCTACGTCCGCGCGCGTCTGACCCGCACGCTCGCCCGCATGGACCGCCAACGCTCCGCCCGGCGCTGAGCCGCTCGTCCAGCGGCTTCAGGAGGCTCCGGGACGTTGGACGCCATCGGTCGGCCCCGCCACGTCCCCCAGCGAGTCCAGACCGGCGATCGCGGGCTCGAGACGTTCGACGACCGCGGCCAGCAGCGAATCGATGTCCGAGGACTTCGCTCCATTGGCACAGGCCTGCTCCAGCCTGTCGGCGGCCTCCTGGACCCGCCTCGCCCCGAGGCTGCCGGAGACGCACTTCAGGTCGTGCGCCATCCGCGTCGCCGTGACCATGTCCGCGTCCGCACGGGCCGCGTCGAATCGCGTCGCGAAGTCGGCCTCCCGGTCGCGGAACCTGCGCAGCATGCGGCGATACAGCGCGTCGTCGCCCATCATTCCGGCGAGCGCGGCGTCGCTGTCGAATCCGGGCAACCCTCGCGTGGCGGGTTCCGCATCCCGCCGGATCCAGCGCGCGAGCGTGCCCAGCATCTCGACCACGTTGATGGGCTTGGCGATGTGGTCGTTCATGCCGGCCGCCAGCACCCGTTCGCGGTCGCCGACCATCGCGTTGGCGGTCATCGCGATGATGGGCAGGTCGCGCCACCGCGGATCGCTGCGCAGCTGGCGCGTGGCCGCATAGCCGTCGAGGACGGGCATCTGGCAATCCATCAGCACGGCGTCGAAGCGTTCGCGCGCCACGAGCTCGATGGCCTCGCGGCCGTTGTTGGCGATCTGGACCGCGACCTGCGCCCGGCCCAGCAGGTCGCTTGCGAGCTCCTGGTTGAACGGGTTGTCCTCCACCAGCAGCACGCGCGCGCCGGCGAGCGCCGCGCGATGGCCTTGCAGCGCCTCGTCGCGCAGTTCGCTTCTCATGGGCTTCTGGCCGGGCCGGCCGATGGCCTGCAGGCAGGCGTTGAGCAGCGTCGACGGCGTCACCGGCTTGGTCAGCGTCGCGGCCACCGCGATCCGCTCCGCGGCCAGCAGCCGCGCCACGTCGTCACGGGTGAAGGCGGTGAGCATGAGCACGGTCGGGGGCGGGTGCCTGAGCGTGGCGCGCGCCAGTTCCCTGGCGCATTCGATGCCCGACATGCCCGGCATCTTCCAATCCAGCAGGACCAGGTCGAAGGGCGCGCCGCGCGCGTCGGCCGAGATCACTTCGTCGACGGCCTCGCGCCCGCCATGGGTGGCCGACGGGCGCATCCCGAGGGAGCCTGCCAGGGGCACGAGCGCCTCGCGCGCCGCGTCGTTGTCGTCGACCACGAGCACGCGGGCGCCCTGCAGGACCTTGCCGGACGAAGGAGGGCGATGCGCGGCGGCTGCGGCTGCGAGCCCGAACCTCGCGCTGAAGTGGAATCGGCTGCCGCGGCCGGGCGTGCTGTCGACGCCGAGTTCTCCGTCCATCAGGCGCACGAGGTGGCGGCTGATGGCCAGGCCGAGCCCGGTGCCGCCGAATCGGCGGCTGGTCGACGTGTCGGCCTGCGAGAAGGGCTTGAAGAGCCGCTGGCGCTCCTCGGGCGTGATGCCGATGCCGGAGTCCCGCACCTCGAAGCGCAGCCGCACCGACGTGGCGTCCCGCGCCAGGACCTCGACGGCGACGACGACCTCGCCACGCTCGGTGAACTTGATCGCGTTGTTGCCCAGGTTGATCAGCACCTGGCCCAGCCGCGCGGGGTCGCCCACCAGCGCGTCGGGGAGATCGGGCGGCAGCGCGAAGACCAGCTCCAGGCCCTTTTCCTCGGCTTTCATGCCCACCAGGTTGGCCAGGTCGTCCATCACGTTCGCGAGGTCGAACGTCAGCACCTCCATGTCCAGCTTGCCTGCCTCGATCTTGGAGAAGTCGAGGATGTCGTTGATGATGTGCAGCAGCGATTCCGCCGATCGGTGAACCTTCTGCATGTAGTTCTGCTGCTGCGGATTCGGGTCGCTCAACAGGGCCAGCCGCGACATGCCGAGGATGACGTTCATCGGCGTGCGGATCTCGTGACTCATGTTGGCGAGGAAGTCGCTCTTGGCCTGGTTGGCGATCTCGGCCCGCTTCACCGCGTCGGCCAGCTCCGCGGTGCGCTCGCGCACGGCTTCCTCGAGATGATCGCGGTGGCTGCGCAAGTCCTCCAGCGCCTGCCTGCGGGCCGTGACGTCGGTGATCAGCCCGTGCAATCCCGCCGTGGTGTCGTCGTCCGAAGGGCTGCCGCCTTGCCGCCACGCATTGAGCTCGATCCAGATGGGGGTTCCATCGGCGCGCGTCAGCTGGAGTTCCATTCCCGTCAGCTGGCCCTCCCGCTCGAGCGTGGTGAACAGCGCGGCGGCCTGTGCAGGCGTGAAGAGCGTCGCGCTCGCGGGCGGCGCGCCGTCGAGGCCCTCACCGTTGACCGCCGCCATCAGCTCCCCCGGCGTGGCATGGCCCAGGAGTCGCGCCAACGCGGCGTTGGCGTCGTTCAACCGGCCCGATCGATCCAGATGGAAGATGCCTTCGACCGAGTTCTCGAAGATGCCTCTGTACGTCGCCTCGCTCTCCCGCAATCGCCGCGCGGAGTCGCTCAGGCGATCCGCCATCGCGTTGACGCGCGCCGCCAGCCGCCCCAGCTCGTCGCCCGATTCGCTCACGCAGCGTGCGTCCATGTCGCCCGCGGCGATGCGGTCGACCGTCGCCTCGAGCCGGTGGATCGGTGCGCTCACCGTTCGCCTGAGGAGGACGAAGGTCGCGGCGTACAGCACGGCGACGATCGCGGCCGCGAGCGCCAGCGTGGTCCGGCGCGCTGTGGCGATGGCCTTGTCCACGAGGGCCCGCGTCATCACGACCCGGACTTCGCCGATCTTCTGCTTCACCCCGCCGGGCGGCGTGTATTCGATCGCCTGGGTCCGCACGATCGGATCGACCAGTTGCGACGGCGGGATCTTGGTGACCGCCGAAACCGTCCCCTCGTCCGCGGTCGTGATGCTGAATTGCGCGACCTCGGGATTGGGCGCCAGCGCGGCGAGCTGCCCGTCGATCGCGGCGCGGTTCAGGTTCCAGAGCGGGTAGGCTGCGGAGCGGCTGAACAGGTCGGCGATGCGCGTGGCGCGTCCTTCCAGTTCCAGGATGCGACGCTCGCGCTCGCGTTCGTTGAGCACGTAGGCCGAGACGAAAGCCACGAGCGCGACCAGCACCGCGAGAGCGAGCATCAGCTTGGTGTGCAAGCTGGTGGCCTGTGGAATCAGTCGGAACCGCGCTGGCACCTCAGCTTCTCCACGACGCTTCGAGCGACCCGTGACCCGCAGCGGGCCGGATCGACGCCGATCCGTGCGTCGCACCGGCCCCCCGGCACGTGCCTCGCGACGCGGGCCGACGACGCCTCGGCCTTCACCATCGGGTCTGAAATGGTGTATATCCTGATATTACGCTGGCGCCGAACGGGCCGACAAGCCGTCGCCGGGCGTTCGGCCGTCCGGCAGGCAATCCGTGGACGGCGCTGGGAAGCGGCTTGTCCTGGCGCGGCTTCCTGCGCCGCGGCGGTTCGCACGGGTGGGGTCGGCCGGACTGCCGCGACGCTTCTCCAAGGAGGACTCCGCATGCGAAGACGGTCGATCCACCGCATCGCCTTGCTCGCGCTGCTGGCGTCGATTCTTCAGCCATCGAGCGCGGCCGATCGCGTCATCAAGGTGGTCGCGGCGGAATTTCCTCCGTTGACGACGGAAGCTGGCGGACAGCCGGGCGGCGTCGTCCTGGAGGTGGTCCGCGAGGCGTGCAGGAAGGCCGGCATCCCGCTCGAATTCAGCTTTCTCCCGTGGCAGCGGGCCCAGCTGGAGGCACTCGGCAGGAATGACGTGCTCATCATTCCCTTCACCCGGACGCCGAGCAGGGAAGCGCAGTACCAATGGATCGCGCCCGTGCTGGAATTCCACACCGTGCTGGTGACCCTCACGCAGCCGCCTGCGTCCATCGAGGAGGCGCGCACGCGCGTGGTGGGCTATGTACGCGGCACCAGTTTCAAGGACGAGGTCGAGCATGCGGAATTTCCGTATGTCGAGGAAACCGACGACGACGTCACGAACGCCAGGAAGCTGAAGCGGGGGCGCATCGGCGCCTGGATCACCACCGACCTCATGGCGCGCGGCGTCTACCGACAGGCCGGATTCGACCCGGCCGAACTCAGGTACGGGCCGACGTTGGGGCCGGTCAAGGTTTCATGGGTCGCGGCGTCGCAGGAGTTTCCGAAGGATGTCGCCAGGAGGATTTCGGACGCGATCGAGCAGATGCGGGCGGACGGTTCGTACCAGGCGATCGTCAAGCGCTACCGGTGATCTGCGACCGCCTTCGGGTTTCGCGCGTACCTGCCGATGCGCCATCAACTGGACTCCGGCGTGCCGCTTCGAACATGGGGCAGGAGTGGATCTTGCCGCACTGCAGCGAACCTGGACCGACGCGCATGGCAACGCCGCTTTCAATCATCATCCCGCATCAGCTCGGCCGCGCCGAGGCGCGACGCCGCATCGAGACCGGCTTCGCGAAACTCGTCGGACAGGTGCCCGGCGTCGCCGGCCCTTGCAGCCAGCGGTGGGAGGGCGATCGCCTGATTTTCAGCGTCTCGGGGCTGGGGCAGGGCGTGTCGGGCGTCATCGACGTGCTCGAGGCTTCGGTGACGATGGAGCTTCAGCTGGCCGGGGTCCTCGGCATGATCGCCGGCGGCCTCAAAGGGCGACTTCAGCAAGCCGGGCAACTGCTGCTCACGAAGAAGTAGCCCGAGCTGCGCACTCACGACCGGTGGATCGCGGGTGTCGCCCCGGCCGCCGGCGGCTGCTTTCGGTTAGGCTGGCGATCCGTCCGTGACCAGGAGATCAGGGTGCGTAGACTGTTCTTCATCGTCGCCTTGATTTGTGGCAGCAGCCTGGCGGCGAGTATCCCCACTGACGAGGACGCATTCACGAAGCTCCTCGCCGACTGTGTCGGTGCCGAGCTTCCCGACTATGCCGTCGCCCCCAGCGGCAAGCTGACGTTGGAGGGCAAGCGTCCGGACGGCGAATCCACGGGCGCGCTGAGCCTCGATCGCATCCACGCCTATTGCCTGCGGAACGCGCAGCGCTGCGACGAGGCCGTCGGCCAGTACAGCAAGCAGATCGCGGGCATGATCAAGGAGCGCGATCGGCCGATCGACCGCGGCATGGTCCGCCTGGCCATTCGTCCTGCCAGCTACGCCGACCAGATCGGCAAACAGGTCGCGGCACTCGGCGGAACGATCTACTCCCGCCCCGTGGCGCCGGGCCTCGTGGCCATCGCCGTGCTGGACTTCTCCCAGTCGATCCGATACGTCACCGACAAGGACATGGCGAAGCTGGGATTGAACGAGCAGGCGCTGTTCCAGGCAGGTGATGAGAATCTCCGGCCCGGCAGCAAGCCGCTCTCGGAAGTGGCTGCTGTCCCCGGGCCCAGATCGTTCGGATCCATCACCGGCGAAGACTACGCTTCGAGTCGAATCCTCGAGCACGACGACTGGAAGGCCATGAGCGGCCGATTGCACGACTCCCTGGTCGTGATGATGCCGGCACCGGACTTCCTGCTTTACGGCGACGGAAGCACCGAAGACGGCAAGCGTGCCCTGCGTGCGTATGCCGCCCAGGTCGCGCGCAGATCCGATCATCCGCTGTCGCTCGTGATGCTCGGATGGACGGAGCGCGGGTGGGACGTCGTCGAGTGATCCGCCAGGAGACGTGGGACGGTCTCCGCCTGGTGGGCACCGTGTCGACCAGGAGCGGACCGCTCACGACGTCCATCCCTCTTTGATCCGGGGACGCCATGTTTGCTCGGGCTGTCCTGGCGTTCCTCGCGCTGCCTGGCGTGATGGCCTTCGCCGTTCCCTTGGCTTGGCTCGTCGCCAGCAATCACACACGGCTGCTGCAGCCGCTCGGTCTGGTGCCATTGGCCGGAGGCATTGCCGGCCTGCTGGCTTGCGTGCGTGCCTTCCATGTATCGGGCAAGGGCACCTTGGCTCCTTGGGCGCCGCCGGTCCATCTCGTGGTGGCCGGCCCGTATCGCTACACGCGCAACCCCATGTACATCTCGGTCGCCCTCATCCTTCTTGGTTGAGCGCTGTCATTTGGCCTGCCGGGCCTTTACGTCTACGCGATGTCCGTGATCGTCGCGTTCCATTTGCGCGTGGTGTTCGGGGAAGAGCCGTGGCTTGCACGCACGCACGGTGCTCGGTGGGACGAGTACGCGCGGCGCGTGCCCCGATGGTTCATGTGAATCCGACGAAGCGGGGAGGGGCCGTGCCATGCCCTGTGCTCGAGGCGTCGATTCGTTCCTTCTCGCTAGCCTCCGGCCATCTGCTGCACGATGAAGTCGATGAAGGCGCTCGTCTTCACCGGCCGGTATCGGCTCGCTGGAAACACGGCATGGATGCCGCCCGGCGGAAGAGACCAGTCCGGCAGGAGCTGGACGAGCCGGCCGGCACGAAGGGGCTCGGCGACCAGGTAGTCGGGCAGGATGCTGACGCCGCCGCCGGCCAGGACCGCAGCGAGGACCGCCGGCGTGGAGTTGATGGTCAAGCGGGGCCGCACGCTCAGCGCCTGTCGCTGCGTCCTTCGAGAGAACTCCCAATCGAGCGGATTGCGCAGCGCGCTGTTGGCGACGAATGGCGCTGACGCCAATGCCGACGGCACCGATGCCGTGATGCGCCCGGCCACTTCGGGCGCCGCGACGAGACTTTGCTGGAAGGTGCCGATGCGGCGTGCCTGCAGGCTGGAGTCGTCGAGCCACCCGACGCGGATGGACAGGTCGATCTGCTGGGCGACCAGATCGATCCGCTCGTCCCCAAGGAACAGTTCGACGCGGCACTCGGGGTGGCGCCGGGAGAAATCGGCGGCGATGCCCGCCAGCACCGATGTGCCGAAATCGTTGGGGGCCGCGACGCGCAGCACCCCGGTCGGCTTGGCGGCGGATTCGGCCACCGCCGCGAAGGCCTGTCCTACATCCTGCAGGATCGTCGAGCAGCGCGCATAGAACAGGCGGCCCGCCTCGGTGGGCTCGACGCGCCGCGTGGTGCGCACCAGGAGGGTGGTCTTCAGTTCCTCCTCGAGGCGCATCACCTGCTGGCTGACCACCGCCTTGGTGATGCCCAGGCGCGCTCCCGCGCGGGTGAACGAACCCGCGTCCACGACCGCCACGAAGTAGGCGAGCCGGTTGAGATTGGGGACTTCCATCGCCTCGCATCGCCGTTGCTTCGACGCGCCGATTGTATGGAAACGGCATACGGCTTGTCCGATTCGGGCGGCTTTCTCTTCTTCGCTCGGCCGCGTATCGTCCGTCCGGAGGGCCGCGGTGGCCCGTTCGGAGTCCTGATGTTCACGAGGAGAGACGCGATGAAGACCTCGCTGGCCGCTGCGGCGGCCCTGAGCGCGAGCGGTGCGGCGATCGCCGCCGGACGCAAGCTCGCGTTGAAGCAGTTTCCGGCCGGGCCGAACGGGTTCTTCCGGGCCCCGGTACTTCTGTCCGGCCCGTCCGAGGCGGTGTTGATCGACGGCGGATTCACCTACCCGGATGGACGTGCCCTGGCCGAGGCGATCCGGGCCGAGGGCAAGCCGCTGCGCACGATCTACATCAGCCAGTCCGATCCGGACTACTACTTCGGCCTCAAGCCCGTTCGCGACGCCTACCCCGATGCGCGCGTGCTGGCGGCCTCCGCGACCCTCGAGGCCATCCGGGGCAACGTCGAGAAGAAGCTCGCCACCTGGGGCCCGCAACTGAAGGACAACGGCCCGCAGACGCTCGCCGACATCGTCCTGCCCGAGGCGTTCGACGGCGCGAATCTGACGGTCGACGGCGAGCGGATCGACATCGTTTCCGCCGAAGGCCTGGCCAATCGCAGGTATCTCCACGTACGGTCGCTCGACGCCGTGATCGGGGGCGTCATGATCTTCTCCGGCGTGCACGTGTGGACGGCGGACACGCCGTCGCCGGCCCAGCGCGCTGCCTGGATCGCCAATCTCGACAAGATCGCGGCGCGCAAGCCGTCGATCGTGGTGCCGGGCCACATGGCTGCGGATGCGGCCAGCGACCTGTCGGCAGTGACGTTCACCCGCGCGTACCTGCTCGCGTTCGAGGAGGAACTCGCCCGGACCGCCGATGCCGCGAGCCTGAAGTCCGCGATGGAAAGGCGCTTCCCCGGCCTGGGCATGGGCGTCGCGCTCGACATCGGTTCCAAGGTGGCCAAGGGCGAGATGAAGTGGGGCTGACATCGGCGCCTCCCCGATCGAATCCGCTCGAGCCGGGGCGACGACATCCTGCCGTGTGACAAGACGAGGAACGACATGAAGACTCTCCGATCCGGCGCCGCCGCGCTGGCGATTTCCCTTGCCCTGGCCGCCGCATGCGGCGTGGCGAACGCCGCGCACCCGGGCCAGGCAGAACGGAACCGGCAGCTCGTGCTGACGGCTTACCAGGGCTTGTTCGGCGATCACGACCTGACGGTCATCGACAAGTACTGGGCGGCGGACTACGTCCAGCACAACCCGTACATGAGCGACGGACGCGACAGCATCAAGACGTATGTCCGCAAGCTCGGGATCGAGAACTGGCCGAAGTCCCGGGTGAAGTTCCTGCGCGTCGCGGCGGACGGCGATCTCGTGTTCCTGCAGACCGTGCAGCCGCGGACCGAGCAGTCGCCGGAGATGGTCATCGTCGACATCTTCCGCGTCGCCAACGGCAAGATCGCGGAGCACTGGGACACGATGCAGCCCGTGCCGTCGGACGCGACCAATCCGCGCCCGATGTACTGAAGAGGGAGGGCACCGCCGTCCGGCGCATCGTCGCCGTCCAGCATGCGCGCCCGATCGCCGACGGGCCCTGGGCCGTGGACGCGATGGCGGGGGGGGGCGGCTCGCAGACGGCGCACGAGCTGCCGTTCGTCGACGACGGCTCAGGGCCGGCCGATCTCCGTCTGCTGGCCCCGGTCAGGGGTGCGAGCGACGGCGATAACGGATGCCGACGGATTCGAAGGCCGTCGTCACGGCGTCGACCTCCATCGCCTCCTCTGCGATGAAATGGTTCGCCCCGGGCATCCGGACATGGACGAACGCAACCGCGTGTCGAGCAAGCGACTCGCGAAACTCGCGGGTGTCGACCCAGTCGTCCAGTTCACCTTCGATGAAGACGACCTGCGTCGCCACGCCGGCGTTCGCCGCCTCTTGAAACCGCGCTGCGATGACGATGGCGATGTCCGGCAGGCCTGCCGTCGCTGCCAGGAGTGCGCAGGCCCCGGCACCTCCCAGGCTGTACCCGCACACGACCACCTTCGGCGAGCGTTGCCGCACCGACGCGACCAATCGGGCGAGCCGTCCCGCATCCCATGTCTCGTCTTGCGGGAGATGCGGGCAGACGACCCGGCAATTGATGTCGTGAGAGCGGCGCCACAGCGTGGCAGGCAAGCCGTACTTCAATGGCTGCGCGCTGTCGCCGCCGCGTTCGCCGGCACCGTGGAGAAAGATGAGCGCGACTGCGTCCGTCTGCAGTGGCGAGTCGATCCGAAGGCATGCATAGCCGGAGTTCGCATCGACGACTCGGGTGAGCGAGCAGGGAGCGAGGTCGGGTCGCATGGATCGAATGTCGCCGTCGGGGGAATCGGCAGGGCGGTCGAATCGCATTCACTGCTCACTCGCGCGCCAGCGCATTGACCGGATCGAGCCGCGCCGCGTTTCGCGCCGGCACGAAGCCGAACAGCACGCCGATGGTGGACGACACGGCGAAGGCGCCGACGATCGACAGCGTCGAGAACATCATGTGGATGCCCACGTTGAGGCTGTTGAACACCACGCCGGCCAGCAGCGCGAGCCCGACGCCCATCGCGCCGCCGATCAGGCACACCAGCACCGCCTCGATGAGGAACTGGCGCAGGATGTCGCCCTGGCGCGCGCCGACGGCCATGCGCACGCCGATCTCCTGCGTGCGCTCTGTGACGGACACCAGCATGATGTTCATCACGCCGATGCCGCCCACCAGCAGCGCGATCAGCGCGATCGACGAGATCAGCAGCGTGATGGTGGCGGTGGTGGTGTCGAGCTGCTTGCGGATGGAATCGGTGCGCCACACGAAGAAGTCCTTCTTGCCGTGGCGCTGGGTCATCAGCCGCGTGATGCCTTCCTCGGCCGCGTCCATCGGGATCGAGTCCTTCACCCGCACGTTGATGTCGCGCAGCGTCTCCTGGCCGATCAGGCGCGTGGTGGCGGTGGTGTACGGAATCCAGACCTGCAGGTTCTCGTTGTTGCCGGTGAAAAGCCCGTCGTCCTTGGCCAGCACCCCGATGATGCGCACCGGCACGTTGCCCAGCAGCAGCACCTGGCCCATGGGATCGACGCCATCCTTGAACAATGCCTTGCGCGCGTTGTCGTCGATGACGGCCACCTGCGATTGCTGGCGGATGGCGTCGGCGTCGAACGCGAGTCCTTCGGCAAAGCGGTTGCCGTGCACGCGGAAGAACTTGTCGCCCACGCCGCTGACCGCACCCGAGGCATCGACGTTGCCCCGGCGCAGCGTCACGCCCGTGCTGTAGCCGGGCGTGACCGCGTCGACGTAGTCGAGCTCCTGCAGTGCCCCGGCGTCGGCGATGGTCATCGTGAGCACCTTGTTCGCGCGGCGGTCGCCGAAGCCTTCGCCCGGGAACAGCTCGATGGTGTTGGTGCCCAGCGAACTCAGCTCGTCCTGCAGGCGCTGGCGCGAGCCGTTGCCCAGCGCGATGATGGTCACCACCGACGAGATGCCGATGATGATGCCCAGCATCGTCAGCAGCGTGCGCAGGCGATGGCTGACCATCGCGCGCACCGCCATGTGGGTGGCCTCGGCGCCGCGTGCGAACAGGTCGCGCAGGGGGCTCGCGCGGGACGTCGGCCTGGCCGGACGCGCCGCCGGCGCCGCGTGCGCCACGGTGCGCTCGTCGCGCAGCACCCGGCCATCCGACAGTTCGATGACGCGGTCGGCGTTGGCCGCCACCTGCGCGTCGTGCGTGACGAGGATGATGGTGTGGCCCTGAGCGTGCAATTCCTTGAGGATGGCCATCACCTCCTGGCCGCTCGCGCGGTCGAGCGCGCCGGTGGGCTCGTCGGCGAGGATCACGTCGCCGCCGTTCATCAGCGCCCGGGCGATGCTCACCCGCTGCTGCTGGCCGCCCGAGAGTTGCCCCGGCGTGTGGCCCAGCCGCATGCCCAGGCCCAGCCGTTCCAGCAGCTCGCGCGCCCTCGCGTGACGCGCCGGCGCCGGCATGCCCGCGTAGATGGCGGGGATCTCGACGTTGCCCACGGCGCTCAGCGCGCCCATCAGCTGGTAGCGCTGGAACACGAAGCCGAAGTGCTCGCGGCGCAGGCTGGCGAGTTGGTCGGGCGTCATGTCGCCCACGGGCCGTCCGGCCACCGCGTAGGTGCCGCTCGTGGGGCGGTCGAGGCAGCCGAGGATGTTCATCAGCGTCGACTTGCCCGACCCCGACTGGCCCATGATGGCCACGAACTCGCCCTTGGCGATGACGAGGTCGACGTCGCACAGCGCGGAGATCGTGCCTTCTCCGGCGGGATAGTCGCGGCCCAGGCCGCGCAGCTCGATCAGCGGCGGCTCGCTCACTTGCCGCCGCCGCTCGTGCTCGCGGCGCTCGCCGCGCCTGCGGGCGTGGGCGCCTCGCTGGTGACCACGTGCTCGCCTGCCTTCAGGCCGTCGAGCACCTGCGCCTGCACCCGGTTGTTCAAGCCGATGCGCACCTGGCGTTCCTGCGGCACGCCGGCGCCCGCGCTGGCCGCGGCGTCGGACACCACGCGCACCGTGTAGCGGCCGTCCTTGCCCTTCGCGCCGAGCGCGGCGCTCGGGATCAGCAATGCGTCCCTGGCCTTGTCGAGCACGATCGTGGCCTGCGCGGTCATCGCGATGCGAAGCTTGCCCTGCGGGTTGGGCACGTCGAAGATGCCGTTGTAGTAGATGGCCGTGGCGGTGGACGGCGTCGCGGCGACGGCCGTGGTGTCCGCCGCCAGCGTGGTGGGGCCGGGCTCCACGGCACGCAGCGTGGTGTCGTAACGGGTGTCCGGGTCGCCCAGCAGCGTGAAGTAGACGGGCATGCCGGTCTTCACGCGCGGCACGTCGGCCTCCGAGATCTGGGCCTTGATGGTCATCGTGTCCAGGCGCGCGAGCTTGATGATGGTGGGCGACATCTGCACCGCGTTCACGGTCTGGCCCTGCTCGGTGACGATGGCCACCACCGTGCCGTCCATCGGCGCGAGCACGTGCGCATAGCCCACGTTCACGCGCGCGGTGTCCTCGGCCAGCTGCGCCTGCACGATGGCCGATTCCGCCACCGTCACCGCCGCCCGCGCGCCGTCGAGGCTGGCCTCGGCCACCTCGAGATCGCCGTGGGAGCCCGCGTCGATGGCTACGAGCGCCCGCAGGCGCGCGAGCGCGAGCTCGTCCTGCTTCAGCGTGGCCCTGCGCGCGCTGAGATCGGCGCGCGCGCCCTGCAGCGCGGCGCTGGCCTTCAGCAGCTCGTTGTCCTGTTCCTTGGAGTCGATCTCGGCGATCAGGTCGCCCTTCTTCACCTTGTCGCCGAGCGCGACGTACAGGTGCTTGACCTCGCCGGTGGCCCGCGCCCCGACGCTCACGAGCTTGGCCGCCTCGATGGTGCCGGTGGCCAGCACGTCCATCTCGAGGTCGCCGCGCGTGACGGCCGTGGTCGTGATGGCCGGCGGCGGCGGCGCCTTGAAATGGCCGCGGACGGCAAGGCCGGCCACGGCGAGCACGGCCAGCGCGCCGACGAGGCGCAACGGGGTGAACCGCTTAGGGAGCTTCAATTCGATTCCTTCCAGCCGCCGCCCAGGGCCTTGTACAGGCCGATGCGGTTCTGTTGTTCTGCCAATGCCAGGGTGATGCCTGCCTGCTGCGCCGAGTAGAACGAGCGCTGCGCGTCGAGCACCTCGAGATAGCTGCTGCCGCCGTTGCGGAACAGCGCCTCGGCGTAGTGCAGCGCCGTCTCGCTCGCCTGCACCTGCGCGCGCTGCGCCGCGAACCGGTCGGCCAGGGTGGCGCGCACCGCCAGCGCGTCGGCCACCTCGCCGAACGCGGCCTGGATGGCCTTCTCGTAGGTGGCGAGGGCGATGTCGCGCTGCACCTTCACCGAGTCGAGCTGCGCGTCGCGCGCACCGCCGTCGAAGATGGGCAGCGAGATCGACGGTCCGAAGCTCCACGAGCCGTTGCTGCCCTTGAAGAGGCCTGCCAGGCCGACGCTGGCCGTGCCGGCGCTCCCGGTCAGCGTGATGGCGGGGAAGTACGCGGCGCGGGCGACGCCGATGTTCAGCTGGGCTGCCTGCAGCGAATGCTCCGCGGACAGCACGTCGGGCCGCTGCTGCAGCACGCGCGACGGCAGGCCGGCCGGCACGTCGACCAGCACCGCGGATTCGGCGGGCAGCGCCTGCAGCGGCAGCAGGTCCTCGGGGACCTCGCGGCCCACCAGCAGCGCGAGCGCGTCGCGGTCCTGCTGCAATCGCGTGCGGCCGGCCGCGAGCGTGCCGCGCGTGGCTTCGACGGCCGCCTGGGCCTGCACGACGGGCAAGCCCCTGGTCGCGCCGAGCTCGTGCATGCGCTGGTTCAGCCCGAGACTGCGTTCGTCCAGCGCCAGCGTGCGCTCGTTCAGGCGCTGGGTCTCGGCGTCCGCTCCCAGCGCGAGCCATTGGGTGGCCACCGCGGCCACCAGCGTGATGCGGGCCGCCCGCAGGCCTTCGGCCGTGCCGAGGTAGCTCTGCAGCGCAGCGTCGGTCGTGTTCCGAACTCGGCCGAACAGGTCGATCTCATAGCCCGAGAGCGCCACGCCCAGGCTGGTGGCGTTGCTCGCGACGCCATGTGCGCCCGAACGGGTGAGGCCGGCGCTGGCGTCCAGGCCGGGCAGGCGCGTGGCATCCTGGATGCGGTACTGCGCGCGGGCGTTGTCCACATCGAGGACGGCGATGCGCAGGTCGCGGCTGTTGGCGAGCGCCATCTCCATGACGCGGCGCAGGCGGTCGTCGATGACGAAGTCGCGCCAGGCGATGTCGCCGGCATCGCGCGCGCCGGCGCTCGCGGGCGCCGCCGCCGGCCAGGCCGCGGCCACCGGCGCGTCGGGGCGCTGGTACGCCGGCGCGAGGTTCACGCAGGCGGACAGCGTCCACGACGCGGTCAGGACGGCACTGGCGAATGCCGCCCTGGAGATCGTTCCCATCGATTCTTTCCTCCCTGTCGATATCGTCATTCTGCAAGCGAAATCACCAGGCACCCTCGGCCCCATTCGGAATCCAACGATTGACCTCCCCGGTGTGCGGCGTCGAATCGTTCAGCGAAGGCCGGTACCCGATGCGTCGGCGCGAAGACTTCGTTGGCTGACGAGGCTCCTGCCGGGCTCCCGAGGCGCCGCTCGAAGACTGCAATCCGTCCGCGACCAGCCTCGGCCCTTCTTGCCACCATGAGTCACGGCGTTGCCGGTCCTGAGTCGCGGCACCCTAACGCGTTGCTTCGGCGCTGTCATAACCGCGCCGTAACCGTGTGGCAATGACGGCAGCAGTCGCGCTTCGCTGCCTGAATCCGGAATGGTCGAAACGGGAAAACGGAAACCTCGAACATCCGATCGAGCCTCCTGGCTGCGCTGGATGAACCCGTTGTCCCGGTGCGCTCGAGGCCGCAGCCCGAGGCGCTCCGCAGGCGCGACCCGGGTCGTTGCCGCCATGTGGCGTCACCCGGAGAACTCTTTGGATACCACGCCTTGCCAAATAGCCGGTTCGGTGCGATATCTGTGATCACACGGTTCGATCTTTCGCTTCTCCGACGAGTCCATCTTCCCTGCGCGTGCGGGCATCGATCCGGATCGGGGCGAGAGCGGTCGAACGGAACCTCCGGCTGATCGTGGCAAGGGCGCAGCCGACGGCCCTTCGTTCCATCAATCGACAAGGTGCTCACGAATGAGACATTTGCTTTGTACCGCCCTGGCCATGGGTCTGGCCGCGTGTGCAGACCACCCTGCAGTGACTGCGCAGCAAGCTCCGGATGTCTCGACGCCCCCGGCCGCCCCGGAAGCTTGCGAACGGGTCGCCCCCACCGGGTCGAACCTGTCGGTGACTCGTTGCGCTCATCCGGCGACCGCATCCGATCACATGGACGTCCGCGACGTGGTCCGCACGCTCGCAGGCCCCGGCGCACCCGCTGCCGGTCCGAACGGCCACTGACCTGAGGCAGTCGGGCAGACGCCGTCGAGAAGGATCCGGCCCGCTCCCCGCAAGGATCGGCCAGAGGCCGCCGCGGGCACCTGGCGTGCGCTGTCATTCAGGTGAGGATCCGCGCTTGCGCGCCAGCGAAGTCGCCCAGCGCTTCGACCAGTGATCCAGCGGGAGAAGGACTCCAAACAAGCTCCTGCCCATGGACGTCGGCTGGTAGCCCTTGGCCCCGAGCTCGATGAGCTGCGCCTCCCGGAGTTCCTTGAGGCGCGAGTTGAGGACGCCCGGGGAAACGGACTCGCATTGCCCCTGCAGTTCGCGAAAGGTGCACGGCCCCTCGTGGCACAGCTCCCACAGGATTCTCATGGTCCAGTTGCGTCCCAGAAGGTCGAACAGGGCCATCACTGGCCGGCCCGTTCTGGAGCCACGCACCGGCTTGCCCGGGAGAGGTGTGTCGGCCACGGCGGATTCTCCTTTGCTACAAAATAAGTAGCGAAAGTCAAAGGTGTCGGCTATATTGGCCGCTACAGGAAATGTAGCGTATGCGGGGCCGAACCAGAATCGCTGATCGCACGCGCGTGTTGGCGATCAACCGGTTCGGGCCTGAACGCATTTCGTCGCCAGGTCTTCGTCGGACCATCCAAGGCAACATGCCGATGACTCGGGAGTCTTGTCGTGCCAAGTGAATTGACGCTCGTCGAGGCGGTCTCTCTTCCCCGGCAGTCGTCCGTGAGTCGTCTCTACGCGTCGACGAGCCTTGCGGATGCATTTGCCGTCCGACTTCCGTCGGGTACCTCTACCGATCCGGATGTCTTGTGGCGATTCGTCATGTCGCAGCAGCCGTCCTGGATCGGATGGCTCACCAGCTTGCGAGACGCCATCGTCGCGTGCTTCGGTCTCAAGACTGCCAGACGCCTCTCGACTCTTTCCGATGAGTCCGGCGTTGACCGAATCGCCTTCTTCAGGGTGTACAGCAGGTGCGAATCCGAGATCGTCCTGGGGGAGGACGACAGGCACCTCGATTTCAGGCTATCGGTACTGCGCAGTCCCGATCCGTCCCCGACGCTGGGCGGCCAACTGACAGTCTCGACCGTCGTCCATTGCCACAACCTCCTGGGTCGAGCCTACATCCGGGTGATCGCGCCTTTCCATCGCCTGGTCGTGAAGGCAAGTCTTCGTCGCGCAGCGCAAATCGGCTGGCCCAAGGCGGGCACGGGCACGCGCCCACCCGCCGATCGATGACGGCTTGCGGACGCCGGAGGCGACTGCTGCCAGGCGGCACACGGCGGGAGCAGTCCTCTATGAGCGAGCGTCGGCGGGTCTGTCGCCGTGTCAGGGGGTACTTGCGGAATGGTCGGTCTCGAAAGCGTCCTGGATTTCGCAGGTGGCTGCGTCGGATCGCCAGCCGGACCGAGCTTCATCGTTCCTCGACGAGCCGTGATCGGCGACGGCGATGACTTCCGCGTGATCAGCCGCACGGTCACCTGCTCGCCGGCTCGCGCGCAGCGAGCCGACGAGAACCGGCGACAAACGCCGGCGCAAGCTCAGAACGGAGACGCCGGCTCGTAGTACTTCGCAGCGTTGTCCTTCGTGATCAGGATCGACGGAATGATGGTGGTCGGCGGCATGGCCGTTCCCTTCGCCCGCGCCTCGGCGGTGAGCTTCATGGCTTCGGCGATCATGCTGGGTGAGTACGTCACATCGGCCGTGACGATCCTGTCGCCGTCCATCACCTTCTTGATGTATTCCTTGGAGCCTGCACCGCCCAGTACCAGCTTGATGTCGCTGCGCCTGGCCTGCTCGATCGCCTTCTGCACCCCGACGGCCATGTCGTCGTCGGATGCCCACACGGCGTCGATATGCTTGAAGCGCGTCAGGTAGTCCTGCATCACCTTGAAGGCCTCGTCGCGGTTCCAGTTGCCATGCTTGGCGTCCAGTACCTTGATATCCGGGAACGATGTCTTGAGCACGGCGTTGAATGCATCGACACGCTGGTTGTCGATGACGGTGGGGATGCCCCGCAGGATCACCACGTCGCCCTTGCCATTGAGCGCCTTGCCGACGTACTCGGCGGACACCTTGCCGAAGCCGGGATTGTCGCCCGCGACATAGGCGTCCTGCGCGTTGGCGTCGGTCAGGCCCCGATCGACCACCGTGACGAACACACCCTTGGCCTTGACCTGGGCGACCGGCTTGGTCAGCGGCGCCGACTCGAAGGGAAGGATCACGAGCGTGTCGATCTTGTTGGCCGTCTGCAGGTCCTGGACCTGGTTGGCCTGCTCGGTGGCCGATGAGGCGGTCTTGACAATCACGGTCATGCCTGGGTATTGCTTTTCGAGCTCGCCCTTGGTGCGATTTGCCCAATACACGACGCCTCCCGTCCAGCCATGCGTCGCCGCAGGGATGGACACGCCCATCGTGACCTTGTTCTGCGCCGCGGCCGTACCGCCCGCCAGCATGACGGCCGCAGCCACGGCGGCGCGGAACAGGATTCTGCGGTTGTTCATGGATGTCTCCTCTGTGAAATGTCAGGTCTGGAAGGCCGCTTCCCGGCAGGAGGTCGCGGAACACGAAGAACCCGGCGAAGAACCATGGCCCGGGCGAAGGAAACGTCAGCGGCGCTTGCGCTGCATGAATGCGACGACGATGATCACGACTCCCTGAACGGCGGCGTTCAAATACACGCTGATGATGCTGGTCAGGTTCAGGATATTGCTGATGACCGAGAGCAGCACCGCCCCGATGACGGTGCCGGTGATGCTGCCCGCGCCGCCCCTGAGCGCGGTACCGCCCACGATGACGGCGGCGATCGCTTCCAGTTCCCACAGCAGGCCTGTCGTCGGCGACGCGGAGCCCAGGCGCGGCACGTACAGCAGCGTGGCGATGCCCACGCACATCCCCAGCAGAACGTAGGTGACGACCTTGATCCTGTCGGCGTCGACAGCGGCATAGCGCGCCACCTGCTCGTTCGAGCCGATCGCCTGCACGTAGCGCCCGTAGGCGGTGCGATTCAGCGCCAAGCCACCCAGGAGCGCGACGAGCGCGAAGACCCAGACGGGCATCGGCACGCCGAGCAGGCTCGCGTAGTAGACGGGTGCATAGGCATCCGACAAGGCGTTGTCCAGCGTGATCGCCCCGCCGTTGGCAAGATAGGTGAGGGTCGCGCGGAAGATGCCCAAGGTACCCAGCGTGACGATGAACGGCTCGATGCGGCCCTTGGTGATCAGCAGCCCGTGGGCCAGGCCGAACAGCGCCCCCAGCAATACGGCCAGGCCCATTCCCAGCGCGACCACCATCACCGGCGAGGCGATCGACGCGGCCGCGGCATTCATCGACAGGATCACCGCGCCGGCGATCAGCGCGGCCATCGACCCCACCGAAAGATCGATGCCGCCGGAGATGATGACGAAGGCCATGCCGACGGCGATGATGCCGATGAAGGACGTGCGGGTGAGCAGGTTCATCGCGTTGTCCAGGCTGGCGAAGTCCCTGTTCAGGAGCGTGCCGGCGATGCACAGCAGCACCAGGCCCAGCAGCGGCCCGGCGCCCTGCGGTCGGCCGAAGCGGCGCATCCATGCGCTCAGCCAGGTGTCGGGGGCCGGCTCGGGAGGCTCCATCGCCAGGCCCGGATCAATGGGTGCCAGTGGCATGCGCGATGAGCTCCTCTTCGGTCAGGCGATCGGCGTCCAGGGTGGCCTGCAGCGTGCCGGCCCGCATCACCGCGACGCGATGGCACAGGCCGATCAGTTCCATCAATTCCGACGAGATCACGACCACGGCACGACCTTCGTCCGCCAGCCGCTGGATCAGGAAGTAGATCTCGCGCTTGGCGCCGACGTCGACACCCCGGGTGGGTTCGTCCAGGACCACGACCCGGGGGTCGGGTTGCAACACCTTGGCGATGGCGAGCTTCTGCTGATTGCCGCCCGACAGCGACGAGGCACCGGTTTGCGGGTCGCCGCGGATTCCGAATTCGGCCACGGCTCGCCTGAGCGCTGCCTGCTCCGAGGCGGCGTGCAGCAGCGGTCGGGCGTGGCGCGACAGGTCCATCAAGGTGAGGTTCTGGTACAGCGGCAACGCCATGTGCAAGCCCTTGCCCTTGCGGTCTTCGCTCAGGTAGGTCAGGCCCGCGCGCGCGGCTTCGCGGGGGGTGCGGAACCGCACCGGTCGGCCCCGCATCGTCACCTCGCCGGCAGTGGCCCGACGCAGGCCCAGCAGGCCTTCGAAGAGCTCGGTCCGGCCCGCGCCCACCAAGCCGGCGAACCCCAGGATCTCGCCCGCCCGAACTTCGAAGCTGACCTCGCGAGCCCAGCCCGCAACCGTCAAGCCCCGCACGCGCAACAGCGGTTCGCCGGGTGGCACCGCGTGTCGTGCCGGGAACATGTCGGACAGCTCGCGACCCACCATCAGGTTGGCCATGCGCTGGCGTGACAGGCCAGGCGTCGGCTCGCGCGCCACCAGGCGGCCATCGCGCATGACGACGACTTCATCGGTGATGCGCTCCACCTCATCGAGCTTGTGGGAGATGTACAGGATGGTCACGCCCGACGCCCTCAATTGCTCGATCAGCGCGAACAGGCGCCGCGTTTCGGCAGGCGTCAGCGTCGCGGTGGGCTCGTCCATCACCAGCAGGCGGGCCTGGCGCGCCAACGCCTTGGCGATCTCGACGAGCTGCTTCTCGGCCACGATCAGGTCACCCACGCGGCGCCCGGGGTCGACAGCCAGGCCGACCTGCGCCAGTACCCCGCGCGCCGCCTCGTGCATGCGCCTGTCGTCGAGCCACCAACCCTGCCGAAGTTCGCGGCCCAGGAAGATGTTCTGCGCGATCGTCAGGTCGTCGGCGAGATTGAACTCCTGGTGGATCAGGACCACGCCCGCCGTCTCCGCATCGCGGGAGCCGGCGAAGCGGCAGGGCTCGCCGTCGATGAACAGTTCGCCGCCGGTGGCCGACTCGTACCCGGACAGGATCTTCATCAGCGTGGACTTGCCCGCGCCGTTCTCTCCGAGCAGCCCGTACACCCGACCGGGCGCCAGGTCGAGACTGACGCCATGGAGCACTCGCACCGGCCCGAAGTCCTTCGTGATGTCGGCGAATCGAACGTGGAGGCTCATGACGAGGGTTGAATAGGAATCTGGTCAGACCAGATGGGAAATCTAGCAGCCCGCTCGGCGCTTCCGACGCAGGGTTTTCAGCATGTGGGCATCAGAGCCGCAGCCTGGCGTCCACCCAGCGCCCATCGTTGCGACTGGACTCGACCACGGCCTCGATGAACTTCATGCCGAGCGCACCGTCCTCCACGCCCGGCACCCAACAGGCACGCGGGTCGGGCGCGCGTCCTTGCCAGCGCGCATGAATCTGTTCCGCCACATCGCGGTACAGCTGGGCAAAGCCTTCGATGTAGCCCTCCGGATGGCCCGACGGCGTGCGGCTGGCATGCCGGGCCGCTTCGCCGCTGCCACTGCCGGCGCGCGTGATCAGGCGCGCAGGCTGCCCCAGCGGGGTGAACCACAGGTGATTGGGCTGCTCCTGGCGGAAGTCGAGTCCGGCCTTGCTGCCATACACGCGTATGCGCAGGGCGTTCTCATTGCCCGGAGCCACCTGGCTGCTCCAGAGCATTCCGCGTGCGCCACTGGCATAGCGCAAGAGGATGTGGGCGTTGTCGTCGAGCCGGCGGCCTTCCACGAACGTGTGCAGGTCCGCGCTCACCTCCTTCAAGGTCAGGCCGGAGATGAAACGCCCCAGGTGCTCGGCGTGGGTGCCGATGTCGCCCAGCGATCCGCCCGCACCCGCCTGGCCGGGGTCGACCCGCCACGCCGCCTGCTTCTGCCCGGTGGACTCCAGGCTGGTGCTCAGCCAGTCCTGCGGGTACTCGGCCTGGACCAGGCGAATCTCGCCCAGCTCGCCGGCCTGGACCATCTCGCGCGCCTGCCGCACCATGGGGTAGCCGCTGTAGTTGTGCGTCAGCGCGAATAGACGGCCTCCGAGGCGCACGCGCTGCACCAGGTCCAGCGCCTCGGCCAGCGTGGTGGTCACCGGCTTGTCGCAGATGACGTCGATGCCCGCGTCGAGAAATGCGCGGGCGATCGGGGCATGCAGGTGGTTGGGCGTCACGATGGCGACCACGTCGATCCCGTCGTCGCGGTTCGATTCCCGGGCGGCCATCTCACGGTAGTCGACGTAGCTCCGCGCGGGCGCGATGTGCAGGTCCGCAGCACTGGCCAGCGCGCGCGCCGCTTGCGACGACAGCGCACCCGCCACCAACTCGTAGGCGTCGTCGAGCCGGGCGGCCATGCGGTGCACGCCGCCGATGAAGGCCCCCTGGCCGCCACCCACCATGCCCAGGCGGATGCGCCGCGGCGTCGCGCCGGCCGCGCCGGAAGCTTCGATCGTCATCGCATCTCCCTCAGGCCAGGCCCAGGATCTTCCTGTTCCTGGCCAGGTCGACCCCGCCGGCCGCGAAGTCGTCGAAGGCACGGTCGGCCACCCGGATGATGTGTTCGGCGATGAAGGCGGCGCCTTCGCGCGCGCCGTCCTCGGGGTGCTTGAGGCAGCACTCCCATTCGAGCACGGCCCAACCCGGGAAGTCGTAGGCTGCCATCTTCGAGAAGATGGCCGGGAAGTCGACCTGGCCGTCGCCCAGCGAACGGAACCGCCCCGCCCGGTTCACCCATGACTGGAAGCCGCCGTACACCCCTTGGCGCCCCGTGGGATTGAACTCGGCGTCCTTCACGTGGAAGATCTTGATGCGGTCATGGTAGATGTCGATGTAGTCCAGGTAGTCCAGCTGTTGCAGCACGAAATGGCTGGGGTCGTACAGCAGGCAGGCCCGGCGGTGCTGGCCCACCCGGTCGAGGAACATCTCGTAGGTGACGCCATCGTGCAGGTCCTCGCCGGGGTGGATCTCGTAGCAGACATCGACGCCACACCCATCGAAGGCGTCGAGGATGGGCCGCCAGCGCTTGGCCAGTTCGTCGAAGGCGCTCTCGACGAGGCCTGGCGGCCGCGGCGGCCATGAGTAGAGGTACGGCCAGGCCAACGCGCCGGAAAAGGTGGCGTGCGCCGTCAGTCCGAGGTTTCGCGAGGCCGTGGCGGCATACAGCATCTGCTGCACGGCCCACTGCTGGCGTCTGGCGGGGTTGCCGCGCACCTCGGGGGCGGCAAAGGCGTCGAAGCCGTCGTCGTAGGCCGGGTGCACCGCGACGAGCTGGCCCTGCAGGTGCGTGGACAACTCGGTGATCTCGAGGCCGTGCCGCGCCAGGGTGCCCTTGACCTCGTCGCAATAGGTCCTGCTTTCAGCGGCCTGCTTCAAGTCGAAGAGGCGGCCGTCCCAGCTCGGGATCTGGACGCCCTTGTAGCCGAGGCCCGAAGCCCATGCGGCGATGGCGTCGAGCGAATTGAACGGAGCGTGGTCGCCCGCGAACTGGGCCAGGAAGATGGCCGGACCCTTGATGGTCTTCATCCTTGTCTCCTCGGTTGCCGCCGTAGCGTCGATCGGCCTGGAGTTCGCATGATCGTGCCGGCGATTGCGGCTGTCAATATCTGGTCAGACCAGTTTCGGGGCGCAGTGTCCGACGGCTCCGGTCCTGCCGGCCAGGTCGCGAACGCAACGCGGTAAAGTCGTGCCCAGCACGGGTCGGGGCGCAGCGCTCCGCTCGCGACCACGGAGGACCCATGCAGATCGCTGCCCACAACTGGATGCGTGCCGAACCGATCCGACGTACCCTCGAGCGAATGCAGGCGCACGGGATCGAGTCGATCGAGATTGCCGGAGAGCCGGATCAGTACGACACGCGCGAGGTGCGGGGCTTGCTCAAGGAGCATGGGCAGCGATGCTGGGGCGCCGTGACGTTGACACTCGGAAAGCGCAACCTTGCCGCCCGCGATCCGGCGCAGCGCGAAGCGACCGTCGACTACATGAAGCGCGTCGTCACGATGGTCCAGGAGCTGGACGGCCGGATCGTTTCCCTGGTGCCGGTCACGGTGGGCAAGGTGGTCGCCGACGGCACGCCCGAGGAGGAATGGCGGTGGCTGGTCGAGGGCGTCAAAGAGGTCTACCAGCATGCCGAACGCGCCGGCGTGCGACTCGCGATCGAGCCGCTCAACCGCTTCGAGACCTACCTCATCAACCGCTGCGACCAGGCCCTTGCACTGGCCGACGAGGTGGGCCCCAACTGCGGCGTATGCCTCGACGTGTTCCACATGAACATCGAGGAGGCCGACCTGCACGCGGCATTTCGCCACGCCAGGGGTCGCATCCACGACGTGCACCTGGCCGACAGCAACCGCTTCGCGTTGGGCATGGGCCAACTCGATTTCGGCGCCATCCTCCAGACTCTGCGCGGCGTCGGCTACGACGGCGCGCTGGCCCTCGAATTCGTGGCCACGGTCGACCGCACGCCGGTCAACCCGTACGGACCGCAAGTCGAGACGCAGCCGGTCGACATTTCATCGCAACAGAAGCAATTCATCATCGACCATGGCTCGAACCTGCTGTCGGACGAGTTCTACAGCTCGCTGTTCGAGCGTTCGATGAAGGTGCTGCGACCGCTGGTCGCCTGCAGCGGAACGTGAGGCAGGCAGGAGCCGTCCCATGCTCTTCGGAAAACTCTTTCACGTCGGCCTGCGCACCGCCGACCTCGGTGCCAGCGTGCGCTTCTACACCGAGGTGATGGGGATGATCCCGGTGGCGCGTCCTCCCCTGCCTTTCCCGGGCGCGTGGCTGGCACCGGCGCAGCCGGGCGCCGAAGCCACCATCCACCTGTACGCCGGCGATGCTGGGCAGGAGGCCGACGGCTCGGTGCAGACCGGCTCGGGGGCGATCGACCATCTGTCCGTCGTATGCAGCGGCTACGCCGCGTTCCGCGCGCAGTTCGAGCGCCTCGCGCTGCCTTACCGCGAGAACCTCGTGCCCGACACCCCCTTCTGGCAGCTGTTCGTGCACGACCCGAACGGCGTGCAACTGGAGCTGACCTTCCACGCGGCGGCAGAGCGCGCGCCGGCACCCGTCATCCCGGCGGCGCGGCAGTACCAACCGCGCGAACGCTGGTTCCAGCCAGCGGCATACCAGCAGTTCGCCGTCGCTTCCGGGAAGGTTCATGGAAGGCCTTGAACAGACTGCCAGGCTGCTGCACATGATTCGTGAGCGCGGCTTCAAACCCGGCGACAAGCTGCCCTCCGAGCGTGACCTTGCGCTGGAATTCTGCATGAGCCGCAGTGCTGTGCGAGAGGGGCTGATCCGACTCGACACGCTGCGCATCATCGAGTCCCGACCCAAGTCGGGCATCTACCTCCAGCCCTACGGCGCCGAGCGCAGCATTGAAGCGATGGTGCTCTTTGCCGAGACCAACACGCCGCTCTCGGCCGCGGAGGTGGCGCAGTCGGTCGAGTTGCGCAGCGTCCTCGAGACCGAAGCCCTGCGTCTGGCGTGCGCGCGCCGCACTCAGGAAGACCTCCAGCGCCTTCAGGCACTGCTGGCGCAGAGCGAGGCCGTCGTCAAGCGGGGCGACAGTCTGGCCGATCTCGACGCCGAGTTTCACAAGGCGATCGTCGCGGCGACAAAGAACGACGTGTTGCTGCGCTTCATCAACGTGTTCTACCGGATGTCACGCCAACGCCGCGAGATCTACTTCCACACGCCGATGCAGAGCAAGCGGTCGCATGCGCAGCACCTGCAGCTGTACCGTGCGATCGAGCAGCAGGACGTGGAAGCGGGATTGCGCATCCTGCGCCGCCATCTGAAGGGCGTGGACACGTATTTCCGCATGTTCTTCTCCGAAGGGCAGGGCGCCGAGGCCGGCGCCCCGTCGGCGGCAACGCCTTCGGGCCGCGTGGCGCCCGGCAAGTCGAAGGCAGCGCCCATCCGGCCCAAGCGTGCGTCCACGCGAGGCGGCACGCCGCGCTGAATGCTTGCGGGCCGCAAGCTGGGAGCCCACTCGTCGTTGAGGTCGAAAATCAGCGTCAGCTTTCAGGCGTGTTCCCGCTGACCGCGAGGTCAAGCCTTCGTTCATCCTCGCCTGATCTATTCCCCGCTTCAGCAAACCTACAGTGCGGGCGGGCACCAGGTGGAGATTCACATCTACCGGATGCCCGACACCGGATGGTCGCTAGAAGTCGTCGACGAGCACAACAACTCCACCGTTTGGGAAGACCTGTTCGAGACCGACGAAGAGGCCCTTGCCGTTGCGTTGCAGGAACTGAACGAGGACGGCATCGACGCTTTCATCGCGAGGGGCCCGGACGAGCCCATGCACTGATCTGGGAGAGCGTGATCGGCAAGGTTCAGTCGTTCGACGTTGTCCGGACTCGGGCAGGCTACTGGCGACTTTCAGACTGGTTCGGGGGGTCGATGACTCAGTGCCAGGTCGAGTGCCACCAGGTTGCCGTTGAGGTTGGTACCGATGTCGACGACTTCGGCGGAATCAGAACGTGATGTCGATGTCGTCATCCTCGATCTGGGCGCCGTACGTGCCATCGGCGAAGTTGTAGTGCTGGACGACTTCCAGGGACCGGATCATCGACGTCAGCTTCTCGTATGCCGCAAGCACGCCGTTCGCTGGCGTCCTCCAGATGTCGACGCAGCCGATAATCCAGACCTTGTCGTACTGGTTCCCCAAAACCTCGTAGATCAGCCGGGTGGCGGCATTCTGGTTGAACTTGGTTCCGTCAGGCGCGTTCAGCACGAGATGGGCGCCGGTCAGCAGGCCGCCCCTCTTGGCGATCACCCCGATGCACGACGTGAAGCCTGTGAATTTGATGGCGGCCGCCGTGGCGTACCCCTGCTCCGCGATCGCCATGGCGTCGGCAGCCTGCGTGAACTGGTAGGTCATGATCGATTCTTCGTCCAAAGGCGCCGAGGAAGCGATGCGACCCGTGTGGTCGGCGGATCGCGCAATTCCCGGGTCGAAGGCGCCGCTGCCCGGCCCGCGCATCCACGTTAGCAGGGCCCGCCTCGCCGCACGAGGCGCAGGGTAGGGATGTTCAGGCAGCCCACGGCGCTCGCGATCTTGGCGCCGACGTTCCAGTCCGACGCCAGGTTTACGGCAGTCCATCTCCAGCCCAAACTAGGCAGGCAATGGAGATGAGCGTTGCTGCCCGGCGGCCGACGACGAGGGGCGAGCGCGCTGCACACCACGGTTGTCCGACCTGCGATGATCGGGGCCGAGCTCACATTCGGCGTGGCCGTCGGCCTCCCGAGGCTCTTGTCGGCTCAGGTGCGGTCGTTCGCGAACGATGGGTTTCGGGTAGGCTATGGCAGTCCCTCCCGAAACCGGGCATCCAAGAGCCGACTTCGCCCGCCGCTCGTTCCAGATCGCAGCCAGCGCCACTCATGTCGGCTTTCGACGGAGTCGTGCGCCGGTGCGACCGAAGCGCTCCGGCGGCCGTGATCCCAGGCACGCCCCGTCAGTGGCACTCGCCGCCTCGAAATGACGCGGGCCACGGCCCGCTGCGTGCTGCCCGGAACTTCCGCCGTCGCGGCTCAGAAGTCGTACACGTGCTCGACCCGCAGCGCGGGGTCGTGGTCGACGTCGCGCAGGAGTGTGCCCAGGCGTGCGATCGGGAGCGCCAGGACGCTGCGCTTGCGGCCGGGCGTGGTCAGGATGGGTTGTTCGAACAGGACGCGTGCGGGCGTTGCGGGACGCCACTCCGTCGAGACGACCAGGCTCACCAGCACCTCGCCGTCGTTGCCGGCGATCTCGCGGAAGTCGGCGTGGTTGTCGGCGAGCCAGCGGGAATAGGCGGTGAAGCCCTCGTAGCGCGGGAGCGTGGCGAGCGTCTCGTGGCCGCTGGCCTGGAGCACGACGAGGTCGGGGTGGCCGGCCGGGTCGTGTGGGGGCGGCGACGTCAGCACCACGGCGGTCACGGGCTTGGGCGCGTCGTAGATCGAATGCGTGGCCAGCTTGATCAGCTGGCCGTAGCCGCTCTTGACCAGCAACTCGGTGGTCAGCAGGAAGCGGCGCTCCCAGCGGCGCAAGAGGTTGGCGCCGTGGGTAGGCACGTCCGACCACAAGGTCTTCAGCTCGGCGCGGAAGTCGAACAGGTACCAGGGTTCGATGCGGATGAAGTCGACGTAGCGCTGGGCGTAGGCCGCGGCGAAGCGCTCCTCGGGCACCGGCTCGTGGCCGGAGACCGTGGCCTCGGCGAGGCGGCCGATCGTGTGCTCGTAGATGCCCTTGAGCGAGTACTCGACCGTCGTGCTGCTGCCGATGACGCAGATCATCAGGTGGTAGCCGCCGTTGAACGGGAAGCGCGAGACCTCGTGCGTGACGGCGCCGTAGGCCTGCCAGAACTGGCCGATGTGCGCGAACAGCGGGAACGCGCTGACGCGATCGCCGCTGGCCAGGTAATGCGCGTACTCGGCCGGACTGTGCACCAGGAACCACTCCGGGAAGGTCAGGAAGGTCTGGTCGGGGGGGCGGCGATGCTCGGGTGGCGCGGTGAGCGGGCCGGAGGCGGCCGCTGCCGGCGCGACGCCCGCGGTCGGCTCCGTCGCCAGCTTGAGGCCGGCCGCGCCCGCGCTCATGCCCGCACCCGCGAGCGCGCAGGCCCCCACGAGCGCGAGCGAGCGGGCGAGCCCCCGCGCGCGTGACGCGGGGGCGCGCGCCAGCGCTCCGGGGCGCGTCACGCGGACACCGCCTTCGCGGCCGCGCGGGTGCCCGCGACGCCGTCGGCGCGGCGCACGAAGCACAGCAGCGTGTTGTCGGTCGGGTCGTTGTCCTGCAGGACGCGCTGTCCCGAGTCGTCGAAGCCCGCCTCGTCCAGGCGTTGCACCCACATGGCCACCGGCTCGAAGAAGCGCAACTCCGCGGCGTTGGTCTCCCAGGTCTCGGCCAGGCCGGCGTTGAAGACGGTGTGGGCCAGCGAGACCATGGCGCGCAGGTTCTCGTCGCGCACGTCGTGGTCGCGCACGATGAACACGCCGCCCGGGCGCAGCACGCGCCGGATCGACGCGAGGAAGGGGCCGAGCCTGTCCACCGTCATGTGGTGCAGGCCGACGTAGCAGCCGACGAAGTCCAGGCTCTGGTCGGCGATGGCATCCGGCAAGGGCGCGTAGTCGTCCAGCGGCAGCTGCGTGCCCAGCCTGGCCAGCTGGCCGCGTTCCATGATGTCGGGCGGCGAGAACGACTGCGGGCGCTCGTCGATGAACCATGTCGGCCCCTTGATCTGCAGCGCCGACGCCAGGCCGCGGAAGTAGCGGCCCTTCGAGCCGATCTCGGCATAGCCCGTGAACTGGCGGCGCGGGCCCAGGACCTGCAGCGTCTGGCGCGTCATCTCCTGCTTCTGCCGGACCAGCGAGGGCAGGGCGTGCGTGAGGTCGGCCAGCAGCGGCTTGACGCTGCCGAACTCGCGCTGCACATGGCGGTAGACGCTCTCCTCGTCGCGATGCAGCTGGCAGGCCTGGCGGATCAGGTGGTGCAGCCGGTCCTCCGGCACCGTGCGGAACACCGCCTGCAGAAAGCGGTAGAAGTCGTCCGACAGGTGGACGTCGCCGAACACCTGGTGGAATTCGCTGGTGAAGCGCGGCGCCGGCGCGGGCTGCGCGCGCTCGAGCCAGGCGCGGTAGTACTTGTCCCACAGCGCGTTGGTGAAGCGGAAGTGAGGATCCATCTCCCACTTGAACGCGAAGAAGTCGGCCGCCTGCGGATACGCACGGTGGAACTGTTCGACGGTGGCGTGCGGCTGGTAGGGCAGGTAGTAGCTGCCACCCACCGAGGTGACGGCGTCGATCAGCTCGCGCGTCCACACGCCCACGCGGTGGCGCGCGTTCTCGCGGGTGCGCTGCTTGTGGTACAGCACGAAGGCGAAAGTCTCGGCCGGCGCCCATGCGAGCGCGGTGTGCTCGTCGGGCATCGCGTGGCGGATCGACACGTTGATCGCGTTCACGCGGTGGCGCCGCAGGATGGCGGCCATCAGCGGCACGAACGCCTCGAGCCTGTCGACCGGCACGAAGTATTCCTGCAGCACGTAGGTGCGGTGCTCGCGTGCCGGCGGCTCGAGTTCGGCGACGTCGTAGCCGGCCTCGTAGTTGCGCCAGTGCACGGCCTTGCGCAGGTACAGCAGCGGGTCGATCAGGCGTTCGCGGCGCTCCTTGCCGAACGGCGTCTCGGAGATGGCCCACATGAAGTACTGGTGCAGCGGATAGGACTTGCGCAGCGGCTGCAGCCGCGTGGGCGTGGTGGCCGGCTCGTCGGTCTCGACCCAGGTCACCGAGCGCAGCGTCGTGAAGTGCGGCGCGTACAGGTCGGCGTTGTGGAACACCGCCTTGGGGTTGTTGCGCACGGTGTTCTTGAAGTGCGCCCAGTACTCGGACAGCGGCATCACGGCGTGCGTGCGCTTCACGCGCCTGTTCTCCGCGAGATCGAGCTCCACCTCGCACACGACGCCGAGCGCGCCATAGCCGCCGATCGCGCCGAAGAAGATCTCCGGGTGGCGCTGGCGGTCGCAGTCCACCACGCTGCCGTCATGCAGCACGATGCGCAGGTTGCGCACCGACAGCACCAGCGGCCCGAGGCCCACGTAGCGGCCGTGGCAGTTCACGCTCAGCGCGCCGCCGACCGTGAAGTTGGCGTACGTCTGCATGATCTTGACCGACAGGTCGTGCGGGTCGATGAACGCCTGGATGTCGCACCAGCGCGTGCCGGCCTGCACGCGGATCGTCCGGTCGCCGGGCGAGAACGACAGGACGCGGTTCATCGAGCGCATGTCGAAGTGCAGGCTGCCGGGGCTGGCGGTCTGGCCGCCCATGCTGAAGCGGCCGCCGCCGATGGACACCGGCCCGCTGGTGCGGCGCAGCGCTTCCTGCACCTCCTCCACCGAGGTCGGCGCGACGATGGCCATCACGCGCACCGGGTTGAGCTGCGTGACGTCGTTGACGATGTGGTGGTCGGTCGTGTGCGTCATGGGACGGTGCGGTAGTCGAGGACGATGCCGGGACGCGTGCCGAAACGGGCGGCAGCGTCGCGCGGGCCGAGGAAGCCGCAGTCGACGATCAGCGCCAGCGCGCCGATCACGGGCACGGCCGCCAGCAGCAGCCACCAGGCGGTGCGGCCCCGGTCATGCAGGCGGCGACCCCAGGTGGAGACGAGGAACGAGGTGGTGAGTGCGGCCGCGGCGAGCCCCGCGGTCGGCCCGAGCTGCGCGTCGGCGGCGATGCTCACGAACAGGCAGGCCGGCAGGACGAGCACGTTGCGCAGCCAGAATCCGCGGCGTCCCAGGCGGCCCGCGGTCGACAACTCGTTCCAGGCGTTCATCCGCTCTCCCTTCGGCGTTCGATTCTCATGCAGCATCGAACGCCGGGGAGCAGGTCTTACCCGGGTCGTTGGTCCGTCGACGGCTTCCGCCAGAGGTTGATGCCGCCCTCGACCGCGTGCTGGTCGATCGCGATCAATTCGTCCGGCGAAAAGTCGAGGCGCTTCATGGCGCCGGCGAGGTCGACGATCTGGTCGGCGTGGCTGGCGCCGATCAGCGCGGAGGTGACGCGCGGGTCGCGCAGCACCCAGGCCGTGGCCATCTGGGCGAGCGTCTGGCCGCGGCTGCGGGCGATGTCGTTCAGCGCCCGCACGTGCGCCAGGTTCTGCGGGTTGAGATGCTCCGGCTTGAGCGAGCCGCCGGCCTCGCGCCGGAGCCTCGAGTTCTCGGGTACCCCATCGAGGTATTTGTCGGTCAGCAGGCCCTGCGCCAGCGCGCTGAACGCGATGCAGCCGGCGCCGGTGTCGTCCAGCGCGTCGAGCAACTCGTCCTCGATCCAGCGGTTGAGCATGCTGTACGACGGCTGGTGGATCAGCAGCGGCACGCCCATGCGATGCAGGATCGCCGCCGCCTCGCGCGTCTTGCCCGCGGAGTAGCTGCTGATGCCGACATACAGGGCCTTGCCCTGCTGCACCGCGCTGGCGAGCGCGCCCATGGTCTCTTCCAGCGGGGTGTCGGGGTCGAAGCGGTGCGAGTAGAAGATGTCGACGTAGTCCAGCCCCAGGCGCTTGAGGCTCTGGTCGAGGCTCGCGAGCACGTACTTGCGCGAGCCGCCGCCCTGGCCGTACGGGCCGGGCCACATGTCCCAGCCGGCCTTGCTCGAGATCAGCAGCTCGTCGCGGTAGGGGCGGAAGTCGCGCCTCAGGTGCTCGCCGAAGTTGATCTCGGCGCTGCCATAGGGCGGCCCGTAGTTGTTGGCGAGGTCGAAGTGCGTGATGCCGTGGTCGAAGGCCGTGCGCAGGATCTGGCGCTGCGCGGCCTGCGACGTGGTGTCGCCGAAGTTGTGCCACAGGCCCAGCGAGATCGCGGGCAGCTTCAGGCCGCTGCGCCCGCAGGCCCGGTAGGGCATGCGGCCGTCGTAGCGGTGGGTCTCGGCGGCGTAGGTCATGGCGTGGCCCGGGCGGTGGCGTCTGCCGGATTCTGTCCCGCCGCGGCGGATCGCAGGCCCCGCGGAACGAGCGCCTGCGCTGCCGGGATGGACATCAATCGTCGATGCGCGTGACCTTGGTGCCCTCGAGCGTCGCGCCCGCCATGATGCCGGCGTTGGTCATCACGAAGGCCAGCGTCGGGGCGCGGGCGGCGTTGGCGTCGATCTGGCCGTTGGCGCCGACGGTCAGCAGCGCGACGGAGGCGTCGACGCCGCCCGACCAGCCGTGTCCCGCCTTGAAGCGCTCCAGCGCGTCCTCGGTCATGAACAGGAACACCAGCGCACGCGACTGCGCGCCGATCTGCCAGCCGACCGAGCCGGTGGTGGTGCGATAGTAGCCGTCCACGCGGCCGTGCACGCGCAGCTGGCCCTCGCCGTAGGCGCCGCCGATCACCAGGCCCGCCGAGATCACGCGCGGGAAGACGAGCACGCCGCGCGCCTTGGAGACCAGCTCGCGGGTGCCGGGGTTGGCGGCGTACAGGCGCTCGAGGGTCTCCTGGTAGCTGGCATCGACGGCGTGGCGCGATTCGGCGGTGCTCGGGTGGTCGCCCTCGCCGGGTTTGGTGACGCTCGCGGTGGTGGTGCAGCCGGCGAGCGCCGCGGCGCAGGCGAGCGCGGCGAGGGAGGACAGGCGGGCGGTGTTCATGGTCGGTTCCTTGTGCATGGCGGCGCCGGACCGCGCCGAGGCCGGACCGCCGGCATGGCGGTTTTGCGGTTTCCTCGGCAATCGGGATGCCGGGCGCCCGTTCAGCCGTGGCGCGGGCCCGTCACGGCGCGGACGGCGACGGCGTGGTGGCATCCGGGGCGGCCGCCGGCGCGGCGGTGCCGTCCGATACCACCGAGGCCTGTGCCGGCACCACCGCCGCCGGCTGGCCCGCCGCCGCGACGACGGTGGGCACCGCGTGGGCGACGCCGGCCGGCGCGTCGGCGTCGTCGATGGGACGCGCACGCACCAGGTAGTCGATCATCCAGGCGACGGTGGTCTGGTCCCGCTCGAAGTAGTGGGTGTGCGCGCCCAGCCCCAGGCAGACCTCGGCCTCGCGCGCCGCGTCCAGCACCGTGTCGACGGGCGGCATCGGGTCGAAGCCGGTGTACGCGTCGGCGCGGCCGAACGGGTCGGCGTCCAGCGTGTCGACCATCGGGTGCCGCAGCGCGGCCTCGTCGCCCGCGTGGCTCCAGAGCCAGCGCCCGACGTAGTCGCCGCTGCAGAACGCATTCATCCAGCGCTGCACGCCGAGGTCGGCCGCGCGTGGCCCGAACAGCGCGCCGTTGCGCGCCAGCACCCAGGCGTAGAGCCCCGGGAAGCGCGCCGCATAGAGCTGGCGCAGCGGGCAGCCCAGCGTCAGCAGGTTGACCGGCGGCAGCGCGTTGCCGTGCACCAGGGGCATGTCGCCGGGCCGTGGCGCGGCCTGCTCGCGGCTGGACAGGAAACGCAGCAGCTCCGAGCTGATGACCGTGCCCTGGCTGTGCGAGACGATGACGATGCGGTCGTAGCCGCGCGAGCGCACGTGCTCCAGCAGCGCGACGTAGCGCGAGAAGATGTGGGCGCGCGGGATGTCGGTGCGCGGGAACTCGCGGAAATGGTTGTCGACGTCCATCGCGACGTCCAGCGGGCCGCGCAGGGAAGGCAGGCGCCGCGACAAGGTCCCGCCCAGCACCGACAGGGCGGCGCCGATGCCCGCGGCGCTGAAGACCAGCGCCTGCAGCGGCGCGAACAGGGTCCGCGTCGCGCCGGAGGCCCGCGTCTGCAGGCCGCCGATCCAGCCCATGGCCTCCGTCAGGCCGGCGGCGGCGATCCAGGCCGCCACCGTGTCGTGGTCCCAGATGGTGGACAGGAAGACGAGCGTGATGCCCACGCTGAGCACGACGCCGAACGCCGTGACGACGGCCACGACCAGGTCCAGGCGGCGGTAGCCGGCCGTGAGCCAGCGGCCCAGCTCGCGTGCGCGCTGCGCCTGCGCGGCGAGCGGCACGCGGCGGTCGGGCCCGGCCTCGCGCGGCCGGGCGGCGCCTTGCCGGCTGCGGCGCCGATCGAGCTCCTGCCGGTGGGCATCGCGCCGGGCATCGGCGATCAGCTTGAGTTCGGCGAGCACGCTCGGCGTGAACATCACCACCAGGTAGGCCACCAGCAGCATCAGCAAGGTGGCGAGCACGGAGAAGGCACTCGTGGAGTTCGCGTAGCGGTCGTACAGCACCGTGCTGGCCGTGGGCATCGGCGCCGCGGCGGCCTCACGCGCGGCATTGCGGCTCTGCCAGATGCAGGCGTTGGGACCGGCCGTGGACGCCGGCAGCGGATCGCCCTCGACCGGCGCATAGGCGAACACGCAAGGCTGGTAGGCGACGCCGTCGACGGACTGGCTCAGCACGTTGTTGCCGAGCGCCCAGAGCGTCATCGTCACGACCAGGAACATGCCCATCGACACCGTGATGCCCAGGCGCCCCGTGGCGACGCTGGCGCGCGAGGCGTAGCCCGATTCGAGCCGCGCGACCTGGCCGGCGACGAACCACGCGAGCAGCAGCGGCCCCGCGACGATCCACCACCACTTGATGGCCAGCAGTACCGTCTCGGTGGTGAAGAGCGCGGCGTGCACCCACACCTCGCGCCATTGCTCGGAGTCGAGCGTGGGCATCTCGTGGATGGCGCTGGCCACCATCAGCAGCGCGGAGGCGCCCCACATCCAGCTGCCCGCGGCGTGCACCAGCGGGAAGCGGTCGTCGGCGATGCGCAGCATCGTCTGGTTGGCCAGCGTCAGCAGCACGAGGAACGTGCTGGCCGTGAGCCATTGCAGCAGGCCGGGGCCCGAGACCGCGCCGGCCACGATCGCGGCGACGGCCAGCAGCATCAGCGCGATCGGTGCGGCGGCCTGCGTCCACTTGCCGTCGCCGCGGCGATACAGCAGGCGCAGGCCGGCCAGCACGATCAGCGCGCCGGCGATGCCCATGTGCAGCCAGGTCTGGTGCGTCCTGGCGGCCTCGCGCGCCGCGGCGTCATGGGTGATCTCGGGCGCGAGCCCCGAGGTGAAGCCCAGGAACACCAGCAGCACGCCCAGCAACGCGAGCTGGGCGAACAGCAGCGCCAGGCCGTTGACGAACAGCCAGTCGAGCGCGATCTGCAGCCAGGCGAGCACGCGCCAGGCCCGCGCGTAGGCTCGCGCCCAGGGCGCGCCCGGGTCGCGCGCGCGCCGCAGCTGTCCGCTCATCTCGTCGACCGTGCCGCGGCCGAGCTTGGACAGGCGGAACACGAGCGTGAACAGCTCGGAGATGATGCGCGGCATCGAGCCGGACAGGCGCGACAGGTCCGCCCAGTACATCTCGTAGACGTCGACGTCGGCGGTCTTCGTGTCGACGCCGGCGCGCAGCTGGTCGGGGCCGACGCCATGGCGCTGCAGCGCGGTGCAGGTGGTGTCGTAGGTCTCCGGCGTCGCGCCGTTGCGCAGGTGCTTGGACAGCAGGTAGTTGGTCAGCGCGATGCCGCGGTCCTTGTCGACCACCGGCACGCCGAGCTCGGCCTGGGCCGCCGCCGCGCCGGGCGCGTGCGGAGGCGCCGCGGCGGGCGTGTCCTCGGCCCAGCCATGGCGGTGGAAGTCGGAGCGCAGCGACTGGCGGAAGGACTTGGCCACCGTCCGGTCCTCGCTGCTGGGCGTGGCCTGCGACTCGCGTTCGACCTCCGGCACCGCGCCGGCCTGCGGAGCCAGCGGCGGCACGCGCAGCGCCAGTTCCTCGCCGGACGACGTCGTGTAGCACGTGCCGTCCGGCGCGGACGACACCAGCAGTTCGACGACGGCGCGCGCGGTGTCGCCGGGCAGCTGGTCGGCCACGCCGTGCACGGCGATGACGGCGACGCGGGGGGTGGTCAAGGCGGGTCTCCTCGGTGCGCCGCCCACCGGCGCCGGGCCACGTTAGTGGAGACCGCGCGAGAGCGTCAAGCCGAGGCGCTCCCATGAGCAGGGGACGGGTGCGCTGTGCGCGGGCGGCCGGCGGCGGGCGCCGCGCCCCGGGGGGCGAGCTGCTAGGATGCAGCTACGTAGCTACAAGCGGGCGCCGCCATGAAGCTTCTCACGAGCCGCGAGTTCAACCGTGACGTCAGCCAGGCCAAGCGTGCGGCGCGCATCGAGCCGGTGCTCATCACCGATCGCGGCCAGCCCACGCACGTGCTGATGAGCATCGCGGACTTTCGCCGCTTGTCCGGCGAGAGCGAGAACATCCTCGAGATCCTCGCGATGCCCGAGCCGGTGGAACTCGAATCCGGCGACCTGTCCGACGGCGCCTGGGATCACCGCGAGAGGATCGAATGATGTTCCTGCTCGACACCGGCGTGGTGCTGGAGCTGCGCAAGGCCCGGGCGGGGCAGTCCGACCCGGGGCTGGCCGCGTGGGCGGCGGGCATCGCGCGCCAGAAGCTGTTCATCTCGGCGCTGAACCTGCTGGAGATCGAGAGCGCCGCCGCGCGCCTCGGGCGCAAGGATCGCGCCGCGGGGCTGATCGTGCGGCAGTGGATCGACAATCACGTGATGCCCGCCTTCGAGGGCCGCATCCTGCCCGTCGACGCCGCCATCGTGCGCAGGCGCGCGCAGCTGCCGTACGCCAACACGCGCGACGGCCTGCTGGCCGCCACGGCGCTGGAGCACGGCCTGACGCTGGTCACGCGCAAGGTCGCCGCGTTCCGCGCGGGGCGCGTGAAGCTGCTCAACCCGTCGGGCGTGCCCGTGCAGCCGGCGGCCGAGGACGAGGAGGACTGGGGCCAGGCCACGCAGTCCGGCCACCAGTGGCTCAAGAACCTGTACGTGAGGGCGTGAGCGTGGACGCGCAGGCACTGGCCCACAAGCGCCGCATCCTCATCGTGGGCGGCGGCACCGCCGGCTGGCTCACGGCGGCCTATCTCGCCCGCCACCTCGTGCTGTCGGAGCGCGGCCATCTCGAGGTCACGGTGCTGGAGTCGCCCGACATCGGTCCGATCGGCGTCGGCGAGGGCACGTTCCCGACGATCCGGGCGACGCTGCAGTTCCTGGGCATCGACGAGCGCCGCTTCATCCGCGAGACGGCAGCCACGTTCAAGCAGGGCATCCGCTTCGTCGACTGGGCACTGCCCGGCCAGGAGTTCCTGCATCCGTTCGAGGCGCCGTTCTACACCGAGGGCACGAGCCTCGTGCCGTACTGGCTGCTGCAGGACGAGGCCACGCGCGTGCCGTTCGCGCAGGCGGTGACGCTGCAGGCGCGCGTGGCGTCCGCGCAGCGCGCCCCGAAGCGGGCGCACGAGGCCGCCTACGCGGGGCCGCTGAACTACGCCTACCACTTCGACGCGCTGAAGCTCGCCCGGCTGCTGGCCGACCGGGCGCGCGAGCTGGGCGTGCAGCACGTCGAGGCGACGCTGTCGGCCGTCAAGCGCGACGAGCTCGGCGCGATCGAGCACGTCGACACGCTGCAGCATGGTCGCTTCCAGGCCGACCTCTACGTCGACTGCACGGGATTTCGCGCCGAACTGATCGGCCACGCGCCGGGCGCCGATTTCCACCCGGTGCGCCACCACCTGTTCGCCGATCGCGCGCTCACCTGCAAGCTGCCGTGCGGCCGCGCCGACGCGGCGCTGGAGAGCTGCACGATCGCCACCGCGCACGAGGCCGGCTGGACCTGGGAGATCGGCCTGAACGGCTCGCGCGGCATCGGCTGCGTCTACTCCAGCGACCACATGACGGACGACCGCGCCGCGGAGGTCCTGCGCGCGTACGTCGGCCCCGGCCACGGCGAGTTCGCAACGCGCCGCATCCCGTTCGCCGCCGGCTGGCGCCGCAAGCAGTGGATGCGCAACTGCGTGGCGGTCGGACTGTCGGCGGGTTTCCTCGAGCCGCTGGAGGCGACGGGCCTGGTGCTGATCGAGGCGGCGGTCGGCATGATCGCGGAGATGTTCCCGCACGGCGGCCCGATCGAGGCGCCGGCGCGCCGCTTCAACGAGCTGATGAACGCGCGCTTCGAGAACATCGTCAACTTCCTGAAGCTGCACTACTGCCTGAGCCGGCGCGGCGAGCCGTTCTGGCGCGACAACGCCGAGCGGTCGTCCCTCCCCGAGCAGCTGGCCGAGTTCCTCGAGCAGTGGAAGCACCGGCCGCCCGGGCGCTACGACTTCCTGCTGGACACCGAGACCTTCGCGTTCTTCAACTACCAGTACATCCTGTACGGCATGGGGTATCGCACCGACATGGCGGCCGCGCGTGCCGATTTCACCCAGGTCGACGAGGCCGAGCGCCTGTTCGCCAAGATCCGCCGCTTCGGCGATCGCGCGCTCGCGGACCTGCCGGACCACGGCGCGTTGATCCGCCAGATCAACGCGGCGGCCGCGCACGCGCCGGCCGGGGCGGCGTGAGCGCCGCGGACCGCGGGGCGCCGGGCATCCCTGCGGTGCTGGGCGTTTCGCCGGCGGGCGAAGCGGTCCGTGAGCGGGGGGCGGCGCCCGGAGACCTCGCGTCGCGGGGCGGGCTGGGGTTCCTGTTTCGCTCACGCTCCGGCGGTCGGCTACGGCCTTCAGCACAAGTCTGCTACGCCGCGATCTTGCGACGAAGCCCTGGGCGCCGAGCACCGCAGCGCAGTCGCGCGAAGGCCGCAGGCCGTAGCCGACCGCGGACGCGTGAGCGAGACGGCAGCCGCCGCCGCACCGCGTCGCGCGATCTCCGAGCGCCGTCCCCGCCGACGAACCGCTTCGCCCCTCGCGAAGCGCAAAGCGCCGCAGGCACAAGAACCGCCCGAATCCACGCCGACCGCACGATTCAAGACCCCGGCCTCACGGCACGTTGATCGGGCAGATCAATGCGGTGTCGGAACGCGTGGCCGGTTAGGGACTGCGGCGGTGCGACATCGTCCCGGGGGGCGAGGGTCGCGGCGCGTCAGGCGTCAGGCTACGCCGCGCCTCGCGCCATCACCTCCGCCACCGACACCAGCCGCCGCCCGTTCAAGTCCCACAGGACATGCTTGAGCGCGGCGGGGATCTCGAACAGCCCCACGCGCCGGACACTCGCGAACAAGGCCGCGTGCTCCGCGTGGCAGGCCGCCAGCCGGTAGTTCGGGACGCCGGCGCACAGGTGGTGCACGTGGTGATAGGCCGCGTCGGCGGTGATCCAGTTGATCCACCGCGGCAGGACCAGGAAGCTCGTGCCGTGGAGCGCGGCCTCGTCGCGGCACCAACCCTCGTCCGCGCTCGCGTAGGCGTGCTCGAAGTTGTGCTGCACCGTGAACAGGATGAGGCCGTAGCCGCCGGCCAGGGAGCCGCTGATCACGTAGCACAGGAAGAAGGGCACGGGATCGACCGCCCAGGCCATCAGGCCCCAGGCGGCGAGGAGGACCAGGTTGTTCCAGGTCATGTGACGGTAATGCGCCGTCGTCACGCGCTTCGGTGGCGTCGCGCCGGCCGGCGATCGGCCGTCGTCCGTGCGCGCGACGCGATGGCGCAGCAGCTGCCACGTGGCGCGCAGCCAGGTGATGCGCGGATTGACCAGGAAATAGAGGCAGCCCGCGATCGGTGCCATCAGGATGTCGCGCGTGAGGCGATAGCGGCGCCGTTGCCGTGCGTCCATCTCGAGGTAGTCGCTCACGCAGGCGACGTTGAGCGGCCCTCGATACTTCGCCCAGTTGCCGTTGGTGACGTGGTGATAGCGATGGTTCTCCGCCCAGACCGGTTGCGGTATCCCGGCCAGCACGCCCAGCAGGAAGCCGCCGACACGGTTCAGCGACCTGCTGCGGAACAGGCTGTGATGGCCGCAATCGTGCATCAGCACGAAGCCGCGCAGCAGGAAGAGGCTCAGGCACCAGGTCGCCGCGGCGGCCAGCCAGGGCGAGTCGGGCCAAGCGATCGCGATCGCGAACCAGAGTGCGCCGATCGGTACGACAACCGACAGCAATTGCAGGGAACCGCGGACATCGCTCGGCGTGGCGTAGCGATCGACGATGGCGCGCTTGTGCGCCTGCCACTGGGCCTGGGAGAGCATGAAGGCCCTTGGGTTCGATTGAGCAGGGCGTACTATCCCATGTCCGGCGGGATCCCGCATCCGGGTCGACCACCCTCCGGCAGGCCGCCGGCGTGCAATGGTGGGCAGTTCAGACCACGGAATCCCACGGCGCCGACAGGCGCAGCGCCCCGTGGATGATCCCCACCATCGAGTACGTCTGCGGGAAGTTGCCCCACAGCTCGCCGGTGTCCGGATTCATGTCCTCGCTGAGGATGCCCATCGGGTTGCGGCGTGCGAGCAGCGCTTCGAAGGCCTCGCGCGCCTCGTCGCGGCGCCCGATGCGCGCCAGCGCGTCGACGCGCCAGAACGAGCAGATGTTGAAGGTCGTCTCGGGCCGGCCGAAATCGTCGGCGGCCTCGTAGCGGCGCATGAAGTGGCCGTCGCATAGGGTGCGCTCCATCGCTTCGACGGTGCTGATGAAGCGCGGGTCGTTGGGCGGCAGGAACCCGACCTCGCCCATCAGCAGCACGCTCGCGTCGAGCTCGCTGCCGCCGAAGCTCTCGACATAGGCCTGGCGCTTGTCGTTCCACGCGAACTGCAGGATCTTGCCGCGGATCACGTCGGCGCGCTCGCGCCAGAACGCCGCGCGCTCGGGCATGCCGACGCGGCGCGCGATGTGCGCGAGGCGGTCGCAGGCGGCCCAGCACATCAGCGAGGACGAGGTGTGGATGCGCGCGCGCGTGCGCAGCTCCCAGATGCCGGCGTCCGGCTGGTCGTGCAGGCGCCAGGCCTGCTCGCCCATCGTCTCGAGCGCGGCGAAGTCGGACGCGTCGCCGCGGCGGAACAGGCGATGGTCGTGGAACGACTGCGCCGAGGCCAGGATGATGTTGCCGTACGTGTCGTGCTGGAAGTGCTCGTGCGCCTGGTTGCCGATGCGCACCGGTCCCATGCCGCGGTAGCCGGCCGCGTGCGGCACGATCGACTCGGCGAGTTCGCGCTCCAGGCCGATGCCGTACAGCGGCTGCACATGGCCGCTTTCGGCCTCCTTGTGCAGCACGTTGGTGAGCCAGCCGAGGTACTTCTCCATCGTGCCGACCTCGGACAACCCGTTGAGCGCGCGCACCACGAAGAAGGCGTCGCGCAGCCAGCAGAAGCGGTAGTCCCAGTTGCGTCCGCTGTGCGGGGCCTCGGGCAGGCTCGTCGTCATGGCGGCGACGATCGCGCCCGTCTCCTCGTACTGGCACAGCTTGAGCGTGATGGCGGCGCGGATGACGGCGTCCTGGTACTCGAGCGGCACGGCCAGCCGGTGCGTCCAGTGGCGCCAGTGCAGCGAGGTCTGGTCCTCGAACTCGCGCGCCGTCTCGTCGATGCCGCCGGCCATCGTCTCGTCGGGCCCCAGGAACAGGCTCATCTCGCGGTCGAGCGCGAACCAGGTGCCGTCCATCAGGTAAGTGATGGGCACGCTCGTGTTGAGGCGCACGGTGATCTCCGGCATCACGAAGCGCACGTGGTGGCTGCCGCGCGTGACCTGCGGCGGCTCCGCGCCCCAGCTGCCGTGCGGACGCACGGTCACGCGCACGCGCGGCCGGCCCGCTAACGGACGGATGCGGCGGACGAGCTGCGCCGGACGGAACACGCGGTCGCGGGTGACGAAGCGCGGGGCGAAGTCCGCGATCTCGACGCACTGGCCCTGGCCATCCCACATCCGCGTTCGCAGGATGGCCGTTCCATGGTCGTAGGATTGCTCGCTGCGGGCCAGGCCCTCGATCTCCAATGCCATGGCGCCCGACTCGGGTATGCCGTTTGCTGACTGCATCAACGCGTCGAAGACCGGTGTACTGTCGAACCTCGGCATGCAGCACCAGACCACGCGGGCCCGGGCATCGACCAGGGCACTGACGGCGCAGTTGCCGATCATCGCCAGATCCAGCGATGCGGGGTGCGCGTTCGAAACGACGGGAGGATTGCTCATGTTTCCTTGGGCGCCTTCGGTTTCAAGAATATGGATCGTCCGTTGAACAAAGACAGAACCTCCGGAACGTTGGCTCCGCCGGCAAGCGCCGGGCCCGCATTCCTGCATTGGCCGATCGTGCAGACGATCCGGCTGCAACTTCGTTTCCTGTTGCCGCTCATCGCCGTGGTGATCGCCACCGCGTACCTGGTGCTGCCGTTGGTCGATGGTGTCACATTGCGCTGGTTCTCGCGCGACCTCGATAGCCGTGGTGCCGTCGTGGCCAATGCGTTGTCCGACTCGGTCGTGGAGGCGGTGCGCTCGAACCGGCTGCGCCAGCTCGAGAAGCTGTTCGACCGCGCGGTGCAGGACGAGCGCCTGTTCGCGATCGGGCTGTGCAGCCCCGACGGCCGCCTGCTGGTGCGCACGCCTGCGTTCCCGGCCGACCTGAACTGCTTCGACGCGTTGCAGATCAGCTCCAAGCGAGACCCGCGGCTGCTGCTCAATGGCGGCGCGGTGCACGTGGCGATGCACGAGGTCATCGACCAGCCCCATCCCACGCCGGCCGCGGAGGCGGCGAGCGAAGCGGCGGCCGCGGCGGCCGCGAGCGCGGCACATGGCGCGTCCGCCGCAGACGATGGTCTGGCCGCCGCCGCGGCGGCGGCAGTCGCCTCCGAGGCCACCGCGCAGACGCCACCGGTCACCATCGGCCGCCTCGTGCTGCTGCACGACCTGAGCTTCATCGAGAAGCGCAGCCAGGACACCCGCCGCTACCTCGTGGGCCTGATCGCGGTGCTGGGCTTCGTCATGGCGCTGATCACGATGGTGGTGGCGCAGCTGAGCTGGCGCGGCTGGGTCAACGGCGTGCGCGCGCTGCTGCGCGGGGAGGGCATCATCAGCCCGATCACCGGCGGCGGCAACTCGATGGCCTCGGTGGAGCTGCAGCCCTTCGCTGCCGACCTGCGCGAGCGCCTGCGCGACCTCGAGGACGAGTATCGCCGCATGCAGGGCCCCGAGGCCGACTGGAGCGCCGACCGCCTGCACAAGCTGCTGATGACGCAGCTGCGCGGCGACCAGGTGATCGTGGTGTCCAACCGCGAGCCCTACATCCACGAGCGCAGGAAGGACGGCAGCATCGTCGTCAAGCGGCCGGCCAGCGGCTTGGTCACCGCGGTCGAGCCGGTGATGCGCGCCTGCTCGGGCACCTGGATCGCGCACGGCAGCGGCAGCGCCGACCGCGACGTGGTCGATTCGCACGACCGCGTCGCCGTCCCGCCCGGACACGACGACTACCAGCTGCGCCGCCTGTGGCTGACGCCCGAGGAGGAACAGGGCTACTACTTCGGCTTCGCCAACGAGGGCCTGTGGCCGCTGTGCCACGTGGCGCACGTGCGGCCGGTGTTCCGGGAATCCGACTGGGAGACGTACAAGGCCGTCAACCAGCGCTTCGCCGACGCCGTCGTGTCGGAGGCGCGCAGCGACGATCCCGTGGTGCTGGTGCAGGACTACCACTTCGCGCTGCTGCCGGCGATGGTGCGCGAGAAGCTGCCGCAGGCCACCATCCTCACGTTCTGGCACATCCCCTGGCCCAACCCCGAGTCCTTCGGCATCTGCCCGTGGCGGCGCGAGATCCTGCAGGGCATGCTGGGCTCGACCATCCTGGGCTTCCACACGCGATTCCACTGCAAGAACTTCATCGAGACGGTGGACCGCTTCCTCGAGGCGCGCATCGAGCACGAGCACTCGACGATCTCGTTCCGCGAGGACGAGACGCTGGTCGAGGCCTACCCGATCTCGATCGAGTGGCCCGACGACGAGACCATCGCCACCTGGTCGACGGTGGCGGAGGCGCGCCGCATCGTGCGCGAGCGCCTGAACCTGCACCCGGACACCACGCTGGCCGTCGGCGTCGACCGCTTCGACTACACCAAGGGCATCATCGAGCGGCTCAACGCGGTCGAGCGGCTGCTCGAGAAGCATCCCGAATGGATCGAGCGTTTCGTGTTCGTGCAGGTGGCCGCGCCCACGCGCAGCTCGCTGGAAGAGTACCGCACGTTCCAGGAGCGCGTCGAGCGGCTGACGCTGCGCATCAACGAGCGCTTCGGGCGCACCGGCTACCAGCCCGTGCACCTGCTGGCGCAGCATCATGACAGCCACGCCGTCAACGAGCTGTTCCGGGCCGCCGACATGTGCATCGTCACCAGCCTGCACGACGGCATGAACCTGGTCAGCAAGGAGTTCGTCGCGGCGCGCGACGACGAGCAGGGCGTGCTGATCCTCAGCCGCTTCGCCGGCGCGGCGCGTGAGATGACCGAGGCGCTGATCGTCAACCCGTACCACGTCGAGGAGACGGCCGACGCGCTTCACCGCGCCGCCACGATGCCCGCCGCGGAACAGCGCGCACGCATGGCCAGCCTGCGGGCGACGGTGCGCGAGTTCAACGTGTTCCGGTGGGCCGGCCGCATGCTCACCGATGCGGGCCGCTGGCGCCTGAAGGCGCGCGTCGACGCCCGCGTGGCGCGCTATCGCGAGGCGGCGGAGAGACAGGGGTTGTGATGTCGACCGGGACGCAGATGCTCAAGCCGTTGCTCGGTCCGCAGGGGCTGGCCGCGCTGGCGGCGCTGGTGCGCGCGCCGGCCCTGTTCGCGTTCGACTTCGACGGCACGCTGGCGCCGATCCGCCCGCGGCCCGACGACGTGCATGTGTCGGCCACCATCGCGCTTCGGCTGGAGAAGCTGGCGCGCCTGCGGCCGGTGGCGATCGTCACCGGCCGGCAGATCGCCGACGTGCGCGAGCGCCTGGGCTTCACGCCGTCATGGATCATCGGCAACCATGGCGCGGAGGACGACGGCGACCCGGAGGGCGCCGCGCGCGCGCACGCCGCGCTCGACGCGCTGCGCGAGCGCGTGCGCACCCGGGCGGACGGCCTGTCCGGCGCAGGGGTGCTGATCGAGGACAAGGGGCAGTCGCTGGCGCTGCACTTCCGCACGGCGCCCGATCGCGCGGCGGCCAGCGCATTGATCGAGGAGGTGTTGGCGGGCTTCACGTCGACCCTGCACGTGTTCGGCGGCAAGCTGGTCTACAACGCGGTCGCCGCCGACGCGCCCGACAAGGCCGTGGCCGTGCAGCGCCTGATCGAGCGTGCCGGCGCGCATGCGGCCTTCTTCGCGGGCGACGATGTCAACGACGAGCCGGTGTTCGCCGCCGCGCGGCCCGAATGGGTGACGGTGCGCATCGGCTGCGAGCGCCGCGAGTCGGCCGCGCGCTGGTGCATCGATGGCCCGCACGAGATGGCCGGCGTGCTGGATCGGATCCTGGCGGCGATCGGTTGATCCGGGCGGCGCCGGGCGTCATGGCGAAACCTGCGCGTGTACCTGCACTGGCACCTGCACTGGCACCTGCACCTGCAGCGGCATCTGCACCGGCTTCGCAGCGCAGGGCCCGCTGCGCTCCGCCACCCGCGCCGGCGGATGAGATAGTGCCTCGCGCGGGGATGCCCACGGGCGAAGGCCGCGTCGTCGGAGGAATCGGTTCGTGCCGGCGCATGTTTGGACTGCGTGAATGTTTTCGTGCCGCGCGGGCCAGGGCTTCATCGGCAGTGCACCGACACCGGCCCCGACGGATCACCCAGCGGCGTCAGGCGCAGCACCGTGGTGCACTGGCGCAGCCCGCCCGGCAGCGGCCGCGCGACGACGGCGGTGGCCTCGCGATACAGGCAGCCGAGCCACACGTGCGCGGAGTCGGTGGCGGCGAACGACCAGGTGGAGATCTCGGTCAGGCCGTTGCGGCGCGTGGTGTCCGGCGCGAGCGTGGCCAGGCCGACCGGATCGCCGTCGTAGAACGTGGCCCGCTGCACGGGCAGTTCGGCCGGTTCGCCATGCAGCACCCAGCCGCTGGGCAGGCCTTCGGCCACGGGCGCCTGCGCGAGCGTGGCGGGGCAGTGCAGCTCGGTTCCTGCCGCGGGGGACGGCACGCCGGCGGCGGCTCGCGAGAGGCTGCCGGCCAGGGCCAGCGAAGCGGCCAGGCAAGGGACGAGGATCGGCTTCATGCGAGGGACGGCGGGCAGTGGACGCATGCGGTGGACATCGATCCATTCTGTGGCCGGTCGTTCATTTCCCTGCCGCGCCGATCGGGCGGTTAACAGCGGATTCGGCGCGGTGCAACCGTTGCGAGGTCGTGCCATGCTGCATGGACTCCGCATCCAGCACTCGACCGTGAGACCCGTGCCCGACCCCCCCAGCCAACCGCCGTCGCGGCCTCGGCCGATGGGCGTCGCGTCGACAGCCGCGGGATCGGCCCGCGACGCCGGGGCGGTCGCGCGCCGGCGCGGCCGGCCGGGCGCCGTCCCGACGTGCCGTGTCACAGGTTCATGTTGTTCGCCCGCGCGGCCACGCGGCAGGTCGCGCCGCGGTCTCCGCCCGGCCGTGCGCCGGCCCGCGGCGCGACCCGGCGCACGGCCGCCGTCAGAGCCGGCGCTGCGGCAACGCCAGCGTCTTCAGCGCGAAGCGACCGTCGTTCTGGAACAGCCACACTTCCACGAAACCCTCGCGATGCAACTGCTCGGACATCAACGCCGACACCGCCGTCGCGGGGGGCAGGTGCTCCACGCTCGCGATCGCCTTGCGCGTCAGGCCGGGCTCGACATCGTTCTCGCGCATCACCTCGGCATGCCAGCGGTCGCGGTCGTCCAGGCGCACGCGCAGCACCACCACGGCGCGCAGCAGCGGTTGCGGGGCCTCTCGGTTGATGTCGGGGCCCGCGTCCTCGTAGACCGTCTGCGCGAACCCGCGCCGCACCTGGTCGATCGACCCGGCGCGGGCGCCTGCGGCGGCGAGAAGCGCTGCGCCGAGGCACAGCGAGGCGGCGAACGGGCGCATGGCGGCTCCTTCGAAGCGGGCGGCGCCGGGGCCGGCCCATGACACGTTCATCGGCGGCGAGGGACGGGCATCGAGGGCGCCGCAACGTAAAGTTGGCGCGCGCCGGGCTGGCATTGACGTCCGGTCACCGCTGTTCCGTGCAGACACGCGGTCGGCGTGGATGACGGCGGCGGGCCGGTCCCGGGCGCTTGCGCATGCTGCTGCGCGCGCCGCTGGCGGCGCACGGACGGTCGCGGCGGACGCGTACGGCGAGGTTCCCGACACGCCTCGCCTCGTCCGCCGCGCGACCGGTTAGCCTTGCGTCCATGGATTCGCTGATTGCCGCCTCGGCCCGGGCGCTCGCCGCGGGCGACGCCCTCGGCGCGCTCAAGCGCGTCGCCCTGCGTGACGACCCGCCGGCGCTCGCGCTGCGCGGCATCGCGATGGCACAGCTCGGCGACTACCCGCGTTCGCGCGAGCTGCTCAAGCGGGCGGCGCGCGCATTCGGGGCGCACGAGGAGCTGGCGCGGGCGCGCTGCGTCGTCGCCGAAGCCGAGGTGGCACTGGCGATGCGCGACTTCGCGGGCTCGCCGCGCGCACTGGCCGCCGCGGCCGCCGTGCTCGAGGCGCACGGCGACCGCGGCAACGCGCTGCAGGCGCAGCTGATCGCGGCGCGCCGGCTGTCGCTGCTGGGGCGGCTGGACGAGGCCGCGACGACGCTGCAGTCGCTGCCCGCCGCCGCACTGACGCCGGCGTTGGCAGCGGTCGCCGAGCTGTGCGCCGCCGGGCTGGCGCTGCGCTCGCTGCGGGTCGTGCCCGCGCGGGCGGCGCTGGCGCGTGCGCACGCGGCCGCGTCACGCGCACGGGTGCCCGCGCTGCTCGCGGAGGTGGAGCGCGCGCGCGCCGCGTTCGAGCAACCCGCCGCGCGTCGGATCGGCACCGGCGGCGAGCGCGCGCTGCGCCTGGACGACGTCGCCGCGCTGCTGGCCTCGGACGCGCTGGTGGTCGACGGCTGCCGGCGCGGCGTGGGCGGGGATGGTCGCTGGTTTCCCCTGGTCCGGCGGCCGGTCCTGTTCGCGCTGGCACGTGCGCTGGCCGCGGCCTGGCCCGGCGACGTCGAGCGCGAGGCGCTCATCGCCGGCGCGTTCGGCTTCCGCGATCCCGACGAGACGCATCGTGCCCGGCTGCGCGTGGAGATCGGCCGCCTGCGCGCGCTCGTCCGGGACGTCGCGCAGATCGAGGCGACGCCGTCCGGCTTCGCGCTGCGGCCGCGAGGCGGGCGCGCAGTGGCGCTGCTGGCGCCGCCGATCGAAGGCGAACAGGCCTCGCTCGTGGCACTGTTGTCCGACGGCGCGCCCTGGTCGACCTCGGCCCTCGCGCTCGCGCTGAACGCCAGCCAGCGCACCGTGCAGCGGGCGCTCGCCGAGCTGGAGGCCGACGGCCGCGTGCGCGCGCTGGGGCACGCCCGGGCGCGGCGCTGGCTCGCGCCGCCGCTGGCCGGATTCACGACGATCTTGTTACTCCCCGCCGCGCTCCCGCCTGGGTAGAGTGCATTCCAACGCGCCACGGTGGCGCCACGAAGGATGCGACGATGACTTCCCGCAAGGCCCTCCCGCCCGCCCGCCCGGCCGAGATCGTGCGCGAGTACGCGTTCGACGGTGTCGACAGCGTCGCCGGCGTCACCCATGACGGCCGCCACGTGTGGGCCGCCACCGGCGGCGCGCTGCTGGCCTTCGACCCGGCCAGCGGCGCCGAGACCCGCCGCGTCGAGCAACCCTGCGACGCCGGCACCGCGTTCGACGGCAAGCACTTCTGGCAGATCGCCGAGAAGCGCATCGCCAAGATCGACGCTGCCAGCGGCCGCGTCCTCGGGTCGATCCCGGCGCCGGGCGACGGCGGCGACTCCGGCCTGGCCTGGGCCGAAGGCAGCCTGTGGGTGGGCCAGCATCGTGACCGCCGCATCCACCAGATCGACCCGGCCACCGGCGCCATCCTGCGCACGATCGCCTCCGACCGCTTCGTCACCGGCGTGACGTGGGTCGACGGCGAGCTGTGGCACGGCACCTGGGAAGGCGATGAGAGCGAGCTGCGCCACATCGACCCGGCCGACGGCGCGGTGCTCGAGCGCGTCCGGATGCCCGCGGGCGCCGGCGTCAGCGGCCTCGAGTCCGACGGCGCGGGCCTGTTCTATTGCGGCGGCGGCCGAAGCGGCAAGGTGCGCGCCGTCCGCCGCCCGCGCAAGACGGCGGCCTGAGCCGCCGATCCCCGGCCCGATCCGGACGCCGGCGCCCGCGCCGGGCTGCTGCCGGGCAGCCGCGTCCCTGTCCTAACCAACCAGTGAGTCGGAAAAATCCCTCCGCCTCGTCCGCTCGACCATCCCATCCAGGAGCCTGCCATGAACACCGCAATCTCGACGCCCCATGACGCCCCGCACCCCGTCGCCTCGCTCGACGACTGGACCGAGCGGCGCCGCCAGCTGCTGGCGCGCGAGAAGGAACTGACCCGCCTGGGCGACCAGGTGGCGCGCGAACGCCGCGCGCTGCCCTGGGTCCGGATCGACAAGCCCTATGTCTTCGACACGCCCGACGGCCCGCGCTCGCTGTCCGAGCTGTTCGACGGCCGCCGCCAGCTGATGGTGCAGCACTTCATGCTGGCCCCGGGCTGGGAGCAGGGCTGCAAGAGCTGCTCGTTCATGGCAGACCACCTGGTCGGCGCGCAGGTCCACCTGCAGCATCGTGACGTCAGCGTGCTGCTCGTGTCGCGCGCCCCGCTGCCCGAAATCGAGCGCTTTCGCCGGCGCATGGGCTGGCCGCTCAAGTGGGCGTCGGCCAGCGGCAACGACTTCAACCTCGACTTCCACGTCAGCTTCCCCGAAGGGACGCGCAGCGGGGACGAGGTCTACTACAACTGGCACATGACGGCGTTCCCGAAGGAGGAGGCGCCCGGCATCAGCTTCTTCTGCAAGGACGATGCAGGCCAGGTCTTCCACACCTATTCCACCTTCGGCCGCGGCGTGGAGGTGATGATGGGCACGTACCACCTGCTGGACCTGGCGCCGAAGGGCCGCGACGAGGAGCGCGACGGGTACGGCATGGCCTGGGTGCGCCATCATGACCGCTACGAGGACGCGCCCGCGGCGTCCGCGTGCTGCGCCTCGAACGCCTGAGGCCGCACGGGCGCGCGACGAGAACGCCATGACCGGCATCGGACCCTGGCTGGCGGTCGCGGGCGTCGGCGCGCTGCACGGCCTCAACCCCGCGACGGGCTGGGCGTTCGTCGCGGCCGGGGCCGCGCGCGCGCGCCACGGCGAACGTCCGCAGGCTTGGCGTGCGCTGGCGCCGGTGGTGCTCGGCCACACGGCCTCGGTCGTGCTGGTGGCGGCGTTGGCGGCCCTGGGCATGGCCGCGGAGCGCGGCCTGCTGCCCTGGCTCGCCGGCGCCGGCGCGATGGTCGCGGCGGCGGTGCACGTGTCGGCCCGCGGTTGCGGGCGAGGGCACCCTGCCGCGGCACCGGCGGGCCTGGCGCTGTGGTCGCTGGCCGCAGGCGCGCTGCACGGCGCCGGCATGATGCTCGTGCCCGCCCTCGCGCCGCTGTGCGTGTCCGCGTCGCCCGGACGCGAGATCACGGCATCGGGATCGATGGCGCTGGCGCTCGCGGCGGTCGCCGTGCACCTGGCGTCGATGCTGTCGGTGACGGGGGCGCTGGGCGCACTGGCCGGCCGCGGCTGGAGCGCTTGGCGTCGTCGCGCGGGCCGGACGGCGATCGGGCCGTGAGCCGCTCGCCGCCCCTCAGCGGGCGCCGGCCGAGGCCGGCAGCGGCCGCGCATCGACCAGCCATGGCTCGGCGCGTTGCCCGAAGGCCACCGTCGCGACGAACCGGCTGCGTTCATCGCCGCCGCGACGGGGCCGTTGGACGGCGGCGAAGGCCGGGCGCAACGCCAGCGGCACGTTGACTTCCTCGATGCTCAACGACTCGATGCGGCCGCCGTCGACGAGGTCCTCGGTGTCGCGCAAGCGGCCGACCGTGGCGCGCACGACGGCGTACATCGCGCGGTCGGCGTAGCGGGCGCGCAGCGCCGCGCGGTCGAGCCCGGCGTCGACGGCGAACAGGCGGGTGCCATCGTGCGGCACCTCGACGTGCGCCGCCACGTGCGGTGGCGGCTTCGCGGCCTCGGCAGCGGCGGCCGAAGCGGCTTCGGCGGCAGCTGCCGCGTTCCACGCACGGTACGCCGGGCCGTCCAGCTCCAGCACCACCCAGACCTCGCGCACCTCGTGCGGCCGATGGAACCCGGGCGCGCGGCCGGGGCGGCCCATGTCGAAACCGAGCTCGGCCATCTTGCGGTTGTCCAGCCACCCCGGGCTCGCGTCGTCGTAGTAGTAGGTGGTCCGGCGGGTGCCCGTCTTCGCCGCCGGATTGCAGCGCCAGTCCAGCCGCAGCGACAGGCCGCTGTTCTCGGCGCCGGGCGGGGCCCAGGCGCTCCACGGCACGGACAGCTCGCGTTCGCTCAGCTGCAGGCGGCTGTCCGGTTCGCCGGAGCGGTTCCAGGCGGCGCCCCCGAGCGCCACCGCGTTGGTGAGCACCAGCAACGCCAGGCCGGCGACGGTGGCGGTACGTCGATTCCAGTTCATGCGAGCACCCCGCGCAGGCGACGGAACACGACCAGCAGCAGCACGGCGACCAGGCCGAGGACCAGGAAGAACACGTACTTGGGCATCCAGGCCCACCACCAGTCGAAGAACTTCGTGTACAGGAAGATCAGGAACAGCGTGACGCCGGTATGGGTGACGTCCTTCCAGTCGCGCCGCGTGCCCCACCAGGTGAGCGCGGCGGTGCCGGCGAAGCCCAGCACCTGGTACAGGCCCTCCACGAGCGGGCGATCGAGCGCCAGGTAGCTCGCGTCGCCCCAGTTGGCGAGCACCAGCATCGGCAGGAACAGCGTCAGCATGCCCAGCACGCGCCAGGTTGCAGCGAAGCCCGGGAACCTGGACTGGTCGGCCACGCGCGGTACGAGGAAGATGGCGATGGCCGCGGGAAAGAAGTTCTCGGGATGCTGGCCGAAGTACAGCCAGTACAGGCCGCCCCAGGTGCCCGTGCGGGCCGAGATGAAGGCGACCAGGCACGCGATCCCGGCCACCAGCAGCAGGCGCAGCTCCCACGTGTAGGCCAGGACGAAGGCGTAGGCGGCCCAGGCCAGCAGCGCCTTGTCGGACGGCGTGATGTCGAAGATCTGACCCAGCATCGCGATGTCCAGCACGAAGCAGGCGAACGCCACCATCGCGGCCAGCTTGGTGAAGTAGCCGCTGGCATCGACGCGGCCCAGCCATGCGGTCAGTCCGAACGAGCCGAGCGCGAAGGCCAGCAGCGTGGCGACCTGCGCCGGCGTCGAGAACTCGCCCCAGAAGTTGTGGAACAGGAAGAACACGCTCGCGGCGAGCGCGAGCGCGCCGACCAGCGACGCGATGCGCATGCCCAGCGACAGCTGCTTGGCCCGCGTGTCGCGGTCGACGTCGAAGCCCGCGTGCAGCGCGGCCAGCAGCGTGTCGTGGTGGCGCTGCAGCGTCGCGCGCGGGCCGTCGTCCAGGCGCAGCGCGCCCTCGGCCTCGACGCGGGCGAGTTCCCGGCGGAAGGTCAGGATGTCGTCGACGCGCGATTGTGCGTCGGCCCGGGTGGCAGTGGTCATGTGCGGCTGCATGGAGGCGGAGCATGCCGCAAGCCGCGGTGGGCTGCCAGCGGGGGGCGCCCGGGTGTCGCCAGCGTGGCCCGGCGGCATCGGCGCCCGATACCTTCGCGGCGGCCGGTGCTCAGGCCGCGGCGGCCGACCGCCGGAACACCGCTCCCGGGCTGAAGCCCGTCACGAGCGCCGTGCCGGCGATGACGATCGCGGCGCCCACCCAGGTGTTCCAGCCGATCGCCTCGCCCAGGAACAGGTGGCCCCACAGCACGCCGAACACCGGGATGAGGAAGGTGACCGTCAGCGCGGAGGCAGCGCCGAGGTCCGCCACCAGCCGGAAGTACAGCAGGTAGGCGATGCCGCTGCACAGGACGCCGAGCGCCAGCACCGCCAGGCCGATCGCCAGCGTGGGCGCGGCGGGCGCCGGCGCGAACGGCACGGCGGGCGCGATCAGCAGGGTCGCGGCCCACATGCTGCCGTGGGCGTTGGCGAACGCGTCCACCTTCTTCGCGGACTTCGCGTAGTTGGTGGCCACGCCGTACGAGAACGTGGCCGCCAGGCCGAGCGCGATCGCGAGCGGCGCGCCCGGGCGCAGGCTCTCCGGGTCGAAGCCGACGAGCAGCGCGACGCCGCCCACGCCGAGCGCGAGGCCCAGCAGCGCCTTCGGCGCGATCGCGCTGCGCGTCCATACGGCCCCGATCACCGCGCCCCAGATCGGCGCGGTCGCGTTGAGGATGGACAGCAGCGAGGCCGACAGCGTGCGCGCCGCGAACGCGAACAGCAGGAAGGGCAGGGCGGAGTTGAACAGGCCCAGCACGAGGAAGTGCCGCGCATGGCGGCGCGGCTCGAGCGGCTTGCGCATCGCCGCGCCGACGATCGCCAGGAACAGTGCGGCCGACAGGACGCGGCAGAAGATCAGCAGCGTCGGCCCCAGCACCGGCGCGCCCATGCGCATGAACAGGAACGAGGCGCCCCAGATGGCGGACAGGCTGAGCAGGCGGACGAGGCTGGCGGCGGTCATGGGCGATCGAGTCGTTGGGTTGGAGACGATTGTCGCGAGCCGCGCCGGTCGGAACACGCCATTTTCGGACACGGAAATGGCCAATCGACACCGCGCGCGCTTCAGGGTCTCCGGGCCGCGGCCCGATCGCGCGGAGTCCGTACATTTCGATGTCCGGATATGGCGTGTCGCCGACGCCCCGCGTCGTGAGAATGCGCCCGTCCCAACCCTTCAGGAGATCACATGGAACAACGACGACTCGGCGCCTCCGGCTTCATGGTGCCCGCGCTCAGCCTGGGCACCGGCACCTTCGGCGCCGGCAACGCCTTCTTCGCCGCCTGGGGCTCGACCGACGCCGACGGCGCGCGCAACCTGGTCGACATCTGCCTCGAGCACGGCCTGACGATGTTCGACACGGCCGACGTGTATTCCAACGGCATGGCCGAGCAGGTGCTGGGCAAGGCGATCGCGGGGCGGCGCGACCAGGTGCTGCTCTCGACCAAGGCGACCTTCCGCAGCGGGCCCGGTCCGAACGACGTCGGCTCGTCGCGCCATCACCTGCGGGCGGCGGTGGAGGGCTCGCTGCGGCGCCTGGGCACCGACTACGTCGACCTGTTCCAGCTGCATGGCTTCGACGCGTTGACGCCGGTCGAGGAGACCCTGGCCACGCTCGACGAGCTCGTGCGCGAGGGCAAGATCCGCTACCTCGGCGTGTCCAATTTCTCGGGCTGGCACCTGATGAAGTCGCTCGCGGCGTCGGCGCGACTGGGCCTGCAGCGCTACGTCGCGCACCAGGCGTACTACTCGCTCGTGGGGCGCGACTACGAGTGGGAGCTGATGCCGCTGGGCCTGGACCAGGGCGTCTCGGCGGTGGTGTGGAGCCCGCTGGGCTGGGGCCGGCTGACCGGCAGGATCCGCCGCGGCTCGGGCATCCCGGCGCAGAGCCGGCTGCACGCGACGGCCGACAAGGGCCCGCCGGTCGACGACGAGCTCCTGTTCAAGGTGGTGGACGCGCTCGCCGCGGTCGGCGAGGAGGTGGGCAAGTCGGTCCCGCAGGTGGCGCTGAACTGGCTGCTGCAGCGCCCGACGGTGGCCAACGTGATCGTCGGCGCACGCGACGAGAAGCAGTTGCGCGAGAACCTGGGGGCGGTCGGCTGGAACCTCAGCGCCGACCAGGTCCGGCGGCTCGACGAGGCGAGCGCGGTCACGCGGCCCTATCCGTACTGGCACCAGGAAAGCTTCACCGAGCGCAACCCGCTGCCGGTCTGATCGCTTCTCAGTAGAACCAGACCGTCGTGATGCGATCGCCCTCGACCCGGTAGACGGCGATCGCCTCGACCGTCTCGTCCTGCAGGCCGGCGACATGCTCGTGGTCGACGACCGTGTTGCCGCTGACGATGCGGGCCACCACGGTCGCATGCAGGCGGGGCAGGTTGAAGCGCTTGCTCGCGTAGTGCGCCGCGAACGCCGCCTTGCCCGCGAGCACCGGGTCGGTGGCGGGCGGGCGGAACACCCGGACGTCGTCGCTGTATTCCGCGACGAAGCGCTCGAGGTCGCGCGCGTTGTAGGCCTCGAGCTGGCGTTGCACCGGATCGGCTGGATTCATGGCGGACCTCGCGACAACGGGAAGGATGCGAACCTCAACGGCCCGGCTGGCAGAACATCTTGTCCGCGTCCGGCCGGCCGTGGATCGTGAAGGCGAACGCCGAGACCGCGTCGCTCTCGAACAAGCGCTCGACGTGGAACGACGAGCCGTCGGACCAGTGGAAGCTGCCGTTGACCGTGCCGTCCGCCAGGCGCGAGCCGACGGCCGTGTGCACGACCGGCTGCGTCGCGGAATCGAAGGGCAGGCTCACGCCGTCGACCACCACGCCGTGCGCGTCGAGCACGAACTGCGCCGGACGCGTCGCGCGCGCGCCGTGCGCCAGCGAGCGGCAGGAGCCGCGCACCGGCGCGCTCGTCGCGAACATCGGCGCGACGTACGTGGCGAGGTTGAACGACGGCGCGGCGATCTTCGCCGACGAGAAATCGACTTCTGCGCATTCCGTGCCGCGGGTGACGTTGGCATTCGGTGCGCCTTCGCCGGCCTCCATGAAGCCGCTCGACTCGCCCGGCACCGCGCGCTCGATGCTGAAGGACCTGCCGCCCGCGTAGACGTCGGCATGGACGGTCACCGTCTGCGGGTCGCCTTCGACGCGACGTTCGAAACCCATCTCGCCGGTCGGATCGAACAGCGACACGTCGATCGACGGACCGACGACGCGGCCATCGGCCGTGATGTCCAGGACGCTCTCGGCCGGCTGCTCGACCTCGACGTCGATGCCGTGGCATGAGCGCGCGGGGTAGTGGCCGGCGAGCAGGCGCGCGACACGCTCCTTCATCGCGGGGATCGACATGGGTGCCGCGTGTGCGGCGGTGACCGCGGCAATCAGCAGGCTCGTGCAGGCGCGGATGAGTCGAGTCGTCTTCAAGCGCGTTCCTCCGGGGGTGTTCTTCGTTCGGCGCGCCAGATTCTGACGCGTGAACGGCGCGATCGAGGACCCGTTCGTGGGATGGCAGCAGGCCGGTTAAGATCACGCCATGTTCCGCCGCAACGCCTCCGCCAGGTCGCGCACGCCCGCTCCCGCGCGCGTGACGCCCGCGCGCGCCGCTGCGGTCAAAGCGAAAAAGCCGTTGCTCGTCTGACCGGGGCTGCGGTTCCGTCGTCCAGATGAGCGACGGAACCTGCCCTCCCGCGGAAGAAACCTTCACGGAACCTCGGCCTGCTCTGCGCGCTCATCCAACGACGGTCATTGTCCGGTCGTTGCTGGAAAGGAAAGCTGCGTGAGCCATGTCGAATTCTCCGGGGTCTGGATCCCCATCGTCACCCCGTTCCGCTCGGGACGCGTCGACCACGGCGCACTCGAAGCGCTCGTGAAGCGGCTCGCCGCCGACGGCGTCGCGGGCTTCGTCGTCTGCGCCACCACCGGCGAGGCGCCGTTGCTCACTGACGTCGAGCGCGTCGAGGTGCTGGGCACCATCAAGGCCGCCACGACGCTGCCGCTGGTCATGGGCGCCTCGGGCACCACCGCCGGCGAGGTGCTGCGCCGCGCCGACGCCGCCATGGCGCACGCGCCCGACGCGTTCATGGTGACGGCGCCTGCGTACCTGCGCCCGTCGCAGGACGCGCTGCGGGCCTTCTTCACGACGATCGCCGATGCGCTGCCGGCGCCGCTGGTCCTCTACGACATCCCCGCGCGCACCGGCGTGCGCATCGAGCTCGACACGCTGCTCGCGCTGGCCGCGCATCCGAACATCGTAGGCCTGAAGGACTGCGGCGGCCGCGTCGCGCAGACGGAGGCCGTGATCGCCGACGGCCGGCTGCAGGTGCTGAGCGGCAACGACGACGAGTGGTTCTCGACGCGCTGCCTCGGCGGCGCCGGCGCCATCGCCGCGACGGCCCACATCCGCACCGACCTGTTCGTCGCGTTCGACCGCGCGCTGGCGCGAGGCGACCTGGCCGCCGGCCGCACGCTGTGGCGCCAGCTCAAGCCGCTGGCGGTCGGCATGTTCGCCGAGCCGAGCCCGGGTCCGCTCAAGGCGCTCCTGGCGGCGCAGGGCGAATGCGCGAACGAGCTGCGGGCGCCGTTGACGACGGCCTCGCCGGACTTGCAGGCGCACCTGCTGGCGCTGGTGGCTGCGCTGCCCGCGCGGGCCTGACCCCGTCGGGCGAGTCGAACGACCGCCCTACGGCGTGTCGCCCGCCAGCGCGGCGAGCGCCCGGCCCTGCAACCTGCGCACCGCCATGTGGCTCGCGGCAGTCGAGCCGATGGCGTCGTAGAAGGCGGCGGTGTCGGCCTTGGCGGCCACCGTCAGCCACTCGATGCGCGAACAGCCGTGTTCGAGCGCGACGCGCGCGAGGGCCGACATGGCCCGCCGCGCGACGCCGGCCCGCCGGTGTTCCGGCCGCACGTACAGCGCGTTCAGGTACAGGTCGCGCCCGCCGGTGAACGTGCCCCATTTCCACGAGTGCAACGTGAAGCCGGCCATCTGGCCGTCGTGCTGGACGAAATGGGCGATGACCAGCGGCGAGGGGCCGGACAGCGCGGCGCGCAACGATGCCTCGGTCGTGCGGACGTCGGCGACGCCGTCGCTCGCGCCGAGCTCCAGCAGCATCGCGTGCAGCACCGCGATGTCGGCGGCGGAGGCGGGCACGAGCTCGATCGCCACGTCGGTCAGCGCGCCGCGCTCGCGGCTGCCGCGGCGCGTTCCGCAAGCACCGCCGCACGTTCGCGCGGGTCGATGCGCAGCTTGCCGCAGACCTGGTCGTGCGTCTTCAGGTACGCCTGGAGTTGCGCCTCGTGCGCCGCCCGCACCTGGGACGCGGCGAGGCGATCGTCGGCGGTGCGTGACGCATCGACGGCGAGGTGGTCGGCATCGCCGCGACGGACGAGCGCCACGATGCGATCCTCGGAATCCATGCAGGCGCGCGCGTCGTCGAGCGATGCAGCCGGGGCCGGCGGCGGGGGCCCGGTCGTGAACGTCTGGCGCTTCGGCCCCAGCGTGCCGCAGGCCAGCAGCGCGCCGCCGTCCTGCGCACTGGCATAGATGCCCACCGGACGACCGGCGATCGAGTCCGTGCCGGGCGCGAGCGTCGGCTTGTCGAGCGTGAACATGACGACGGCCATGCCGTCGCGGTCGGCTCGCAAACGCGGCACGTCGGGCACGATGGGCGGCGTCTCCGCGGCAGAGGCGCAGCGTTCCGGGTCGGCCAGGTGCAGTGCGAAGTTCCGGTCGCGCGGCATGCGGAACAGGCGCAGCGTCACGTCGAGGTGGTGGTACGCGTTCTCGACGACGTCGATCGCGCCGTTGGCCGACTGCCCGGCCGCGGGCTCCAGAACCGCCGTCGAGGCCGTCTGCGCGCCGGCGTGCGACGCGGCAAGCAGCGCGGCCACCGCCAGCGCGCCGACCCGGTGTCGCAGCGCGCTCACGCTTGCGACGGCGCCGGCGCCTCGAGGTGATACTGCGTCGCGCGCTCGACCTCGTTCCTCGACCCGAGGAACACCGCCACGCGCTCGTGCAGCTTCGTGGGCTGCAGATCCATGATGCGCTGGCGGCCGTTGGTCGACGCGCCGCCGGCCTGCTCGATCAGGAAGCTCATCGGATTGGCCTCGTACAGCAGGCGCAGCTTGCCGGCCTTCTCGGGCTCGCGCTTGTCCCACGGGTACATGAACACGCCGCCGCGGCTGAGGATGCGGTGCACGTCGGCCACCATCGAGGCGACCCAGCGCATGTTGAAGTCCTTGCCGCGCGGCCCGTCCTTGCCCTGCAGGCATTCGTCGATGTAGCGAGTGACCGGCGCCGCCCAGTGGCGCTGGTTGGACATGTTGATCGCGAATTCCTTCGTGTCCTCGGGGATGCGCACGTTCTCGGCGGTGAGCACCCACGAGCCCATCTCGCGATCGAGCGTGAACATCGCCACGCCGTCGCCCACGGTCAGCACCAGCATGGTCTGCGGGCCGTAGATGCAGTAGCCCGCGGCCGCCTGGTTCTTGCCGGCCTGCAGGAAGTCGTCCTCGGCCACGCCGTGGTGGTGGCCCACCTTGCGCAGCACCGAGAAGATGGTGCCGATCGACACGTTGACGTCGATGTTGGACGAGCCGTCCAGCGGATCGAACAGCAGCAGGTATTCGCCCTGCGGATAGCGGTTGGGCACGACGTGGATGGTGTCCATCTCCTCGGACGCCATGGCCGCCAGGTGGCCGCCCCATTCGTTGGCCTCGATCAGGACCTCGTTGGAGATGATGTCCAGCTTCTTCTGCACCTCGCCCTGCACGTTCTCGGAACCGGCCGAGCCCATGACGTCGCCGAGCGCGCCCTTGTTGACGGCGATCGCGATGTGCTTGCACGCGCGCGCCACGACCTCGATCAACAGGCGCAGCTGCGACGGGATGCGCCCGTGCTCGCGCTGCTGCTCGACGAGGTACTGGGTGAGGCTGACCTTCTTGGCCATGGACAACTCCTGAAGTGTGGAAACGGGTTCGACCAACGGCCTGTCATCCTGCGCGGAGCGAGGCGCAGTCGCAGGATCCACGCCTGGGAGGCGCCTCGGCCGGGGTGGATCCTGCGACTGCGCGCAGGATGACCGGTGAAGGTTGCCGCGCGACGGACAGCGGTCGCGGCGCGGCCGGTTGGCGATCAGCGGATCATCAATCCTTGAGCGCGCGGTCGACGACCTCGCGCACGTCGGGGCTGAGATCGGACTTCGCCGCCACGCGCACCAGGGCCTCGCGCGCCGCGCCGCGGTACGGCTCGGCCAGGTTGCGCCAGCGGTCGAGCGCGCGCGCCAGGCGCGAGGCGACCTGCGGGTTGATGCCGTCGAGCTCGACCACCTTCTCGGCCCAGAACACGTAGCCCTTGGCGTCGGCGCGGTGGAACGCGGCCGGGTTGAAGTTGCACAGCGAGAACAGCAGGCTGCGCACCCGGTTCGGGTTGTGCATCGAGAAGTCGGGGTGCTGCAGCAGCGCCTTCACGCCGGCGAACACGCGACCGCCCTTCTCCGGCGCGCGGGCCTGCAGCATGAACCACTTGTCGACCACCAGCGCCTCGTGGCGGAACAGCTCGTGGAAGCGGGCGACGGCGGGCGCGGCCAGCTCCGAATGCACCGCCACCAGCGCGCCGAGCGCACCGAGGCGGTCGGTCATGTTGCCCGCGTCCTTGAAGCGCTGGTAGGCCTTGCCCGGCCACACGGCGTCGCCGCTGCGCACGGCGTGGCGCACCAGCATCGCGAGCGCGAGGTTGGCGAGCGCGCGGCGGGCGCTCTGGCGGCCGTCCGGGCTGTAGCCTTCGCGCACCTGGTTCTCTTCCCAGGCGGCGAGCCAGTCCTCGTGCAGGCGCGCCGCGAGCTGGTCCTGCATCTGCAGGCAGACGGCATGCACGCGCTGCGGGTCGACCGGCACGGTGAGCTGCTCGGAGACGTACGCCTCGGACGGCGGCGTCAGCACCAGTTCCTTGAACGCCGGGTCGAGCCACGGGTCGCGCAGCACCGAGCGCATCGCGGCGACATAGGCGTCGTTGAGCGACAGCGTGCCGTCGCCCGCGATGGCGGCCACCAGCTGCGACAGCGCCAGGCGCTGGCCGGCTTCCCAGCGGTTGACCGGGTCGGTGTCGTGGGCCAGCAGCACCAGGCGATCGGCGTCGGACAGGCCGTCGTCGAGGATGACCGGCGCCGAGAAATCGCGCAGCACCGATGGCACGACGTCGTCGGGCACATTCACGAAACGGTAGACGCGCTCGGCCTCCGACAGCACCAGCACGCGCTCGGTGGGCGCCGTGGCGCCGTCGGCCAGCATCTCGCCCTCGAGCTGCAGCGGCACGGCGCGGCCGTCGCGAGTGAACAGCGCGAAACGCACCGGGATCACGAACGGCTGGCGCTCGGCGCCGGCGGCGGCCTGCGGGGCCGAGAAGTCCTGCCTGAGCGTCAGCGTGAACAGGCCGGTGCCGGCGTCGGGCACCGCAATGGCGTTCAGCCGCGGCGTGCCCGACTGCGCGTACCAGCGCTTGAACGCGGGCAGCTGGCGGCTCAGCTCGCTGTCGGGGTTCGCGTCGGCGATGGCCTGCGCGAAGTCGTCGCAGGTGACGGCCTGGCCGTCGTGGCGCCGGAAGTACTCGGTGACGCCGCGCTCGAAGCCGGCGCGTCCCACCAGCGTCTGCATCATGCGAACGAGCTCCGAGCCCTTCTCGTAGACGGTGGTGGTGTAGAAGTTGTCGATCGCGACGTAGCTGTCCGGGCGCACCGGATGCGACATCGGGCCTGCGTCCTCGGGGAACTGCTGCTGGCGCAGGAAGCGCACGTCGTCGATGCGCTTGACGCCGCGCGCCGACTTCGAGCCCGCCATGTCCTGCGAGAACTCCTGGTCGCGGAAGACGGTCAGGCCTTCCTTGAGCGACAGCTGGAACCAGTCGCGGCAGGTGATGCGGTTGCCCGTCCAGTTGTGGAAGTACTCGTGGCCGACGACGCTCTCGATCAGCGCGTAGTCGGTGTCGGTGGCCGTGGCGGGGCTGGCGAGCACGTACTTGGTGTTGAACAGGTTCAGGCCCTTGTTCTCCATCGCACCCATGTTGAAGTCCTCGACCGCCACGATCATGAAGCGCTCGAGATCCAGCGGCAGGCCGAAGCGCGCCTCGTCCCACACCAGCGACGCGACCAGCGAGTTCATCGCATGCTCGGTCTTGTCGAGGTCGCCGCGGCGCACGAACACCTGCAGCAGGTGGTCCTTGCCGGCGCGGCTGATGACGCGCTGCTCGCGCGCGACGAGGTCCGCGGCCACCAGCGCGAACAGGTAGCACGGCTTGGGGAACGGGTCGTTCCAGCGCGCGAAGTGGCGGCCGTTGTCCAGCTCGCCCTGCTCCTGCAGGTTGCCGTTGGACAGCAGCACCGGGTACTTCGCCTTGTCCGCGCGCAACGTGACGGTGTAGATCGCCATCACGTCGGGGCGATCGAAGAAGTAGGTGATGCGGCGGAAGCCCTGGGCCTCGCATTGCGTGAAGAAGCCGCCGCCGGAGGTGTACAGGCCCGACAGCTCGGTGTTCTTCTCGGGGCACACGGTGTTGCGGATCTCGAGCAGGAACGAGTCCGCGGCCGGCGCGTCGATCACCAGCTGGCCGTCCTCGTGGCGGAACGACACGCTCTGGCCGTCGACGAGCACGCGCAGCAGGTTGAGGCCTTCGCCGTCCAGGCGCAGCGGCTCGGTCGGACGCTCCGCGTTGCGCTCGATCGCGAGCTTGCTGGCGACGATCGTCTTGGCGGGGTCGAGGTCGAACGTCAGGTCGACGGTGCGCACCCAGTAGGCCGGGGCGGTGTAGTCTTCACGGCGGATCAGGGCAGGTGTGCCTTCACGCATGGCAGTCTCTCTATGTTCTGGATGTCAGGTTCGGCAGACTGGTCGTCGCCTTTTTCCAACCGCCGCCGGCGCTGGTCGGCCGGCGGGAGATTTCAAGCTCTCGGGAAGCGAGGATCACATCCGAGCCTAACCGAGCTCCCCCTCGGGGGGCAGCGACCGGAGGGAGCGTGGGGGCTCACAATCCCTGCTTCAGGCTCTCGGCGATGAACCCGTCGAGGTCGCCGTCGAGCACCTTCTGGGTGGCGGAGACCTCGTAGTTGGTGCGCAGGTCCTTGATGCGGCTCTGGTCGAGCACGTACGAGCGGATCTGGTGGCCCCAGCCCACGTCGGTCTTGGAGTCCTCGAGCTTCTGCTGCTCTTCCTTCTGCTTGCGCATCTCGTGCTCGAACAGGCGCGAGCGCAGCATCTGCCAGGCCTCGTCGCGGTTGCGGTGCTGCGAACGGTCGTTCTGGCACTGCACGACGATGCCGGTGGGAATGTGCGTGAGCCGCACGGCCGAGTCGGTCTTGTTGATGTGCTGGCCGCCGGCGCCGGACGCGCGGAAGGTGTCCGTGCGCACGTCGGCGGGGTTGATGTCGATCTCGATGGAGTCGTCGACCTCCGGGTACACGAACAGCGACGCGAAGGACGTCTGGCGCAGGCCGGCCCCGAACGGGCTCTTGCGCACCAGGCGGTGCACGCCGGTCTCGGTGCGCAGCAGGCCGAACGCGTACTCGCCCTCGACCTTGATCGTCGCGCTCTTGATGCCGGCGACGTCGCCTTCGGTCTCCTCCAGCACCTCGGCCTTGAAGCCCTTGCGCTCGCAGTAGCGCAGGTACTGGCGCAGCAGCATCTGCGCCCAGTCCTGGGCCTCGGTGCCGCCGGCGCCGGACTGGATGTCGACGAAGCAGTTCAGCGGGTCGGACGGGTTGCTGAACATGCGGCGGAATTCCAGGCCCTCGACCGTCTCCTGCAGTTTGGCCGCGTCGGCCTCGATCTGCTGCAGGCTGTCGACATCGCCTTCGTCCTTGACCATCTCGAAGAGTTCGGCGTTGTCGGCCAGGTTGGTCGTGAGGTGGTCGATGGTGGAGACGACCTGCTCCAGCGAGCGCTTCTCGCGCCCGAGCTCCTGCGCCCGCTGCGGCTCGTTCCAGACCGCCGGGTTCTCCAGCGTCGCGTTGACTTCCGTCAGCCGATGCGACTTGCGGTCGTAGTCAAAGATACCCCCTGAGCGCGTTGGTGCGCTCGGTGAGGTCGGCAATGGTCTTGCCGATGGCGTTGATGCGTTCGATGTCCATGTTGGATCTTCTTGCTGGGCGCGGCCGGACAGGGGCGGCGGCGCAGGGTGTGGAATGGTTGCGCGAGCTGCGCGCGGAAGCGCGATTTTCGCATGGACGGACCGGCCGCTGCCGGCACGCCTCAGTTCTCGTGGTCGACCTGCATCTCGGCGTCGAACGACGCGCGCAGCACCACCAGCCGCCGGGTGTCGGCCGTGTGCAGCAAGGCCCCCACGCACGCCACCACGAGCCCGGCCGCTGCCAGATAGCGCACCAGCGTCGCCCGCGGCCCGGCGGCGCGCGGGGACGCGGCCATCACGATGCCCAGTGCCACGCCGCCGAGCAGGCCCCCGACGTGCGCCGAGTTGTCGACGCCCTTCATCATGAAGCCCATTCCCACGTTGATGACGATCGCCTGGATCAGTCCCGTGTGAATGCCTGGCTGCAAGTGCTTGGGAAGGTGCGCGAACCGCGGGGTGGGCAGCACCTGGCCGGCCAGCAGGGCGCCGAAGAGCGCCATCACCGCGCCGGAGGCCCCCACGCTGACGGTCACCAGGGAGGCCACGCTCTCCCGCGTGACCCGCACCTCGCTCCAGAAGACGCTGGCGCAGCTGGCGAGCAGGCCGCCCGCGATGTAGATGGCCAGCATGCGGCCGGTGCCGAACTCGTATTCGACCTGCGGCGCGGTGAACGCCAGCACGTACATGTTGAGCGCCAGGTGCACGAGGCTGCCGTGCAGGAACATCGCCGTCAGGAGGCGCCAGGTGTCGCCGGTCAGCGTGTACAGCGGCAGGTCGCCGCCCCACCTGATCAGCGTGTACGTGGACGCGTTCATCGGCGAGACGCCGTTGGCGACCTGCAGCAGCCAGATGCCTACGCTGAGCGCGACCAGCACGCCGGTGGCGACCGGGAGCCGGTGCCGGGGCAGCGGCGGGGAATTGGGAACGCTAGTCATGCGACGGATTCTTCCATGCGAACCGGCCGCCGGGTTGATCCGGTTGGTGCGGCGCCCACGGCCGGGCATGATGAGGCTCGATGCCGATGCCCGAATTCCCTGCCGATCGCTCCCGCGCCGCCCGCGCGCGGCACTGGCGCCGCACGCAGCGCCTGACCGTCGCCCTGCTGCTGGCCTGGTTCGTCGTCGGCTTCGTCGTCACGTGGTTCGCGCGCGACCTCGACTTCCCGTTCTTCGGCTGGCCGTTCAGCTTCTGGGTGGCCGCGCAGGGCGGCGTCGTGGTGTTCGTCGTGCTGATCGCCGTGTACGCACGGCGCATGGCCCGCAACGACCGCCTCCTGGCCGACGAGACGCACGCCGCCGGTGCGCCGGACCCGAGCCGATGACGCTGCGCACCCGCACCTTCGCGCCGGCGCGCAGCCGCTTCCTGCGCGGCCCCGCGTTCAGCCGCCGCCTGCACTGGATCTACCTGGCCTTCGGCCTCGCGTTCCTGGCGTTCGTCGGCGCGATGGCGCTGCTGGAGCGGCTGGGGCTGCCGCGCACCTGGATCGGCTTCCTGTTCCTGGTGGGGCCGATCGTGTTCTACGCGGGCATCGGCATCCTCAGCCGCACCACCGATCCGACCGAGTACTACGTGGCCGGACGCCGCGTGCCGGCATTCTACAACGGCATGGCCACGGGCGCGGACTGGATGTCGGCCGCGTCGTTCATCGGCATGGCCGGCACGCTGTACCTCAGCGGCTATGGCGGGCTCGCGTACATCCTCGGCTGGACCGGCGGCTTCTGCCTCGTTGCGCTGCTGATCGCGCCCTACCTGCGCAAGTTCGGCCAGTACACGATCCCCGACTTCCTGGCCGCGCGCTACGACGGCAACCTCGTGCGCATGCTCGCGGCGGTCGCGGCCATCGCCTGCTCGTTCCTGTACGTCGTCGCGCAGATCTACGGCGTGGGGCTGATCACCAGCCGGCTCACGGGCGTCGCGTTCGAGGTGGGCGTGTTCTTCGGCCTGGGCGGCATCCTCGTGTGCTCGTTCCTGGGCGGCATGCGCGCGGTGACGTGGACGCAGGTGGCCCAGTACATCGTGTTGCTGGTGGCCTACCTGGTGCCGGTCGCGTGGCTGTCGATCAAGCAGCATGCCACGCCGCTGCCGCAGGCCACCTACGGCTACCAGCTGCAGAAGGTGATCGCGTCCGAGAAGCGGCTGCTCGCCGACCCCGCCGAGCAGCGAGTGATCGCCATCTTCCAGGCGCGCGCCGACGCCGACGACGCACGCCTGGCCGACATCCCCGCCGCGCTGGCCGCCCAGCGCAGCGTGGCCACGCGGCGCATCTCCGAACTCAAGGCCGCCAATGCGCCGCAGGGCGACATCCAGGCCGCCGAACGCGAGCTCGCGCGCCTCCCGCGCGACGCGGACGCCGCGCGCGACGAGTGGACGCGCGTGCGCGACGCCGACCGCGAGCGCGCGCAGCCGCTGGCCGGCATGCCGCCGCACGCGCAGCAGTTCGCCGGCGATCCGCACGGCGACGCCGCCGCGCGCCGCGCGTTCGACGAATCGCGCCGCAACTTCATCGCGCTCGTGTTCTGCCTGATGGTGGGCACCGCGTCGCTGCCGCACGTGCTCACGCGCTTCTACACGACGTCGTCGGTCGCGCAGGCCCGTGCGTCGGTCGGCTGGTCGCTGCTGTTCATCGTCCTGCTGTACCTGACGGCGCCGGCGCTCGCGGTGCTGGTCAAGGTGGAGGTGTTCGACACGCTGGTGGGCACGCGCTTCGACCAACTGCCGGCCTGGATCAACAACTGGGCCCACGTCGACGGCTCGCTGCTGCAGGTCTCCGACGTCAATGGCGACGGCATCCTGCAGCTCGGCGAGATCAAGATCGGCGGCGACATCGTGGTGCTCGCCACGCCCGAGATCGCGGGGCTGCCCTACGTCATCTCGGGGCTGGTGGCCGCGGGCGGCCTGGCGGCGGCGCTGTCCACGGCCGACGGCCTGCTGCTGACGATCGCCAACGCGCTGTCGCACGACCTGTGGTTCCGCATCGTCGACCCCCAGGCCTCCGCCACCCGGCGCGTCACGGTGTCCAAGGTGCTGCTGCTGATGGTGGCGCTCGGCGCCGCGTACGTCACCGCGCAGAAGCCGGGCGACATCCTGCTGCTGGTATCGGCGGCATTCTCGATTGCCGCCTCGGCCTTCTTTCCGGCGCTGGTGCTGGGCGTGTTCTGGAAGCGCGCCAACCGCTGGGGCGCGGCGGCCGGCATGGTGGGCGGCCTGGGGCTGACGCTCTACTACACGCTGGTCAACCAGCCCGGCGTGCGCGAGATCGTCGGCATCAACAGCCCCGTCCAGCTCTGGTGGGGCATCCAGCCCATCGCGGCCGGCCTGTTCGGCGTGCCGTTCGGCTTCGCGCTGCTGGTGGTGGTGAGCCTGCTGACGCCGCCGCCCAGCCGCGCGGCGCGCGAGATGGTGGACGAGGTGCGCCTGCCCTGAACAGGCGCCTGCCTCAGGCGAAGCGATCGTCCGCCGCCCGGGCGTTCTGCCACGCGTCGTAGGCGGCCAGGCGTGCGCGCGTCCACTCCATGCTGGACTGGCCGCGCGCCTCTTCCCAGCCGCGCTCCATCTCGGGCTCGAACTCCTCGAAGGTGGCGCCCGGGTGGCTGGCGACGTTGCGGTTGTAGTGGGCGATGCCGTACGCGTAGGCCGGACTCCAGTCGTCGTCGGCGTCGCGCGGCGTGGCGTAGGCGCGCGAGGCGTAGTTGGCGCGCCAGTAGGCGTCATCGGCGGTCGGGTCGATGGCCTCGGCCACGCCCTTGCCGGCCAGGCCGCCGGCGATCGCGCCGACGGCAGCGCCCACAGCCGTGCCGATCGGCCCCGCGACCGAGGCGACGGCTGCGCCGAAGGCCATGCCCGCGGCCGCGGCGCCCAGGCCCACGCCGATCGGGTGCGCGCCCACCTCGCCCGACAGCGGGTCGCGGTTGGCGCCGGTGTCGGCCTCCGGCGGCGGGGCCGGGACGGGATCCAGCGGAACGATCTTGGTCATCTCGAGCTCCTGCGCGGCGGCGCGTGCGCCACATCGGCTGTCCGGAGCAACCGCCGTTCCCGCGGCGACCGGGACGCTCAGCCCAGGAATGCCGCCAGGCGCGCGGCGACGGCGGCCGGCTGGTCGTGATGCAGCATGTGGCCGCAGTCGTCCAGCAGCACGCGCTCGACGCGCGGCACCTGCGCGAGGCGCTCCTCGAACTCGGCGCGCGGGTAGCGGTTGCCCCAGTACTTCGTGACGTCGGTGTCCGCGCCCTCGACCCACAGCACCGGCGCGGCGATGCGTCGCCAGCCGGCCACGATCTCGGCGGCGCGGTAGGGCACCGGGTTGGTCAGCTTGTGCGCGGGGTCGGCGCGGATGTGCCAGCGGCCGTCGGCATGCCGCTCCGACCAGTGCGGCGCGAGCCAGGCCGCCTTGTCGGGGCCCAGCCGCGGGTTGTTGGCGCGCAGCCGCGCGGCGACGTCGTCCACCGTGTCGTAGGACCGCAGCGACGGCGGCGCCTTCAGCTCGTCGAGCCACTTGGCGAGGCGGTCGGGCGCCTGCTCGGGCTTCATGTCGGGCAGGCCGAAGCCCTCGAGGTTGACGAGGCGCCGCACGCGCGCCGGACGCGCGCCGGCGTAGTTCATCACCACGTTGCCGCCCATGCTGTGGCCGGCGAGGTCCGCCGGTGCGCCTGGCGACAGCGCGTCGAGGACGGCGTCGAGGTCGCCGAGGTAGTCGTGGAACCAGTACGCATCGACGCCGCCGCTGGTGCTGCCGCCGAAGCCGCGCCAGTCGACCGCGATCACGTGGCGCGTGTCGCCCTCGACGCGCGCGAGCTCGTCGACGATGAACTGGAACGACGCTCCCACGTCCATCCAACCGTGCGTGAGCACGAGCGGCGGCCGCTCGGGCGTGACCAGCGACGGGTCGCCCCATTCGCGCAGCTGGTAGTGCAGGTTGCGGATCGGGATCAGCCGCGTGCGGCCGGGCCGCCGTTCGACGTAGGCAGGGGACGAGGTCATCCGCTGCACTGTAGAGGAGTTCGCCGGCGTGCGCTGACCCGCGGGCGACAATGCCGCCATCAGCCCGCCCGGCCGCCCGAACGGCGAATGCACCGCACGAAGGATCACGATGTCCCGAATCCCCGCCCCCCGCGCCACCGTCCGCTTCGCCAGGCGCGAGGACGTTCCCGTCATCGTGTCGCTGATCCGCGAGCTCGCGGTCTACGAGAAGCTCGAGCACCTGGCCACCGCCACTCCGGAGCGCCTCGAGCCGCAGCTTTTCGGCGAGGGCGCCGTCATCGAGTGCCTGATCGGCGAGCAGGACGGCGAGCCGGTCGGCTTCGCGCTGTTCTTCCACAATTTCTCGACCTTCCTGTGCAAGAAGGGCCTCTACCTCGAGGACCTGTTCGTGCGCCCGTCGGCGCGCGGCACGGGCATGGGCAAGCTGCTGCTGCAACGCCTGGCGCAGATCGCGGTGGAGCGCGACTGCGGCCGCTTCGAGTGGTCGGTGCTCGACTGGAACGTCGACGCGCAGGCCTTCTACGCGAGGATGGGCGCCACCATGCTGCCGGACTGGCGCATCTGCCGCGTGACGGGGGAGGCCCTGCAGGCGCTCGGCAAGCCCGCGGCGTAAGCTGCGCGCATGATCGCCGCCGACAACCACGCCGCCCTCCACCGCGAGTTCGCCTGGAGCGTCCCCGAGAGGTTCAACATCGCGCAGATGTGCCTGCACCGCTGGGCGCGCGACACCCCCGGCGCGGTGGCCATCGTGCAGGACGCGGGCGACGAGCCGGCGATGCCGGTCACCTACGCCGCGCTGCAGCGCGACGCGCGGCGGCTGTCGAACGCGCTCGGCTCGCTCGGCGTGACGCGCGGCGACCGCGTCGCCATCGTCATGCCGCAGCGCCCGCAGACGGCCGTCGCGCTGATGGCCGTGTTCCAGATGGGGGCCATCGCGGTGCCGCTGTCGACGCTGTTCGGCGCGGAGGCGCTCCAGTCGCGCCTGAACGACAGCGGCGCGCGGCTCGCGATCGTCGACGAGGCTTCGGCCGACGCGATCGGCGCGCTGCGCGAATCCTGTCCGGCGCTGCTCAAGGTGATGGGCGCAGGCGCGGCCGACGGCAAGGGCGACGTCTCCTGGGGCGCGTCGCTGGCCGCGGCGCGCGACGTCTTCGAGCCCACCGACACGCGCGCGGACGATCCGGCGCTGCTGATCTACACGAGCGGCACGACGGGGCCGGCCAAGGGCGCCGTGATCCCGCACCGCGCGCTGATCGGCAACCTGAGCGGCTTCGTCGCGAGCCAGGACTGGTTCGAGGGCGACGGCCCGTTCTGGAGTCCCGCCGACTGGGCCTGGACGGGCGGCCTGTGGGATGCGCTGCTGCCCACGCTGTACTTCGGCCGCACCATCGTGGCGTCGCGCGCCCGCTTCGACGCCGACCTCGCGCTCAAGCTGATGGAGCGCCATGGCGTCACGCACACCTTCCTGTTCCCGACCGCGCTGAAGGCGATGATGCGCGCCGCGCCCGAGCCGCGGAAGTCGCACCCGCGTCTCGTGCTGAAGGCCATCATGAGCGCCGGCGAGGCGGTGGGCGAGGGCGTGTTCGCGTACTGCCGCGACAAGCTGGGCGTGGTCGTCAACGAGATGTTCGGCCAGACCGAGATCAACTACGTCGTCGGCAACTGCGGCCGCTACCGCACGGTCGACGGCAGGCAGGCGCCCGGCTGGCCGCCGCGCGCGGGCAGCATGGGGCGGCCGTATCCGGGCCATCGCGTCGCGGTGATCGACGACGACGGCAACGAGTGTCCGCGCGGCACGCCCGGCGACATCGCGGTGCATGCGCGCGACGTGCACGGCGCGCGCGACCCGATCTTCTTCCTCGGCTACTGGAACAACGAGCGCGCCACGCGCGCCAAGTTCACCGGCGAGCCGTTCGAGTCGTGGTGCCGCACCGGCGACCGCGCGGTGATGGATGGCGACGGCTACCTCTGGTACCAGGGCCGCAGCGACGACCAGTTCAAGTCCTCGGGCTACCGCATCGGCCCGACCGAGATCGAGGACTGCCTCGCGCGCCACCCCGCCGTCGCCCAGGTGGCCGTCGTCCCCAAGCCCGACCCGGAGCGTGGCGCCGTCGTCAAGGCCTTCATCATCGCGGCGGCCGGGGTGCGGCCCGATGCGGCCCTGGTGGAGGAACTGCAGCAACTGGTGCGCAGCCGCCTCGCGCCGTACGAGACGCCCAAGGACATCGAGTTCGTGCCGACGCTGCCGATGACCACGACCGGCAAGCTGCAGCGCAACGTGCTGCGCCAGCTCGAGGCGGACCGCGCGGCGGGGCGCGTCAGCGGCTGATCTTCGCGAGCACGTCGTCGACGGCGGTCGCCACCGCGTCGGGGTGCGTCTCCTGGATCACGTGGCCGGCGCCGGCCACGACGCGCACCTCGCCCTTCGTCGACGAGCGCGCGACCGCGGTCAGCAGCTCGAGGTTGGCGGACTCGACGGCCTTGTTGGTGTCGCTCTGCGGCTTGCCCGGGATCCGGTACGGGCTCACGCCGCGCACCAGCACGATGACGGGCACGTCGCCGAAGGGCTTGCGCGCGGCGCGCAGCTGCTCGCGATCCGTCGCGAGGGCGATGCGCTCGGCCTGGCGCACCCGCCACCAGGCCGGCGTCAGCCGCATCGTGAGGTCGACGGCAGCGACCTCGGGCGGCAGCGACCGATCGGGATCGCCGACGCAATCGTCGTACGTGTCCGACTTCGGGTCGAAGCCCTTGGCGGCCTGCGCGGCGCAGCCGTCGCCGAATTCGAGCGTTTCCTTTTCGGCACCCGAGATCTGGCCGTGTGTCAGTGCGTCGGGCCGCAGCAGTTCGTCCTCGTGCATCGGCTCGACGAGCACCAGGCCCTGCACCTCCTGCGGATGCGTCCACGCGAACAGCTGCGCCACGCCGCCCCCGAACGAGTTGCCCACCAGCACGTAGGGCGGAGCCATTGCCGCGGCCTTCAGCAGCGCATGCAGGTCGTCGACGGCATCGACGGCGTCCGCGGCGCGTGGCGACGGGTCGCTGAAACCGTAGCCGGCGCGGTCGTAGGTGCAGGCACGCGTCTTCGCGGCGACCTTCGGCTGCACGCGCCACCAGTCCCAGCCGGCGCCGCCGGAGGGCGACTCGAAGACGACGGTGGGCGAGCCCGTGCCGCTGCAGTTCAGGGCGAGCCTGCGGCCGCCGATGTCGACGAGGCGTTGCGGCACGGCGAATTCAGAGCCGGGCGGCGCGGTGGGCGCGGCGTTGGCGGACAGCGCCGACAAGGCGATTGCGGACAGCAGGATCTTGTTGTTCATGACGTGATGACAGCGTGGGGAATCAGAGTTTGTGAGCGCACTTGCCGAGCGCCTCGGCCGCGAGCAGGAAGGGCGCGCTGAGCAGGCCCATGCCGCCGCCCAGGTACTCGCCCTTGCCGCAGTCGCCCTTGTGCGCGGCGTCTATGCCTTGCGCGAGCGCCACGGCGGGCGGCGGGGGCGGCAGGTTGCGCTTCATTCCGACGTGCGTGCCGTCGGCGGCGACCAGCTCGCTGCCGGGCTCCTCGTGCGTGAGCGCGTTGCCGCGTTCGGCGACGGTGGCGTCGTCGCCGCGCGCGACGGCGCGGATGGCCCGGCGCGTGGCGGCGTTGTCGAGGAAGCGCAGGTCGGCCGGCGGGGTCGAGGCGGCCGCCACGGGCGGTACGGCCTGGGGCAGGGGCGGCGGCAGCGCGATCGGCTGCGCGGCGTCGTCGCGCGGGGGCGCAGGGGCGCGGGCGGCCGCGTTCGCGCCGGCCGGCGAGGGCGCGTGCAGGCTCGCGCGAGCTTGCGGCGGCGGCGTGTGCGCCAACGGCAGTGCGTGCACCGGCGGCGGGGCGACGTGCAGCGCCACCGTCACCAGCCGGGTGACGCGATCGGGGCCATGGCGCGGCAGCTCGACGCGGTCGACGGCGAGTTCCAGCGCCGCAAGCACCAGCAGGTTCAGCGCCACCGCGGCGGCCAGTCGCGCGACGCTCCAGCGCCGGCGCCGAGCGCTCGCCCAGTTGGCGGCCGGCGGCGCGTGCTCAGTCATCGCCGGCCTCGCCATCGGTCGGTGCGTCGCCGGGCCTGTACTCGAGGATGTCGCCGGGCTGGCACTGCAGCACCTCGCAGATGGCGGCCAGCGTGTCGAAGCGCACGCCACGCACCTTGCCGGACTTCAGCAGCGAGATGTTCTGCTCCGTGATGCCCACGCGTTCGGCCAGCTCGCGCGAGCGCATCTTGCGGCGCGCGAGCATCACGTCGAGGTTGACGACGATGGCCATGTCAGACGAAGCCGGCGTTGTCCTCGGCCACGCGCGCGGCCTCGGCCATCACGCTCGCGATGGCCAGCAGCACGGCGCCGATCAGCAGCAACGCGAAGTCGCCCGAGGTGAACTGCAGGTTGAGCTCGCGCGTGCCGGGCTTGCGGTCGAAGGTGACGATCACGGAAAGAAGCGCGCCGTAGAGGGGCGAGACGAACGCCAGCGTCAGAACGCAGCGCGCGAAGCCGCGGAGGTCCAGCAGCGCGCGCTGGCTGAACACGCGGGCCTGCGCGTACTCGCCGAACAGCCGCCACAGCCGCTGCAGCGCCAGCAGCGCGATGCCCACCGGCAGCAGCGTCCAGAGCCCGCCCAGCACCTGCGTGTGCAGCGCCATCCGGTCGATGTCGACGTCGGCCGCCTCCTTGATCTGCGAGTGCGCGTGGCCGGGCACGACCCATACCCACGCGGTGCAGCCGACCGTCAGCAGCGCGCCGATCACGATGAGGACGCGCACCAGCAGCGCGAGCCGCCGCAGGCGCAGGCGAAGCTCGTCGGGAACACCGTTGCTGGGGAGGTCTGCCATGGATTGCATTGAATGCGGTTCGACAAGAAATTATTGTAAAACGATAAAACATGATCGCGCAATGACAAATGATGATGGCGATCGCGCCGCGATGAGGGGGTTCGGCGTCTACTCCGGTTCGCCGTGCGATGCAATCCCATTGGCAGGCTATTTGGCGCCGCGACGCACCACCGGGCGACAATCCGCGCATGGCCCGCAAGAACCACGTCAGCGAGACCCCCGCCACGCAATGGCTGCGTGCCCAGGGCGTCCCCTTCACCGAGCACGTCTACGACTACGTCGAGCACGGGGGCACCGGCGAATCCTCGGCGCAGCTGGGCGTGCCCGAGCACGAGGTCGTCAAGACGCTGGTGATGCAGGACGAGGCGGCGCGGCCGCTGGTCGTGCTGATGCATGGCGACCGCACCGTGTCGACGAAGAACCTGGCGCGCGCGATCGGCGCGAAGTCGGTCGAGCCATGCAAGCCGGAGGTGGCGCAGCGCCACAGCGGCTACCAGGTGGGCGGCACCTCGCCGTTCGGTTTCCGCAAGGAGGTGCCGGTCTACGTGCAGGAGACGATCCTGGCCTTGCCGCGCATCCTCATCAATGGCGGTCGGCGCGGCTACCTGGTGGGCCTGGAAGCGGCCGTGCTGGTCGACAAGCTGGGCGCCAAACCGGTGCAATGCGCGATCTGAGCGTGCGCTGAAGCCCGTATCCGGTGCGGATTTGCAGTTCCCGGAACCACTTGTCTAGTCAATCGCGCGGCGAAAAACTGACAGCAGGGTTTGTGCTGGGAGGGTTCACGTTATGGCAGTGCACACAATCGCGCCACCTGAGGGACCCGTTGTAATGTTTCCTTAACAAAAGGATACGAACAACGCGGTTGATCGGACAAGAACGACCCCACCCACGAGGAAGGAACTCCATGTTCAGCCGCACCAAGATCTGCACTGCCCTGTTTGCCGCCATGGCCTCGAACGCCTGGGCCCAGGACGCCACTCCCGCTGCGCCGGCTTCGGAAGCCACCCAGCGCGTCGAGATCACCGGCTCCGCGATCCGCCGCGTCGAGTCCGAAGGCGCGCTGCCCGTCACCGTCCTCTCGCGCGACGACATCGACAAGAGCGGCGTCTCGTCCATCACGGACCTGATCCAGAAGCTGCCGGCGATGACCGGCGGCAACTTCCAGCAGTCCGCCAGCTCCGTCAACGGCAATGGCAACGGCAACACCACGGCGGCCATCCACGGGCTCGACCAGAAGTACACGCTGGTCCTGCTCAACGGCCGGCGTGTTGCGCCGTTCGGCGGCTTCGGCGCCTCGGGTGGCGACGGTTCGGTGAACCTGGCGACGCTGCCGCTCGACGCCATCGAGCGCGTGGAGGTGCTGACCGACGGCGCCTCGGCGCTGTACGGCTCCGACGCCATCGCGGGCGTGGTCAACTTCATCACGAAGAAGAACACGACGGACGGCCTGCTCTCCGTCACCGGCAGCAAGCCGCACCTGTCCGGCGGCGCCAAGTGGAGTGCCGGCATCAGCAAGGGCTTCGGCGACCTGGACACCACCGGCAACAACCTGTTCCTGTCCTACAGCCACGATGTGCAGAACCAGCTGATGGCCAGCCAGCGCGCCGTCTCCCGGCGCGGCGGCCTGCTTCCGGTCACGATCGACGGGCAGCCCGCAATCCTCGACCAGACCTCCCGGAATTCGCTGCCGGGCAACGTGTACCTGGACAGCGGCCTGTCGTTCAACGCGGCCTTCAACCAGAACGGGGACTGCGGCACCAATCCCGCCGTGTTCGTCGCCGGCAACAAGTGCCGCACCAACTACGCGGCGACGGTGCAGGACATCCCGAGCTCCCGCCGCGACAGCTTCTTCGTGACCGATCATTTCAAGCTCGACGCGAACAACACCCTGTTCGCCGAGTACATGTGGTCGAAGTTCGACATGACCGCGGCATTCGCACCGCCGGCCCAGCCGATGGGCCTGGGCTCGCACGACCTCCCGGGCCGGCCGCTCGACATCCTGTGGAACAAGTACATCGTTCCCTTCGAGGCCGCCCACGGCGACACCAGCGACGGGGGCACCCTGTACTACCGCGCCTTCGAGGCTGGCGACCGTACCGACCAGTGGGAGACGGTGTCCAACCACTACGTCCTCGGCGCCGAAGGCACCTTGCTCAACTGGGACTACACCGCCAGCTTCACCGTCTCCAAGAACCAGGATTCGGACAACTTGGCCGGCGGCTACATGGACTTCAACAAGTTCGTGGACCTGATCGCCTCGGGTGCCTATGACCCGATGGTGCCGAAGGACGGCCAGACCCTGGCGCCGGCCCTGCTGAGCGGCACCTTCCTGCACACCAAGGTCGCCCAGGACGTGCTCAACCTGCACGCGTCCAAGGACCTGTTCGACCTGCCGGGCGGCCGCTCCTCGCTGGCGCTCGGCTTCGACTACACGCGCCAGAGCATGGAGCAGTCGACCAGCGACCTGGCCCAGTTCGGCAACGGCACCGCGGCCCAGGCCGGCAAGACCGACTACGCGGTCGGCGGCTTCTACGGCTACGTGCCGATGGAGGCCCGCCGCAGCAACTACGGCGTGTTCGGCGAACTGCTGATGCCCATCGCGAAGAAGACGGAACTCACGGCCTCGGTGCGCTTCGACCGCTACGGCCGCGTCCACAACGAGAAGCCCTTCACGCAGGTCCCCAACAACCTGACACCGCTGCCGGCCGAGGAAGAAGGCAACAGCTTCAGCCATCCCACCTTCAAGCTGAGCTTCCGCTCGCAGCCGGCGGACATGCTGCTGCTGCGCGGTTCCTTCGGCACGGGCTTCAAGGCGCCCTCGATCAACCAGATCGCCGCGCCGCTGGCCTTCAGCACCAATACGTCGGGTTCGTACGAATGCCCGTTCCCGACCGCCCCCGCTTGCGTGGCGCACGGTCCCGGACCTGACCAGTGGGACCTGATCTCGCTGGGCAACCCGGCGAGCGGCGCCGCGGGCCTGAAGGCCGAGACGTCGAAGCAGTGGACGCTCGGTGGCCGCCTGGAGCCGGTGAAGTCGATCTCGCTGGGCCTCGACTACTGGGCCGTGAAGCTGAAGAACCAGATCCTGTCGGGCATGCCTGAAGGCTACGCCTTCGCCAACGCGGCGTCGCTGCCCAGCCTGTTCGTGGTCCCCTTCACGGATCCGGCCGGCTACCAGACGGTGGGCCTGCTGCAGAAGCCGTTCAACGCCGGCAGCGCCAACTACCAGGGCCTGGACTGGGACGTCGCCTTCAACACCCGGACGCCGTTCGGCAAGATCACGGCGGATCTCGGCGGCACGCACATGCTCAAGGCCGACTACCAGCTGCCCAGCGGCAAGCAGACCGACCTGGGACGCTTCGGCGGCGACAACAACGTCACGTTCCGCGACATCTGGCGCCTGGCGCTGGGCCTGGAGTACGGCGACTTCACGCACACGTTGACCGTGAACTACAAGTCGGGCTACGCCGACCAGGCGTTCACGGCCGACTCGTGCAACGTGATCGTGCTCAATGCAGACGGCTCGGAATCGGACAATTGCGCGGCGTACAACGGCCACGTCCGGTCGTACAAGGTCGTCGACTGGCAGACGCGCTGGCAGGCCTCGAAGAACCTGCGCGTCACCTTCGGCATCACCAACCTGTTCGACGAGAAGCCGCCGCTGTCGCTGAAGATCGTCGGCGGCAACCAGGTCGGCTACGACGGCCGCTACGCCGATCCGACGGGACGCGCGATCGTCCTGGGCGCCAACTACAAGTTCTGACCCCCGGCACGTTGCGGCTGCGCGCCGCGACGACGACGCCCCGCTCGCTCACGCGTCCCGGGGCGTTTTTCATTGGGGGCGTCGCGCGCCTGCGAGGGCGCAGGCGCGTGACGCGCTCCCCCGCACGCGGGCGGCAGGAGCGCTGCGGCCGCCGGCTCAGGTGCCCAGCGCCTTCAGCAGCTTCGCCCCGTCGGGCGAGCCCCAGCCGGTGCAGGGATCCCAGCCGGCCTTGGCGCTGTAGCTGCCGTTGTTGCCCGCCGTGATGTCGTGCGTGGCGCCCTTGCCGCTGAGCGAGCCGTACAGCAGCGGGTTGAGCAGGCCTACCGGATGGCCCAGCTTCTGGTTCAGGAGCGCGACCAGGCCCGCCCACAGCGGCGCGACGGCGCTGGTGCCCCCGATGACGATGTTCTCGCCGTCGACGCGCACCTCGTAGCCGGTGGACGGGTCGGCGTCGCCGGCCACGTCCGGCACGCCGCGGCCGGCCTTGCCGCCTGCGCCGGCGGCTACCGGCACGCCTGCCTTGGCCTGGTACGACGGCAGCGCGAAGAAGCCGCTGACGCCGCCGCCCGTGGCGCTGGTGGTGGCGCCTTCGTTCCACACGACCTCCGACGAGATCCTCGTGCCGCTGGAGGCCAGCAGCTTCGTGCCGCCGCAGGCCAGCACGTTCGGGCTGGAGGCGGGGAAGTCGACGTGCGCCTTGCCGTCGGGGACGCCGTCCGACGAGCCGTTGTCGCCGGCGGCCGCGCAGATGGTCACGCCCATCGCCGCGGCGGCCTGGAAGGCCTGGTCGTACTGCGTCATCGCCTGGGCGGTCCAGTTCGATTCCGAGGCGCCCCAGCTGATCGAGATGACCGACGGCTTGTTGACGTCGTCGTGCACGGCCTTCGTGATGGCGTCGAGGAAGCCGGCCGTGGTGTTGGGCGCGAAGTAGACGACGATGGTCGCCTTCGGCGCGACGGCGGCGGCCACCTCGATGTCCAGCATCACCTCGCCGTCCGCGCTGTTGGCGTTGGTCGGGTGGTTCTTGGCGTGGTCGACCCGCACCGCCTTCACGGTGGGCGTGGGGATGCCCAGCGACGCGAAGTACGCCGTGATGTCCGCGGGCCGGTAGCCGCCGCCCAGCTCGATGATGCCGATGCACTGGCCCGCGCCGTCGGCCTCGGTCGGGAAGTCGTACAGCTTCGCGAGCGCGGGCGGGGTGAACGCCTTGGCCGGCACCGCGTGCATGCCCAGCACCGGCACGTAGCGCTGGAAGTGCGGCTCGGCGGCCGGCCGGTCGTCCAGCCCGAACACGCCCTCGACGATGCCCGCGAGATCGGACGGCACGCTGACCGTGCCGGTGCGGCCGCGGTAGGTGCCCGCCGCGTGCTCGAACTGCTGCAGCTGCACGCCGAAGGCGTCGTTCATCGACTGCGTGCTGCCGGACAGCACCACGCTGCGGCGTGCCTCGTCGGACTCGACCACGCTCAGGCCGTGCGCCTTCGCGAACGCCGCGACGCTGGCGATGTCGTGCGGGTCGGCGCCATGGCTGGCCGCGTACTGTGCCCGCGTGAGGTACCGGCGCTGGCCGGGATGGGTGTCCTCGGCGAGGCCGCCGGCCGATAGCGCGTGCGCCGCCGAGGTCTTCGCGCGCAGGCGCAGCGTCACCTCGATGCGTTCGTCGGGGCTGGCGGGTCCGATGGCGCGGGCGCCTTCCAGCGCCTGGCGTTCGCTACCCGGGATGGTATGTCTGGCCATGGTCTTTCCTTCGCAACTCGAGCTCGCCGGACCGGCGTCGTCGGATCGTGTGCCTGTGGCAAGCGGCCGTCCAGCCCCTACAAGGTAAAAATGCCTTTCCGGCCTGGGGGCCGGCCGGGCACGGGCGTGCTGTTTGCCGATCGAAACCGTCGATTCGTCGACGCGCCGGGGCGAAATCCCTTGATCCGCGCGACCATGGCCCCACGTAGGCCGCGAGACCGTCCCGACTCCGAGAGAGCATGATGTCGGCGGCGCTCCGTCTGAAAGGACATTGAAGATGAAACGCAAGATGCTGCTGGCGGCCGCCTGTGCCGCCGCCCTGTGGTCGGCCGCCGCGATGGCGCTGCCGAGCGTGGACGACGTCTCCGCCGCCGCCCGCTCGGGGGACTATCCCCGGGCCGAGTCCATGATGCGCGAGGTGGTCGCGGCCAAGCCGACGAGCGCCAGGGCGCACTACGTGCTGGCCGAGATCCTGTCCAAGGAGCACAAGTTCGACGACGCGATGGCCGAGGCGCACAAGGCGCGCGAGATCGACCCCGCCCTGAAGTTCGCCGGCAAGGATCCGGAGAAGTTCCGCACCTTCGAACGCGAACTGCAGCGCGAGCAGACCGGCGCCAACACGCCCGCGCAGGCCGCGCCGACGCGCGCCGTGCCGGCGCCCACCGTGCCCGCGGCGCTGCCGCAGGCGCCCGCGCCGGCCCCCGCGAGCAGCGGTGGCGGCATTCCCGGCTGGGTGTGGGTGGTCGGACTCGCGGTCGTCGGGTTCCTGATCTTCCGCGCCGTGACGCGCCGCGCCCTCGCCAACAACATGGCCACGGCAGGCTACGGCAACGCCGGCGGCTACGGCATGGCCCCTGGCCAGCCGCAGCCGGGCTACGGCCCCGGCTATGGCCCGGGCTACGGCCAGGCGCCCGGCGGCGGGCTGCTGCGCACCGGCCTGGCCGCTGCCGGCGGTGTCGCGGGCGGCATGCTGCTCGAGAAGATGCTGGAGGATCGCCGCCACGACGACAACGGCGGCAACTACGGCGGCGGGGGCAACTATGGCGGCGGCAGCTTCAGCGACGCCGACCAGGCCACGCGCGATCTCGACAACCGCCCGCTCGACTTCGGCTCGGGTGGCAATGACTGGGGCGGCGACGCCGGCGGTGGCGGCGGCGGCTTCGACAGCGGTGGCGGCGGCGGCAGCGACGACGGCGGCGGCTGGTAAGCCATCAGGACGACGGGGCCCGCGGGCCCCGTTTTTTTCGTCGAGGCACCGGCCGTTCGGCGGGGCGGGTCGCCTGGCCCGCGATGTCCGCGCACCGACCTCGTGGCGACCGAACGCGCCCGCGCGGCGCCAGGGCCCGACGGGTCGAACGACCTGCCCTACCAGCCCTCGCTGCCCGGTTCCCCCTTGAACGGCCCGAGCACCTCCGGCGTGATCCAGCCGCCGTAGAACCCGCCCGGCTGCGGCGCGACGCGGACGCCGCCCACGCGGCAGTCCAGGTCGTGGCAGTAGAACGCGACGGCGTCGCGCAGCAGCTCGGAGCCCGGCAGCGGGTGTGGATAGCTCCATGCCACCTTGGCGAGCCGGCGCTGCCCGTCGACCAGCGACCAGTAGCGCGCCGGCCCCTTCCATTCGCACAGCGAACTGCCCTCGGCGAGCTCCAGCATGCCGGGGACGATGTCGGCCAGCGGGATGTAGAAGCTGGGCGGATGGGCCGTCTCGAGCGCCCGGATCGCGCGCCGGCTGCGCGCCACCACCCGCGCGCCCCACCGGACGACGACCTCGCGCGGATCGATCTCCAGCCGCGGCGGACGCGGATAGTCCCAGACGGACTCCTGGCCCGGTGCCGGCGCGTGCGCGAACGCGGGCCGGGCCTGGCCGTGCCAGTGCCAGTGCCAATGGACGGGCGGACGGCGCAGCAGGTCGTCGTCCGGCGGCGGAAGGGGCAGGGAACTCATGGGCCCCGAGGTTACAACGGGCGTGTCACGCGCGTGTTGCCCGCTCGACGGGCGACGGCGGGCGGGGCTCGGCCTGCGGTGCCGACGCGACCGCGGGCGCTCCCCTTGGCCGGAGCAGGCCGACCGTCGAGTCGGGAGCCGGCTCGGTGCCGTGGCAGGACGTTGCGTCTCCAATTTTCGGGACTTGCGCGACGCGCGGGGCACAAAGGCACAGAATCGCTCATCAATCTGGCCTTCGGCCTGCCGATGATCCCGGGGAAGCCCCTGCTCGATCGCAGGCGCGCCACGAGGGTCGCGCCGCCAACGACAAGAATCGACAAAGCGCCAATGACGCCTGTGCATCCGGTCGTCGCCTTCGCCCGCCGCCTCGCAGACGGCTGGTGGCGCTCGGGCATGCTCGCCGTCTACGTCGACGAGGACCGCGACTCCGCGCAGATCCGCGCGGCCCATCTCGGCGCCGTGATCCGGCTCACGCCGTTCACGATGGCGGCGAACTTCCTCAACGGCGCGCTGGTGCTCTGGGCCTACCGCGACAACCGGCCTGCCGGCATGTGGGTCTGGCTCGCGGCGCTGTACGCGCTGTGCCTGATGGCGCTGACTGGCTGGTGGCGCGGGCGCCGCCGCGTGCGCACGATGGCAACGCCGGCCGCGATCCGCCATGCCAACGTGCATGCGAACCTGCCGGCGCTGGTGTGGGCGATCCTGCCCATCCTCTGGTTCGCGCATGCGCAGCCGCAGCAGCAGATCCTGGTCGTGGCGCTCGTCACGGGCATGCTGGGGGCGGGCGCCTTCGTGCTGAGCCCGCTGCCGGTGGCGGCGACCTGGTTCGTCGCGATCTTCGCGTCCGCGGGGGTCATCGCCTGCTGGCGCACGGACGACCGCCTCTTCGTGGCGGTGGGTTGCCTGCAGACGATCTACGCACTGGTCGTCGTGCTGGGCACGCTGGCGATGTCGCGCAAGGCGACGGCGCTGCTGAAGTCGCAGGCCGAGGCCAAGCGCCAGGAACGCATGATGGCCGTGCTGCTGCACGACTTCGAACAGAACGCCGCCGAGGCGCTGTGGGAAACGACGCGGGACGGCTGCGTGGCGCACCACTCGCCGCGCCTGTCCGCGCTGCTGGGGCTGGACGAGGCGCTGCTGCGCCAGCGCCCGTTCCTGGAGCTGCTGGCCCGCATCGGCGTGGACGTCGCACCGCTGCGCGCCGCGCTGGAGGCCGAGCGGCCGTTCAAGGAACTGCGGCTGTCGGCGAGCGTGCCCCACGGCACCAGGCACTGGTCCATCAACGGCAAGCCGCTGGACGACGACGAGGCGCGCATCGTCGGCTGGCGCGGCGTGATCGCCGACGTCACGGAGCAGGTCATGGCGCAGGAGCGGCTGCAGCACCTCGCGCACACCGACTCGCTGACGGGCCTGGCCAACCGCTTCACGCTGCACGGCGCGCTGCGCGCGGCGATCGCGCAGCAGCGCCTGGTCGCGCTGCTGGCGCTGGACCTCGACCACTTCAAGCTGGTCAACGACACCCACGGCCACGCCGCCGGCGACCAGCTGCTGCAGCACGTGGCCGCGCGCCTGCTGGCCTGCCGCCGCCCGGGCGACCTCGTCGCGCGCCTGGGCGGCGACGAGTTCGCGGTGCTGGTGCTCGACGACGACGCTGCGGCCGTCGACGTCGACGCGCTGTCGCAACGCCTGATCGACGTTCTGGAGGAGCCGGTGGACATCGCCGGCCGCGCGACGCGCGCGTCGGCCAGCATCGGCGTCGCGCGCCCGTCGCGCGCGGGGGAGGCCGTCGTCAGCGCAGACGACCTGCTGGTGCACGCCGACATCGCGCTGTACGCCGCCAAGAAGGCCGGCCGCGGCCGCCACGAGACCTACTCGTCGGACCTGGGCGACCGCAACCGCCGCAGCGTGACGATCGAGCAGGAGCTGCGCCAGGCGATCCAGCGCGGCGAGCTGGAGCTGCACTGGCAGCCCAAGGTCGACATCGAGTCCTCGCGTCTGGTCGGCGCCGAGGTGCTGCTGCGCTGGCGCCACGCGCAGCTGGGCAGCGTCGCGCCGATCGAGTTCATCCCGATCGCCGAGCGCTCCGGCGTCATCCGCGAGATCGGCATGTGGGTGGTGCGCGAGGCCTGCGCCGTCGCGGCCAGCGCGCTGCCGGGGCTGGTCATCTCGGTCAACGTGTCGCCGGCGCAGCTGCACGACGACGCGTTCATCGACTGCGTGCGCGACGCGCTGCGCGCCAGCGGACTGGAAGCGTCGCGGCTCGAGCTGGAGATCACCGAGTCGGTGTTCATCGACGACGTCGACGGCGCACTGCAGCGCCTGCACGCGTTGCGCGCGCTGGGCGTGCGCGTGGCACTCGACGACTTCGGCACCGGCTACTCGTCGCTGGCCTACCTGCGCCGCTTCCCGTTCGACACGCTCAAGATCGACCGCGCGTTCGTCAACGAGCTGATGAACGCGATCGACACGCGCGCGATCGTGCAGATGATCTCGCAGCTGGCCGTCACCCTGAACATGCGCACTGTCGCCGAGGGCGTCGAATCGCCCGCGCAGCTGAGCGCCGTGACGGCCGTCGGCTGCGACGAGATCCAGGGCTGGCTCGTCTCGCCCGCCTGCCCGCTCGACGAGTTCCTGGCCTTCCGCAAGGGCTGGGTGCACAAGCCGCTGGCGCTCGTCGAACAGGTGCGCGCGCTGGGCGCCGCCTGACGCGCACGTAAAATCGCCGCTTTTCGATTCCAACGAGGGTGCCGGCGTGGCGATGTTCTGGTCGGTGTGTGTGGTGCTGCTCGCGTACCTGCTCGGTTCGCTGAGCTTCGCGGTGATCGTCTCGCGGGCGATGCGCCTGGACGATCCGCGCTCCTACGGCTCGGGCAACCCCGGCGCCACCAACGTGCTGCGCAGCGGCAACAAGCTCGCGGCCATCCTCACGCTGCTGCTGGACGCGGTCAAGGGGGTGGTGGCGGTGCTGATCGCGCGCTTCCTGGCCGAGCGCCTGGGCTACGGCGACGGCGTGGTGGCGCTGGCGGGCCTCGCGTCCTTCCTCGGCCACCTGTATCCCATCTTCTTCCGCTTCCAGGGCGGCAAGGGCGTGGCGACCGCGGCCGGCGTGCTGCTGGCGCTGAACTGGGTGACCGGCCTCGGGTGCCTGGGCACCTGGCTCGTGATCGCCGTGCTCACGCGCTACTCGTCGCTCGCCGCGCTGGTGACGGCAGTGCTCGCCCCCGTCTGGTTCCATTTCATGCACGGCGACTCACAAGTCGTCGGCGCAGTGGCCGTCATGAGCGTGCTGCTGATCTGGCGTCACCGCAGCAACATCACCAAGCTGTTGAACGGGACCGAATCCAAGCTGGGCAGCAAGGCGAAGAAGCCTTCCGACTCCGCGACCTGAACAACATCACCCGAGAACATTCCCATGAGCGAAATCAAGCGATTCGACGTCGGCCAGCGCATGTCCGAGATGGCCGTGCACAACGGCGTCGCCTACCTGGCCGGCCAGGTGGCCTCCGACGCCAGCCTCGACGCGCAGGGCCAGACGGCCAACGTGCTCGCGCAGATCGACGCGCTGCTGGCGCGCGCCGGCACCGACAAGTCGCGCATCCTGATGGCGCAGATCTTCCTGGCCGACGTGGCCGACTTCGCGGCGATGAATGCCGCGTGGGACGCCTGGGTCGCCGGCGGCAACACCCCGCCGCGCGCCACGGTCGAGGCCAGGCTGGCCAAGCCCGAATGGAAGGTCGAGATCGTCGTGAAAGCTGCGGTCTAGGAGACTGCGCGGCAGAAGCCGCGCAGTCTCCTGGCCCCTGGTCGCATGCACGGCTCCCCCGAGCCCCCTCCGAGAGGGAGCTCCAGCATGTTCGACGGCTCCCTCCGGCCTCCCTCCGAGAGGGAGGTTCCAGTCAGCATCACGAAGCGCTGGCCACCGTGCTCAGCTATCGGTGAGTTTCGTCGCGACGCTCACGAGGTCACGAGGCCCAGCAGGGCCGGATCGCCGCGGCCCTCGCGCACCAGCACCGGCTCGTCGCCAGTGAGGTCGACCACCGTGGTCGGCTCCATCGGGCAGGCGCCGGCGCAGACGATGGCCTGAAGGCTCTTCTCGAAGCGCCGGCGGATCTCGTCGGTGTCGTTCAGCGGCTGCGTCTCGCCAGGCGGGATCAGCGTGGTGGCCAGCAGCGGCTGGCCCAGTTCCTCGAGCAGCGCCTGCAGCACCTGGTGGTCGGGCACGCGCAGGCCGATGGTGCGGCGCGACGGGTGCGATACCCGGCGCGGTACCTCCTTGGTCGCGTCGAGGATGAACGTGAACGGGCCCGGCGTCGCGTTCTTGAGCATGCGGTACTGGCGGTTGTCGACCCGCGCGTAGTTCGCGAGCTCGGACAGGTCGCGGCACAGCAGCGTCAGGTGGTGCTTCTCGTCGACGCCGCGCACCCGGCGCAGGGCCTCGACGGCGTCCTTGTCGTCCAGGTGGCAGACGAGCGCATAGCTCGAGTCGGTGGGGACCGCCGCCAGGCCACCGTCGTGCAGGATCTGCGCGGCCTGGCGCAGCAGCCGCAGCTGCGGGTTGTCGGGGTGGACGTCGAAGAACTGGGACATGGGTGCATTGTCAACGCGCGACCCGTCCGCGGCGATGACAGTGCCTATTCGGGCAGCACGTCCACCGCGGCGGCCGGCGTCGAGGCGCCCGGGCGGCGCAGGTTGAGCGCGGCCGAACTCGCGCCGCAGGCGGCGATCACGGCCATGCCGACCCAGGCCCAGTGGTCGGGCACATGGCGGAAGAAGAGCCACGCGATCAGCGCGGCGAACGCGATCTGCACGTAGACGAAGGGCATCAGCGTGGCCGTGCGCGCCTTGCCGAGGGCCAGGATCAGGAACAGGTGGCCCACGGTGCCGAACAGGCCGCAAACGCCCATCAGCGCCCATGCGCTGGCCGGCATGCGGCGCGCGACCGCGAGGCTGTCGTCCAGGCCGTTCACCGACGCGGCGACGAACAGCACGGGCCACAGCACGACGCTGCCGACGAAGCCCGTCCAGAAGTGCGTGGTGTACGGGTTCTCGGTGCCGGAGAGCCGGCTCGTCAGCACCTGGAAGCTCGCGTAGGCGAATGCGCCCGCCAGCGGCAGCGCGACGACCCAGCCGAACGCGCCGGAGCCCGGCCGGATCACCACGAGCGCGCCGGCGAAGCCGCCGGCCACCAGCACCCAGCGCAGGCGCGAGACCGGTTCGCGCAGCACGGTCGCGGCCAGCAGCGTCACCACCAGCGGCGTCAGCATGTTGATGGCCGTGTACTCGGGCACCGGCATGTAGCGCACCGCGAAGAACGAGCAGAAGCTGGTGGCCAGCAGCAGGCCGCCGCGCAGCCACTGGAAGCGCGGATGCGCCGAGGCGAAGCCCGCGCGCCCGCGCGGCGCGAGCGCGACGGCCATCACGAGGGCCTGGGTCGTGTAGCGCAGCGTCAGGATCAGCAGCACCGGCACGCCCCAGCGGCCGTCGGGCTGGCTCAGGCCGCGCGCGATGGAGTCGAGCGACGCGAAGCACGCCGCGGCGAGCAGGATCAGCGCGACGCCTTGCAGCGGGTGCGCGTGGACGGGCCCGCGCGCCCTCACGACGCGAGCGGCTTCGCGCGCAGGTCGTCCGCGGTCCAGCGCGACCACACCGGCGTCAGGCGCAGCGAGAGCGCGAGCGGCGTCGGCAGCAGGCCGAGGTCGAGCCGGCTCTCGTGCGGATCGTGGAAGTCGCTGCCGCGCGAGGCGAGCAGGCCGAACTCGAGCGCCATGTCGGTGTACTTGGCGATGTCGCCGGCGTGGTGGCTGCCGGTGACGACCTCGACGGCCTCGCCGCCATGCGCCTGGAATTCGGAGAACAGCGCGTACTCCTCGGTGGGCGTGAACTTGTAGCGGCCCGGGTGCGCGATCACCGCCACGCCGCCGGCCGCGCGGATCCAGCGCACGGCGTCGCCCAGCTTCGCCCACCGGTGCTCGACATAGCCCGGCCGGCCCTCGGTGAGGAAGCGCCCGAACACGCTGCGCATGTCGGGCGCGATGCCGCTGGCCACCAGGAAGCGGCCGAAGTGCGTGCGCGAGACGAGCCGCGGGTTCGGCGCGAACTTCATCGCGCCCTCGTAGGCGCCCCGGATGCCGGCCTGCGCGAGGCCGTCGCCCATCTGCCTGGCGCGGTCTTCGCGGCCGGCCCGCACCTCGGCGATGCCGGCGACGAGCTCCTCGTTGGCCGGGTCGATGCCCAGGCCGACGATGTGCACCGTGGTGCCGGCGAACGTGACGGAGATCTCGACGCCGTCGAGGAAGGGCAGGCCGGCGCGCTCGGCCGCGGCGCGTGCGGCGGCCAGGCCCGCGAGCTCGTCGTGGTCCGTCAGCGCCCACAGCTCGACGCCGTTGGCCTTGGCCCGCGCCGCGAGCGTGGTCGAGTCCAGCGTGCCGTCCGAGGCGGTCGAATGGCTGTGGAGGTCGGCGTTGAGATCGTGTTGCACTGACGCGATTTTAGCGAGGGGCGGGTGCCCGCGTCCGCGCCGCTGGAAAGCGGGGCAGCGTGCATCCTCTACCATTGCGACGCGCACGGGCCGTGCGCGCCACGGCAGCATGATGCAAGGACTCCATCTCATCGCCGACCTGCGCGACTGCGCGGGCCCCACGCCGCTCGACGACGAGGCCGCGCTGGCCGCGCTGTGCCTGGACGCGGTGGCCCGCGCCGGGCTGCGCGCCGTCGGCAGCCTGTTCCACCCGTTCACCGGTCCCGACGGCAGCCCGCAGGGCGTCACCGGCGTGGTGCTGCTGGTGGAGTCGCACCTGGCGGTGCACACGTGGCCCGAGCTGCGCAGCATGACGGCGGACGTCTACGTGTGCAATGTCGGCGCCGACAATTCGGCCCGCGCCGAGGCGGTGATGGCGCGGCTGCTGGAGGCCTTCGGCCCGCGCGAGCCGCACGTGCAGCGCGTGCGGCGCGGCTGATCCCGCGCCGGCGCTCAGCGCCTGGGCAGGCTCCCGAAGAAGCGCGCCTTCGCGGCCGCGTAGGCGGCGTCGCCCTGCGCCGCGGCACCGGTCTTGGCCGCGTTCAGGCGCGCGAGCAGGGCCGCGTCGGCACGCAGCGCGTCGCGCACCCGCATCAGCGATTCGTGGCCGGAGCCGGTCTCGATGAGGTGCAGCGTCACGGGCAGTGCGGCGCCGGGCATCGCCAGCGCGGCATGGCGGTCGGCGGCGTCCTCCTGTGAGCGCTGCAGGCAGCCGGCCTCCACCAGCACCCCGAGCGCCTCGTCGAACGCCCCCCGCGGCACGGCGACGCAGACGTCGACGCCGCCGCGCGAGTGCGCGCCCGCGACGGCCGTGGCGCCCACGTGCTCGATGCGTGCGTCCGGCAGGATGGACGTCAGCAGCAGTTCGGCGTCTTCGTAGGCCGCGTCCGCGGCGGGCTGGCCGTGGTCGGGCGCGAGCAGCGTGACGGGCTCGCGCGCGTCCGCTTCGGGGCGCGTGTCGTGCACGGCGGGGAAGGCCAGGCTCATGGGGGTTCGGCGCGTGGCGCGCCAGGCTGGGGTGGCGCGGATTGTCCCCTGAGCGAGTCGCCCCGGCATCGGCGCCGACCCGGGGGAGTGCCGTCAGCGCGACGCCGGCTTGCGCAAGGCCAGGACCGCGACGGCGCCGAGTGCCATCAGCACGGCCAGCATCTCGAGGCCGGCGTCGGTGGAGTGAGTGGCGTCCTTGATCAGGCCGATGATCCAGGGCATCGCGAAGCCGGCGAGATTGCCCACCGAGTTGATGAACGCGATGCCCACCGCCGCGGCCGCGCCGCCGAGGAGGGCGGTCGGGTTGCTCCAGAAGACCGGCAGCGCCGACATGATGCCCATCGTGCAGAGCGTCAGGCCGGCCATGGCCAGCAGCACGTCGGCATGGAACGCCACGCTGATCAGCAGGCCGGCGGCGCCGGCCAGGCTCGCCGCGGCGGTGTGCCAGCGGTACTCCTGGCGCTTGTCCGCGTCGCGCGCGACCAGGATCATCGCCACGACGCCGAACGCCCACGGCACCGCGCTGACGAAGCCCACCCGCAGCGGATCGCTGACGCCCATCGCCTTGATGATGGTGGGCAGCCAGAACGACACCCCGTACAGTCCCGACACCACCGTGAAGTACACGAACGCGAGCAGCCACACCTTGGCGTTGCCCAGCACGCCGGCCATGCTGCCGTCGGCCTTGCGCGATTCCTCCGCGGCGATGTCGCGCGCGATCAGCTCGCGCTCCCCCGGGGTGAGCCACTGGGCGTTCTTCACGCGGTCCTCGAGGTAGATCCAGGCGAGCACGCCCAGCAGCAGCGAGGGCAGCGCCTCGAGCAGGAAGAGCCACTGCCAACCCTTCCAGCCGTTGACGCCGTCCAGCGAATGCAGGATCCAGCCCGACGCCGGGCCGCCCACGATGCCCGCGACCGCGACCGCCGTGAGGAACAGCGAGGTCGCCTTGCCGCGGCGCGCGGCCGGGAACCAGTACGTCAGGTACAGGATGATGCCCGGGAAGAAGCCGGCCTCCGCCACCCCCAGCAGGAAGCGCACGACGTAGAAGCCGACCGCCGAAGTGACGAACATCGTCGCGGCCGACAGCACCGCCCACGTGACCATGATGCGCGCGATCCAGCGGCCCGCGCCCACCCGGTGCAGCAGCACGTTGCTGGGGATCTCGAAGATGAAGTAGCCGATGAAGAAGATGCCCGCGCCGAATCCGTAGACCGCGTCGCTGAACTTGAGGGCCTGCTGCATCTGCAGCTTCGCGAAGCCGACGTTGACGCGGTCGAGGTAGGCCGCGATGTAGCACAGGAACAGCAGCGGTATCAGCCGCCAGGCGACCTTGCGGTAGACCGCGTCGGCCACCGAGTCGACCTGGCCCGGCTGCCCCTGCGAGGGCGCGGTGATGCTGTTCATGGAATGTCTCCTGTCTGTCGTCGCCCGCGATCCTGCGACCGGCTGCACGCGGTGGGCAGCGGGGAAACACCCATTCTGCCCAAGGCAGGAGGCGGGCGCAGGAAGGAAAACGCCCGCCGGCATCGCTGCGGGCGGGCGTTCGGGCCGGGATGGCGCGGCTCAGTTCACCTGCTTCGTGAAGGTGACCGGCTCGATCTCCACGCGGCGGTTCGGCTCCAGGCACTTGATCAACGCCGCGCGCTTCTTCTCGTCCTTGCACTCGACGACCGGATCGGCCTCGCCCTTGCCGACCGCGGTCAGGCGGTTGCCGGCGACGCCCTTGCTCTCGAGGTAGGCCTTGACGGCGTTGGCGCGCTTCTCGGACAACGACTGGTTGTACGGCTTGCTGCCCAGGCGGTCGGTGTAGCCGACGATGGTGACGCTGGCGATGTCGGCGTTGGCGTTCATCGTGGCGGCCACCTCGTCCAGCTTGGGCTGGTTCGGGCCCAGCTTGGCGCTGTCGAAGCCGAACAGCTCGCTGGCCGACAGCGTGTACTTCTTCATCACGGGCGGCGGCGGGGGCAGCGGTGCCGGCGGCGGCGGGGGCGGCGGCGGCGGCGTGGTGACGGTGCTGGTCTCGACGGTGCGCGTGGTGGTCGCGACCGGCACCGGCGGGGGCGCCGGCGGGCCGCCGAAGGCCCAGGTCAGGCCGACGTTGGCGTACGTGTTGGCCGTGTGCTTCATGTCGTACGGCTGCACGCGGCCGGAGTAGAACGTGCCCACCTCGCGGATGTCGGCCTGCATGCCCAGCGTCGGGGTGAACTTGTACTGGAAGCCCAGGCCGGCGTTGATGTACGGCGCCGTCTTCTTGAACGTGCCGTTCACGCCGTCGCCGAAGTGGTCGCGCGCGGCGCCCGCGCCCACCAGCACGAACGGACGAAAGCCGCCGGGCGAGAAGAGGTACAGCGCGTCGACGCCCGCGAGCGTCTGGTGGAAGTTGGCGCCGTGGTCGGTCGAGGCGGCGTAGTTGCCGCCGACCTGCAGGTCCCAGCTCGGGTTCAGCGGAATGCCGACCTTGAGGCCGCCGCCCCAGCCGGTCTTGTCCTCCGGATACTTGGAATCCGGCTTCACCGCACTGCCATTGAGCAGGATGTAGGCGTTCGGGTTGTAGGTCTCGTTGCTCTGCGCGAGAGCGTGGCCGGCGCAGGCCAGTGCGGCCGCTGCCGCGAGCACGTTCAGCGCGCGCGATCGATGTCGAGTCATGGACTCACTCCTTCTTGAAGTTCTTGAAGAGGTCACGGAGGGCTGCTCCCGGGCGCCCGTGTGCGGGGCGGGATCGGCGAGCACGTGACCTGGCGTCTGCCGGCGCGCACGTCGTCGAAGCGGTGCGCCCCTCGCGGAGAAACTGCTTCGAGTGGGGCAACGCAACAACGTCGAACCGGGCATGCCGGGACATTCGGCAATCCACGTTCCCATTTCCTTTCTGCACACCGAGTCACCACATGTGTCGACGGCGTCGACGCGTGCTGCCTCGTCGATGGAAGAACGTGCGCCCGCGGCTGTTTCTTCCGCGCGCCGATGTAACGATTCGTTAGACCGGCCCCGACGCCGTGCTCGACAGGCCCTGCGGCAATCCTTGCGCATCGGGCCGGTGCTAGGCTGCCCTGATGCGCATCCGACCTTCCCTCGCGGCCCTCGTGGCCGCGGCCCTCATCGCCGGCGCTCCTGCCCGGGCCGCCGAGATCGTCCTGGAGCCGTCCGCCGTCCAGAAGCTGGTCGTCGAGTCGCTGTTCCGGGACAACGGCCGCTTCTACCTCCAGCGCGGCGCGTGCAGCGCGTTCCTGGACAGCCCGGCCGTCACGCTCACGGCCGGGCGCGTCGTCATCCGCTCGCACCTGAGCGCACGCCTGGGCATGGACTTCGGCGACAGCTGCGCCGGCGTCGACCTGGCATCGTGGACGACCGTCTCCGGCGTCCCGAGCGCGCAGGGAACGGCCGTGCGCCTGGGCGACGTCCGCATCGAGGACGTCGGCGACGCCAACACGCGCGTCGTGCTGAACTCCGGGCTCGTGCCGACGCTGCCCGCGGCTTTCGAGCTCGACGTCCTGAAGGCCGTCCGGCAGATGCTCCAGGGCACGAACAGCCAGCTCCAGGTCGACGTGCAATCGCTGCACATCGACTCGGTGCGCGTCGTCGACAACCGGCTCTCGGTGCGCTTCGACTTCAAGGTCGCGGGACGCTAGCGTCCGCGGCGGATCACTTCGAGAACAGGCCGCTGATGCGCTGACCCAGGCGCTGGAAGAACCCGGCGCGTTCCACCGCGGCGAGCGCGACCACCGGCGTCTCGCCCAGCGGCTTGCCGTTGGCGGTTGCGACGACCTTGCCCACCACGGCGCCCTTGGCGATCGGTGCCTCCAGGGCCGGGTTCAGCGTGACCGAGGTCTGCACCGTGCTGCCCTGGCCCTTGGGCACCACGAGCGTCCACGCCTGCGGGACGCCGACGGCCACGGTCGGCACCACGCCGTAGGTCACCTTGGCGGTGGCCAGCGTCGCGCCTTCCTTGACGGGCGTGGCCTTCTCGAAGTTGGCGAAGCCCCAGTTGAACAGCACGCGCGTCTGGTCGGCGCGCGCCTGGGCGCTGCTGGCGTTCATGATCACCGAGATCAGGCGCATGCCGTTGCGCTTGGCCGACGCCGTCAGGCAATAGCCGGCTTCCTCGGTGTGGCCGGTCTTCAGGCCGTCGACGGTGGGGTCCGTGTACAGCAGCGCGTTGCGGTTGCCCTGCTTGATGCCGTTGTACGTGAACTCGTGCTCCGCGTAGATCGGGTAGTACTCGGCGCTGTTGCGGATGATCGCCTGCGCCAGCACGGCGAGGTCGCGCGCCGAGGCCTTGTGGTTCGGATCGGGCAGGCCGGCCGAATTCTCGAAGTGGGTGTGCGTCATGCCCAGCTTCGCGGCCTCCGCGTTCATCAGGGCCGCGAAGCCGGATTCGGAGCCGCCGATGTGCTCCGCCAGCGCCTTGGAGGCGTCGTTGCCGCTGTCGATGACGACGCCGCGCAGCATGTCCATCAACGAGGCCTGCGCATTGAGCGGCACGAACATGCAGCTGTCGCCCTCCTTGCCGCCCTTGCACCAGGCGCTCAGGCTCATCATGACCATCTCGGTCGGCTTGAGCTTGCCGCTCTTGAGGCCCTGTTCCACGAGGTAGCTGGTCATCATCTTCGTCAGCGACGCCGGCGGCAGCGGCTCGTCGGCGTTGGAGGACGCGAGGATCTGCCCCGTGTCGAAGTCCATCAGCACCCACGCCTTGTTGGCGAGCACCGGCACCGAGCGCCCGTTGGCGTCGGTCGTCATCGCGGGTTCGCTGGACTCGGCCGCCTTGTGCGCCGTGGCGTGGGGCTTGGCCTTGGGCTTCGGATGCGTGGCGGCGGCGACGGAGCCGGCCGTGGCGACGAACATCGCGGCGGCGAGGGCGGAAGGAAGCAGGCGGGCGGTGGACAGGCGGATGGTCATCGGGGAATTCTTCGTCGGGAAGCCGGTGCGCGGCTCCGCCAGCGCGGAGCCACGGGAAATGGCGGGGTGTCCGTGGGCGTGCTCGACAGCGGGCGCGCGGGAATCACGGCGTATTGTGACGGACATGCGATCCCGCACGCGCGGGCAAGTTCCCGCGGCGGCCCGGATCTCAGCGCCCGAGAAGGGCGCGTGCCACGCGCCGCCCGGCGTCCTCGCCGCGCGTGAACGCTTCCTCGAACACCGAATAGGCCGACAGGTCGGCATGCGCGAAGCTCACGCGCGAGGCGCTCCCTGGCACGGCGGCGAGCGCCGCGCTGGAGCGCAGGCCCGGCGTGGGGATGGCCATGGCGTGGCCGTGGCGCACGATGTCGACCTGCTGCAGGCGCTCGGACAGGTCGGGGTGCACGGGGTGCAGGTCGTCGACGACCAGCTGCGTGGCGTCCTGCCACGACATCTGCAGCAGGCGCTTGCGGTCGGTGTCGGGGAAGGCCCAGTACGCCGTCAGCAGGCGCGGTCCGACGACACGCGCGAGGCTCTGGTGCTGCGCGTCGACGTAGCCCAGGGAGGGGCTGCCGTGGATCGCGTTGTCCCAGGACAGCGGCGCCCCCACGCGATCCAGCGGCAGGGCGTCGAGCCGGAGGTTGGCCACCATCCACGGCGCGCGGCGCTGCGCCCTGGCGGCCGCGACGAGCGCCGCCGGCGGCGCGCGCAGCACGTGCGCGGCGATGAACAGCGGCGTCGCCAGGATCACGTGCTTCGCGCTCCAGTGCTCGACCTCGTCGCCGGCGAACGCCCAGGCCTCGACGCCGCCCAGCCCCTCGTCGACGCGGAACACGGCGCGGCCCGTGTGGACGCGGTCGGCGTACGGCTCGCGCAGCGCGCGCGCGAGCGGCGCGTTCCCGTCCGGCCAGGTGAGCACCGGGTCGCGGTCGTTGGCGTCGTCGCCGGGGGCGCTGAAGCCGTGGCGGCTGGCGAAGTAGTGCACCAGCGCCCAGGCCGAGACGGTGGCGATGCCCGCGCCGTAGTCGTCGCGGCAGCAGTAGTCGAGGTAGGTGAGCAGCAGCGGATCGTGCAGATCGTGCTCGCGCAGCCAGCGCGCGGCGGGGACGGCGTCGAGCGCGGCATGGGTGGGCGTCCACGGGGCGCGGGCGGTGGGCAGCGCGAACCCGAGCCGGCCCAGGTCGGCGACGAGCCGGGCGAGCAGGCGGTACTGGGCGTGCGTCGGGGAGTCCCGCGGCACGAGCGGCAGCATGCCGTCCTGCCAGCGGCCGTTGATGAACAGGCGTTCCTGCGGACTGTGGCACAGGTGGCGCTCGTCCCACGTCAGGCCCGCGGCGGTGGATCTCGCGAGCCCGATCTCGACCAGCCAGTCCTGGATGTCGCCGGCCTGCGGACCCGGCAGCGGCAGGTAGTGCGCGCCGACCGGGCAGCGCAGGCCCTGCATCGCATGGCCGCGGCTGTTGCCGCCGGGCTCGTCCTCGAGCTCCAGCACCGCGAAGTCGGTGACGCCCGCGCGCTGGAGCGAGCGCGCCGCGGACAGCCCCGCGATGCCGCTGCCCACCACCAGCACGTCGCAGCGCCGCTCGCGCGCGCCGGCGGGCGGGTGCGCGGCCGCGTCACGCACGCGATGGCCGCGGGCGCTGTCGTCGCCGATCCAGCGGCCTTCGACGCGCGTGCGCCAGTCGTCGGGCTTGCCGCAGCCGGTGAGCAGGGCCGGGGCGGCCAGCGCGGCGCCCAGGAAGGCGCGCCGCGACTCGTCAGTCATGGACCTTGCCCCACTCTTCCTCGAACGTGCGCACCAGCGTCTGGTTCGAGAGCCGGTTCGGCTCGGTGGGCACGCGCGCCATGTCGGGCGGGAAATCGAGCAGGGCCTGCATGCCGGGCAGCGTGAGGAAGCGCATGCCTGGCGGCAGCGTGCGCGGGAGGACCCACGGCCGGTGGCTGGCGATCAGGAAGCCCCACTCGCCGAAACTGGGCACGTGCACGTGGTATGGCACGACGTGCAGGCCCACGGTCTCCAGCGTGGTGGCCACCGTCCAGAAGCTGCGCCGCGCGATCAGCGGCGAGGTCGTCTGCACCACCGCGTAGCCCGCCGCGGCCAGGTGCTGGTCGACCAGCTCGTAGAAGCTGGTGGAGTAGAGCTTGCCGAGCGCGTAGTTGCTGGGGTCGGGAAAGTCCACGACGATGACGTCGTACTGGTCGTCGTGCTGCTCCAGCCAGGCGAACGCGTCCGCGTTGACGATGTGCACCTTGGGCGAGGCGAGCGCGTGCCGGTTGAGTGCCGACAGCGTCGCGTCGTGCGTGAACAGCCGCGTCATCGCCGGGTCGAGCTCGATCTGGGTGACCTGCTCCACCGACGGGTACTTCAGGATCTCGCGGATCGCCAGCCCGTCGCCCCCGCCCAGCACCAGCACGCGGCGCGGCGCGCCGTAGGCGGCCATCGCGGGGTGCACCAGCGCCTCGTGGTACCGGTACTCGTCCTTCGAGTTGAACTGCAGGTTGCCGTTGAGGAACAGCCGCAGCGTGCCCGACTGCGAGGTGACGACGATGCGCTGGTAGGGCGTGGACTCGTGGTAGACGACGCCGGGGCCGTAGAACTGGTCTTCCGACCACGTGGTGAGCAGGTCGCCCGCCGCCATCGCGGCCACCAGCAGTGCGAAGATCGCGCCGCACTGCGCGCCCAGCCAGCGCCAGCGCGGGATCTCGGCGCGGAACAGCCACATCGACCAGATCGCCACCAGCGTGTTGAGCAGCCCGAAGAACACCCCCGAGCGCACGATGCCCAGGTGCGGCACCAGCAGCAGCGGGAACGCCACCGACACCACCAGCGAGCCGAGGTAGTCGAAGGTGAGGACCTGCGAGACCAGCGTCGACAGGCTGTCGCGGCCCTTCAGGTGGCGATCGAGCAGCCGCATGACGATGGGGATCTCGAGGCCGACGCCGATGCCCACGATCGTGACCAGCCCGTACAGCAGCACCTTGAACGAGAGGACGCTGGCCGCGGGCAGCGTGGCGTGCGCCGCGAACAGCGCGGCCGGCATCAGTCCGCCGACGACGCCCACGATCAGCTCGACGCGCACGAACATGCCGGCGAGGTTCGCGCGCACGTGGCGCGAGGCCCAGGAGCCGAGTCCCATCGCGAACAGGTACGTGCCGATCACCGTGGAGAACTGCAGCACCGAGTCGCCGAGCAGGTAGCTCGCGAGCGCGCCGGCGCACAGCTCGTAGACCAGGCCGCACGCGGCCACGACGAACACGGAGGCGAGCAGCGCGAGCTCGCCCGGGCCGACGCGCGGCGCGGCGCCGCCGTCGCCCTTCACGGGACCCAGGCCCATCAACCGTGGATCGCGGCAGCGATGATCATGCCCAGCGCGATGAACATCGACCCGACCACGATGGCCAGCGCCAGGTTCTTCTCCTCGACGATCTGCTCCCACAGCTTGTAGGGCGTGATCCAGTCGATGATGACGAAGGCCAGCCACAGCACGACGACGCCGATCACGGCATACAGGACGGTGCCGCCGATCACCGCGGGGTGAAGCCACTCGATTGCGTTCATGTCGTTCTCCTTCGGAAGTCTCTGATGGTGCCGCAGCGGTCTACTTGTGCCCGCCGCCGCCGGACGAATAACCGCCCCAGGCGCCACCGGTGCCGTAATACGCGCCCGTCCCCGCGGCCGAGCGTGCCTTGCATTGCTGGTATTCCGCGCTGTACGAGCCGTAGGCGCGCTTGACGTCGCGGCACGCGTCCTGGCTGCACCACGCCAGCAGGATCAGCACGACGATCAGCAGCAGGATCAGCTTCGGCCACGAGATCAGCCCGCCCGCGCCGACCAGCCCGCCCAGCGACGGCCCGCCGCCGCCCATCGCGCCGCCGCGCTGCAGCTGCGCGCCGGCGGCCGCGTCGAGCCCGAAGACCTGCGCCACCATGGGCGCCGGGATCGATTCACCCGCCGACCACGTCGTCTCGCTGGCCGTGCTCTCCTTGCTCAGGAACGCGCGGTGGCCGCTGGCCGAGCCTTCGTAGTCCTCGTGCTGCGTGCGCTGGTGGGCCTCGACCTTCCAGTAGAACTCGCCGAGCACGTAGGTGGTCTCGGAGGCGTACGTCCAGCGCCGCGCATACGTCGTGCCGTACCACGTCGCCGACTGGCCGCGCACTTCCGGCACGCCGGTGAGCACGCGCACGACGCTCCAGCCCTCGTTGGTGTCGACGAGGAAGGCGAAGCCTTCCTGGCGGTTGTACAGCAGGTACTCGCGCCACGCTTCCGCCTCGTCGGAGCCGCCCGACATCAGCTCCATGCGCTCCATGTAGCCGACGACCTGCCACGGCAGCGGCGCGGCGCCGCTGGGGATCGGCAGCGTGCCGGTGCGGCCCAGCGGGATGCCCGGCTCCATGCGGTTCTGCTGCGCGTAGTGCGCCATGTCGGGGCCGATGCCCTTGGACAGGTCGACCACCGACTTGCAGCTGTCGCACACCACCGACTGCGTGGTGGCCAGCGTGATCTTCAGCGGCGCGCCGCAGTTCGGGCACGGCGGCGACTGCGCCTTGATCGTCTTCTCGCCGGCGCCGCCGATGCCGGTCTCGCGCAGGCCCGACATCTTCAGGTCGGCCAGCCGCACCGAGCGCCCGATGGACCAGCTCGTGAGCGTGCCGTCGACCGACTCCAGCGTGCCGACCTCGTCGGCGGTGTTGCGCAGGTCGGAGACGACGATCGCGCGATCGGACGGTGGCGGCTGCACCAGCTCGCCCTGCGCGGCGATCAGCTTCGCGCGCACGACGGACGCCACGCGCCACGGCCGCCCGTCGACGGTGGCCGGCGAGCCGGCCTGCAGCTGTTCGGGCAGCGGCGCGCCAGCCGCCAGCGGCAGGTCGAACGCGAAGACGTAGCGGCCGTTGTCCTCCGACAGCCAGCCGCTGCGGCCGTTGTCGAACAGCGCATGCCACTCGTTCCAGGGGCCCGCGTCGGTGCCGAACTGCAGGCGGCCGACGAGCATGAAGCTCGTGCCCTGGTACGTGCCGCTGGCGCCGATGGCCAGCGGCGTGAAGTCGTCGAAGACCTCGGCGCTGGTGCCGATCTTGCGCAGCGACTCGCCGTCGCGCACCAGCGTGCTGCGGCAGAAGCTGCAGACGGCGCTGGCCGACGCCGGCGAGAGGAAGTCGACCGGCGCGCCGCAGTTGGGGCACGCCGCGCGCCAGGCGCGTTGCGGGGCGGTGGCCATCAGGCGGCCGTCCCCGCGAGCGCGCGCGCGAGCGCGTCACGCGCGTGCGCGGTCACGCGCGACGCCCGCAGGATGCGCCGACGATGGCGGGAGCGGGCCTCACAGCTTCTTCAGCAGCTCGGTCTTCTTGGCGGCGAACTCTTCCTCGGTGAGGACGCCCTTGGCCTTGAGCTCGCCCAGCTTCTCGATCAGCGCCATCACGTCCTGCACCGGCGGATGCTCGCCGCTGGCCTGCGCCGCGGTGGCGATGCCCGTGCCCAGGCCCTGCGCGATGTTGCCGGCCAGCACCTGGCCCAGCGCCACGCCGGCGCCCAGGCCCATCGCGCCGCCGGCGATGCCGCCGCTGCCGTCGCCGGCGGCCTTGGCCATGTCGGGGATCGACTGCGCGGTCTGGTACTGCATGAAGGCGCCCATGTTCTGGCCGACCATGCCCATGCCGATCTTCTGGTCGAGGATCTTCTGCAGCTCGTCGGGCAGCGACACGTTCTGCACCGTGACGGCGTCGAGCGCCAGGCCCAGGTTCGCGAACGCCGGCGCGACCGCGGCCTTGATCTGCGTGGCGAACTCGACCTGGTTGGCGGCGAGGTCCAGGAACGGGATGCCGCTCTGGGCCACGGCGTCGGACAGGTGCTGCAGCATCAGCCCGCGCAGCTGGCCGTCGATCTCGTCGACCGTGTAGGTGCCGCGCGTGCCCGAGACCTGCTGCTGGAACAGCTTCGGGTCGGCGACGCGCCAGGAGTAGTTGCCGAACGCGCGGATGCGGATCGCGCCGAAGTCCTTGTCGCGCAGCGTGACGGGCTGCGGCGTGCCCCAGCGCTGGTCGACCTGCAGGCGCGTGCTGAAGAAGTAGACGTCGCTCTTGAACGGGGA
>JGI25156J39149_1000017_pt1 | contig 171827 bp, 155 predicted proteins | sample AraplaCL_Col_mMS_FD_39149 | JGI IMG/M metagenome (IMG submission 39149)
AATCGGGTCACCGCGCACGGTGACCCGATTTTTCGTTTACAAGCAGGAGGGTCGGGCGCGCGTTGACTTCTGGGCGATTGCGATGACTAAACGACGACAAGATGCCGATCAATTGGTGGGCGAGCCAACACTGCGAGAGATGGATGAGGCAGACCGGGATGAGGAGATGGTCTGTCGACGACTTCGGGAGCTTCGTCAGAAGCGAGAAATGACTCTGGAGACGCTGGCCGACTTATCTGGTTTTACGAAGGGCTATCTTTCCCGCATCGAGAACGGGAAAAAAGCTCCTCCAATTGCATCGCTCGCGCGGCTCGCGCGGGCATTGGGCGAAGATCTCGGTTACTTCTTTCTGGAGGACGCCGGCAGCGCAAATTCTGACGAATCGAAAGTCTCAGTTGTGCACAAGTGGGAGCGAAAGCCCGTGGCACGGGGCGGAACGGCCTTCGGTTACGACTACGTCAGCCTCGCCCATAAAAGGGCTCACAAGATGATGGACCCTTTCATCTTTACATTTCCATCGGAGACGGATGCCGACCAATACTTCCAGCATAGCGGGGAAGAGTTCATCTACGTGATGTCCGGCCGAGTCAGATTTGAGATTGTGCTGAACGGCGAGCTTCGTGGATGGACGCTTGAGGCCGGTGACAGCATGTATTTCGATTCGAGTCTGCGTCACCGGGGACACAGCATCGACGGCGCCGAGGCGCAAGCGCTGGTCGTAGTGCAAGCCGGTCACGATGAGGATCGAGCGGCTGGCTGATGTTCGACGCCTGTTTCCGCATTGGAAATCCACGCGACAAAAAGTAAACAAATTTCCCCATAGGTTGCCTGTTGTGAAACTTTGTCTTATGCTGTGAGAGCCATCCGATTTCAAGGAGACAGAGATGAGGGTAGCGGTTATTTTTTACGATGGCGTAGAGCCCATCGATCTTGGTGTTGTTGGTGTTCTGTCGATGGCGAAGCGTGTGACATCCGATCTTGAATACTTCACCGTTTCCGAAGCCGGCGGCGCCGTTGAGCTGCAAAACGGCCTGAAGGTTCTGATGGACTACAGTTTCGAAGGCGCACCGTACGCAGATGTGTTCATCGTGACGGGTGGCCCTGGCTGGAAAGTTCAAGCAACAAATGAGCGGATGCTTGCTTTCCTGAGAAAGCAGGCGGCTGAGAGTGTCTGTGCTGCCAGCGTATGCACAGGATCGATGTTGCTAGGGGCCGCAGGACTGTTAAAGGCGCGTCCCGCGACGACAAAGACGCAAGTTGTCCCCCCCGAAATCAATCCGCTCGAAGCGTTGACCGTGGAGTACGGCGCCAAAGGTTCGCGAGCACTTGTCGTCGACGACGGCGACATCGTCACTGGTGGTGGCGTTACTCTTGGAATCGACACGACGTTCTACCTTCTTGAGCGATTCCTGGGTAGGGACGTGGCGTCGGAAACGGCACGCATCATGGAATACTCGGCGGCGCTGGTGGCCAACAAGGCGAGGCTTTCAATCGTTCGAGGCAGCGAGCTGTCTATCATCGACGATGTTTCATGCCCCGAATAAAAGACGACCGCGTCTCTCCAGATGAGTGACAGAATGGAGATGACGCGGCAGGAGTGTCGTTGGATCAGGCAGCTAGCTGAGCAACGCCGATGCGGCAGAGTTCCGAGCCTGCCGGCTTCGCAGCGGTATGATGAGCGCACCAAGTTCGAAGCGGCTAAGCCGCGATCATTGCATCTTCCAGCGCGAGCTCGATGATTCTGCTCTCCGGTTGACGTCCTCCCTGTCCTCAGCCTGTGGCTGCCGCGTTAGGCGCAGAAAGGACGCGGATTTCTACTGACAGACGGCGACGTACCGCTGCGAAAATGATGTCTGCCGAGTTAATGTCGCGATGATGATACGGGCCACACTCAAGGCAGGCCCATGCTTTATTCACAAACCTTCCGGCTCCCCCGGGGCCTGTGCGCCATTTACAGCAGCTACAGGTTACGGTCGAATAAGCTTCATCGACCTCATCGAACCACGCGCCTGCGTAATCGCACTTGTATTGCAGCATGGTCCGGGATAGGCTCCAGCCTCCGTCGAGCATGGATTTTGCGGTCCGTGTCCTCGGGAGCGCCAAAGCGTTCATGTTGCCGATGAGGATGGCTAAGCTCTTCACAGCCGCATGCGCGTCGTTACCGGTGCCAAAATAGTCGTTACGTTACCAACGAAATTGGGGAAATGTTGTGAGGCCCTTGTGCCGGCAGCCGCTCTCTGGTCCACTCGGTGACCGCATAGAGCTCATCTCGACGTCGGATCTTCTTTTTCGCGCACCGACATAGCTAGTCGAATCTGCATCAGGCTTGCGCCGTATTCAGCGGGGCAAAATCCAGCATTTTGAGTGTGAAGAAATCACAAAGACGATGCGACATCATCGATTGTCGAAATGTCAAAACTTTGCCGCTTGGCGACTTCGGCTACACGCATGGCCGGGCAGTTCTCGAAAACAGCCGCAATCCATTCGACAAAGACGCGCACCTTCGCGGCCAAGTGTCGATTGGGCGGGTAAAGCGCTGATATTGAAATAGGAAGCGGCTTCCATTGAGGAAGAATTTCGATCAATCTTCCCGAGTCCAGGTGGGCTTGAATCAAGTAGCGCGGCGCCTGGATGATCCCGGCACCCATGACACCGCATGTCACGTATCCCTCCATGTCACTTAACATCAGTGCTCGTTTCATTTCGACTTCGCGCGGCACTTGCTCGACTACAAAATTCAAGGCAGCAACCCGGCCCATTGCATTTGAATAGTAATGGACAGTGCAATGATTCTGTAGGTCACTGAGATTGGTTGGCTTGCCGTGGCGCTCCAGATACCTTGGACTTGCAGCCGTGAGCACCTGCATCTCACCCAGTGGGCGTCGAATCAAGCTTGAATCGTGTAAATCGCCCGAACGAATAGCGCAATCCGCACCGTCCTGGGCACTGCTGGCCGGTTTGTCGACAAATCCAATGATCAGGTCGATGTCGGGGTAGCGCTCGCGAAATTCCATGATTTTCGGAGCTATGATTAGCCGGCCGATCGAGGCTGGCACATCGACGCGTAGTTGACCGCGTGGACCATTGCCTGTGCAAGCGATAGCTTCTTCACATTCTTTAATCTCTGAAAGAATGCGGACGCATAGTTCGTAATATTGCGCCCCCTCCGGCGTGAGGTTGAGCCGCCTGGTCGTGCGCTGCATCAGACTTACTTTCAAGTGTGCTTCAAGATTCTTAATGATTGTCGTAGCTGACGCTCGCGGAAGATGTAGCGCATCTGCAGCTCGTGAAAAACTGTTCAGCTCAACGACCTTAATGAACGTCTGCATTGCCTGAAGCCGATCCATGCCACTCCCTGTGCGGCAGCCGCGTGGCCGCTGCAGCGGTGTTGAAAGGTTTGGGAAAACGTGGATTGTTTAAATCCATACAAATTTCATTCTGGATTATAACCACTTATCTCAATTAAGTCAGGGGACTAGGCGGTTTTGATCGTATGAATAGGGGCGAATCGTCGAGCAAGATGTCCTCAGCTCGGCGAACTTCGAGGGGGTATCGCGCCAAAAGTTGGCGCCTTTAAGGGGCTCTGATTCTTAGCGGTAGCTTGGATTTCGGCAATGATCGGAAGCGGACCGTTGGGAGGCGACGACGATCGATCGGCCTAACACGCTGCTTCAGACCTTCGGTTTCCATTGCTGTGGGAGAAGATTCGGGCTCCGGACAAGGCAACGCAGTGCTCCTGGATTTCCTGGCTTTGGCAAGGATGTGCAGCAATAAGCGTTGAGTCTGCGCAAACTTGATCGTCGCGTTTAAAAACGAGTTCCATGCCAGGTAGCCGCAAGAACCGGCGGGCGCTGGCGATTTGATGCAATCGACCACGCAGGCTCGGCTAAACCTGCCACCGCGCGATTCGTAGACGCTCAACCACATGGCTGCGCTGCCCGCTTCGATGAAGCGCAAACTGCGCGCACATATCGCAACCCACGACGGCAAGGCGAAGTCCCGCAAGACGGCGTTGTGCTGTGAGCACGGCTTCTCGGTGCGCATGTCCAACGCGATTGCGATTGAGCTGCAGGGACTGCTCAACGGCATGCGCGAACTTCCAGGCGCTGAGCGCAAGGACGTGCTCAGGGCGGTACGCCGGCAGCAGGGCTAGCTCGATGCACGACGGGACCGCCTCGCCGAGATTGAAGTTGACCGGCTGCGGGTGAAGCCGGTGCTTGAGGCGAAGCTGCGCTGCACGGTCCATCAGACCGTTGTCTCGCTTGCGCGTCGCGCGTCTAAATTCAGGAGGGTTGAACCCCGACTCGACGCTAACGTGCCCGGCATCGGCTTCGGCACGCGCAAGCTCTTCGGCCAGCCACACCACCTCGCGTTGGCAGGATTCAGAGTTCGCGAAGCGTGGTTGCCGCAGTGGCAGTCAATCGTTGACACGAGTATCTTTGCGTCTTTGCGCGCTCGAAGAACGAGACGGCTGGCAACCAGTTGGTCAATTGCAAGAAGCCGTTAGCAGGACATATGTCCTGAAGAACCGCGTGCCTGACCGACTGGTTTCACCGGGCAGCGACAAATGCCTGGTCATCGCCCGGCGTCAACTTTGACTGTGACGGTGAGGCGCTGAGCGCAGCGTTGAACGCGAATACTGCATTGAAATGACGCCTGCACCGGAACAGTCGTGGCTGGCGGGCGCTTGTGTCGTTTAACCGTTCGACTGCGAAGACGCTTACGCTGGACGCGGCGCACGGCACAGTCGGACTCGACTTCAATGTTGACCATCTCGCCGTCACCGAAACGGATCCCTTCGACAATCTGCTGTGCACGAAGAGGCTTCCGTCGCTGCGGGAAGACGCGAGTTTCGGTCAGCGCAATGCCGCACTCTCGGATCCTCTCACGGCGGCAGTCGAATGGGCGAAGGAGATGCGTAAGCCTGTCATCGCCGAAGAATTCGGCTTTACGGCGAAAAAAAAGGCAGTAGCGAAATTAGTCCGAAAAGAGCACACATGCTCTCTGAACTGCTCCATGCGAAATGTTTCCGCGCAGGTGTCGCACTAACCAGAACTAACCCGACCTATACGTCGCACCATCGGTGCGATGAAATACGCATTGCGACTGGGCTGGAGTGTGCATGTTGCTGCGGCGGGCGGCATCGCCCGTCGCGGGCAGAAGTTGACTGAATGTCTGCCGCACCGGAACACGGTCGTCCGTGTTACGGTGCCAGGTGGTCATCACGCCCTCGAGCTACCTGCACGGATAGCGAGAGATTCGCGTGTGACTGCCTGGCGCAGTGTTTATGCAGCGTATTGCGGTGCGGTGCGCGGGCGGCGCTCACCACCTGGGGGAGGGCTCGCCGCGCCGGAGTGCGAAAGGCACCCCTGACCGCGACGGTAACAGCGCCCCCTTCAGCAGGGACAGCCTTTGGGCCCGTGTAGGTCGTTAGCATGAGCAGATGTGTGCACGTTGCGAAGAACGGTGACGCACGATCTTCATGCCTGCGCTCGTGCGTGACCTCTCTGGCAGGGTGATTGCATGCCTCTCAGGACATCTGTTATGTGTGTAACTGCACAATAAAACTGGCAAGTTTTTAGCCTAAAAGCATAACTTCCTATGCGAGCGAACCCTGTGATGGCTTTGCTGAAAACAAGGATATGAGCTCTGCTGAGACAGTATTAAGAATTTGACGGGACAGTTTGGGATCTGAAACTGCTCGCGACAAACTCATTGCGCCGACGCAAGCGCTATACGCAAGAATTGCTTTGGCTCGATGATTGCCATCGATCTCCGGTGGAATTTGATTTTCTATATGCGACAGGCTACGTTCCAGCCGTTGGGTAAAGACCTCTCGCGCATCATCCGTGCTTCGCGAGACATCGTTAACTAGCGATGATAGTGCGCAGCCGCTATGTACTTCATCCCGGTGTTTTTCCGACAGATAGGTCTGGATGGTTTTCTTGAGCGTTGGTTGCTGAGTCAGATCAGACTCTTCTATCTCGGCAAACGACGCCATCAGAGCCTCGACAACCAGATCGTCGCGAGAAGTGAAATGCTTGTAGAAGCCACCAACCGTAAGGCCTGCCTCTTTCATGATATCTGCAACGCTAATGCCTTCAATCCCAAGCTCGCGAAAGCGCCTGGCAGCAACATCAACAATCCGTTGATGAGTTTCGGCTTTTTCTGCCTGTGAATGTCCCATAATGTGTGCTCCAAAGGGGTAAAAAAGTGTTGTAGAACAATATGATAATCCAGATCGCACGCGTCGCTGGTCGAGGGCAGCAACAGCCGAAGATGAAACGCGAGGAGCTTTCTTAAAATAGGGTCATATGAAATATGGGTATCGAACTATTTCGAAACAGTATATCGCTGAGATTTTACCTGTAATCTTAAGAGAGACTATTTCACTAATCTTCCGTTTGAAGCCTGATATTTTCTGGCCAAGGCAGTCTTCGCTTCTACCTCGGCTGGTTGAGTGCGATCGGCGGTATCGAGTGCGTCCAGATAATGCTGGATACTTTGCTCGATCTGTTCCTGACGCCGCGCAATCTTGTTAGGTGTGAAGTTTTTGTCGCGATTGTTGACTGCCTTGAACTTGCTGCCGTCAATGGCGACGACCGCATGTGTGAGCAGCTTCAGATCACGGCATATCATTACGAAGCGACGGCACATGTTGCGAATGCCTTCGCCATTGCTTCGCCGGAACTCGGCAATCATCTTGAAGTCTGGCGCAAGCCGGCCGGTCAGCCACATCAATTCAACATTACGCTGGCACTCCCGCTCCAGGCGTTGGCGAGACAGCCCGCGATTGATATAGCCGTAGGTATAGATCTTGAGCTGCACGGCCGGGTAGTGAGGAGGTCGGCCGGTGCTAGTCGGTGTGATGCCTTCGAATCCGAGGGATACCAATTCGAGTTCTTCGACGAATGCGTCAACAATCTGCAGAGGGTTGTCTTCAGCGATGAAGTCATCGAGGCACTCTGGCAGTAGTGTCATCTGACTGCGTTGTGCACCTTCGACAAATCGGCCCATCTGCGCCTCTCGTTTCAGCAGGTTGATTCAGTCTAGATGATCGCACGTGTTTTTACACGGCCTCGGCCGTCGAAGGTGGACGGCTTTAGACTGGGCGCCTGACTGGCATACGCGGACTTCGCCGTAGCTTGGAAGCGTTCAGAATCTTTTGCCGCTCGTTTCGACGTGCACAGATTTGCATGTTCAGATTGTCTTCGCAGGGTAAACTGGCGCCCCGCAAGGCCGCGTTGCGATGCTACTGCAATCAAAGGTGCTTTTTGCACTCTGGTGCGGCGAGCCGCACCGGGCGGCAAGCCAATGCTCGCGCACCCTACCTTTGTGCGCCGCACGAGCGTTGCGCCAGACAGTCATACGCGACTCTCGGATTTTCCTTGCAGGTAGCTCGAGGGCGTGATGACCAATTTGCGCCGGGGCACGAGCAGTCGTATTCTGGCGGGGCAAACGTTCAATCAACTTCTGCGCATGATGGGCGACGACGCCCATCGCTGCAGAATGCACACTCAGGCTCGTCGCGATGTGTATTTCACCGCGCTGTGGTCGCCGCACAGGCAGGGTCAGTTCTGATTAGTTCGGCTCCCACCCAGACGCACTTCGCCTCGTGCAGTTGCCGGTATTTTGCATAGAGCAGCCCCGGAGGCATGCGTGTCCCCTTCGGACTGAGCGATGAGGTTGCTTTTTGCCGTGAAGTTGAGGTCCTCGGCGACGACGGTGTACGTCCATCTTTAGCCCGCATAGCTGCCACAGTCAGCGCATCTGAGCGCAGCGCGTTGCGCGCGCCTTAGTCGATGTCTTCCTCCTGAAATGGAAGATGCAGCGTTCGCTAAAGATTGCCAAACGGGTCGATCTCCGTCGCGGCCACGCGGTGGACATTAAAATCAATGCCAAACGCGGTGTGCACCACATCTAGCGTGGTCCTCTCCGCCAGCTGGTGACTGAGCGCCACAAAGGCGGACCAGCCACGTTTATGCCGATCCGGCCGCCACGCCTTCGCGGTGCCACCAAGTGCTACATGCGCCGATATGGTTGTCTCTGTATAAGTACCTGCTCAATGTTCTTTTGGAAATCAGCAGATTCTGGCTTTGGTTTTTTCAAAGGGTTTTTCACCTCCCGCCTGAGACTCGGAATATTCAAGCCCGGCGTGGAATCAAGAATTCTAGGAAAGTCCAGCTACACAAGCTCCTCCTCGGTGCCCGTCGGAAGGCGCCGTACCATTGTCATTGAAAACGTGAGCGCGCTGACGCTTGCGAAGAACAAATGGCGAAGCACGTGCCCCGTTACGGGGTGAGCCAAGTTCTAGGTATGCTGCAATAGGCTTCCGATCACGCCAGTGTGCGTCCGATGAATTTTAAGGGAGGCATCTGGGCTTGCGGAGGCAACAAGCCGTGGGGCGAGCCAATGAGGCTCGAAAGGTCCTTTAATAGGGAGGTGCGCTTGCCTTGAATGTGACGAACATTAGCCAGCAGCTCTCGCGTCTCGGTCGGTGCGCTTATCAACGCAGCCTTTGGCATCTCGTGCTTATCGAAGAGCTAAGTCTCTCAGCGCGCCTAAAAATTGAACCGTGGTGTCTCCACCAAGGACGCTCGTCCAGGCGATTGTTTGTGAACGGTGCTAAGGAGATGAGAAGGGCCTCTTCCAACGACCTCCAAAGTGTGCGGCGGAGCTGATCCGTTTTACTGTATCAACTCTATTTGCTGGAACTTGGCAGAGAACGTTGATCTGTTCCAAGCTAGGAAAGCAAGCCGGGACACTAGGGTTGCACTATCTGCGCTCGCCGAATTCTTCTGGTTTATGAGAATAGTACCGTCAAAAATTCGTATTCTGTTGGTGAATTTTCATAAAATACTTTTCTTTGTCCGTCTAGCGGGCTATAGTCCAACTTAATCCGGCTCCGTGTGCGTGCGAAATGCGCTTGTGAGACGGGTCGATATTTCCTAACTTTTTTAGTCCAAAGACACGATGGCTACGTTATCCCAGATTGAGCAACGGATCGCGAACTTGCAAAAGAAGGCCGATGATCTCCGTCGCAAGAAGTCCGCATCGGTTATCTCCAGCATCAAAAAGATGATGGCTGACCATGGACTCTCAGTGCAAGATCTTGAGGCTGAGACAGTAGAATTGCGCAAACGAGGTCGACCGGCCGGGTCGAAGAACAGCGTGCATGCCGCAGCTACGAAGACTTCGCACGTGAAAGTATCTCCGAAATACAGAGATCCTGTATCTGGGGCGACTTGGAGCGGACGAGCAAGACCGCCAGCTTGGATTAAAGATGCTAAGGACCGCAGTAAATTCCTGATTGATGGTCCATCGATGGTGGCGCCGACGACAGCAAAGAGCAAACGCGGCTAGGGACAACACGCCGTTGCCGCCAGGCGACAGGCGGGAATGTAGCCATGACATTTGGCATCGCTCGAGGTCTTCCGGCAGCTGCAGTGCGGCACATAGAAACTGTGTGAAGAGCAGGGCGCAACGAGCTAGCTGTGCATGCCACAGATGTAGCAACGGCGTTGAGCATTGCTCAGCCACCAAAAATCTGCTGAAGGTCGACATCTGTTGCAGGAGTGACGCTCGTCGCGCGCTCCTGGAGCGTCTGCGCTGCTTCGTCATTCTGCGGCAAGCATTCTCAAATCGTACTTAAGCAGCGGCTTGACCCTCTCTCCGCGCTTAGACGCAGGCGGGCGTGCCGTGCGGGCGGGATGAGACGCTCACTCTCAAGTTGAAATATTCTGCCGCACAATGGTCTAAGCCGAATCGATGTGGGACGCACGGGGAAGCAGCCTCCGCGCCATTATTCAAACTTCGATAGCCCCCTCGATCTACGCATCTTCACAGTGCTCAAGTTGCAGACGCCTCCGCGAGCACCCAGCACTCTCGTATGCCGGATGATCCGAAAACTGTGCTGAGTACGGACGTTTCTGTCGACGCCCGCGCTTGCGTATTTACCTTGTCAACACGCATGACACCGTATCCCACGACAGCCGCCGATTTAAGCTGGTGTAATTGTACTTCCATGAATCGTCGGCTTTCGTGAGGCTTACCGCTCGGGCCATCTTCCATGTACTCTGGATCTTCGCGAGCCCATCTTCAAGCCTGTGCAAACATCGCATAGCGATCAGCGGCTTACTGTGCTCCCGGCACTCAGGGCGGCACGGTCGGTCAATCCCGCGTTGATGTGACCTTTAGGCTAGAGCATCACACGCCCTTTGTATTGCATCTACCCCGACGTGCATCGACATTTTTAAGACTTCTCTTAAAATGATGGCATTCACGCGACGCTCCCTATTTCAAGCTCTTATCTTCGGCCCGACGGTGGGGATCTTCGAGCCGAGCTGGGAAAAAAAGGGCACAGCGGATGCTGTGCCCACTCGACATGAGCTACAGGGTTTGGAGGAGCAGCGATTGTCGAAAAGCCTTTCGCATGTGATCGCACCTCTGCGCCCGCAGGAGATTGAAAGACAGAGAGGTTTGATCACGGCAAAGAATACCCAATTTAAGAGCGAAAATACATACCCTGCTGTTTGAATTTATTCTTCGCCTAAAACGAATAATTGCCTGGAGATGGAGCGGCCACATCAATAGCTGTCTTATGGAAGAATCAGTCTGACGACCATGTTCGCCTCGGCGGACCGGGTGGTTTATTGTTTCGGGATGTCAGGAGACGCGCCGACCTGTTCGACGAAAGCAGCGTTTCACCGAGTGGTCTAGTCCATACTGGGAATGGCGATGTTGACTTGCGTGATTCCGATACCTTGTTCGGAATGCGCCGTGTCGACTTCGCCCGCAATGTCTGTGACCCGTCTCACAGCTCTCAGGACTTCCAGCTTTGTCATGCTGGCCCTCCGTGGAATGTGATTCCCGCTGCCAATCTGTGATATCGAAGGCTCAATCGGCGACTTGATCTCTTTCGCTGTGGTCGCGCTTCTTTGTAACAAGCTCTGTATTTTTGCTACCACGCAGATTCGTCTGAAAAGCACATGCGCCCAGCCACGCCGAGCGGATTGCTAATACGCCGCACTAGTCAGAGATCGTATGCGTCGTTTCGACTGTTTGACTGGCAACTTCGCCACCGCGAGTGACCGCCGGGAAGCATTGTATGGCAACAAAGATCCGCAGTGCCTGCAGCAATTTCCTCACCTGATGAAATCAGCAATGCGTCTGTTCTGATCTGCGTGACAGCATATGCAAATCGTGATCGCATCTCTGCTGTCAAGCTCTTCGCTGACGCCATGGCGTCGACAAAAGTGTATCGAACGCCCGCTTACAGATCATCTGCAGTCTGTACGAAGAAATGTGGTTAAGCGGCCGCTTCTTGGCTGAGAACATCCTGGCAACCGCCACGCTCGCTGGACAAGATCGCGCGTTAAGTTTAGGAGACCGAGATCGACGCGTCAATCGCGAGAAATGAAGATTATGTCCATGAGCTATTGAAGCTGTCGATCGGCGTTCAGGGTAAGATGAGACGGGTACTGTCTTCGATCTACATCTGTTTAACAGACAACTTAGGAAGAGGGAATCATGACGAATGCAGTTGCAACTTTCCGAAAGCTTCATGACAACGCTACGCCGCTTCGCCTTCCGAACGCGTGGGATGCCGGAAGTGCCCGCCTGTTTGAAAGTCAAGGAGCAGCTGCGATAGCGACTACCAGTGCAGGTGTCGCCTGGGCGCTTGGTTATCAAGACGGCCGACTTCTTCCGGTTGGAGAAGTGGTTGCTGCCGCAGCGCGCATGGTGCGCGTGTTGACAGTGCCGCTCTCGTTTGACATCGAAAACGGCTATTCCGATGACCCTCGGGTGGTGGCTGAGAACGTGATGCGGCTGATCGATCTCGGCGTTGCGGGAATCAACATCGAGGATGGTCACGATCAGGCCACGTTGCTAGCCTCGAAGGTCGAGGCAATCCGCAATGCAGCCTCCAACGCCGGCGTAGATGTCTTTGTAAACACACGAAGCGATGTGTTTCTCGCGCAACTCACCGAGGAGTCGAAGCTGGTGGACGAGTCAATCAGTCGGGGCGATCTGTATGCCAATGCCGGAGCTGATGGCCTATTTTTGCCAGGAATCGCCAAACCCGAAGACATTACAGCAGTCGTCAATGCGATTTCTTTGCCTCTTAATGCAATGGCATGGCCGGGACTTGCAAATGCCGCAGAGCTCGGAAAACTGGGAGTACGCCGCCTAAGTGCTGGATCTGGCATTTCCCAGGCGTTGTGGGGCAAAGCAGAAAAACTTGCGCGCGACTTCCTGCAGAGCGGTAGCTCTGACGTTGTATTCGAGGGAGCTATGTCCTACGCTCAGCTGCAGGACCTTTTTCCAGCAGATTAGGCTTCGGATGCCTGCTCATCCTGAGAGCGCGGCCCGAAGGCTTTTTGCATCAGCCGGCTCGTGACAGGGAATCGGGCGCTTCTCGCAGTCGGAATACGAAAGCTCACGAGCCGACGCAATAACGAAATGCGTTGGGGCTCGCGCCCGCTCTCCGTGTGCATGAACCGTGGGGAGACTCGTCCTTTTCGTAGTCTCAGTCCGCTTTGATCTTGATTAATTCGAGAATCGTCTTGTCACCCGAAGAACTCTCATCTATTCATCCGCGTCTTTATCACATCACTCGACCTAACGCGCTGTCAAGCATTAGGGAGCATGGATTGTTGCCAGCAAGCGATCTCCTCACGCTCTTCGATGTTCAGCCCACACAGCGTGAACTTTTAGAAACCCGACGGCGCCCTGTGAGCGTGGTCATCAAGCATCCGGCTTATGGGCAGGTTACGCTGACCGATAATGCACCGCTTAGCGAGGTGGCCCTCTCCAAATGCCTCGATGATGGGTTGAAGCCGTGGGACTGGATTCGTTTGCTGAATCAGCGCGTGTTCTTCTGGGTGGATGAGAAGAGCCTGAACACCCACCTGACCGCCAATATAAAGCATGGAGAACAGCGCGTCGTCCTGGCATTCGACACCCTCAGTCTCGTGGGTGCGTGCGATAAGAGGGTAGAGCTCGCCGCCATCAACACCGGATCTACCATTCGACGACCTGCGCGGCGCGGTCTATCTACATTTGCGCCTGCCCATCTTTACAGCTACCGCGAATGGCAGCAGCTACGCGGTGGACGTGACCGGATAAAGGAACTCACTGTCAAAGGTGCCGTGCGAGATGTTGACGCTCATTTGATCGACCATTATACGATCTGAGGCTGGGCGCAGCGGTTTACCGTGTTGATCGGAGTGCTACACGCATTGCATAACGGCTCGCTCGAACACTTGCTGTGGCGTTTTTTTCAACTGATGCATCGGCGCAACAATGTCGTGGCCACCTACTGCGCTAGTGTCCAGAACGGAGACGGAGACCGCTAAGCGGACGCCGTCTTCCTGAGCAGGCATGGCTGGCTAGCGCAGCTGCTGTCGTCTGCCTAACCATAGTGGCATTTTGCTGCGTTACCTCAGCCGTCGGGTTTACGACAATATTGAACTGTTCGATCCATATAGTCTGTTACCTATGAGCCGATTAGGTCTTTGGTCTTTTTTTGCCGCGACTGCGCTGTGTGGAACTAGCGTGCGTACCTCGTCTGCCACTACTGTGAAGCCACGGCCTTGTTCGCCGGCGCGAGCGGTTTCGACGGTCGCGTTCAACGCACGGATATTAGTCTGAAATGCAATTGCTTCAATTATCGGTATGATTTCTATAACTTGATGAGCTGGGCGCAATGTTCCGCATGGTGGAGACAACATGCTGCACCATTGCGCCACGGCCAGCGGCAAATTCGGAAGCAAAGCCTGCGAAGGAGTTGCCCTGTCGAATATTTTCAGAGTTTTGACGTACCGTTGCGGTGAGCTCTTCCATACTCGCGGCGGTTTCTTCCAACGAAGCCGCTCGCTCTTCCGTGCGCTGAGACAAGTCGAGGTTACCTCATGCTATTTGAGATGCTGCGATCGAGATCGATTCGGCTGAAGCTTTAATGTCTGCTTCAACCATGCTCGGTTGACACCGTGCGGCTTCGAGCGGCGCCATCAAGCTCGAATCGTCGTTCGCTACCACACGCACTGAGTGCGCGAGGTCACCAGCCGCAATCCGGTGAGCCATCTTCTGGACCTCCGGGGTTCTCCACCTAACTGCGTCAGTCCATTTCGAGTAATAAGGAGTGCATCAGTCATGCCCGCAGCAAGCGCGAGCGCTACACTGATTAAGCTAATCACCCGGATACTGCCGTAAGTCGACGCCGTTTCGGAGGCGGCCTGCTCGGTCTGCTCCGCTTCAAAGCTGGAAAGCTCATCGAGTCGTGCGGTCCACACGATTGAAAGTTTTCCTGCCCTCGTCATGAGGAGTTACCCGGCCGCTGTTTGATTGCCACTTCGAACAAGTGTAATTGTCTGGTCCCAGGGGGCACGGATTTCACCTCCTTAACCTGCGCGAAGAATTCTCTCTCCCGATCGCTGCCACTAGGTTTCTATCGAAGTCGTGCAGCCAGCGACTAGTACGTTTCGGCATACGAAGTCGCGCTCGCGCTTATGCGCGACACCTGCACGTCGATCTCTTTTGGTTCATCAAGCAGGGCAATGCTTCGAAAAGGTGGTGACTCTGTCTCGAACCGAAGACTTCAACTGAGTCGCCAGTTTCACCTCCTGATCGCGGAAGCGCGCGATGTCATCGAGCCGAATGTATGGCGCAGATTCTGCGTAGAGGCTCAAGCCTGATGTGAAGACAAGAAGTATCAGGAGCATACCGAAACCGAGTGCAAGGCTAACGGATATTTTCATTCGAGCAGGCTACATCTTCCGGCCTCCGTGGACGCGTTCTTTACCTGTTTACGGAGACAATGATGAAAAACTTTAGCGGTTCGCTCGTTTTTTTTGCGTAGTAGTACCTTCGAAAGATGCTTGAATCTAGGCAGGCAGCTACGAATTGTGGATTTCGGTAAACATCTTCATGATTTTGGAATAGTCTGCATGTAGGGATCCCCAATAGATTGCGTGAGCAGTGACAAGTGGCGACCATCCAAATGCTGTCGCTCCGGGTTCGTTGTTGCCTGAGCAACGATGTGCACCGCTGAGCAGGACTGATGCTGTGAACATTGAATGGCTGCGAGCAGGCCTGGATAACAAATATCTGCTAGATTGTCGCTCATTCATGGCTGCGACCGGCCCACGGTCTGCCGGAGTGGGGCAACCGGGTATATATCGATTTCCGTTTTTGGTTACGCCGTCCTAGTCTAACTCTGGCTGGTTAGTTTTCAACCAGATTTGCACCTCAACCCTGACCATAGTTGTCCATAACGTCCGTGTGTCTCGCTTGACTGCATTCGTTGTGCCGAAGGAGACACTAGGGGAAGCGAGCGCCTAACCGGGAGACGCTTCGGGCGTCCTGCTAACAAGCGATACGTATGTGAAGTAAGAGGCATCGAGACTCCATACGACGGTGCCCATCGAGGCATGATCCATAAAAAGGTTTACTGAAAACTATGCCGGTTCTCGGGGATTCGGAGATGTTTGTTTCGAGAAAAGACGACAGCAGCCCAAGTCTTGATACTGAAAATTCGCCCACTCTCGACGAAATGTTCCTTCGAAGCGACACGCTCACTCGGGCTCTACGTCTGATTGTGAGTTGCAATCACGCAATGATGCATGCTGCCGACGAACAAACCCTCCTCAACGAAATCTGCCAACTCGCCGTCGACGTCGGCGGATATACGATGGCGTGGGTTGGCTTTCCTGATCCAACACGTGACGGTCGCGTCACGCCAGTTTCGTGGTCAAGTGGCGCCGACTCGCTGATGGCGCTTGTGAGCGCCGGAAGTGGATATTTTCGCCGGTGCCTTGTGACGGAGGCCTTGCAGCAGCAAGTCACAACCATAGATGATGACTGTGAGGAAAGGCCCAGAGAGGATGACGAGGAATTTGTCGCGTCAGGTTTCCGATCTGGAGTAGCAATTCCTTTACTGTGCGACGGTAAACCCATTGGTGCGCTATCCATTTATTCCGCAGCGGCCAGTGGTTTCGGATCGAATGAACTCAGGTTATTCGAGGCAATGACCGCAGATCTCGCCTTTGGGATCAAAACACTTCGTGCGCGAATAGAACATGAAGCGGCGAAGAGGAAGCTCGATCATCTGGCGTATCACGATCATCTTACGGGGGCTCCGAACCGATTTCAACTTCAGGCACAATTCACGGAGCTCACAAAGCCAGCGGTGACAATGGGTAGACAGTCGCCGATGTTGCTACTTGATCTTGATAATTTTCGGGAAATCAACGATGTATGGGGGCACGACTGCGGCGACAGAATCCTCGTCGAGGCCACGAAGCGGTTGGTGGCAAATGTGGGAAGTCAGGGAATCGTTTGCCGACATGGGGGCGACGAGTTTGCAATACTTCTCTACAACTTCGATGCTGCGCGAGGACTCGACCGATTTGTTCGAGAGCTTTTAGCGGCGTTGAACGAGCCATACTCTGCAGAAAGTAGTTTGCTGGAAGTGACGGCGAGCGTTGGCGTAGCCATTCATCCGGCACATGCAGACACTTTGATTGATTTAACACGGGCCGCCGATGCAGCCCTTCAGCGCATTAAAGTTTCGGGCAAGAGCGGGTACCACGTCTTCAGTGAGGATATGCCCTTTGAAGCGGATGCGCAGCGAGCACTTCTTGTGCAGCTGAGACAGGCGATTCGCAGGGGGGAATTTGTCCTTCATTACCAGCCCCAATACGACGTCCAACAAAAGAAGATTGTTGGCGTTGAGGCATTGATCAGATGGCAGCATCCTGATCGGGGACTTATTGGGCCAGCCAGTTTCATCACACTTGCGGAAAAGACTGGTTTGATTGTGCCGATTGGTGATTGGGTGATTGATACGGCCTGCGAGCAACTCGCTACCTGGAAAAAGATGGGACTTCCGTTACAACGGATTGCCATCAATATTTCGGCGGTCCAGCTCCGTCGCGGAGATCTATTGACAACTGTATCGAACGCTCTGCGACAGAGTGGACTCTGTGCACCCGAGATCGAGCTCGAGCTGACCGAAAGTACATTCCTCGGAGACGGAGAATCATCATTCCAGGCTTTGCGCGATCTGCGTACGCTTGGAGTCAAGTTATCGCTTGATGACTTCGGGACCGGATATTCAAGCCTGAGTTATCTGAAAACTTTGCGAGTGGATCGCCTGAAAATCGACCGTTCTTTCATCCGCGACATCCCGGGACCGGCCGACGCAGAAGCCATTGTAAAGACAATCATTCAGCTCAGCCGCAACCTGAAACTGGCCGTGACCGCCGAAGGGGTCGAGACGGCTGCGCAGAGGCAGATGCTTGAGGAGTTCGAATGTGATGAAATTCAAGGATATCTGCTAAGTCAACCAGTTGGCGCCGACGAAGTGCCGGATCTGGTCCTGTCGCCGACTATTAGCTAGATGTAGATATCGAACGAACGGCATCAGCGCTAGGAGTTTTGGCTACAACTTGAAGCCGTTATCTGAATGATGCACAAGCCGGCGCGTGCAGGTTGTTGTCGTAGGGGTAACGGTAGTCCCAGCTGAGGAGGACGACGTTGCTGCCGTCGCCCGTGATACCGATAACACTCCGACGCGAGTTGCCGCCCCGAGCGACGAGCCTCTGTGCGGGCACCATACCTCTTACGCCGTTTGACGTCCTCCCCACCCTCAGCCTGTGGCTACCGCGCCTAGCGCGGGAAGGACGGGGATTCCTACTTCCAGGCGGCGACGTCCCGCCACAAGAATGTTGTCTGCCGAGTTAACCGTGCGCGTGGCAGGCGTTCTGTCAACTTCTGTCTGCGACGGGCTATGACACGGCTACGCCCTCAGGGCCTGCAACACACTCGCATAGTTCGCTACGGCCATGCCCCCCCATGTTGAAGACAAGACCGAACTCCGCATTCGTGGCCGGGATGCCGATTGGTGTACCCGTAAGTTGTCTGAAGGCGAGAGCGTGCATGGAGACACCCATTGCTCCGACTGGATGCCCCTTCGCTTTTAATCCTCCCGATAGATTGACTGGGAGGCGCCCGTCGGGAAACACTGTTCCTTCATCAAGCACCCTGAAGCCATCGCCACGTGGAGCGAGGCCCATTGCTTCGTAGATAAGGAGTTCAGCAATGGTGAAGCAGTCGTGAATTTCTGCGAAATCGATGTTTGCGAGGGTGACGTTCGCCTGCTGAAGTGCCGAAGAAATCGCTCTATGCGCCCCTTCGAACTCAAGAATGTCTCGACCGGCGACGGGCAAGAGGTCGTTGACGTGCGTAGCTGCCCTGATCGCGACTTCGCGCGAGAAGTTCTTTGCTCCATTCGTCGAGGCCAGCACGATGGCAGCGGCACCGTCCGAGATAAGCGAGCAATCCGTTAGTCGTAGAGGAGGGGCGATGATTGGGTTGGTGTCCGAAACCACATTGCAGTGATCTGCCGTCATTTCCCGACGCATTTGTGCGAGCGGATTTGCAAGGGCGTTCGCGTGATTTTTCGCGGCGATCCGGGCCATGTCGTACAGCGGATCCCGATAGCGATCTCCGTACTGCTGAGCAGCAGACGCAAAAAGTTGAGGAAAGCTCTGCGATGCCTCGTACCAGTCATTCTGGTAACCCGCACCCGCGAGAGCGCGAGTGACCTGTTCTGTTGAATTCGAAGTCATCTTTTCGGCACCGACCACAAGCACCAGATCCGCCGCCCCTGAGCGGATCGCATTGATACCTGCGTGAATCGCAGCGGAGCCGGACGCGCACGCATTCTCACAACGGGCTGCGGGTTTGAATCGCAAACCCGGATCGGCTTGCAACACCAATGATGCTGGGAATCCGTCAGGAACCATCCCGGAGTTGAAGTGGCCGAGGAACACTGCATCTATCTCGGCTGCATCGATGTGTCCGTCACGGAGCGCGTCCCGTGCAACGGTTACGATCAGATCTTCAAGCGTCTGGTCCTTCAGGTGGCCAAACGGAGTATGAGCACTCGCAACAATTGATACACCGTTAACCATTTTCCTTACCTCGATTGCTTGGCGTTATGTAACTTGCTTTCCGCGCGGGCCGTGTCTTCCAGGCGTGTACTAGCCTCGTCGTTAAAGGGGAGGATCTTCAGGCTCGTCATTTTCCTATCGCGTCGCGATGAATGGTATAGCGTGCGGGGCACGATGGGACAGTCGTCCAACTACATTAGGGTTGGCCCTTATTCATCGCGTCATAAATTCGCTTCATTATTAAAGAATATGAACATAATCCTCATGTCACGAAATTAGGTATGCCTATGCGAGGAAGGCCACGACATCCAGTGATTCTGTCAAGTGAAAATATGGACAAGTTGAGAGAAATTACGGGGTCGACGTTGGAGCAGGATTCAGTAAAACTGCGCGCGCGATTTGTCCTCGCGTGCCTGGAGGGTGCTAGCAATAAGGAGGTCGCAGCTTCATTCGGTATCGGCGAGCACACCGTCTCGAGATGGCGCATGCGCTTTGCAAACAGTGGCATCGAAGGGCTCCGGGACAGACGGCGGTCGGGAGCTTCAAGACGCATTACTGACCGAACCTTGCAGACATTGGTCGAAGTAGGTTCTCGTGCGCGCGGGGCTCGTCCGAGCGCGGAGGCAACGGGAAGGCTGCTGGGCGTATCGAGGTCAACTGTCACTCGAGTCTGGAAAGATATCCCTGCGCGTCGAATACAAGCCACAGAGTCAGGTCCGAAAGAGGGTGGCAGATACATTCGATTTGAGATTGTCGGAGCCTACTTCGATCGCGACCTAAAAATCATCGCGATAGACGCGCAAGAATGCGCCGCCATATCAGATGCAGGAAACGAAGGCAGACTCTCCGCCGGATCTGAGAAATCCCTGGTTCCGAAGACTGTTGAGACGCTACTCTGGGCCGTCAATCGTTTCGCAGGAGCCAGCTCACCAAACAAGGCTACCGAGAGCGTCCTGGCATTCGTCGATAAAATACGCGCCGTTTCCAACGCTAATACCGTACATCTGCTCTGCTTTGGGGCACGTGCGAACTGGATGGAACATATCGTTTCAGCGCCAGACCGGCGTGGGAACCTCGTGGCTCATCCGTTCGACGAAGGTAGTCCGTGGGAAGGGGCGCTAGACCGCGCGTTCAAGATGCTTATGCGGGACAGGCGAATATCACATGAACTCCGGGTACCGCCCAAGCTCCTTGCTGCGATGCGCACTTATATAAGAGGCGGTGGGGCGTTGCCGCCAGCCGCGCGCTTCAGTTGGCCAAATATAGTGTCATCGGACACAAAACAGCAGGTGCGGAGAGCAGAGCAGGCCGTTACGCGGGCCGATGAGGCGTCCACGGACGCTAATGGATGTGCAAACCATAGCAGAGACCTCGAGCTTGCATTCTATATGGCACCTGTCGGATTGCTGGTTTCGCGTCAACGTATGGTTGATAAATACAATCAAGCGTTTTGCGGGATGTTCGGATATGAGATGGATGTCCTGACAGGAAGCTCCTTGGAGTTTCTCTATCCTTCACATGACGAGTTTGTTCACGTGGGGACGCGTGCTTTAACGACCATGCTAGAAACAGGGTTTTATTCAGACGAGCGCATCATGAGGCGTGTTGATGACAGTCTGTTCTGGTGTCATGTTTCTGGGCGGGCCATTGATCGTAAAGATCCTTTCGCCGCAGCTGTATGGACGTTCGAAGACATGTCAGCGATCAGGCCGGTCACCACAGAGCTGACCATGAGGGAGCGGCAGATTGCGCAATTTCTGGTAAATGGCAAGAGCAGCAAGCAGGTCGCGAGAGACCTTGATATCAGCCATCGAACGGTCGAAGCACACAAAGCACGACTAATGCGCAAGTATGGGGTGCGAACCACGAACGAACTCATTGCGCATCTTATCGGCCGGCGCAGCGACTAGTTAAACTTGTGTATGTGAGTCATTGTGAACGGCGATGTTGGCTGCGATGAGCGCGTCTGCCGCCTGTTGAAGCAGTTCTACTGCTTCTCTGCGCTCGAAGATCTGCGAGCTGACAAATGCTCCGTTTATGAGCACAGCAAGTTGTCCCGCAAGCAAGTCGGGAGCGGCGACATTGAGTTGCCCCGCAATGACCTTCAATCGGCGACGCAACTCGCGCTTATGAGAGGTTGCGACTTTTCGAGCAGGGTGCTCGATTTCGGGAAACTCGGCAGCGACATTAAGTTGAGGGCAACCACGATAGCTTGCTTGTCCTGCGCGCTCTCCGATCCACTTGAGTTGCCCGCGAAGCTGTCCCTTCGGATCAGCTGCATGTCGTCGCGCGACCCGATCCCATATCTCCCAGAATGCCCGGTCTTCCCGTTCCAGGAAGGCTGCGACGAGGTCGTCCTTTGTGCCAAAGTGGCGGTAGAGGCTGGTCTTGGCGACGCCTGCCTTCTCGACAACGAGATCGACACCAACGGCACGAACTCCCATGTTGTAAAACAGATCTGAAGCCGTCTCCAGTATCTTGTTCTTCATATCCATCCCGGCTTGGTCGACCCGGCCAACCGCAATTTTTGACATGTCGCAATAGCCCCCGTGAATTACACATGTTCACACTGTAGCACAATTAGGCTTGACGGGCTACAGACCTGTATGTAGCATGAAAACAGACAGGTCAGTAGCGATACCCCTTGAGCGAGTGAATGAATCCGTCGGGAAATAAATCAATTGTCGCTGTGTTTTGGGCTATCAAGCATACAGGTCAATTTGTAGTGAAAGATCTGCTGCGTCGCAACATAGCGCCTACTGCAGGTTCGCGTAACGCGAAGGGGTTGGAAGCTGCGAAAGCGGCGTTTCCTGAGTTCATTACTCGTCAAGCGACTATTGATGATGTGGCCTCACTTGACTAGGCGTAATGGGAGCTCCAGGCGGCTGGTTGTCGTCTGATCCCAGCTGCGAGACTCACGCAGGGGCTGTGTTTTATCGTAAGACCTCCAGCCAGGCACGTCGGACCGCGCTGACGGCACAGGGAAAAGTTATTCTGCAAATGGAGCTATCGATGAGTGAAGAACTAGATTACGTGCCTCCAAAGGTCTGGACTTGGACGAAGACGAATGGTGGCACTTTTTCGGACACTAATCGGCCTGTCGCCGGGCCTACTCATGGCAAGGAATTGCCAGTTGGCCGCCATCCATTGCAGCTTTATTCGCTGGGTACGCCCAACGGCGTCAAGGTCACAATCATGCTGGAAGAGCTGCTTGAGCTCGGGCATTCTGGCGCTGAATACGATGCTTGGCTAATCGAAATCAAGAAAGGCGATCAGTTTGGCAGCGGTTTTGTGGCGATCAATCCGAATTCGAAGATACCGGTTCTCATCGATCGCAACTCGTCTGAGCCAATTTCGATTTTTGAGTCTGGCTCTATTCTGCTCTATCTAGCAGAGGAATTTGGCGAGTTCCTCCCAGGGGACATTGCAGGTCGCACTGCTGTACTCAACTGGCTGTTCTGGCAAGTCGGTAGTACGCCATTTTTCGGAGGTGGCTTTATGCACTTCTACTCGTATGCGCCAGTCAAGATTGAATATGCGATTAACAGATACGCGATGGAGTTAAAGCGCCAGCTCGACGTGCTCAACCGTCAACTTGCTTCGCACGAGTACATAGCAGGCCGTGAATATAGCATTGCGGACATGGCAATTTTTCCGTGGTACGGAGGCCTGGTAATGGGCTTGTATGACACAGCAGCGGAGTTTCTTTCGGCGCATGAGTATCCGAATGTTATCCGCTGGGCTGAAGCGATTGCAGCGCGGCCAGCTGTACAGCGTGGTCGTATGGTCAATCGGACTTGGGGGGACGATCTCTCCAAACAGCTTCCAGAGCGTCACGATGCAACCGATTTTCAGACGAAGACACGGGACAAGGTGCCGACATGATGTGCGGGTACTCCTCGCAACGTAGTCGTACGCGGCACGCACCTTTGGACAGAATCGGTTTGCGTGGCATCGAGCGGTAGCCGACGCTCGACATGTACGTGTTAGCCGACTGCGTCGCGCCATTTAAGGGTGATTTTTCAACGGTTGGAATCGAGCAGTTTTGGGCAATAAATGCTGTGGTTCTCTGACCATGAGACCGAAATGCATCAATTTCGCGATTCTGAATATCGCTAAAGACGCGGGGCGAGTTCGAGATCGAACGCTCCGTAGGCCATCTGAATCGATCTCGAAAAGTACATGCCGAAGGTGAATACGATGAAGACGTTGTCAAAAATTCGCAAGCTTGCCATTGTGATAGCTGCGTCGTTTGCGGCGGTGGCGCCGGCAGTTCACGCGACGGCCCAAACTGAGGGCGGTGCAGGTTCAGTTCGCGTCGGCCAGCAAGGCTACAATCAGAATTACGAAATGCGTGCTCCGGAGAATCAGGGCATGACTGATGTGCGATACGCCTCATCAAAGTCGAATGCGGTGTATCGCCCAGATGCATCGAGATCGACTCAGAGCAGCGAAGATCGCGAGATGACTGTGAGCACGTATTCCCCGCTAATTGTGATAATTCGGCGCTGATTGGCCACGCTCACACGGAGTACGGTTTGAGTTGAGTGTACCCAGAATGCGATCACACGACGAGGCTCGCCACCGGTGGCTAACATGTTCCGCCACAACTAGAGCACGTGGGGAGATGCATGCTAGACAGATACACTGATAAAGAAGGAGCGGAAATATGAGCAAGGTAATGATGTACAGTCGGCGAATTTGCCCTTACTGCGATATGGCTGAACGTCTTTTACGATCGCGCGGTGTCGAACAGATTGAAAAAATCATGATCGATATGGACGATGAAACACGCGAACAGATGATGACCCGAACAGGCCGCCGGACAGTCCCGCAGATCTATGTCGGAGAAACATATGTAGGCGGTTTCGATGATCTCATTGCACTCGATCGCGACGGTGGGTTGTCACCACTTCTCGGCAACATGGTTTAGCTGTCTAACGCGGCGCATTAGCCGATCTGGACACGTAGAGGTAGTGACACGCGTGAAGTGCACCAAATGAGGAATCCCATGTATCACCAGGCTATTTCGAGATGCGTACACGCTTTGAAGGCTGTTGAGATTTTTCTCGACAAGGCAGAGCGCCATGCGCAAGAGAAGCATTATGACGTCAATGTCCTCATGTCAGGCCGCTTGGCTCCTGACATGATGCCCTTCATCTATCAGGTCCAGAGTGCCTGCGACTACGTGAAAGCGGGAGCCGCGTGGCTGTCGGAACAGAAGCCGCCAAAGCATGAGGACACCGAGCAAACAATCGATGAGGTGCGTGCGCGTATCAGGAAAACGGTGGAGTTCGCACAGAGCGTAACGGCAGAGCAGTATGCGAACGCAAATAAGCAGAAAGTGAAACTGTCTTGGGCTCCTGGTAAAGTTTTGGAGGGACAGGTTTATCTTTTGCAAATGACAATTCCAAACGTCTACTTTCACGTGGCGATGGCTTACGCCATACTGCGTCAGAACGGAGTTGACGTTGGCAAGATGGATTTTTTAGGGGCAATCGATTTTATTGATGCCTGACTGCCTTTGCGCCAAAGAGGCAATCGTCAAGTGATCTGGGTTTCAGCAAACGACCAATGAAACTCGACAGCCGAACGAAGATCAAATGGCCATCATCGCAGAGAAAGAAGTCGGAGTGTTTAAAGTTTCCCACTTCTTTCGAGGGAAGAGCGTTCAGACGCGAGTCTCAAACCTAAAGAAGGATTAGATAATGAATGAATCAATCAAGAACATTAGCGACGCATCTTTCGAACAGGATGTCGTGAAATCGGATAAACCCGTCCTGCTAGATTTTTGGGCAGAGTGGTGCGGTCCGTGCAAGATGACCGCTCCCGTCCTCGACGAGGTTGCGAAGGATTACAGTGGTCGCTTGCAGGTCGCCAAAATAGACGTAGACGAACATCAGACGACGCCGGTCAAGTTTGGTGTGCGCGGGATACCCACGCTGATTCTCTTCAAGAACGGTGCGGCTGTTGCACAAAAGGTCGGCGCACTCTCCAAGTCACAGATTGCTTCATTCCTTGACGCTAATCTGTAACAGCATTGTCCGCATGCGCGGCTACTATCAGCGCGCTTCGCAAATCATCTACGTCCAGATCATCGGAGAGATCGGAGTGATCTTCAACGTCGATCCACGCGGAGCAAATATTTGGATGCTCGTCTGCCAGTCTGGAGAAATCTGCATGATACTAGCGGCAAGTTTTGCACTACTCGGCGCACGGGCAGGCGATAAGCGGTGTGCCTGGCATGGCAACAAGCTCTGCAATTGGTCTGGCGCCAATATCGGGGTGTAGTGCAGGCACGCGAGATTAAGAAAATAGCCTTCCGGCGAAAGTTAATTGCTTAAAGTTGCATGGACGTATTAGTAACATGTCTCGCCTTTGAAGACGCAGTCATCCGAAATGGCGAGCACCAGAAGCGGCGTATAGCGCTAAGGCACAAAGAGTTCAACCTGGCTGGAATCTCTTTCTTCAGAGGTGGCACTCTTTCGTCGCGGCCCGGTATCCCATCGGACGCCTTCAAGAGAAAGCAGCGTTTCCTTTGCCGGCAGGCCTCCAGCGAATCCGGTCAACGCACCCGAAGCACCTATGACACGATGGCAGGGGGCAATAATGGAGATCGGATTACGTCCGTTTGCCGCGCCTACTGCCCGGACCGCCTTCGCGTTTCCAATCTTTACCGCGATCTCACTATACGTCCGGGTTTCGCCATACGGAATATCGAGCAAAGCGCGCCACACTTTCTTCTGAAAATCCGTTCCGACGAAACAGAGAGGCACGTCGAATCGGCTGCGTTCGCCGGTGAAATACTCGCCTAACTGACGCTCCACCTCGTCAAGGGTCGGGTCGTCAACCGCTTCCCGCATTGAACCGAGCCGAACTCTCCCAGGCCGCTCGTTCTCCCAAAGGATGGCGGCTAGTTCTTCTCCTTTGGCGACCAGCGTCAGTTTGCCTACAGGGGAATCGACGGTTTTGTACAGATATTCCATAACCTGCTCCTGTATCTCGATGTGCTCTGCCTGAGAAGCTCTGCAGACAGGTCGCGAGCCAAGGGTAGCCATGAACGCTGCGCCCTCGTGCGTGAGGTATCCGTATCTTGGGAATACCTGGAGCGAACACTCCAACCCGGACCGGAACTGGGTTGGCGCTTTTCGGTTCAGTTCACGATTGGCCATATCGGCGAGCATTACGATTCAGGCTTGAGAGCTGCCGTGTGGAGCAGATTAGCGGCGATGGGACGATTCATCAGCTCCCGCGCCAATCGCTATACTGCAATCGCCGTTGCTCGCGAAACCCAGAGTACGTCACGCTCTCTGCAGCACTGGCACACAATGTGTCGAAATGTCTTGTGGATGATGCTGATAATCTATCACAAATCGTCAAGATCGACCTGTGGAGCGTCGAGAGAGCCTACCCGGTAGCGGGAATTAGATCGATATCGAGGCCGAGACGACAGGAGCAAAAACAGCACCGTCGCTCGTGTTCTTCGTCTGTCAGCATAATCCGCTAAGTGATCCAAACCGCAAATGATCTGGTCGCATCCGAAGGCGCCGAACACAATCGTGCAGCGCGGACAGATTCTAAGATCGCGCGGATATTCCTTCCTGTATATGGAGCACTGGCTATCACATGACTACAAGCGTATTGTTGGAGCGACAGCATGGCTATCACTGTGCGGTGCTTCCAGTTGTACTGTTGAGCGCATCCCGGTCTGCGTCGTTCGTGCATCACACGGAAACTTACCGTCGACCTTGGGATAGCGACCGAAACCTCGGTCAGCATCCGATGATCGTTTAGCACCAACCATCAGGACGGCGGGATTTCTTCGCTGCAGCACAGAGAGACGAAATAGCTGTTCCACATCGTCATTTCATTTCAGCGTGAAACACCGCCAAGCCGAGCGGCACTATGATTTCAAGGGGAGCGACGCCAAATGACGTTTATCGAGGCGCCGAATATTCTCGGAATTGCGGTTGTGTGGTGTAGTCTCAGAGTAACTGGCCATTCATAACAATGTTTAGCAAGAGGATGCGCTCGCTGAATTAAAGATTACGATTGTAAACTATATGGCTAGCCCTCGAAAAGGGCAGGCGCATACATCCTTACGGCGCATCTGTACGGACATCTGCGTCCGATCTCCAAAATTGATGTCAGTTCAGCCCCGTGAAGCAGGTGACAGGAGGATACGATGTTTTCAGTACTGTTCGAAGTACAGCCGCGTTCCAACCAATGGGAAGCCTACTTGGGCTACGCGACAATGCTCAAGCCAGAACTGGAGCAAATAGACGGTTTCGTCGACAACATCCGTTATCGGAGTCTCACCCGGGATGGGTGGCTGCTATCTCTATCGAACTGGCACGATGAAAAAGCGCTCGTTCGCTGGCGGACGCAGGGGATGCACCACGGCGTACAGGAAAAAGGTCGCTTCGAAGTATTCAACGACTATCACCTGCGAGTCGGGCAATTGACCAAAGATACTCAACTACCTGATGGGTGCGAGCTAAGAGTACAGCGACTGGATGAAACAGAAACGGGGGATGCGACGACGGTCACTTTGATCAACACAAGACGCGACGCTGATTGGGTGAAAAGTGCACAGGCAAAGGAGGTCGCACTAACGCTGGGCTTGCAGGATGGTGCCGCAGCCATGGTGTCTTGGGACGTATTCGATGCGGTATTGTCGTCCGGCGACATTATTCTCCTCGTCGCGTGGCGCGACCACGAGGCTGCCGACAGATTCTCGAAGTCGGTCGATTTTCAAAGCGTGCGCTTCCGAACCGTGCGAATCGTGCGCGACTACGGCATGTACGACAGGCGTGAGGCGCCACAGTACTATGCCGACGCGCAACGTCCCGCTGTGACCAAAAGTTGACTAGACCTTCAACAATCTGGATGTTTATTGTCATTATGAACGAACTATCTCGGGACCCAACATCGAATCCGACGCTCGTGGTTGCCGCAAGCGACTGCGCATGCACGGCGGCGTCTTCAGGGGCAGTTATGCCGTGTACGGCCGGTTTTCTGACGTGCTTCCGATGGACGCTTCTAATCCGGGCTGTGCGCCACCCCCGGTCGAGCTGTTAAGAGCCATTCTCATGGCACCTCGTTCGAGGCCGGCCTTACGCGCACCGTAATCATTGCAAGAGAGAAATAGTGGGCTGGTCTGGAGCAGGGTTCGATTCGACAGTATTTACAGTCATCATTTAGTTCAATGTGTACAAATCTGTTCATGCACATTGTCGTGCCAAGTCAAACGGTTGTTCCTGCTGGGGGGGCGCAGCGCAGGTGCCGGCGCCACGGGTGCCTTTCGTGCTGCGACGCGGCGAGCCAGCACTCGCGCACTACGCCTTTTAAATGCTGCACGAACGCCCCTCCATGCAGTCACACGCAAAGCTCCGCTTTTCCTTTCAAGCAGCTCGAAGGTGCGATGACCGTCGTTCACCGGAACACGGACAATCGTGCCGGCGCATGGCGCAGTTTAACCAACCTGCGCTCACGGCGGGCAATGACGCCCGCAGCATGTAACGCGCTAATTTTGCATCACATTTTCATAATTCGTTGATAGTAACGTTTCATCATCTTACAGATTCCGGCAATCGGCTAGCATCCCACTGGAACACGGGAGGCGGGGATGAACTGGCGCGGCTTGCCATGCGCATCATCATTGCATCAGAATCCGATATGTCGCATCGCCACTCCGCCGCGTGTTCTTCGAGGCTCTAATTTTCGAAGCATCAGCTGCATCCTGAGTAAGAGGAAGACTTGAGTGTTAACACTTTTGTCGCTGTCTCGAGGGTTGCATTTCGAGATATGTCACCGGTCCAGTACGCGACGGTGGCTCCGTTCCACCCTGGCAGTAGAAGACGAGGACGAAGACAAATGGCAACCAAAGACCGTCGCAACGATAACACGGGGTCGGAGCGATTGCCTGACGCAGAGTTCGATACAACTCGACCATCTCGTGATACCGGATCGATTAACGTAAACATCTCATCATTGCCGGGGCGAGAGTGGAATTTTGACGTTTCAGATAGCACCAAAGAGAACCAGATTCCATCTAGGCATGTCTCGATCGAACAGCGGCTGCCTCAAATGTATCCCCAGATCAGTTCGCGACGGATTGAGAGGGCTCGCCGCTATGGAACGATCGAACGATTCGAAGCCGGTCAAATGATGTACCGGATGGGTGAGCGCAGCCTTGGTGTTCGCATCCTGTTAAATGGAACTGCTCGACTCACACGGAGGGATGGACTAGGTAACACACACTTCTGGATGGAACTCGGCGAAGGCCATTTTCTCGGCGAGACAGGGCAGCTCACCGGGAAGCCACATCTTGCTGATGCGCACGCTGTCACCGATGTGGAAGCACTTTTGATTTCACCCGCCAAATTGCGGAGGTTGATGATTGAAGAGGCGTACATCGGCGAGCAGATGATGCGTGCACTTATTCTGCGACGTGCTGGATTGGTGCAGGAAGGTATCGGACCCGTGCTAATCGGTCCGCTAAAAGATCCTAAACTAGTCGCTCTGGAAGCCTTCTTTCGGCGCGTCACCCATCCGTATCGGATCGTTGACAGCGATACAGGCTTCGACGTGTCCGTACTCGCTGACCCTCCGCCGAGTGGTAACAATGTATGGCCTCTTGTTGCGCTTACAAATGGCACTACGTTGGTTGATCCGTCGGAAACAGAACTCGCTGACGCACTTGGCTTGCTGCCCGAGTTCGACGACTCGCATGTTTATGACGTGGCCGTGGTTGGAGCTGGACCCGCTGGGTTGGCTACGGCGGTGTATGCCGCTTCCGAGGGATTGTCGGCGGTCGTTTTTGATACACAGGGGCCAGGTGGTCAAGCTAGCGCAAGCGCCAGAATTGAAAACTATCTGGGGTTTCCAACGGGAATATCCGGACATGCACTGTCGTATCGCGCGTCCATGCAGGCGGTTAAATTCGGCGCTGAAATTGCCACGCCCTCGGAGGTGACCGGGCTGAACTGCGGAGCGAGCCCTTATGAACTGTCGTTACGCAGTGGCGACGTGATCAAGTCTCGAGTGGTTGTAATCGCTTCCGGAGCGGCATACCGTAAGCCAGACATCGAGGGCCTTGATCTGGTCAGGACTCACGGCGTTTATTATTGGGCTTCCGCGATCGAAGGACATCTATGCGAAGACAGGGACGTCGTGGTGATTGGGGGCGGGAATTCTGCAGGCCAGGCGATTGTTTTTCTATCCAGTTTTGCGCGACGAATACACATGATCGTACGAAAAGGAAGCCTCGATGTAAGCATGTCGCGTTATCTCGTGGACCGTATTGCCGCCCTGGATAACGTCTCACTGCATTTGAACGCGGTGGTCAAGGCTGCGCACATTGATGAGGAAGGGCTAAGTGGATTGATGGTTGCAGGCGCCGACGGCGAACATTTTCTGGAAACCCGCCACCTGTTCCTGTTTGTAGGTGCAGAGCCAAACACTACCTGGTTAAACCAGTGTGGAGTAGCTGTAGATGAGCGAGGCTTTGTGCTCACCGGCCAAGGATTGTATGAAGCTGCGCCTCAGACGTGCTTTCCATTCGAAACCAATGTTCCGGGCGTCTTTGCGGTCGGCGACGTACGGTCATCATCGGTCAAACGAGTATCCGCAGCAGTGGGCGAGGGCGCAGCGGTTGTTAGCCAGATTCATAGTTTCTTTGCACACAGTAGGCCAAGCGGAGTGGTCGGTTAAGCCGAAATTTAAGAGATGTGGCGCCCCTCGGACGTGCAGCGGAAGTGTTCTGTCTGGGGCAAACTGCAAGGCGTCGCGTTCCACGGGCAACCGATAGGGTTGCAACGCCGATGTCGAAATAAACGCAGCTATCAAGTAGTGCGCGCCTTTCCTTCGCTTCATCGACAGTCATCGCCAATGACCGGGAACGCGCCAGCCAGGATTTTGATGTGTCGGCGTGTAAATTTAACGTCACGCGACCGGTCGCGTGACGTTTGGATGACATGCCACCCCCGCGAACAGCCTAATGCGCATCAGTCGCGTAGCGTATTCTTCAGCGACGGCCTGTATCGTGCTCGAGTGAAGTTCCAATCCGGTTATGCTGGTGCCTTTGCTGAAAGGCTGGAAGTCGTAGCCCGAGAGGAACCGGGGTTCACGTTCCCACACCTTCACCAAATACTCGTCGCTGTGGTTCCATATGAAATTTACGGCCTGTGACTGTGCCTGCTCCTGCGGCGCACGGGTGTGCCTGTCCCTGAACCAGAGGCGGAGAACGCGGGTAGTTTGTCGCATGTGCCAGTACGGTTGTTTCTCCGTATAGGCACACCTGAGATTTCTTTTAAAAAAGCACGGCATCTGCGCTGCGCTGTCTACAGCCGCCTTTTATCCCCGCTTCCGGGCCGAGGTCTTCAGGCAATTGTCACGGATAAACAATCTATTCCTCAACCGCGTGCGAGCACTTTCCGAGCGGCCCCAAAAGGTGAGGTTTTTGTTGCCAGATTGACGTAACACCAAGCGATGCACTTATGCAGAGGTTGTCTGCAATGCGATTCGCGTTGCAGACAACCTCTGGCGCTCAACGCCGCCGTCGAGGCCACACGTGCCGAGAGAGCAGGGATGCCGATTCACGGACGTTGCTGACGACGTCTGTACGCGAGCGTAGCGCAGTCCGAGCGCAGCCAAAGAGATCAAGGCTCCGGTCATCATCAATGTCGAGACGGTTGAACTGGCTCCAGATCGGCCGCCGACGCGAGCAAGCCAACGGACGAGACGTCATTCAAGTGAAAGATGTCCCGGATTTGATTGCCGAAATCAACTGCGCCACCATCGAGTAAAGCAACGGCATTGTTCAGGAAAGTCAGGTACTGTCTCCACTTCTACCGCTGGAATGAATCAGCCGGCAGACATATAACGGCGGGGAATAGCTAAAATAAGTAGCCCTGCGAGGAGCAGTGTCAGTGCGAGCAACCCAACACCGGCAGCGGTAGTCCCAGTAACCAGCTTCAGAAGCCCCATGATGGATGGACCGACGAAACCAGCGACCGCCGCGCCAACATTCACGAGACCAGCCCCACTAGCGGCGGCCGAGCCCGCAAGAATACGAGAAGGCAGACTCCAGAACATTGCGAGAGTGCTCATGATGCCGGCCACGCCGACGGTCAGGCATGCAACCGACGCAACCGGGAACGTATGGGCGGCGACGCTGCCGAGGAGCGCCGCGCCACCGATGAACACGGGGACGGCGGTGTGCCAGCGCCGCTCGCCAATTCGTACAGCGTGCTGCGCGTTCAGTACCATTGCCGTCGCTGCAACCAGGTAAGGAATAGCGCTGATAATCCCGATCTGAAGGTTTGTGAGGCCACCGATCGACTTTATCATTGTTGGCATCCAGAACACGAGACCATAGTTGCCGACGTTGTAGAGGAACGACGTGGCGAACAGTAACCAGAGCGTCGGTTCTTTCAGCGCCGGTAAAAGGCTCGCTTTCTTGCCGGTCGACTCCTTGGCAAGTTCCGCACGGATGGTGCTGATTTCAGTCACGTTGAGCCACTTTACATCCTCGATGCGGTCGACGATAACACTGTATAGGACAACTCCGAGCACGACTGCTGGCAACCCTTCCAGGAGAAACATCCACTGCCAGCCATGCAGTCCGTATCCACCGTGGGTCGCATCCATAATCCAGCCGGACAATGGCCCGCCGACGATGACACCCAAGGGCATGGCCAGAAACAGCAGCGACATGACCTTGCTCAGGCGGAACGACGGAAACCAGATGCTGAAGTAGGCGATGACGGCTGGGAAGAAACTGGCTTCAGTTAGGCCAAGTAGGAACCGCAGGGTATAAAAGGTCGACTGGCTGTTCGTGAGCAATGTGGCAATGGAAACGATGCCCCAAGTGAACATCGAGCCCGCAAGGCAGATCCGCACCCCGAGCCGCTTGACTAGATAGCCGGCTGGAATCTGAAGAAGCAGATAGCCCAAAAAGAACAGGCCGGCGCCTACGCCATACGCAGCTTCGCTCAGGTTGAACTCGCCCATCATCTGCAGCTTCGCAAAGCCAACGTTTACGCGGTCAAGATAACCGAAGAAATAGCAAAGAAGGATGAGCGGAATGATGCGGATGGTGAGTTTGCGGTATACGACGTCGGCCGAGACAGTCGACATGTTCTCTGCCGGGCCGTGTACGGTCGCCGCTTGATTCTGGGTGGCCATGACTATTCCCTTGTGGATGTGGGCACTGAGGTTCAGATTACATCGGCGATACGGCGCCGCAAGGCACGTCCCGGCCGGGCGCCTGTGGATTCTCCGAACTGGAACACCGGGATGCCGTTGACGATGACGTGCTCGATGCCCTCAGGCCGGAGCATCGGAGCAGCGAACGTCGCGCGGTCCAAGACACGTTTCGCGTCGAAAATCACCAGGTCCGCATATTTGCCGGTTGCAACGTGGCCTCGATCGGTCAGAGCAAATTGTTCGGCTGTTAGGCCGGTCATTTTTCGCACCGCTGTTTCGAGCGGAAACAGCTTCAACTCGCGGGAGTAATGTCCCAATACGCGGGGAAACGTGCCCCATAGCCGAGGATGCGGCGCAGTGTCGTTAGGAAGACCATCAGATCCGACCATGGTCCTCTCGTACGAGAAAATACGCTGGACATCGGCCTCGTCCATTACAAAGTAGATGGCGCCCGCAGGCTTCAAATCCTCAATGGCTGCATCGACTGACCCGTCGTACAGCGGCAGAATGTCGACGAAGTCCTTTCCTGCAAGTTCTGGATGTGGGATAGACCAGGCCAGCATTACACGCGAGGACTGCTGGATGCGGTCTGCACGAAGCATCGTGGAAGTGGCCGGATACGGGTGACAATCGAGGCAGAGCGGCTGCAGTTTGCTCTGTTTATGGATAATTTTGAGCGTCTCGACTGACCGTCCGTGATTTTCTTTTCCTGCGACCTTGTGGTGCGAAAGCACGACGTTTGCACGGACGGCTCGCCCAATCTCAAATGCCTCCTCGAGCGATGGGATGATATCTACTGTCTCATCCCGGAGATGAGTTGCAAATATGCCGCCGTTTCGACGGATGGGCTCACATACTTCAATCAACTCCCTTGTGCTGGCCGCAGCTGCTGGCGGATAGAATGTGCCAGAGGACACGCCGATGGCTCCTGCCTGCAATGCCTCTTCGACGTCCGCAGCCATCTTCGCGATCTCGTCGGCATTCGCGGGACGTGACAGGTCTTTCATGTGCCGTACGCGCAGGGTCGAGTGACCAACCAACGCTGCAAGATTCACGGCGGCCGGATTCGCATCGATCGCGTCAAGGTATTGCGCGAACGTGTCAAAGCAGAAGGCGCTCGGGAGGCCAAGCAGGTCAAGTGGCTGTGGAATGGCTTCTGAGCGCAGCGGGGCGAGACTAATGCCGCAGTTACCACCAATGACCGTGGTGACACCCTGGCAAACCTTCGGCAGGACGTCAGGGTGGCTCAACAGGTATGCGTCGTCATGTGTGTGACTGTCGATGAAGCCCGGCGATACGACCTTTCCGCTCGCGTCGATGACGGTTTTCGCCGTTGCGTCAGACAGATTGCCAACGGCTTCTATACGGTCGCCGCAAACACCAACGTCGGCGCAATAGCGTGCCTCGCCGGTGCCGTCAATGACGTCCCCGTTCTTAATGAGCAAATCGAAATGCATCAGTGTCTCTTTCGCGGTTGTGGGGGCAGCAAGCGCGGAAAGACGCCAGCAGCCGAGCGTTTTAGCGCAATGACAGTTTTGTTTCAGCGACAATGGTCGTTCCACAAAAACACCGCGTCCAATGCCGGTCACTTAGGGATTCATGCGGAAAAGCTATGAAAGTCGAAAACTCTGAACTTGAGGCATTTGTGGCCGTCGCAGAGCTAGGCGGCTTCCAGCGGGCTGCGGACAAGTTGCATTTGACGCAACCAGGGCTGTCGCGGCGTATCCAGAAGCTTGAACAGACGCTCGGTGTCGAACTTTTGCACCGCACCACGCGCAGCGTCACGCTGACCGGCGTCGGGCGCCAGTTTCTTCCCATGGCAAAACAGCAAATCTCCCAATTGGGGACAATGCTGTCATCAATCCGGGAGATAGCCGAGAAGCGGTTCGGAAAGGTGCGACTGTCCAGTATCCCGACGGTCGTGATGCGGATGTTGCCGGACGTTCTACGCAGCTATGCTGAAAAATATCCTCAGGTCGGCGTGCAGATATTCGACGGGAATCACGACTTTGTAGTGGGGCAGGTCCGCGCCGGGCTCGCTGAATTCGGAATCAGCATGGACCCGGGCGATGACGAAGATTTGAGCTTCGAGCCGTTGTTGACGGACAGCTATGTGCTTGCCGTCCATCGCGACCACTCTTTGGCGGAATCTGAGAGACTGACGCTGGACGAGTTAAAAAACGTGAGACTCATCATAGGTGGACGCGACAGCGGAAACCGGCTACTGCTGGAACTTTTGCTTGGTCATGAGTCAATCAGTCTCCGCTGGTTCTACGAAGTAGAGCATGTATCCTGTGTTATTGCATTGGTTGAGGCTGGACTCGGATGTGCAATAGTGCCGTCCTTGGCCTTGTCTGTGCACCCGAGCTCAAGCATAAAAACGGTGCCGATTTCAAATCCTGATATTCGACGAACGATCGGCATCATTCGGCACAAGACAATTTCTATGTCGGCAACAGCTAGCGATTTCTGTGAAATACTCGCTCGCTCATGGAGATCGATGTACCAGTGATTAGTCAACGGTACGCGCGAACTGCGTGACGAACTCGCCACGGACCGCTTGCGCCTGAGCCCGCAGCGCAAAGCGAAGCGGCGTCTTTCGATGCATCAAAGCGCGAACCGTCTGGCGCAGTTGAAGGCGAAGCTCGTGAAGTTAGAGTAACGGCCAGAAGCCGACGTGCTGGGCATCTGTTTTGACAACAGCAGACTGCTCTGGCGGCGGCGTCTCGAACTTTCGGGGCTCAACATCTTCAAGTGTGATTTTGCGAACGGCAAGCAGTCGCACGAATGCTTCTTCGTGGGCCCGAATGATGAGACGGCCAGAAACCAGATCCGCTAGTTTAGGGAGGCCAGTGATGCGACATATGTGGCAAAGCCATGCGTGCAGGATCATCCTCCGGGCGGCGGCGGCGGCAAAAACTTTGCCTTGGCAATATCACGTTCGGCTATGATCGCCAGTCGCTGCATGCTGCGCTCGAAGCCGGCACCACTCTGATCTGGCGCCTGCGCCGCGACGAACGAGGTTGGCGTGCTTTTGTGTCGTTCAGTCAAAGGCGTGCAGATTGAACGATGCAAGCTTGCGCGCAGGACCGACCATGCGATTTTTGTCTGCCGCGCTATCCGTTACGTGTAAGCCGGAGCCATCATTTCGCGAAGAGGGCGGAAAACCATCAGGACGATAATGCCGATTCGATAGAGAGGAATCGAAGATATGAACGTGGTTATTCATCGCGAGCGTTTGAACCGCCTACTCGATCCGAAGCTTCTTGCGGACGAGCTTCGAGAGAAAGGATATATCGTTTTTGTTTCCGGGCGATTGCGGCAAAGGGACGTTGCAACTGTGGTTCAAGCTGCTGTGGAGTCGGACATGTCTTCCATTGTCGTTGAGACAACGTCACCGAGCGAGTGCATGGTCCTCGTCGACGAAGCTAGATGGGCTTACCGGGATATCGTCCAAGCCGCAATACTTGAGGACCAGCGCTATGAAGCAGCGCAGGAGTGAACGATGTTGCTCTGCCGACTGGCTGTCGAAGTCCTCAACTCTCCCTCGACCTTCAATCAGACGCCTCGCACGTATTTTCAGCCCTATGTCGATCATTGACGATTTCCGGATTATCCGGCATTGCATTTTCGGCGACTTCGCGATCGGACTCATTACGCTGCGCCAAGTGCCTCACCGNCCCGGCGAGGTTGGCCTGCGAGCCGCTATGTCTGTGAATTTCAATTCGCGGCGAACACCTCGTTTTCCAGCCAATAACAGGCGGCGAGGGTAGTGAGACATAGGAGGGCGGCCGCCTTCCACCATCTGACGAGACAGCACTTCCAGCCGTCCACGCAAGAGCTCGCTCGCCGCCATCTGTTCGTCGAGCGCGTTTCTCTTTGACGCCAACTCGCTTTCGGCGCCGGCGCAGCGTGTCATCGACGCAGCCAGCTGGGTTTTCGCAGTAGCGAGGGCATCGCGTAACTGATCTCGCTCGGCCTGATGCGTGGCCTGCACCTCGGCCATCCGATCAATAGCGGCCTGCAGTTCCTGGCGCGTCTGGCGCGCGGCCGTCCGCTCGCTGTCGATCTCGAGGAGCGCCCGCTTTTCAGTCGCTGCCAGGCGCTGTTCGCTCTGATTGTGCATAACACGTAGCTTGCTCAGTTCCTCGGCGAATTCCCGTCTGGCGTCCGACAGTGCCGTGGCGGCGACTGCGCTTTCGCTTCTGGACTGCGCGAGCTGATCAACGAGCATAGTTTTGGCGGTTTCCAGTTCGACCAGGCGCGCGAGCAGTTTCGCGTTTTCAATGCGGACGTCCGCCGCGTCGTGGGACGTCTGCTCGGCGGCGGCGATCGCAGCGTCGCGTTGCGCAGCCAATCCTTGTGCATGCTCGCGTGCCTCAGCTATTTCGCGCTGCGCGTCTTGCCTGAAGACATCTAGCGCCGCATTGGCCGCGTCGCCCGATAGCCGCCAAAGCGTCGCCGCCAGTTCGCCAGCGGCGCTCGCGACCTCTGGCGGCAAATCTGGTTGCCCGACGTCGACCCGCGTCTTGTCCCTGACCTCGACCCAGAACTCACGCAGGGCTTTCGCCGGCGCGCTCATGCTGCCTTTGCGGACCACCTGATACAGCTTGTTCGCGGTCGGCGTTTCTCCATACCGGAAGAACATCAACGCGCAAACTTCGCGATAGAGTTCCTGCGTATCGGAGATGCGTTCACGGAGGGCTGCAATGTCGGTTTCGAGAGCCATGAGGATCCTTGGGCGATACGTTTAGCCGAATGTGTTGATAATACAACGTATACCTCTAGGAAAGCTACATATCACTCCAAATACACGACATTACTACTATAATGTCGTGTATGATGTGAGGGTTGTTTTTCGCTGCTGTACTTTGCTATCTGGAGCTTCCAAACCGTGTCCAACGCTCAGCTCGCCGCCGTGCAGCCCGTCGAATCACTCGTTGTCCCCGAAATACTGGATGGCCGCGACGGCACCAATCGCGGCGCGGTCGGTGGATCACAACTGTCGGCCACCAATGATCTGGACGCCGTCCGCGCCTGGCTGTCGAACTATGCGGACACCAAGACGACGTTCGATAACTACCGCAAGGAAGCGGAACGGCTGCTGCTATGGGCGGTCGTACAGCTCGGAAAACCGCTGTCGTCGCTGACTCACGAGGATCTGCTCATCTTTAAAGCATTTCTCGTCGACCCTCAGCCTGAAGATCGCTGGGTATCGGCGACCGGTGGCAAATATCCGCGCGGCGACGAACGCTGGCGCCCGTTCAACGGCCCGCTGTCGCCGGCCAGCCAACGCCAGGCTCTTATCATCCTGAATGCGATGTTCACGTGGCTCGTCAACGCCGGCTATCTGCGCGGCAATCCGATGGCGTTACTGCGGCAACGGGCGAAACGGTCCGCGCCGCGTGTCACGCGATATCTATCCATTTCTCTCTGGGACGAAGTGAAGCTCTTCGTCGAACAGCTTCCACTGGAATCGGAAGCTCAACGGGCTTACCACGCGCGTTGCCGCTGGCTGACGACCCTGTTTTACCTTCAGGGCATGCGAATTTCGGAGGTTGCCGGCGGCCAGATGGGCAGTTTTTTCAGACGGCTCGGTGCTGACGGACGGGACCAATGGTGGCTTGAAACCTTGGGAAAGGGCGACAAGGAGCGCATCGTTCCTGTGTCAGGTGAGCTTATCCAGGAGCTGAGGCACTATCGGGCCGCCAATGGCCTCCCCGCCCTCCCCACTCGATCAGAAGAAACGCCGCTGGTCATTCCATTTAAAGGCCGCGCGCGTTGTTTGTCGCGCTCCGCTGTTCACGACGCCATTAAAGGAGTTTTTGCCGGCGCTGCGACATGGCTGCGCGCCAAAGGGCCCGAGTTCGCTGACCGTGCAGATGAGCTTGAGCGAGCGTCAGCGCACTGGCTGAGGCACACGGCAGGTTCACACCAGGCTGATGGCGGTGTGGACTTGCGGACAATTCGTGACAACCTCGGCCATGTGTCACTTAATACCACGAGTCTTTACCTGCACACTGAAGACGATGAGCGCCACAAAGAGACAGTGAATCGCCACCGGATGAATTGGAGCGGTGTCAAAAATCCACCAGATTCTTCTGGCAGCGAATGACCGGTAGTCGGGTCAGTGCCGGCAACACGATGCGTTGCTTGAGATCGAACGCACAAATCTTGACTGCTTTGAACAGCATCTTCTAGACCTTCAACGCGATGAAAATGACGCTGTCGCTCCACGTGGTGACAAGGTATAGAAGTTCGCTGTCGACCAGCCTATCTCCGTTCTGTCGCCCGGCGCAACTTTCCGGATGTCAATTCGGTCGAGACGCGATCCAAACCGTCCGGGCACATTGATCTGGAGACGGGGAGTCTTCTCGTAGTAAGCCATGAGTCACAACTGACTCACGAACACAGAATATCGAAACTGACGGCCCACTGCGGTCCCCCGATCAGCTTCGCATTTCGTTGTTTTGATTTTTGAACATCAAGCGCAAGAGTCGAGATTTACTCCTATATTGGTTACGTCGCACACTGAACCTGCTCGAGATGTGTATGACGATGCAATCGGTGGTGTCGCGTAGCGCGTGCATGTTCTCGCGCCATAAGGTATGCGCGGACGTTGGGCGCCAGCGAGGCCGCCGTGCTGCCGTCGACATGTTGGAGACCTACGCACCATGCTCAATGACGTTTTTCGTAGTGGTTACCGGTGCGAGCGTTTTTGTAATGGCCGCCTTTGTGCGAGGACCCGTGGCCGCCGGCATAGTGACCTCCCCTCGCCTCAGCAACAAGTGGGGCGACGAGCAAGGCACAGACAAGCACTGCAATAATTTTCTTCATAGGGGTCTCGTGTTTGATAAATGCGCCAGAAATTCCCGCGCCTAATCAGATATCGGCATAGGACAAACGATTCTTGATTAGTGAAGACCACAGGACTTCAAGCAGCCCAAGCGTTGCTTATCGCCGCCCCTACAGCAGGTAGAATCGTGGCCTCAAGTCGGAGGGCTACATGCCGCTGCAATTCTTCCTGAAATCGCCGCCCCAGGGCACCCACCTGAGCGATCTTGTCGCACTGATTCTTAATGACTGGGACGATTTCTCGTTCAAAACGGCTTTTATCGCCTATATATACGACGACAAGGGAGAAGCGCATGAGATCGGACCAGTCAAAATTGGTTACTTCGGACAGCAGCCAAGCCGCACGTCCGATACGCTGCCCCCGTCGTTTCCTGCGCTTCCAGGTAATTATTTTTCTCTTGGACAAGAACCCGAATACTACGAACGGCTGATGGATTTTCCGGAAGCTCTTCGCGAGGAATATCTTCGGCACATGAAGGACCTCGTATCTGACCCAGAACTACGAGCGCGTGCAGACGACGAACAAGTGTTTGCGACTTCCCTGCTCCGTTCTGTCAGCCGTTCTGCCATCGAGGGACAATTCAAACGCATCCTCTCGGGAGGTGCGGCGCTTACTGAATTTCGCTTCTACTACACCGCTCCGGTCGGAGACAGACGGGGACCAATGGAGCTCGCATTCGAGGTAATCCCCACTTCACGTCCTCCGACCAACATCCACGTCGTTATAGGCCGAAACGGCGTCGGAAAGACAACGCTTCTTAACGCAATAGCGGTCGCGATTGTCGAACAAGGCCCTGCGTCAGATGTCGGCGCGTTCAGTGTTGCGGAGCGCCCGCGCGGAGAGCGTCATCCCATGCCATCGAACTATTTCAGCAGCGTCACGTCTGTCGCGTTTAGTGCCTTTGATCCGTTCAATCCGCCTACCGACCGTACCGACAGGTCAAAAGGCGTGAGCTACATCTATGTCGGCCTGAAACGGCGGTCTGCCACGACGGACTCGGGTGATATGACGCTCAAGCCGCTTGCAGAGCTTTCCAGTGAATTTGCAGAGAGTCTTAAAGCGTGCCTCAACACCGCGACAAAGAGGCGACACTGGCGCAGGGCGATTCGTACGCTCGAATTCGATCAGAATTTCGCCGACATGAACCTATCGGATCTTGCTGATGGCAAGCTGGCACCGGGTGCTGTGAGCATTCGTGCCCGCGAGCTGTTTGCGCCGTTGAGCTCGGGTCACAAGATTGTTCTGCTCACGATAACCAGGCTCGTTGAGACTGTTGAAGAAAAGAGCCTGATCCTTCTCGATGAGCCGGAGAGTCATCTGCATCCGCCACTTCTGTCCGCGTTTACTCGTGCACTTTCTGAATTGCTGACCGCTCGCAATGCCGTTGCAATAGTCGCGACCCATTCTCCGGTGGTTTTGCAGGAAGTTCCCCAGTCGTGTGTGTGGAAGATTGCACGCTACGGAAGCGTCAGCCGGGCAGTGCGACCGGAAATTGAGACGTTCGGCGAGAACGTTGGTTCGCTGACTCGGGAGATATTCGGGCTCGATGTGAGCAAGTCTGGTTTCCATGATTTGCTCGCTAAGGAAGTGGCTAGTGGTCAAACGTTCGAACAGATTCTATCGGTTTACGACGATCAGTTAGGCCTCGAAGGACAGGCCGTTCTGCGTGCCCTGCTTGCATCGGGGAACGGCTGAATGTTCGCTATCCCGAAACCAGAATTTCCCCCTAACCTTGCATTCGACATGTGCGTCAAAAGCATCGCCGATGAAGAGCTGGCGAGCCGGTTACGGAAGGTTGCCCTGGTCATAAAGCACATCGGTGCGTTTTACCATCACATGGCCAGTGCGGGTATGTTGCATGACGTAAAGCCTGCGCGACAAAAGCAGGACGCTGAGATCGTCATTGGAGAAGTCACCAGAGGCGAATTGCGGAGCTTGTATAGTGCCCAAATGGTTCCGGAAACGAAGGAAGCGCGCAGAATCTACAACGAGCTACGCGCTGCCGGAGGGGGAAAGTGTCCGACTTGTGGGGTCGGTGACGTTCATACCATCGACCATTTCCTTCCCAAGTCCGCCTTTCCCTGGTTTTCGGTTCTGCCAGAAAATCTGGTCCCGGCCTGCAGAGATTGCAATACGGGCAAGTTGGCAAACGCTGCCGACGATGGCCAAAGTTTTCATCCGTATTACGACATCGCTCCGCTGATGCGAGAACAGTGGATTTTCGCCGAAATAGACCGGACGTCGCCGCCTACTGCAAGGTACTTTGTTCGCGCCCCTCGACACTGGGACGCCCTGTCAGTGCGCCGCGCGGAAAACCACTTTCGAGACTACGGGCTTGGACGAAAATTCGCTACGCAAGCGGCAGAGGCGCTAACCGAACTGGCGGATACGTTCAGAGACCCTCCTATGACGCCGGCGCAGATACGGGACGCGCTTGAACGGAATTTGCGCGCCGTACGCAAGCATCGATGCAATTCATGGAAGATCGCGCTATTTGAAGCTCTGCTCAACTGTCACTGGTTTTGCACTCTGGAATTCTGATCGCCTGTGGAAGCTTTGGTGAGTTCTCGCTGGCGATCGGGTGCATAAGCAATTTTCCGCTCTATGTGCCGTAGGGGCCTCGCAACTCGTCGCGCTCAGCCTGATTATTGTAAGATTGCGCGAGCTTGCGTAAGTCTTGCTCTAACCGGGGGTAACCGGCCTCACCGATAGCCGTTGCGCGATCGGCATACCGTTTGGCGATTTCGAGTTCCGCGTTGCCGCCGGAAAAACCAAATGTTCCACGCGAGTTGAACATTTCGGTAACCATTCCGTGTCGCATGGCTTGTGCGTCGCGTCCGTTAAGCGCGTTCGCTATGGTCCGGTCGAGCCACAGGCCATCTGCATCTGCCGGAGCGTTAGCAAGGCATCTGCCGAGCATACTCATCGCGACGTCAAGGTGTCCGCTTTCAGTGCATCGTCGCCTTACATCGTCCAGCCATCCCGTGAATGCGGCGCCCTGCATCTTCCCATCATCGCCAATTCCCGGACATTTGTTCCATTCGGCAAGAAGCTGATAGGCGTTGCTCGCGACGCGCTCCGCGAGATTCGTGTCCGCGCAATCGTCCTCCTCGGGTGGGCCATTCTTCGAGTTGAACGCAAGCTGCACGAAATGACAGAAGCATTCCGGATCGCTCGCCATCCGTCGATGCAGGAAAATCGGCTTGTGCTGAGGGTGGCGATTCAGAAGCACAAGAAACTCCCACTCGATTTTGCATACCGCGTCTACGCCAGCATCTGCCCTGCCCTGCAATTCTTCAAGCAACGTGCCGATCTCGTGCAGGCCGATACTGGCGAAATCTGCTGTAGGAGAGATAGCAGACAGGAAAACATCCGTCAGAAGCGAGGTCGATACCTCTTGTTTGGTCCGCAGCGCCTTATGGAGCAATCGCATCGCTGCGAGGGGCCTGTTGTTCTCGACAAGTTTCTTCGCACCGGGCAGTAGCTCATCTGGCTCGATGTTCACATTCGCTCCGACAGTAGCCCAATAGGTCTCGCCGACGGCCGGATCTAGCGTATCGAGGCGCTGCCATGCCTCGCTACCGAAAGGCAACGAAGTCAGCAGACGGGCAGCTTGGAGCGCCGACCAGTCCTTCAGTGATAGGCTGTCCACCCACGCCCACCCTACCTTCCTGAATCTTGCCAATGAGTAGCTCGATGCACCATCGCGAAGCGACACAGCGTCGTTGACAAGATGATCTGGCAGAATCAAGCGGTCATCATCCGCATTTCCAATCTCGCCCCACGCAGCTCCGAGCAAACCAGGAAATTTCACTTCTGCCATGAACTCGACAAGCGCCTGACGCCCTTGACTCAGGAGTTCGCGGACGGCCGCCTGCCTCCGCTTCGCCAGCAGACGTTCGTGCTCGTGCGAGTCCCCACTGTCCTGGTAGGTGACAGGGTCATTGGGATCGAACAGTCCAAGATGTCGGAGGGCCGGAGATTGCGGTGCGAGCGTGGTCGATATCTCGGCAAGGCGATCGACTTGCGCGGGCCTCATCGCCCACGCTGCATCGGGAAATTGACGGTGCTTCCCGATCATCTCGCACAAGGCTTTCCAGATCCCATAGCGACCATGGTCATCCAGTGATTTAACCTGCTCGCTCTCGAGCAAAGACGCTGCGTCGTTCCACGACGGCAACGGCAGAGAGTCGATTCGCGCCGCCAGTTCTGCAAGCCTGGTCTCATCAGATGCTGCTGCGCCTATCGCAAGCGCGATGTATTTGCCAGTTTGCTCGTCGAACGGTGTCTCCCCCACTGAATCGGACCAGTCCTCGGGAATCGAAGCCCTGAAGGTCGGCTTGCGCGCACCATTTGAGAAGGTGTTGGCGTTCGGGAGCAGCCCAAGAAGAAGGCTCCATCCGACTGTTGGAAACGATCGCTGAACCGCTGCCACAGCAGCCAGACGTGTCGAGAACGGTGCACATGTCTGAGGGAGCCAAGGCAGAAAAATCGTGATGAGCGAGTTTATTGGGCGACTCGTCCACTTCCCGCCCGGATCAAGCATAGCCAGCTCCGCGAGGCAGTTCACAACCTGCCCGAGATGGTCCCGCTCCCACGCCAAGGTTTCAAGCGCCCATAGAAGTCCCGTCACATAGTTGCGCCCGAACGTCCCATTGTCTTCCTCATCGAATACAGCGACAAACGGGGACGGCTCTTCCCCCAAGGCCCTGTCGACGCATTCAAGGAACGAAGATGGGGACGCCTCGGCAAACAGGGGCAGCAAACTGTTTAAACTCGCCCACCGGCTCGCCGAAACGTTGTCAAGAAGGCCGTTGACAATCTGGGATGCAACCCAACCCGGGCGCCCGACAGTGCAAGATGTCAATGCGCGTGGCTGAGCACCCACTAACGCGAGTGTTTCTGAGATACCTTCACGAAGCCTCGATGAGTATGAGAAAGCCTTCCCGTACACCGCTGCTGCGTAACGCCGATTCTTCTCCAGTTGAAGCGCGGGATCATCTTCCGCCAGCACAGCGAGCGCGGCCGCTTTGAACGCATCCAGATGCGAGTCATAGACACGGTCCGCCAACGCTCGCCATCCGTCATGTCGTGCGACGAACTTCCAGAGCCGGTCCTGGTGCGTCAAAGGCGAACCCGGTTCCGCAGTCGCCCGCCGAAGGACCTGTATCCATTCGGCGTATGGTTTGCCTGATACTGCTTCGACAATAGCAATGTCGTCCGCCTTCTCCTCATGCCACCCACCAATCAGCATGGCGACAGCGAGATCATCTGCGTACGGTCCCGAAGCCCATCCAGGGAGGGCCGACGTTCCCTTGAAGCAGCGTACGAGCGAACTCAAATCACCGCTGCTTCTGCGCGCAAGAACCCGGGCGCGCTCGTCAGGAAAGCCGGCCTCTCGTAGTGTGCGTTCGATTTCATAGGTGGGCGGATTGAACAGTTGCACGGCAAACGGCTCTTTCACGCCGCCAGGCGGGCCGCTGAACACGACTCGATGACCAGCACGGCGAGCTTTTTCGAGTAGCAGTGCGCCCCGCTCACTGGTGACGTCAAGTTCCGGGTCGACAACCAGAACATGTGGCTGGCGTCGAGCGACAAAGTCTGCCCACGCGTCCACTCCCGAGATTACTACGCAGATACCTGCAACGTCTGCGTGCCGCTCGGGCTCAAGGCTTGCGATGTAAGCGGAGACGAAATCGACGACTTGCCCGGGGTGAGCGGTCTCCAATCGAAGCTGCGCAACATCCCCTCGCAGGATCTCATCAAGCCGCTCACATGCGTCCTGCCGTCCGACGAGGAATGTCGCTGGCGTCAGCACCGTGTCGCCATCGCCCGAAGCAACGAGCTCCCAATGTTCGCCCGGAAGTTCAATCTGATGCACCGCAAGATCCAAGCGTTTCGCTAGCCACAACTCGACCGCCGGCATCTCGTGCAACCATTCAACCAGCTTCGTGCCGTCGATAACTCGTACACTGGCCCACTCGTTTCGCTGCTGGCGAGCATCGATCCAGGCAAGCTGGTTTTCGCCTCTCCAGTCGCTCGACCAGCCCCTGCGGCCGGAAAGCGGTGTAACGAAGACGAATGTTGACTCAGCACGTACGTGCGCTGGCACAGCCTCGGTGAGTTCCCGATAGTCCCTCGTCGCCTTGCCACCAGCATCCAGATTCGTGCCGATCTCCCAGTAAGAGTGCCCATCAGGCACAAACGGCTCACAGGCGAACAGAGTTTGCAATTCGCCGTCGGGTCCCGGTTGACCAATGCTGTCGCCTAGTGGAAAGCGTCGATTCGTCGGTTGCGGAGATGATGCGGCAACAAGGCGCCAGACGAGCTCCACGATAAGCCCTTGAGCTTCCACTGCGTGCCCTCGCACCCAGTCATCCAGCAGATTTTCGGTGATGAGACTCACGGGATCTCCAACGTTGAACGCGGTTCTCTCGCAGGCGCGCACCGGGCTCGGGTTCAGGTATCGACCCAGCTTCGTGGGATGGACGGCCCGTTGCACACGGCGCCAGCGACGCAGACTTCCAAGCGAAGGATTGTAGGTGCGCGTGTTCGCAGAAACAACTGTATCGGCACTCTCGGAATGGGCGTGCAACATCGCGGTGAGATGCTCACTCATGTCATCAGCCGAAGCCGACGTCGGCGCCCGTAGCGGAATATACGGGCTTTGATGAGTCATGGTGGGGGTACAAATTTGCCCAAATATTCAGGAAGATTGTTGTGCTCCACATGACAACACGATGGTGCACGACTTAACATCTGTAGCTGATAGCGCACATCGCGATGGACCCGATTTTATGCTGTTTGAATTGGCGGACCGAGCGTTGGCAGCTGACATCTGGGCGTCCTGATATAGAAATCGCTTACCCAGCGGCACCCCGGTACTCGCATCTGCTAGAGAGATCAAATCGGACAAAACGCCTCTTTTTGCCACATCAAAAAAAAATTTCAGCAATTTTATCGAAAACCGCTCTGAACGGAGCATTACCAGGTGAGGCACTGATGTTTTCGGGAAATATGGCAGCCGTTTCACGGCCATCGACCAGTAGCGGCGGCGCGGTTGCAACGCCCAGTCAGGTGCGAGCGGCGATCACGGGCTTGACGGAGCGCGACTTCGCGGTCTTGCAATACGAGGCCGGACGGATATGCCGGAAGTATCGCGAACTGTCGCCGGACGACGCAGGGGACCTGCTCCAGGATGCTTTTCAGGCAGTAATTGACGAGCGACGTTACTGGCAACCGGCCAATGTAGCGTTCGTGCCGTTACTGATAGGGGTGATGCAGAGTCTCGCGCACAACTACCATAAGCATATGAAGGGATCGCATTCGGTGGGCATTACCTACGAGCATCAGTTGCCCCCGACTGAAGATGGCAGTTCCGCGATCGACACGATCGCAGCGGGCGGCCACGCATCGCCAGAGGAGACGGTCAGCGATCTGCAGGATCTTTCGCTTGTCGAGGCTGGAGTCTCGATTCTGCGAGCGCAACTGGCGCAGCATCCAGTGGCGCTCGCCATCTTCGACGGGTTACTGGAGGGCAAGGAGAAAAAGGAGATCAGGGTGGAACTGAACGTTGGATGGACCACCTTCTGGTCGGCTGACCGCCGCCTTACCCGCGCAATCGAAGCTTACAAACGGACTATTTAACATGAACGCCAGCAAGAAAACACAGTTCGACCAGGCGCTTGAGCACAGCGTTGTCGACTTCCTGACGAACGCCCCCGACGAAGAGGTCGCGGCGTTCTTTCAGGAAGAAGGGCTCGATGTCCACGCTCTCGCCCAACAAGGTCGGGAAGCGCTCGCGCGCGCTCGAATGGCCGCTGCCAGCAGCGAGGCGAAGGAGACATCAGCCGACAGCGTGAATCCGTTCTCGGGCGTCGGGCGGCTCGAGTACCGGAATCTGGCCGATAAGCTGGGCATCAATACCATGTTCCTCAATCGCATCAGAGACCGCGAAGTGTTGCTTGTCGACTTCCCGGCCGTCTTCCTCGACCGGCTCGCTGTAGGGCTACGCGTCACGATTGAGACGCTTCGACAGTATCTGTCACTGCCGCCGGCGCCTCCGGTCGGTGGCATGTTCCAGTCGGACTCGAAACCGGTTAGTCCCGATGAAGCCGCACCTTTTACGACGGTCGCACGAGAATCAGGCCTGTCTGAGGAGGAAATCAAACGATTGTTTGAATGACGCGCGCGGGCACGGCGTTGCTGGTTGAAAATATTTTGCCGGTTTGATGGCGCCGGACCGGTTTACCGGGATGGCGCCTGTCAGTGGAGGACATCTTGCCCAAGGCCTTAACTCGAAAAAATGCGGAAGGTAAAATTTACAAACGCCTTCCAGATGTCGACGATAGTATCGTTCAGTGGGAAACGGTCGACGCGAAGCTGCTCGCAAGCGCGGCTGGAGACCTTGACTATCGTGCAGGCGGCTACATCCGGCACGAAGTGCTGCTCCACTTGGTGCGCAGAGCCGGCAAGGAGCAACGCTCCGACGATTTCTATGCACTGTTCCAGGTTTTTATGGCGCGGGTCCGGCACCTGATACGCCCCTGGTTCGCGCGCCGCCCCGGCAACTCCGACGACCTCGCCAATGAAACCTGTTCCGCGATCGCAAAACTGCTGGCTGAAGATGCCGCTGATCCGGCCAGCGACGACATTGACTATTTCGAGGTTCGCTTCGCGAAAGCCTTGTCTTTCTTCGTGCTTGACCGGCTTGAGGAAAACCGTCGCTGGTACTCGATGCATCCGTCACGTGAGGATCTGGCAGACGATGGCGAAGTTATTGACGTCGCGTCCGTCGACGACAGCAGGGAACTGACGGACCCCGAGAGAGCCGCCCTCGGCGCGCAGATCAACCGTGCTTTTCACGCCTTGTCGGAGGAGGAGCGCTCGATTCTTGAACTACGCTATCTCAAAGGGATGAAGACGAGCTCAAAGGATGCGGACGAGGAAACCATCTCCAAAAAACTCAACCTCAGCGAGCGCACTATCCGCAACCGCCTCACGAGTGCTACCAAGAAGCTGTCGAAATTCAAGGAGCGTCAATGACTTCCATCAAGAAATCGTCTCCTGTGCTGCGAGAAGTATTAATACAATTTTCCGTTGAACAGGACACCCCGGACCCGCAACTTCTCGACACGTATATCGAGAAGTATCCCCAATTTGAGTCCCAGTTGCGTAGTCTTGCGTCCCAGCTCATGGACGCAAGCGGGGAGGCGCGCGAATGGGGAGGTGAAACTGGGAGCCTCGACCCTCACGATATTGAGGAAGCGGCAATATCGGTGAGCGTGTTCCAGAGCCGATACTTCGAAGAGACTGGGTGCGTATTTGGAGAGTCTCGGGAAGATGCCAAAACCATTGAAAACAGACTGAGCTCACTTGACAGGCCAGCCTACCGGGGCCTCGCGTCCCGACTTGGAATAAACACACTGGTTTTAAATCAGCTACGCGATAGGGAGATTGATTCCGCAACAATCTCCCGACGCTTCACGGAACGTCTCGCGCATGAGCTTAATGCAAGCGTCGGAGTGATTCGGCAATTTCTCAGTTTGCCACCTGCGGTATCAGCTATGGCAAGTTTCAAGGCTGAAGACAAGCCACAAAGCAACTCCAAGGAAAGCTTCGAAGAAGCTTTGATGCACTCTGGACTGGATGAAGAACAAATCAAGTCCCTTCTCGACTGAGGACAGCCATGAGTTCATTTCGTGGGGCACGACAAGGAGCTGTAGAGTTGCATGCGAAGCTGGTAGCCGCAGGAGTGAATCCCCTTAATATCAAGGCACTGATAGATGCTGCAGCGAAGGATCTTGATCTTCAGATCGTCCCTCTCCCATCTGGTCACAAACAGTTGAAGGGAGCAAAGGGAGTACTCGATCCACAAAGCGGAGACATCTACCTTGAAAAGGTACCGTCCTTCATAGAGATGGCAGTAGTGGCAGCCCATGAGATTGGCCACGCCTGTCTTCACGTGGAGCACCTGTTTTGCAATGAGGATGACATAGCTGGCGCAACCGCGCAGCCGAGCCACGCGCCGTCAAGCAAGGTAGGAGACTATGGTCCACATGAGCGGCGTGAACTGGAAGCCAATGTATTTGCCCGGGAGCTCCTGCTACCTCGCGAGCTTTGCAGACGGCTGTATCTTGACGAGGGAATGAGCGTAACGGACATCTGTTCTGTGACGAACCTGCCCAGTCGACTGGTCAAACAGCAATTGCTCGATGCCCTTCTGCTCCCACCACACCCTGAATCCCCTTCAGAAACTCCTTCGACGGGCGCTGTGGGGCTTGACCACACACAAAAGAAGGCCGTCGACCATCGTTCTACTCCTTTCCAACTGATTGCAGGACCAGGAACTGGCAAGACCCGCACGCTCATTGCGAGAATCGTCGACCTTGTTGAAAAAGGAGAGTCGCCTGAATCCATTCTCGTTCTCACTTTCTCGAACAAAGCCGCCACCGAAATAACGGACAGGCTGAAAACGGCGCTTGGGGTGAAGGCACGACGAGTGTGGGTTGGAACGTTTCACTCGTTTGGACTTGATCTGGTGCGCCGGTATTACGATCAGCTCGACCTGCCTTCCGATCCGCCCATTTACGATCGCAGCGACTCCATTGACGCCCTTGAGGAGCTTCTACCGGTACTCCCGCTGCAGCACTACTACAGTCTCTCAGACCCCGCGAGAATCCTGAAGGATGTTCTTGTCGCCATATCGCGCGCCAAGGACGAACTCATCGATCCGAAAGTCTATCGCAACCTCGGTGAGCAGATGCAAATAACCGCGTCTGGGACTGCCGATCCAGTGGCACAAGAAGCGGCAGCCAAGAGCCTTGAGGTAGCGGTCATCTATGACGAGTATCAGAAGATGTTGCAGAGTCACGGCGCGGTCGACTTCGGTGATCTGGTCATGCGCCCTGCGCTGCTGTTAGCCAGCAATGAAACGGTCCGGCAACAGGTCCAGGAACGCCACAGACATGTGCTTGTGGACGAGTACCAGGATGTCAACTTCGCCAGTGTACAGATGCTCAAGGGCATTGTCGGACATGGAAACCGTCTCTGGGTCGTCGGAGACCCACGGCAATCGATTTATCGGTTTCGTGGCGCTGCTCCGGCCAACATGTCAAACTTCGGCGCCGACTTTGTCGGAGCGGACCAGTCGCGGCTCGAAATTAATTACCGCTCATCGACCGAGATTGTCGGCGCTTTTGTCGACTTTGCCAGTCCCATGGGGGCATCGCGGGGCATATTGCCGCTTTCGCTCGAAGCTAACGCTGGTCCGACCGGAATTCCTCTTTGTTTCACTGCTTCGCCCACGCTCGAAGCAGAGGTTGACGCCATCACCTCGAGCATTCTTGCCTACCACGGACAGGGCTTTGGATATTCCCAGCAAGCCGTACTCTGCAGAACCAACGCACGGTTGGCTTCAATCGCAAATGGGCTGGAAGCTCGAGGCGTTCCGGTTCTTTATCTTGGGAGTCTCTTCGAGCGCAGTGAAATCCGCGACCTGCTCTCCCTGCTCAGCATCATCGTCGAAAAATTCGCTGGTGGACTGGTGCGCGTTGCCACCATGCCGAGGTATCAGATGTCACTCGAAGATGCGACCGCCGTTATCAGACACACCCTCGGCCATGATTCCGCGCCGCTGGCGTGGCTGGATCCGGAAGCTCCAATCGAATCCCTGTCGCCCGCCGGAAAAGCGGCGCTCACAACGTTGCGACAAGACCTGGACGGTCTTGCCCTTGACTCGCCCTGGGAGTTCCTGAGCAGCTATCTGCTGGAACGGTCGACAACCGCCCGTGACCTGGCGGCGTCAACCTCGATTCCAGACCGTATGCGTGCTGTCGCTGTCTGGCAGTTTCTCGACTTCCTCAGCCAGCCGGCGCGGAAGAAATCCGGGCATCCTGTTCAGCAATTGCTCGATCGGATCAGGCAGTTGGTGCTGATGACGGAAGAGCGAGATCTTCGCGTTGTGCCGGATGAGGCTGCCCATCTCGACGCGGTTCGGCTTCTCACTGTGCATGGAAGTAAGGGCCTCGAGTTTGATGTGGTTCACCTTCCCGGCCTGTCGAAATCCAGCGTCCCCGCCAACAGACAACCGGACAAATGTCCACCGCCGGACGGCATGATCTCTGGCTATGCGGGTCTGTCGGCCAAAGAGGCCCGGGACGCGGCGCATCATGACGAGGAGGAGTGTCTTTTCTTTGTAGCGCTGTCCCGTGCGCGGCGGCGGCTCCATCTGTACCGGTCCGAAACACAGAAGACGCAAAACCGGGCAGCCTCGCCGTATCTGCAGCGTCTCGGAACCCGCCTCAAGGCGACAGCTGCCGAGCCGTTCACGACTGACGCTTCGACCGTTCAGATTGACCAGCCACGAGTCCGCTGGCCGGCGCAGCTGACCGTGAGTCAGACGTGGTTGCGCGCCTACGATCAATGCCCTCGACGGTTCTTTTACACCTACGTTATCGGGATTCTAACCGCGCAAAGAAATAGCGCTTTTGCGCGTACGCACGACTGCGTTCATCGACTCATCAAATGGGTGAGCGAGCGACCTGAGCTCGGCCCAGCGGATGAGGCAGTCGTTGCAGCAGAATTTGATCGTCTTTGGAGTGAGCGCGGCCCCGCTGGGCACGCCTACGCTGCCCGTTACAACGCGCTTGCACATCGAATGGCGAAGCAGCTGCTCGCATTCAAGTCTGGCGGTGCAGTTTCGACTGCACAGGATGTCGACGTGCCGTTTCCAGGTTCGTCGGCCAGTATCCGCGTCAAGGGGCATGACGTAACTCAGACCGCTAGCGGAACCAACGTAATCCGATACGTCCTGACGAAGCGAATCCCCAAAAAAGAAGACGACGCGCTCGATGCGACCATGCATCATCTGGCAGGACGCCACGTGTACGGGAAGAGCTACGCTATCGAAGTTGTGTCGCTGACCACAGCCGAACGAAGGATTCTTGAAATAGCGGACAAGAAGCTGATGTCCCAGTCTGAGAAGTGTGAGCAGATGCTTGCTGGCATGCGTCGTTGCGAATTCCCGGCCGATCGCGATGACATGCGTTGTCCTCGCTGCCCGCACTTCTTTATTTGCGACGCTTCTCCCGGCGGAGAGATTGACCCAAAGAATTAATGAAACCAGCTTGCCGGTTTCGCAGTCGCCAGGCGGTTTACATAGTGAAGGAGCGCAGTAGCGTACATCGCGCTAGACGGCTCCCACTCAATGGGAAACCACCGCAATGTCCATCTTTTTTCAGCGCGCAGGCAAGCGCGAATACCAGGTTCTCGACGAAATGGTCGAGCGCAAACCTGACGCACTCAAAGCCGCGATGGGCGGCGATGTCATTGCCGTCGAAGAAGTGCTGATTTTTGTCGAAGACGGTGATGAACCGTTGACAGCCGAGTTGCTGGAAGTCGTGCTCGTCGAAGGTCAGCATCACAAGCTGCACGCTCACCACTGCCACTATATCGAAGTCACCGTGCATTACGACGTGCACACGGCGCATCACAAGTTTTCGCCTTCGACTACGGTCGGAAAGGTGCTGCGCTGGGCGGAAGACAAGTTCCACATCGCAGAGACCGAAAAAGGTCACCTGCAACTGCAACTCGCTGGCACCAACGACCGCCCGGTCGCGACGACGCACCTGGGCGCGCTCACGAGTGGTCGCGAATGTTCTGTCGCGTTCGATCTGCTGCCTAGCCATCGCATCCAAGGCTAGCCCACGGAGGTCCATGTGAGTACGCCCGATGAAAAGGCGTTTCGCAGTGACCTGCTTAGGGCGCCCTTCATGCTCGGAGAGCTTGAGGGGCGCTGGAAGCTCGTGTCGCTCGAATGGCCGATCGCCCTGATTGACGTGACCGCGCTTGACAGCCTGCAGTACCGTCTGCGATTTGATGTCAGTAACTATCCATCCTCTGCGCCAACGTCCAGCCTATGGAGCAGGGACAAAAACGCCGCGCTTGCCTCCAACCTTTTTCCGAGAAGTCGCAACGGAACCGGGCGTGTGAAAGATGTTTTCCGCACGGACTGGATGGGTGGTCAGGCACTGTACCTCCCATGCGATCGGGTGGCGCTCAACGGACACGACGTCTGGCTACAGCAGATGCCATCAAAGGCATGGCAACCGTCCGTCGGCATCACGCACTATCTGGAACTCGTACATGAACTTCTCAATTGCACGGACTATGCGCCGCCTGCTGGCGCCTGATCACCGCTTGTCGTGCCCGCCACGCGTCTGGAGCCAACTTCTTCGCGACCTGCGCGTGCGCGGGCGTGGCAGTCGCGAAAGCGGTGCTTTCCTGCTTGGCACGAAGGTTGACGACCGCAGGCACATTACGCACTACGTGCTCTATGACGACCTCGATCCCCGCTGCCTTGACACCGGCATCGTCACCTTCGACGGACAACATTACGGGAAACTCTGGGCGATCTGCCGCGCGCGCCAGCAAAGCGTTGTGGCCGACGTACACGTGCACCCTGGCTCGTCGCACCAGAGTCAGTCCGATCGCGACCATCCGATGCTCTCCGTCGCTGGCCATCTGTCGTTAATCATCCCGGACTTTGCACGCACGCCAGTCAGGCGCGATGACATAGGGATTTACGAATACCGGCACGACGGGGGCTGGGACGCAGTTCACCGTCGCGACCGGAAACGATTCTTCTACATCGGATGGTGAGTTTAATGATCAATATCGGACCGGAAACTCTAGATCGCACCATCAAGCAGCTGGTCGACAGCGGCGAAGCCTCGATTGAAGAAGCGTATGCCATCTTCGCCGGATACAGGCTTGTCATCGAAATCGATGCAGAGCATCTCGAACGCGAAGATGGGCAGATTGCTCTCGTCACGCTCGTCAGTCTCGCGTCACGCGTTTTCCACGGCGGCGTGTACGTTGAAGGGTGCGAAGCGAAGCCGCTGCTTCTCCCGCTACCCTTGGGCGCAACGATCGAGGACGCCGTCATCGCGTCTGGCGGCAGAACTGACGAAGCCCCCACGGACGCCCCGCGCATCCGTATTGGAAGCGCATGCGCGCGACGTGTGCCCTTTCACATTCGTGTCGTTTTTGACAGCTGGCGTGGCGGTATCGTGCCGGCGGACTTCGCGGACACACTTTCAGATGCCGCGCGACCGCCGGCTATGCCTCTCGCGCCCGTTCTTGCTGCGTCCTTCGCTATTGCCGAAGCGTTCGAATACGTCAGAACAAAAAACCCTACCGTCGGGCATTTCCCAGCCGGAATGTCGCTGTGGACGCCGCGCGAACGCAACTGGCTCACCGCGACAGATGGCAGCCCCGTCCTTTCAATATTGCCAGAGAAGCTATGGCTGATCGGGCTCGGGCATGTCGGTCAGGCCTATCTGTGGTGCCTTGGCCTCCTCCCTTACGAGCCGTCCGCACCCCTGCAACTTGTACTGCAGGACACGGACGCGATTGGACCATCAACGCCGAGCACGTCAATCCTGTCAAGCCCGTCGATGGTTGGCCACCGAAAGACGCGCGAAATGGCCACCTGGGCCGAACAACGAGGATTCCGCACAGCGATCATCGAGCGACTTTTCGACGCTGGCTTTCGCGTCGCGAGCACCGATCCGTCGGTCGCACTCTGCGGCCTCGATAATATTCCCGGTCGGCGCGCGCTCGACAAGGTCGGATTTGGCCTCGTCATCGAGGCAGGACTGGGAAGCAGGCATGACGATTTTCGCTCCTTGCGCGTGCACACATTGCCAGGCCGACGTACGGCGGACGAAATCTGGAAGGATGCGCCTGCGACGGACGAAGAACACGTTCCCGACGAGTACAAACGGCTCAAGGCGGCCGGCGTGCTGGATCAATGCGGAATGACGACACTGGCGAGCAAAGCAGTGGGCGCCGCGTTTGTTGGATGCGGCGCCGCAGCCATCGCCATTTCTGAGCTGCTGCGCTTTCTGCACGGCGGAGGGTTGAGCGAATCCATTGATCTTGACCTGCGCGCTGTCGATCACCTTTCCGCGTCGCCCAGCACGGCAGACATGGTTGCGTTCAATCCTGGATTCGTCTTCGCGCGATCGTCCGGTCTGCCGTAAGCATTCGAACGGGGAGCTCTGCTCGCGCAGCTTACAGTTGCGCGGGCCTTTCACGACCAACAAGAAAGGTGACGGGACATCAACCACGTTGCACCCGATAGGTTGTACGGTATTGGTGCATGCCGCGCGAAGCTTTTTTCAAAGACAGATTTCCGGTTGATGCCAAACCGCAACCGATTCGAGCAAACATGTGCGCATGTGACTTGTGTGCGCTCTCGCGCATTCGATTCAAATTTTCGTCGGCACAACGTCTAACTCTCAGGACTTGCTGGCATCCGTATACCTAGAATATGGGTCATAACCTGCCGGAATGTCCTGTGCGGCAACGGAGTGTCAGGCGGCCAGGAACAATGGCAAGATAACTTACAAAACGTAATTAAAGACTCGTTTAGGTGCTCAACAACATCATGCGAGTCAAACGAGCGCGCGTCGGCTCAAGCGCTCTCCGCGCTTCACCTTCGGAGATGAGGTAAGCCCGTCTATAGGTCATCGCGCTCACGGCCAGGAGACAAACCGTTGATTCCAGCGCCCGTCAGATTCCTTGGAGTTGTCCTGCTGCTAGTCCTAAGTGGACCATGTAGCGCTCAGACCGCGTCACGTCCGCAGTCATGTGATGCGTTGATTACTGCTTTGTCAATTGACGATGTGGCGGGCGCGAAAAGGGCGATGGATAACGGATGCTCATCGAACACGAGGCTGGACGGCGGGGGCGCGACGCCGCTGATGTGGGCAAAGAGCGCCACCATGACTCGAGCTTTGCTGGCCGCCGGCGCCGGTGCAGATCAAAGGGATGATAGTGGCAATAATGCACTTTCGAATGCAGCTTCGAGAAGAGACGTTGAGTCGTTACAGGTTCTTCTCTCAGCAGGTGCACAAGCCAACATACAAGGCAGCCGCGTATGTGGACCGCTTTGTGAAGCAGTTGCCGGCGCGAAACCGAATGTGCTCGTAGTCAAGACGCTGCTCGACGCGGGCGCGCCGGTGAACGGCTCGGACTGCTGGAATCGGACCGCACTCTTCACGGCGGCGATCGGGGGCGAAACGGATATCACGGAACTTCTGCTCAGTAGGGGTGCACAACCTAACCTCTACGAAACCTATCAAGGCGACACACTGCTGATCGCGGCAGCACAATCGAACAAGCCCGATGAACTCACGATGTTGGTGCGCGCAGGCGGAAAAGTCGGCTGGGCGAACGCAAGGTCGTGCGCGACACCTCTTCATGCTGCTGCGCGACGCGGGATGCTTGATGCTGTCAAGCGACTCGTCGCGCTTGGCACCGATCTATCTCGCACAGATAACAACGGTCTGACCGCGAGAGGTGTTGCAGAGAAAGGAGGCCAGCTCGCTGTTGCCCAGTTCCTCTCTGACGCCGGCGCGCCCTCCTCTGGACCAATCAGAACAGAGTGCGTAAGCGTTGCGGACATGCCGGATGCAGCAAAGGCATGGTCAGCGGCTCGAGCGCGAACCCGATCCGACACCTGCCGTGAAGTAACGGGCGGAGCCATTGGCGGACCGGTCCAATCGGGGCGATGAAAATGATGGCTTATTCATTTACCGGCCGACGCAATGTAGCATTGGCGCTTGCGCTGCTCGCCTTCGTCTTCACTGTACTGCCCTGTCATGCGGAGCCGTCCCTGGAGACGGAGTTGACGTATTCACAAACTGTCATTTCGAAATGGTCGAAAGAGCAACGAGTCTATGTAAGTCCTGTTGTCGCGACCGAGGTTGCAGCACAACTCCTTCAGGCATCCGTCCATCTATGTCCCTATAGCGACTCCGGATGTGCCATGTATCGCGACCCGGTGGTGCGCGAAGAAGTCATCCGTGCATATTTAGCAGACTTGATGCAAAGCCACTCCAGAATTCTCGGTGTCATGGAAAGGTTGTTCGCCCGCGCCGGTCTCTCATTTGCGCAGATTGGGTGGCCAGAGGGGCCAGGCTTTAACCAGTTTGTTGCAGTGACGGTACCGCAGACGCAACATCAGTCGAGCGGACTTAGCTACGTGCAATGGGACGGCTTCGACGCCCTATCCCCAAACGCGCTACGTGCAATATTACCTGTTGGGATCCATACATTTGTCGTCCACACATCGGAAGGTAACCTGGACGAACTACGGCTTCGGGTCATTCGCGATTCCTCCGGCGGAGCCGGAACCATAGTAGGTTCCAGATCGCTTGGAAGCAAAGATCCATTCGAGGCGCTTCCGTCACGCATCGAACCGCAAGTGGATCGCTTTTGCCTAGCAAAGCCGGTTGACCCGTCGGAGCCAAAGTACCGCGCGGTCGTTGGCCGGGGCATGCCGCCAATTGTCAAACCTACTGATTTCCAGGCAGCCGAGACTGTACGCATACATTTAAACGGAAACTCCACAGGCTGCGACTCATCTTGCAAAAAGTGGATTGGAATTTCGGTGGTTCAAGCATTGGTTGATTGGAGGGCTGGTTGCTCCCGATGCTCAAGCTCAACCTTGTCGCTTGTGGAAATCGAAAACGATAAGTACGTCTCGGTCCGCTTTGTCGATTGGGCGCAATATCTCTCGGATTCAAATCCGCCTAGACGTCCGTCGGATCCCACTGCTTCAGCTTACGTCAAAACAAGATTGTCCTCCGTGTACCAGCTGAACCCCTACATGGGCTTTCAGCGCATCGACAACGCTAATGAATTGCCGGGGCTATGCACAAGTGAAGAAGTGACAGAGGCGACGAAGCCTTTCCAGTTATCTGAGCATGCGAAACGACGGCTTTGTACCGCGTCAGCAATGGCTTGCGAGGTAACGAACGGCTGCAAGGAAATAACGATAGACGTTGGCGGAGCCGACGATTGCAAAGGTCCGCTAGCGTGTGGATTCCCGGATCAGAGAGTCGTACTGAATTCGCGCGAATTTCAGTTTACTATTTCGCGATCTGTGCCAGATGCGACCAAAAACACTCTCGTTTTTGGAACTCCCTCTCCGCTGCAAGCCGGCCATTCTATTCCTCTGTTTCCCATCGTTCTACATGAAGTCGGTCACTGGTTCGGGCTGCCTCACGTTGAGTCCGACCCCGGCACCGATGGACGAGACGAGGTGATGGTCGATACAGGAGGAACAGATGCTGTTTGCATTTCGAAGGGGGCCTTGAACATGGTTAACGCCGCCGTTGATCAAAGCTGGCCATTTCGCCTGACCGGGAAGGGAGCTCTTCGCTATGCGCCACATTGATCGCATCGCTACAGGCATACTCATCCTTTGCCTGATACTTGGGCTTTATGGCATCTGGTACGCGTGGCCTGGCGAGTTTCCGACATGCGCGGTTGGGCACCTGGATGATCCTCAAAAGCTTGCGGTTGCAGAACTCACTGACATTGCAAAGTGGGGGCTTGGACTGTCAGTGGGCCTTGTTGGGCTTTTTGGCTCGATTCTGATGGGGATTAAAGAGGGGCTTAAATTTACCCATGGCGGACGCCTCCTTCTGTTATCGGCTATTCTCTGCTTCAGCTTTTCAGCTTATTTTGCGTTGGTCTGGCGGAAGTTGCTGGTGCAGGCGTTCTACGCGAATTGCATCACCTTGATTACGGCTCCGTGGATGAGCAGGGCCTTCGACGTCTACACTTACTTTTTCGTTGGCGGCCTGGCGATTGTTGCGTTGATGCTCGCTCTTCTTGTCTTCAATCAGAAATGAGGTGAACAATGGCGACTTCGCATCGCAATAGCGTGATCCTCCTTGGGGTACTTCTTCAGGTCTGCTTCCTCACCCCGACTTATGCACAATCTGGCAAAGATTGTCGTCATCAGGCGATCCTGACAGGCATTCAGAACTGGAGCGATGCCACAGGAGTCGTCGTTACCAAGTCAGCGCAAAACCGCCTTCTCGGTGACGTCGAGGCTGCGCGCCAGGATGTCCAGCACGCCAATCCGGCGATCAGTTCAGAGCAACTGGATGCGGTAGCGCCTCAGGTTGTCGTGACATTTCTTGACCGGTCGCAACAGAACCGGCCATCAGCCTCGTTGCCTTCTCTTTTCGAACAGTACGCAACAGGATCCGGACTGGTGCTACCGTCGGTCACCGACTACCCTACCTTGGTGATCAACATAAAACCCCCGACGCCTGCCGACTTCGTGGTCACAATTGACGGCACCTCGTTCCCAGCCGGAAACGCAACATTCAGGGTCACCGAAGGCACAAAGAGCATCCTGGTCGTTCGAGGTGACAAAGCTCCTTGTCGCGCCACAGTCAAAGTGACGAAGAACGGCCCTAATTCCCTCAATTGCTCGCTATGAAGTGCCGTTATCCGTGAAACCACGGGCAACGGGCTCGTGTGGGCATAGTACTGGGCGCGCTCGCAAAGTAACGCGTATCAATTTCGGTACGTCAATGCGATATTGAAAATCCTTGAGACCATACATCATCTTCTTGTAGAAGAAGTCCCTGTCCGTTCCGCGCCTGGCTCGTCAGCCGACACCCGAGGACGGCAGAACGTCAAACTCCGGCGCTTGCTGATAGTTCTTGGTTGTGACTTGAAATTTCAGGCTTGTTCGGAGCTCGCCATGAAACCGCCTCGAGACGCTCGCGATTCACTGTGAGCGAGAAGACGTCAAAGCGGTTGTAGTAGCCGACGACATCGTGAAACTGCTTCGGTTCAACGCAGCGATTCAGGTCGAACTGAGCGTAAGCGATGCCCTCCTCGTCGCTCAGCACATCGCCGATCTGGCTGCCAGTCGGATCTACGAACATGGTAGCGGCTCTCGGTGAGCCATCCAGCACGGCAGCAGCCGCCGAATCTCTTGAAACAAGATAGTCACGCATCTCGGCGTCCATGTAGCCGGCGCAGATGATCCCGAATGCCTTGGCTTCAAACGAGTGCGCACCGGCACGAAGCCTGTTCGCCGCAACGTTGTCAAAGTTGCCGCCAGCGGCCGGACGGCGCGTGGGCCACAACGCAGGCCAACTGGAAATGTGTATCTGCTCACCTTGGGCAATGAGCGAGTAGCGCGCCAATGGGTTCGTGTTTTCGCCGCAGATGAGCCCACCAATTCGGCCGATACGTGTATCTGCCACCTGAAGCCCGGCTCCGTCGCCTGCTGCCCATACGAGCTTTTCGTAGAAGGTAGGCACAAGCTTGCGATGATGGTTGATGACGACACCCTGATCGTTGATCAATACGTTCGAGTTCCAGAGGCAGCCTACGCTAGCGTGCGATCGCTCGCTGAACCCCATTGAGACGAACACGCCACAACGCTGTGCCTCGGCAGCAATCTCTTCGAGTTCGATGCCGTCCATATACAAGCTCTCGCCAGCGAAGCGCTCGAACAGGTCATGGTTGTCGATGGGCGCCCAAAGCGACGCCCACACCGGAAACGCCGGGATGTACGACTCAGGGAATGCGACCAGTTGCGCTCCATTGCGACTCGCCGCACGGATAAAGGAAATCGCTTTGGCGACGGTTGCGGTTTTGTCGAGGAACACAGGTGCGGCATGGACGGCCGCGACTTTGACAATTGGAAGATAGGACATGTTTTGTACGCTTTCGCCCGAAGGATTGACTGAGGTTAGTGATCGATTGCCGTAACGGCGCCGAGTCCTGTTTCACGCCTGACGACGAGCTCGGCCCATCGCGACCGGGCCGCAGCATCGCGGGTCATCAGCGAGACAACAATGACAAGCAGGAAGCCGACAGGGATGGAAAGGATGCCAGGGTTGCGCAGTGTGACGAGCGGCTCGCGCAGACCGATGATGCTGGTGGCATCAGGCGCAATCGACTGCGCCGTTGAAAGTGCGCGACTGCGTTGTTCCAGAAGCGTGACTCGAGTGCCAGCATCCTGTGCGGCCTGCAACTGCGTTTCGATACGCTTCGCGGTTGCCAGGGCCTCCTGTCGTACCAATGCCGGGTAAGTCATGTTCGGCGACGCAAGAACCAGTACGATCGCAGCCAGCGTTCCACCGATAATTCCGATTACTACTCCTTGCGTTGTGGTGCGCCGCCAGTAAAGCGTCAGCACGAGAGCCGGAAGGTTCGCGGAAGCCGCCACAGCGTAACCAAGCCCGACAAGCTGTGCGACGTTCTGGCCACGCGCCATGATACTTACAGCGATCGCGATTGCGCCCACAGCCAAAGTCGCAAGCCGCGCGGCTAAAACTTGCTGGCGGTCCGTAGCCTTCCCGTTTTTCACAGCGCCGACATACGCATCGTGCGCAATCGAAGATGCCGCCGCGAGAGTCAAACCAGCTACCACTGCCACAATGGTTGCGAATGCCACGGCAGCGATGAATGCGAGCATGAGGTCGCCGCCCATGCTACCCGGCCCACCAGTGAGCGCCTGCGCAAGCAGCGGAGCTGCCAGGTTTCCGCCCTTGTCCATCGATGAAATCAGCGGCGCTCCGACGAAGTATGCTGCGGCGAAGCCGATCACGATGATGAGCAGATGGCAGCCGCCGATACCAAGCATCGCCCACATGACTGAATGACGCGCCGCCTTCGCATCTTTCACCGTAAAGAAGCGCATCAGGATGTGTGGCATGGCAGCCGTGCCTAGAACGAGAGCAAGTCCGAGCGAGAACAGCTCCAACGGCTTGTTCAGGAACAGCCCAGGTTCGAGAAAGCGCCAACCAAGCTCGTCGCCCGTCAGACCACGCGCGGCAGCCATCGAACTCACATGCATCTGAACAAACTGGCTATGGACGACCGCGTCCATGAAACTCGGCACCTGAAAGCCAAAAGGAAGCCAGGCGAGCACGACCAGAATGAAGGACGCTCCAATCAACAGCACTGCCTTGATTACCTGAACCCACGTTGTTGCCTTCATTCCACCGCAAGCAACATAGATGAGCATCAGTGCGCCTACACCGACTACCGAAACGTTGTAGTCGATACCCACGAGCGCGCGGACAATGACCGCGTCACCGACAATCTGCGGGATCATGTACGCAAGCGCCACGACAACGCTGGAGACAGCAGATACGGCCTTCGTCGAGCGAAAGCCATTGCGCATCGCCAGCACATCGCCAATTGTGTATCTGCCCAGATTCCGGCACGGCTCAGCGATGAAAAGCAGGACCGGTATGAAGGCGGCGAAGAAGCCGACCAGATAGATCATCCCGTCGAAACCATATAGCGATATCAGACCGGACGCTCCAAGGAACGCCGCAGCGGACAGGTAGTCACCGGCAATGGCCAACCCGTTCTTCGCTGGTCCTATCCCGCCGCCGGCCGTGTAGAAATCGCCTGCCGTGCGGTTGCTCCGCGAGGCGAACCATGTGATCAGCAACGTCGAGGCGATGACGAGGCCAAAGACTGCAAACGTCAAGAAATGATGGCCGATAGTGGTCCGTCCCGGCTCTGCCGCGAAAGCAGGCCCCGCTGTCGCCGCGAGCGCCAGCGACATCCCGAGCAAATGCCTAGTACGCATGACTCCGCTCCTCGGTGGCCTGAATCGCAGCCGCATGTTTCTTAATGTCGGACGACGCCAGGTCGATTTGCGCAGTTCGCCGCAAGAATGCGTAGGCGATTGCACCACCAAACGGGTACTGCGAGACCGCGAAGATCGTCCCGAGATTGATGCCAGGCATCAGACGAATCTTGAAGAGTTCCGGCGCCCACGCAATCAGGGCGGGGATCGAAAAATAGTAGATTGCGGCGAGCACTCCCAGACTAACAACGGTGTTTCGCCGTTTTCGGGCGAGGCGCTTGAAGCGCTCGCTCGCAAGGACCACATCCCAGTCCGCGTCGATCTCAGCCATGAATTTTCTCCAGTCCAGGTCGGAGGCCGGGGGTTCCCGGCAACTGGAATCAAGTCTATGGAAGCCAGATTTCCGGGCGAATCAGAAAAGAATCTCTGGCCTGTGCAATTTTGCACAGCGACAATGGGACGCCCCGCCAGTGGAGCCTATCCCATGAACCTCAATCACCTTGACTGGAATGATCTGCGGGTTTTCCTGACGCTCGCGCGCGCCGGCAATCTCTCCAAGGCCGGCCGTATGCTGGGAATGGACCATGCGACGGTTGGCAGACGGATCTCTGCGCTCGAGTTTGCGCTGGAGACGCCGGTCTTCGAACGAGACCGTCTTGGGTACCGCCTTAACGCTCAGGGTAGGGAGATGCTGGAATATGTGGAAGCGGTTGAGGCGAGCATCATCACTCTCGGCGACACCCTGAACAGTGATCAGCCAGGGCACTCTGGGCATGTACGCATCGCCACAATGGAGGGAATCGCCTCACTCTATCTCAGTGAGCAGTTCGTCGAATTTCGACGTCGTCGCCCCGGTATTACCATTGAACTGGTGACCTCAGCAACCGACGTACGTATCTCCCATCGCGAGGCTGACCTGTTTCTTGGGTTCTTCGAGCCGCAGGGAACCAACCTGAAAATCGAGAAGATAGGTCAGTTCCGGTTGCTTCTCTACGCACATGCGGACTATCTTGAGGAGCACGGCGTTCCTATGGCGGTCGCTGATCTGCAGAACCACTGCTTTGTCGGCTACATCGACGATCTCATCCAGCTCGACGCTGTGCGCTGGCTGGACGACGCAATCGTCGACCCTGCGATCGCTTTTCACTCGACCAGCATGCTTTCGCAAATGTTTTCTGCAGCAGCGGGCGGCGGTATCGTTATGTTGCCCGAGTTCGCGCGAGCAGAACGCTTTGGTCTCGTCCCGATACTCGCGAACGATATCGACGTGAAACGCGCCGTATGGATGAGTTCACACCAGTATCTCCAACGCGTTCCGCGAATACGTGCAGTCGCATCTTTCCTGACGGAGATCATGGCCCGGGATTACCAGGCATAATCTCGAGCGCGCAGGATTGGCGATCGATGTCGCAGCGCGTTGCGATTCAGCCATCGTGGAAGTATTGCTTGCCTGACTACTGAAGTCGCTCGGCGCTGCATAGGTACCGGATGACTCCTAGGACAACTTGAAGTCGGCGACTTCATTCGATAGCGATCCCGCGAGAATCTTCAGGCCATCGGCGGCCGAACTTGATTGCTGCACGAGTAACGCATTCTCCTGCGTCATGCTGTCTATGTGCCCTACTGCCGCGTTCACCTGATTGATGCCGTCTTTCTGTTCCAGCGCAGCACGGTTAATCTCTCGAATAAGCTCCGACACCGCATGGACCTGTTCAACGATCGACTTCATCGCATCGCCGGCGGATCCGACCAATTCAGTTCCGGATTTCGTAGCTTCAGCCGATGAAGCAACAAGCACCTTGATCTCTCGTGCTGCCTGAGAGGATCGCTGCGCTAGCGCACGAACTTCTGCGGCGACAACCGCGAAGCCTCGGCCATTCGCTCCGGCTCGCGCGGCCTCGACAGCTGCGTTGAGCGCCAATATGTTTGTCTGTGCTGCAATTCCATCGATTACACCGATGATCGTCGATATTTGTCGGGAGCTTGCGTCGATATCCTGCATCCGCGTGATTACGCTCGTTACGACCTGCGCTCCATGAATTGCGGATTGTTGCGCTGTATTGACAAGCCCTTCGGCAGAACTTGCTGAATCTCCTGTCTGTGCTACTGCACTGGTAATTTCCTCCACTGAAGCTGCCGTTTCCTGCAGGCTCGCCGATGCACGCTCAGTGCGTGCGGACAGGTCGCCGCTGGCCGCTGCGATTTCCGTACTTGCGGATTCAATCGTCGTAATGCTCTCCCGGATGCTGGTAACTGTTGTCCGCAATCCATCCATCATCAAGGAAAGCTCACCAAGGAGGCTGCCCGCCGGATACCCTTCAAGTCTGTCTGAAAGATCGCGTTTGGCGATCTTTTGCATCAACATGACGGCGACGCGAGGATCTCCTCCCAATTGGGAAAGCACAGATCGCGATACTAGGCCACCGATCACTATCACGAGAAGGAGCATAACGACGCCAACCGCCGAGTTCTCGATGGCTCCGAGCCATACCTGACGGTTGACATCGTCCATATAGAGGCCTGAACCAATCATCCAGTTCCAGCCCGGATCTGCCATCACATACTGTAGCTTCTCGACGGATTCCGTATGCCCTGGCCGCGAAAATGCCGAATCTATGTACGCCCGGCCATTGGGGGATCGCGCGAGTGCATCCAGAAGTGTTCGGATGACTGGTTGGCCGTTGCTGTCCCGGATCTTGTCTGTTACGTTTTGGCCGACAAATTCGGGATGGAAAGGATGCATGACTCCCACACCCTCCATCGTATAGATGTAGAAATATTCCGTCTTTCCGTCCTTCCCCTCAAACCGGGAAGCACGAATCGCGTCTGCTGCAGCACGTTTCGCATCTTCCTGGCTCATAGCGCCCTTCTCTGCCAGTGCCCTATAGCTCGCTGCAATGTTGTAGGCGGTCTCGACAGCAGTTCTGAGTTCGACACGCTGCGCGTTCAGGATGAGACCTCGCGTCTGCACGAAGTTGCCAACACAAATAACGGCAATGCCCGATACGGCAACCGTGACGAGAAGGATAATCTTCGACTTGAACGACATTTCTCGAAACATAAGCGGCCTATTCTTGACAATTCGGTTAAATCGTTGCCGCACTGGTGCGTCGCCCGATTCATTGCAATCTCCGAGCAAGCGGAGCCGTGCTCCCACAGGGAGGACCGCCAGGGCGTACCAATCTGTATCCAAATACTTTCCTGTGCTCTCACACAATCAGATACAGCAATGATCGGCAAAAAAATCAAGATTTTACATATTATCCAGATGTCGGTAATGAAAGATTTTCAGGCAAGTCTGGCGCGGAGAATTCCCCATTGACAAGGCAGATATCTTTCGAATCGCGAGCTCCGATCGCGCTCGTCTTCAGGACCGAGTTGTGGAGCGCTGACCTACAGCAAAATGCTATATGCCAGGCTAAACTTCCGTAGCTGATGCCTGTGGCTGAGGTTGCGAGACGGCATGAATTCGCAATCGTAGTGGATTCACGCGTTGTGTTTCGATGTGCCTTATTATTAGCAGTCGCATCCTTCACGACAGAGTTAGAGCCGTCGTTGGGACAAGAGCGGTTGCGAACGTCGAAAGGATCAACATGCACAAAAGTGCCGTCAGAACAGATCAACCAGAACTGGCCAACGCCAAAAATCTCGGTCGGACCTATCTGCTGGCACTGCGCAGCCTGAAGACATTGGGAAAGAGACTCGACGATGCACTTCGGCCCACTGGCATTTCGGTCCTTCAGTTCTGCATCATGAGCATGCTACTCGACGACAGCGGGCCAACGGTGAAAGATATCGCCATCGCCTGCCAGCTAGAGATGTCGCGCGTCTCGGACCAGGTGAGCTTGTTGGCTAGGGGACAGCTGATTACAACCAGTGCTCCGCCCGAAGATCGCCGGATTCGGCGCCTCGCGTTGACTGAGCTCGGACGACGGTCTGTACTGGAGGCACTTGTCATCTGGCAGGCGCTGGACGTCGAGCTGGCGAATCTCTTTTCAGCCGGCGCGTTCGGGCAACTTGCAGCGCTTCCGTGTCCGCCGACACTCGGCCGCCATCCCGTAAAAGCTTGATCGGTCACACATCAAGCTGGACACAGTTCGCTTCGAAACATGGCTGTTCGCTTTTCTGAAAGAACCGTAATCTCGCGCACTAGGTGATGGATCGGCGCATCGGGCGCCCTGAAGTCTCTCTCGTCCGTAACCGCTGGCGGCAGCGCCTCCCTGCGCGGAAACTCCAATTCAGAAAGAGTCTGCAATTAGCGTCGACCAGAAGACGCATTGCGATGGTCCTCTACTAGGAGCGCGCTCGCCTCGACTGCAGCGCTCCAGTCCTACCGGCATAGTTGCAGGAGCATGGAAGCGGCCTCCTCGATAAAAAATTATCGCCTTGCACGTAACCAACCGCACTCATCAGACGAATTACTGGAGGTGACGTAACAGTACGGCCACACTCCTATTTCACCGTGAACCTGCTCGCTGTCGCCACATGGCGAAGAGCAGGCTCCCTCAAACTCCGAGGAATTGTCATGCTAAAGAGAACGATGACGGCGGCACTGATATCGTCGATAGTGCTCGCTGCATGTGGTGGTTCAGTCAACAACGGCAATAGCTCAATCAAATCCTAGCTTTTTGCGCAAACTAACGATACGGCGAATGCGGTACTTCACTTCACTCGGAACCCGGATGGAACGTTGAGCGCCGGCTCCACAATATCGACCGGCGGAAAAGGAACAGGCGGCGTGACGTTCGCGACTGGAGGAACTAGCGGACCAGATTCACTGACAAGCGACAACAGTGTCATTGTGAGCTCTGACGGATCGCGCCTTTTCGTGACCAACGCGGGTGACAACACGATCAGCGTGTTTTCAATCGACCGCAACGGCGGCAATCCTACGTTGCTAGCTACCTCACCGACGGGCGGAATTTTGCCGACTTCGCTGGCATTTGCGAACGGAGTTCTCTATGTCACCCATCAGCAAGGAACACAGCAACTGAGCGCTTATCGTGTTAGCTCAGACGGCAAGTTATCCCAGATTGGCCAATATGCTGTCGTTCAACCCAATGTACTACCAACGCAGGTCACGGTATCACCCGACGCCAAGTTCGTCCTTGTGGACGTCCGCAGCCTGGCCAGTGGCGCGACGGCCGCGCCTAACAATACGCTCGTCTCCTATCCGATCAACGTCGATGGCACGCTCGGCGCGGCAGTCTCGTCACCCGCGATTGGTCAGGGGCCGTTCGCCGCTCGCTTCGGCAGCGGTGCACTAAGTCGGACAGTCGTATCTGCCGAAACTGTTAGCAATAGCGCTGCGTCGTATCAATTGGGCGACACTGGCGCCTTAACGGTAATCAGCGGCCCTCTGGTCGTCCCAGGGAACGGGGCGCCATGCTGGCTATCTCTCACACCAGACAACAGGTTTGCATATGTCGGCAATGGAAGCGGGATCATATCTTCGTACTCGATTGATTCGGCCGGTCGCCTTACCCTGCTCAACGGAACTGCGGCAAGCGAGCCACCAGTAACACCCGGAGTTACGAGCCTTGCAGAAGACTTTTGGGTCAGTCCCGACAGCAAATATCTATACGAAGACTTTCCTGGCGACGACAAGGTTGTCGAGTATTCGATTGGTGCCAACGGTTTACTCACAAAAATCGGCGAGCAACCTGCAAACACGCTGTCCAGGATTTCACTGCAAGGCCTCGCAGGGATCTGACGTCATTACCATATGCGTTGACTAAGGCGCGCACGCACGCGCGCCCCGATCTTTACACTTTTGCGCGGCATAGGAAAATGCGCGCTACGTCTGCAGATTCGACGACATCTGCGCAACGAACATCCATGACACTAACGGACAGATCACCAGTGAAATTTCTAGCCGTCACCGCTAAAGACACTTCCCATCTAACAGCGCATAGATGGGGCGCAACAAGCCTTCTAGCAGCGCGCGCTCCGGTCGTGTCCGGGCGAGCACCCGTATGCCGAGATGCACTCCCAGCAGCAACCGGGCAAGATCATCAGCAGGTTGTGCAGTCGAAATCTCACCAGTCTGCTGACCCGCATGTACACAACGCCGGAAAAACGCTTCGACCTCCACCAATACATTTGCGATCATCACCTGAAAGTCGGCGTCGTGCGGTGCAACCTCAAGTGCCGAATTCACCAGCAGACACCCCTTACGGTCCCGGTCACAGACGGACCGCTCGACTACCTCCCCGAAGAATGCCTTGATGGCATCCAGAGGTAGCAGGTTCTGCTCAAATCTTGATACACGGTCGCCGAAACTTCTTTCGACGTAACGCGTCAGCGCTCGCTGAAATAGTGACCGTTTGTCCCCGAATGCGTTGTACAGGCTTGCGCCCGTAATTCCCATACCCTGCGCGAGATCGCGCACGGAAGTCGCCTCATAGCCATAAATCCAGAATTGATGGGCCGCTGCATCGAGGACCGCGTTTTCATCAAATTCCCGTGGTCGAGCCATGTTAACTCCTGCCATTGCTTAGCGTCTCGCTGGCCGACATTGCAACGTCACGCACGTTACGATATTCTAAATCATCTGATCTAAAACGCCCCGGGCGATGATATCAAACCCCGTCCGGGGTCTTACGACAACTATCACCTACGCATCGGACAGTCCGAACGCAAAGCATAGGAACATCATGATTGAGTTCTATTTTCACCCTGCGCCCAACCCTGCGAAGGTTGCCCTGATGCTTGAGGAAACTGGCCTCGAGTATGAACTGCGGCCCGTTGACACCAAGAAGGGCGAACAACATTTCAACGCTTTCCTTAAAGTCAATCCGAACGGCAAGGTTCCTGCAATCGTCGACAGGGCCGGGCCAGATGGGAAGGAAGCCAGGGTGTTCGATTCCAGTGCCATCCTGTTGTATCTGGCAGAAAAGACTGGAATGTTTCTCGGCGCGGCAACTGATCGCCCGGAGTTGCTCTCCTGGCTTTTCTTCATCAGTTCAGGGGTCGGGCCGTTTTCGGGTCAGTCGGTACATTTCCAGCACGCGGCGCCGGAGAAGCTGCCTTATGCGATCAACCGGTTCCGCCGCGAAGCGGAGCGACACTACCGCGTACTCGACGACCAGTTTGCGCGCCGCCAGTATCTGATCGGAGAGACCTATACGATCGCGGATATGTCCGCGTGGGGCTGGATAGCACGTGCAGCTTTCGTGCTTCCCGGTGCCGATGATCCGTTGGCGCCATTCATCAATCTCAAGCGCTGGTTCACGGAAATTGACGCCCGCCCAGCGGCGATTCGCGCAAGGACGGTTGGGATCGGATATGGGTTCAAGCAGGAGATGGATGAAGTTGCGCGGCGCGCCCTCTTCCCGTCTAACTACCCGATCCCGCAACGCGCGTAATCGCAGGGAAAACTCCCCCCTGTGGCAGACGATCTACAGCCCCGAAGAATCACATTAAACAAGGAACGCGAGGAATGGAAGTCAGGAACAAGCGGGTATTGATTACGGGCGGCTCCAGTGGCATTGGTCTCGCGCTCGCCCAGGTTCTGGGCTCCAAAGGTGCGCACGTGGCGATTAGCGGCCGGCAGAACGACAGACTCCATTCGGCAATCGCGAGCTTGCACGCGGCAGGCGTCGCAGCGAAAGGCATCGTTGCTGACGTTACGACGCAGTCGGGACGTGATGCAACCGTTGCAGAGGCACTCGAAGCGCTCGGCGGTCTCGACATATTGGTGAACAACGCTGGCGGCGTGCGAGCCGGCAGGCTCGAGAAGACCACTGAATCCGAAATCCGGACGATGATCGAAGTCGACCTCGTGGCGCCCATCCTTCTCACCCAGACACTTCTGCCAAGCCTGCGTGAGAGCGGCGACAGCGCTGTCGTGAACGTCGCTTCGGGAATTGCCTTGATCGGCATGCCGTTCTACACGACTTACGCAGCGGTCAAGGCAGGACTCGCACGCTTTGGTGAATCCCTGCGACGCGAGCTTACGGGAGAAGGAATCCACGTCATGACAGCATATCCGGGGGCAACAGATACGCCCATGATGGAGAGTTCGCGAGCCGGAGTCGAACTGGGTTTCGTACGTGAACCCGCATTGGCCGTTGCCAGTGCAATCTGCTCCGGGCTCGAAGAAAATGCATTCGACGTCATCCGGGGCGGTGAGGCGCGAGCGCAGATGATCGCACTGAATCACAACGATCCTTCTGCGCTGGACCGACGCTTTGCCGGAATGAAAGCCGAGCTCGAGGAAGCAGTCCGGGATCACTCTGCCCTCTGATCCGGGAGTCAAATCCGTGTATTCCGCAGAGCAGCGTCTGAAAACGTTGTTTGTCGCCGGGCTGGCAGGCAACGCATCCGAGTATCGCGCGTTCCTGTCCGAACTGGCGGGCCACCTTCGGGGCTATCTTCGCAAGCGGATTCCGGGACTTCACGTCGATGCCGAGGATATCGTTCAGGAAATCCTGCTGGCCGTACATAATGCGCGTCATACGTATCGTCCGGATGAACCTCTGACCGCATGGGTTCATGCAATCGCGCGTTATAAGCTTATGGATTTCTTCAGGACACGTGCGCGGCGCGAGTCGTTGCACCAACCGCTTGACGAACACGAAGACATCTTCGCCGAGTCCGACGTGGAACCGACCGATGCCCATCGTGACATCGAGAAACTACTTGATCACCTGCCGGACAAGCAGCGGCTCTCGATCGTGCACGTCAAGCTGCAGGGACTTTCTGTTGCCGAAGCCGCTCGATTGACTGGACTATCGGAATCGGCCGTAAAGGTCAGCATTCACAGGGGGCTCAAGGCTCTGGCCACATACGTCCGGGGGATTGCATGAGAACGGATGATCTTGTCGGATTGCTCTCGACTGGCATAACGCCCGTAAAAAGCGGCAGCGCAAATCGTCGCCTCAGCGTCTCGCTGCCGGTCGCCGCCGTTGGCGCGACGGTGTTAATGGTTACTGTATTTGGCATTCGCCCCGATCTGGGTGTTGTCGTCAGAACTGCAATCTTCTGGGAAAAGCTCGCACTCCCGCTATGTCTTGCAATCGGCGCCCTGATTGCAACGGCCCGGTTGGCGCGCCCCGGCGCGAAGGTTGGAGCCGGATGGCTCGTCGTGACGATACCGGTGGTTGCTGTCTGGACCGCAGCAATACTGATCCTCGTCGTCGCCGCACCGCCGGACCGGTTGCCTGCAATACTTGGACACTCCTGGCGGTCGTGCCCGTTTAATATTCTTCTGCTCGCCGTTCCTGGCTTCGTCGCCATATTCTGGGCTGTCAAAGGTTTGGCGCCTACCAGTCTACGGCTTGCCGGGGCTTCCTCCGGGCTGGTCGCGAGCTCAATCGCCACAGTCATCTACTGCTTTCATTGTCCTGAGATGAGCCCAGCGTTCTGGAGCATCTGGTATGTGGCTGGCATGCTGCTTCCATCCGCACTCGGGGCAGTGCTTGGTCCCAAACTCCTTCGCTGGTGAGTGGTGCACTGATAACAGCACAATGCAGCCCGCTTGATCAAACGGTTGATGTCAGCACAACACGGGTAGGAAGAAAAAAATCTGCGCCTCGCTGTAACCCAATCTCTGTAATCCACGAATTAACGTCTGTATCCACCACGGATACCTTCCATCCCTACCCTGGAGAAACTCAATGTCCGCAAAGACCGTTAGTTCCACGCTGCTCGCCGGTGTCGTTGCAAGCCTGCTCGCATCGGTTGCGCACGCAGCGCCGCTCACGAAGGCCGAAGCTACCGCTGCTGTCGCTGCCCACAAGGAAAAGTGCTACGGCGTCGCCCTGAAGGGGCAGAACGATTGCGCCGCCGGTCCCGGCACGACGTGCCAAGGCACGTCCGCGATGGATTTCCAGGGCAACTCGTGGAAGTTCGTTCAGGGCGGCACGTGCACGAGCATCGAAGTGCCGGGCGGTGGTCACGGCTCGCTCACCGCACTGAAGTCCTGATTCAAACCACGACGACCTGATGAATGGGAACGGCCATGAACGATGCCCTCCGGACAACGGCAGTGTGTCAACCAGACCGTTCCCATGGCGTGACGCGTGGCGCACAGGAGCCTGCCGGAACCAGTTTCAAGCATGAACACCTAGGCGCAATTCTCGCGGACGGGCTGAAGGATGGCTTCTTCGAAATTCACGCTGAGAACTATATGGGTGCCGGCGGCCCGCCACATCGGGCGCTCGCGGCTATCCGCGAGACATATCCAATCTCTGTTCACGGCGTGTGCATGTCGATTGGCGGACCCAGCCCGCTGAACGTCACGCATCTCACGCGCTTTCGTGATCTGGTGATGCGTTACGAGCCGATGCTGGTGTCCGAGCATCTGGCATGGTCGTCGCACGGCGGTGCCTTCTTCAATGATCTCCTGCCTTTGCCATATACGAAAGCAACGCTCGATAACGTATGTGAACACATAGACCAGGTTCAGGAAGCGATCAAACGCCCGATGCTTCTTGAGAACCCGTCCACGTATGTTGCGTTTGCGTCTTCGACAATGAGCGAAACCGAATTCGTCCGTGCAGTCGTTCAGCGCACCGGTTGCGGCCTGTTACTGGACATTAACAATGTTTTTGTTTCGGCAACCAATCACAGCTTTTCCGCGCAGGCGTACCTCGACGGATTGCCGCTCGAACACGTGGGCGAAATTCATCTCGCAGGACATGGCGAGCAACGCGACGACGAAGACGAATTGCTGCTCATCGACAGTCACGACTGCGCGATTTCCGATCCCGTCTGGAGCCTCTACCGCGACCTCGTTGCGCGGATTGGCCCGCGTCCAACGCTAGCCGAATGGGACAGCAACCTTCCCGCCTGGCCCGTGCTGCGGGCTCAGGCGCTAGCCGCGCGGCAGATCATGGTAGGAGAGACGCTATCGCCCACGGCGGAGGTCAGTCGTGCAGCCTGAACACTCTTCCTGTCAGTACGCCCCCGCATTTGCGCTGGGTTTGATGGATCCATCTATCGCGGCACCTGAAGACGTGGTTGCCTCGCCGGGCAAGAGTGTCGTCAAGCGGTACAACGTCTATCGTAACAATTTCACGGTCAGCCTCATCGATGCGCTGGCAGCGGTCTACCCGGCGATTCAGCGCATCACTGGCGTCGACTTTTTCAGGGCGATGGCGCGTTTTTATATCCGCGCGATGCCTCCTACTTCGCCGCTGCTGTTCGAGTATGGACGGGACTTCCCTGCGTTCATCGAATCCTATGAATATGCCCGCGAAATGCCCTGGCTCGCAGACACCGCGCGCATTGAGCGAGCGTGGCTGGATGCCTATCACGCTGGCGACCTGCCCGTGCTTGCCGCCGAAGCGTTAACCGAGATAGACCCGGGATCTCTCGCCGAAATACGTTTCACACCACACCCCGCTGCGCGAGTCGTACGCTCACCTTATCCTGCCGTCGCAATCTTTGCGATGAATCGCACTGATGGTTCCGTTTCGCCGTTGCGCTCGAGCGAAGCAGAAGATGCACTCGTGACACGCCCCGAGCACGAGGTACTGGTATCGCATCTGCCGGCAGGCGGCGCGAGCTTCCTCATTCATCTTCTTGAGGATGCGTCTCTGGGCGAAGCGGTCGCCGCAGCACTTCAGGAGGCCCCCTCCTTTGATATCCAGGTCAACCTGGCAGGGATGCTTTCAGCCGGCGTCTTTACCGGCATTCAACACGGAAATTGACCAGAATGTCGGACCAACAGAACATGAAGCTGCCCCTTCCGGCGGTACTCGTCTCCGCGATTAGCGCGTTGAACCGGCTGATCCAGACGCTCGCACAACCGTGGCTGGTTCAGCTCGTGCTGCGGCTCGCACTGGCCGTACCGTTCTGGAAATCGGGGATTCTGAAATGGCATGGATTCTTTCAGCTTAGCGATACGGCCATCGATCTGTTCACGCAGGAGTTCCAGCTGCATCTGCCGGGCGGTCCCTACCCGTTTCCAGCGCCCACAGTTTTTGCATTTCTGTCCGGCTGCGGCGAGGTCACGTTCCCGGTCATGCTCGTGCTTGGCCTCGGAACCCGCTTCGCCGCAGCCGGCCTGATCTTCATGACCTGCATCGTCGAACTGACGGTGCCTGATGGCTGGCCGATTCACCTAACCTGGGTGGCAATGGCGCTGGGTATTGCTGCTTGGGGACCTGGTCGAATATCCATTGATTATCTGCTTGGCGACAGGTCGTTCAGATCCTGACCCGAAGTGTTCGTGATCGGCAAGTGTGCGGCTGACAATGCCAGGACGTCAGGTTCGAAGTATCACGCGCCCGAAACCAGGATCGTGTCCGCCATCGTGCATCCGTATTGCACCGAGTATCGCTTTCGGAGCGTCAGCATGTTTTCCACTGAGCAAGATGAGAACTTCAGATCTGATACTCAGGCTCGGTAACAATCTGACGCCGATTGAGCCGAATTACGCTTCGAAAAGGCTCAATCATGCGCTAAGTATTGGCCTGACCAGCAGCACGGCATTGCTGGTGGTGCTTTACGGCATCCGCAGCGACATGCCGGAATTACTGTCGACGACGATGTTTTGGGTCCGGCTGGCGTTTCCTGTCGCGACACTCATTACTGCATTGAACCTCGCCGGACGTCTCGGGCGACCCGGCGCACCCGTCAGACTCGCGTGGTTCGCGGTCACACTACCATTCATTGTCATGTTGCTCGTTGCCACGTTTATGGTGCTCGCGACTCCGCCTGGCTATCGCCTGCAACTGGTGCTGGGTACAACGTGGAGAGTCACCACAGCGAATATTGTTCTGCTATCTCTGCCATCGCTTGCCGCTGTGATGCACGCGTTGAAGGGACTTGCTCCTACCCGCCTGATACTCGCGGGTACAGGGGCCGGGCTGCTCGCTGGCGCGCAGAGTCTGCTTGTGTATTCCCTTTACTGTTCAGAGATGTCGATACCGTTCTGGGGTGTCTGGTACGTGCTGGGCATCAGCATAACCGCTGGCTTAGGCGCCCTGTTTGGCCCGCTCTATTTGCGGTGGTAGTCCAGAAAGAGCGCAAGATGGAGTCAGATAACCGGACAGCAGGTTTCCTGGTCAATATGGGTTGTACGTGTTGCTTGGATACTCTTTACGCTCGTCGCAACCTATACGCGAAGGAAAATTGTGAAAATTATTGGCAACTTAAAAATCGGCGTTCGCCTTGGCATCGGATTTGGCGCGATGCTTGTTTTGCTATGCTTGATAGGTGCGTTGGGCCTGATCCAGGCTTCTCACATTTATGACGGCACGCAGAACCTTGCAACGGACCTGCTTCCCAGTGTCCAGCGACTAGGCAATATCCGGGCACTGGCTGATGAGACCCGCCAAGCTTCCTTAAGTTATCTGATTGCAACCAGTTCCTCGGAACGTCAGTCCCAGCGGGCAAGACATGACGCAGCGCTGAAGGAGCTTTCGCAGGTGTGGCCACAGTACGAGGCCGTGGTCGGCTCTGCCGAGGAGTTGCAACTGTCGAACCAGATCAAGGCAGCATGGAACACCTATCTCGGTCTGGACAAAAAACTGAACGAGCTTTCCGACAGCGGGGATGAGCAGTTCAGTAACGCCCGGGCTTTCGCCGAAGGCGAGTCTTCGCGCGCGTTCGGCAAAATCACTGCACTCATCGCACAGGACATCGCGCTCAACAGTCAAGGAGCGGACGACTCCAATACGGACGCTGCAGCAGCCTTCCATAAGACGCTGGTGCTTACGAGTGCGCTGATTGGAATAGCCATCCTGTTGAGCCTCATTGTTGCATTCTTCATCATTCGCTCCATCACGGTTCCAATTGGCGTGTCCATCAAGATTGCCCAGACAGTTGAACAAGGCGACCTCACCTCGAGAATCGAAGTCAATGGCAAGGACGAAGCGAGCCAGCTACTGCGAGCGCTGAAACATATGAATGCGAGACTAGCAGAACTGGTTGGGCAAGTACGATATGGCAGCGAGAGCATTGCTACGGGGGCAGCACAAATCGCAGCCGGCAATGTCGATCTGAGCCGGCGTACCGAAGAACAGGCTGCGTCACTCGAGGAGACCGCAGCCAGCATGGAGGAGCTGACCTCAACGGTCAGGCAAAACGCCGAAAATGCCCAGCAAGGCAGCACGCTCGCATCAAACGCATCCGATATCGCACAGCGTGGAGGAAAGGTGATGAGCCGGGTGATCGACACCATGCATGCGATATCGGAGAGTTCGGCCAAGGTTACCGATATTATTGCCGTGATCGAGGGCATTGCATTTCAGACGAATATTCTCGCGCTAAACGCGGCAGTAGAAGCGGCGCGTGCGGGCGACCAGGGGCGTGGTTTTGCCGTTGTAGCCGCCGAAGTGCGGACCCTTGCACAACGGAGTGCCAGCGCTGCAAAAGAAATCAAAGTGCTCATTACAGATGCAGGCGATCGGGTGAAGGTCGGCTCGAATCTGGTGAGTGAAGCAGGCACGACCATGGGTGACATAGTCCAGGCGGTCAAGCGAGTCGCCGACCTGATGGCAGAGATTACGGCCGCCTCTCTCGAACAGCATACTGGCATCGAACAGGTCAATACTGCCGTGGCGCAGATGGACCAGGTGACGCAGCAAAACGCCGCATTGGTCGAAGAAGCCTCAGCTGCGGCGCAATCGATGTCAGCGCAATCCAGCAAGCTGCGCGAGATCGTGTCAACCTTCAGGCTTGGGGATGATTCTTCTAAGGGCGACATTGCTGATGCACTGCCAGTCAAGCCGGGTCGTGAACAGACTCCGGCAAGAACGAACATCGTTGGCGATGCGACGGGACCGCAAACAGAACGATCTTCGGTTTAGCCGGCGGGTTGCAGGTGCGCGTGCCGTTAGCTTAATGGCGCATACACCTGCATATGTGGATTGTTGTCGCAGAAATAACGGCAGTCCCTGCTGACGGGGACTACGTTGTCACCGCCGCCTGTGGTACCTGTCGCACTCCGGCGCGACTTACCGTCGCCGGTGACAAGTCAATGCTCGCGCACCACACCCCCATCCGCTGCAGGTTGGTAATGGTCTCGATATAAGCGGAATCTGAGTTGATGCATTGGTGCTCGAGCCAGGGCGCCTGCGTCTTATTCTTAAAACAGATAGCGGATAGCCATCATCTCGAACGTAAGTAAGGTACAACAAGGAAGGCTCTGATGAGCAACCGTGATGTTCTTCTCCGTTCCTTATGTGCAGGCTCTCAATTTCTTTCATGCAGCATTCAAAGCAAGAAAAAGTGCTGGTTTTCTGCCTCATTGTGCGACTTCGGTTAAGCTGCGTCTCGGTGTTTTACTGCGACGCGACACTAATAACTCCAACTCCGAACAATGACATCGACCATGCTCCAAAGTTCTTGTTGCACTATTCTTCAGAAATTCGGACATTGCGGGATTTTGATAGTATTGCCAATATCGCTGTTGCTGCAACCTCAGGCAGCCATCGCAGACTCGTGGGGCGTACAAGTCGCCAGCGGTGTTGCAGATCATCATGTAAAAAAAACAGACTTCGGCCTCGTGTGGGATCCCCATTGGACATGGTGGGAAATCGGCGGATGGCGCTTTGCAATTGTGGCCGAAGGTCATGCTGCGTACTGGCATACAAACGAAGGCAACGTCCACGATGACATCTTCGAATTCGGCGCGACACCCGTGATTCGATTTGTCAGAGGCTCAGGTCCGGTACGCCCGTTTGTCGAAGCGGGTGTCGGCGTGCGACTCATCACTCACCCGCGCATTTCCGAGTCATATACGCTGTCGAGCGCATTTCAATTTGCAGATATGGTTGGCGTCGGCGCTCAGTTCGGCTCAAAGCAGCAGTACCTGGCTGGTTTTCGCTTTCAACACCTGTCAAACGCAAGTATCAAGGAACCAAATCCTGGTATCAATTTCAGTGAGATATACCTTCAGTACAACTTTTGAAGACAGAACGTCGTATACAGCGTTGAAACTCCTTCGATTGCCTCATTGGTCGATAATTGATGTCGCTGATCGGTGAGTCGTCCGACCGGTTCCTTCTTGGCGGCTGACCTCGATCGACGTCGAGCCGCTGCGTCTGCATGTCGTTGTCCAGGCAACGGGCGCCGTCTATCGCTGCTATCCTGATCTTTTTGGTTCAACGTCGCCTTCGGCGCGTACGGTTCAGGCGATGGGCAGGCCATTTCAAGAAGAACAAATCTGCAATTGTCTGACTTTCGTCCTAGGATTTTGAGGTCTTTATGGATCCGTTCATTAAGGTTTGTGGAATTCAAACAGTCGAGGAGGCGCTCGGGGCAATCGACGCCGGCGCAAATACCATCGGCCTCTTGCTCGGAATATCGAACATGGTTCGAGATCGAATCAGTGTAAAAACAGGACAGAGAGTCGTCGATGCAATCCCGAAACGGGTACGGTCTGTCATGGTGACCAATTTACACGACGTGACTGCAATTTCAACCATTGCAAAGTTCGTGGGGGTCAGCACGATTCAGATTCATGGTGATCTACCAGTTACAGAACTTAGCAGGCTTCGCCTACTCTTGCCGAATGTGGAACTCATCAAGGCTGTCCACGTCATGAGCGACGAAACTTTCGTGAAAGCCATGAAATACGCACCACATGCCGACATGCTGCTATTGGACTCGGGGACGCAGGACGGCTTGGGAGGAACAGGGCAGATTCACGATTGGGGTGTGAGTCGTGCAATCGTTCGAGCGGTTGGACTCCCCGTTATCCTGGCGGGGGGACTCAATCCCGAGAACATCTCTGCTGCGATCGGGAAAGTTGATCCGGCTGGCATCGATGCAAACTCGGGGCTTGAGTATCCGGATGGACGTAAAGATTTTGAGAAAATTCGAGCGTTTTCGGAGGCTGGACAGAGGCTTCTCAAGCCGTGGCAAGCGCGAAAATCCTAGTTTGCGGAGCACGAACTCCGTAGACGGATAACCAACGCCCTTTGCCAGCCTCGTGACCACTGCGTGGCAATTGCCCATGTGAAGAAAAACGCGTTTCTTCGAGCGTCGTGCCAAACCATGTATCTATATCGTGGCCCAAGAAGTCACAGATTCGAGCTGGCGATGAACGACACGCCGACCATGTTCGTGGGCAAACCTTCATACGCAGAATATCCAGTCCGATTCGCTGCCGCTCGGCGGCTCCATCTGTGTCGGCCGCCGGACGCCGTCCGACAGCACTCAAAGATTAGTTAATCCTACCGTAAGCGGCAACACACTCTCAGCCAATCGACCAATGCTTGCGTAGCACCGCGTTGAATGCGTCTGGCCGCCCCGCGAGGAAAATGAGGAGACCCCCCATAGATGCGAGCGGCTTCGCAGCTGAAATAGCTCCGTGAAGCCGTTAAGCCCACTTGGTGGCAAAGAAGACATCGTCCGTGCCCCAGACGATCAACGTCGGCGCCTGAAGCTGGCGAAGTTGCGGTTCAATTCGAGAGATATCGACCGCTGCTCCATGTCGTCTAAAGGTCGACGAGTCGATACCGTCAAACAGCCGTAGTCATCTCGCAAACCCAAATTGCGTCACTAATGGTCCCGAGCATCCCTCGCCTATCTACTTGTTACGTCGTGGTCATCCGTGCCAATAGCGTATGACATGGATTCAAAAGCAAGACAGCGACCTGTGTCGTCGCTTTCGTGTCACCTGAGCATATCGTCGTTCGTGGCGAATCAGATCGGCGCATCCCCATGGGCACCCGCATGCAGCCGGTTGCGTTCAAAGCTTGATAAAAAAGATGCTTGACGTTTTAGTGAAGGAAGATTATCTTTACGTTCAGTGCAGTCCTATCAGCTAAACGAGGTGTCGCGGCGGATAGATGATAGGTTTTAGGTTGTTACTAAATTCACGCTGGATCTGGCCTTTGGGATGCCATGTTGAGGCTGTTTGCACTTTTTGTTCGCTCTGTCGACTTAGCTGTCCAAGGGTGAATCAGACGAAGGCTGTCTGGAAATTCTAACGTCTCATTGTTACAGGACACTTGAAAATGACTCTCTTCACGCATCATGCTCCAGAGGTGAAACTTGATAAGGAGCGCACGGCGCTCGTTCTGGTCGATATCCAGAACGATTTCCTTACCGAGGGCGGCAAGTATTACGTTCTGATCGAAGAGCTTATGAAGCGCAACAATGTAAACGCAAACCTAGAGACCCTGTTACAGGCCTCAAAGGATAATAATTACCCTGTATTCATGTCGCCTCACTACTTCTTTCCACATGACCATAAGGGTAAAACGGCGTTGGGTCACATGGAAGATCTTGCCTTGCATGGTGGTGTCGTGTCGCGCGAGAGCCCGCTCCATTTTCATGACGTTCCAGGCTCGGGCGCAGACGTTCCCGATCGTTTCAGGAAGTACATGGAGGATAGCGAAACGACCGTCACGTCCCGCCATGTCTCATATGCTCCCACGAGCGATCTAGCGTTGCTGCTGCGGCGCCGGAAAATCGAGAAAGTCATCATGGCTGGGCCGGTTGCGAACCTGTGTCTGGAGGATCACATGCGCAATCTTATCCAGCATGGCTTCGAGGTCATCATGGTGCGCGACGCGGTTGCAGCCGCGTCGAACGAAGAAGGCGCTGGGTATGACGCGGCGATGATTAACTGGCGGTTCATGGCGAACGCTGTATGGACCACCGAGGAGACGGTTCGCCGGATGGCCGAAGCCGTGAAGGAATAAGGCTAGGCCTTACGGCGTTCCGCACAAGGCCGGCGCGAGCGCGACGACCTGACATACACCAGATCTCGCCGGGATCGATTTCAGCGAAGTGACGAAGACCGAAAGACGGTGCGGTAATGGACCACACCTGAGGACTGGTCACATCTGTACGTATCACTAACTAGGGAAGCAAGAGCGGCTTCCGTTTTAATCACAGGAGTTTTTCATGAGCAAGGGTACTATTCTCGTCGTCGGTTCTAACGCTACTCAACTTGAAGCACAAGGCGGTGGCACGATCACGATCGGTCAGTTCTTAAATGAAACCGCTGTGCCGTTGATGGCGGTTGTTGCCGCAGGTTATGACTTCGTCCTCGCCACCCCGACCGGTGAAAAGCCGCATATGGACAAGGACTCCGATGCGCTAATCTATTTTTCCAATGATGACGCGGCTCGCACCCGTGCCAGGGATTTCTTCAACGATGATCCTGCCATGAATCGTGTACGGACCGTGCGTTCCGTGATCGATGAAGGGCTCGACCGCTTCGCTGGCGTCTTTTTCCCGGGCGGTCACGCGCCCGTGGTTGACGTGATGCAGGATCCGGACGTGCGAGAGGTACTTCGTCATTTTCACACCAAAAACAAGCCTACGGCTGCTATCTGTCACGGCCCAATCTCACTCCTGGCTGAACTGGACAACGCTCGCGAATTTCGCGCGGCGTTGATTAACGGGGACAAAGCCAAGGCTCGTGAACTCGGCACAGGTTGGCAGTATGCAGGCTATCGCATGACCGTTTTCTCGCGCAGCGAAGAGCAGTATGCCGAAGACAACGTGTTCCACGCCAAGCTTATCTTCAACATGCCAGACGCGCTGGAGGCAGCCGGGGCTGAAGTGGTCACGACCGACCAGAATTTCACGTCGTATGTGAGCGTGGATCGTGAACTGGTGACTGCCCAAAACCCGATGTCGGATCACGAACTGGCTAGCAAGTTCATCGCTGCGCTTGACCGAGCAATCTGAGCAGGGCCAGCATCCCAGGTTGCAGTCGCCTAGGCCATGTACTTTCTCAAGGGGCGCTCTGCTATCCGCAGCCGCCAAGTCATCAGGTGCTCGGGTAGCAGACAGATAGCCAGCGTCGGCAAATACCAAAGTTTCAGCAAACCAATCCGCCACTGCGGTGGCGGCTTCATGGAGTAAATCATGAGCAATTCTGCAAACGTTCAAGAGAAAAACAAAGAGGTCGTTTTGGCGTTTTATAAAGAAGCGCATTTCGACGGCGATGTCGATGGTGCAATCGCCCGTTATGTTGGCAACACCTACATCCAACACACCGCTGCAGCTGAAGATGGTGTAGAGGGTTTGCGCAACTACATCAATTTTTTCCTGAAAGCGTTCCCTAACGCAAAAGGCGATATCAGGCGGGTTATTGCCGACGGTGATATCGTCGCTGTACATGCCCATTGGACCAATCTGGTCAGCAAGAACGGAGACGTCGGTGTCGACTTCTTTCGTGTGCAGGACGGCAAACTCGTAGAGCATTGGGACGTGATGCAAGCGATTCCCGATGCCTCGAAGAACGAAAACACAGTGTACTGATTCCGCGTGGCGTCAACGCCAGCACATTCACATTGTGTACAAACATGTCGATTGGAGAGGCAGGCTTTCACAAGGAAGCTCCTCTCTGCATCGATCTTGACGACTTTTTAACGCCCTGCACTGCCCTTCGTCTAGCACCAGATTGCTGATAAATGGAACCCTATCTTAATCAAGCGTGAAACGACTGGGGCAATCCTCCACCGGAACCTGTGCGAGCGGCAATTTGCAATCCTACGTCCGGCACAGAAAACATGGCTAACGAATCGATGCAGCACTTAGATGAGGTTGGATCCACAAGGCGCGGAGAGAAGTTTTACGGCTGGCGCGTCGTCGCGGGAGCTTTTACCGTCGCAGTATTCGGCTGGGGGACAGGTTTCTATGGGCCGCCCGTCTATCTTGAGTTCGTGCGTCAAGCGCATGGTTGGCCGATCGCACTCATTTCAGGAGCGGTGACTTTACACTTTCTGGTCGGCCTCATCGTCATTCCGAACCTACCGGCCACCTATCGCCGATTTGGGCTGCGGACTGTCACCTTTGTCGGAAGTGTCGTAATGGCAATGGGTGTTCTGGGCTGGGCGCTCGCGAATGCGCCTTGGCAACTCTATGCTGCCGCGCTACTGTCAGGCATCGGATGGTCGACCCTCGGCGCAGTCGCAATTAACGCAATCGTTGCGCCGTGGTTCGTTACGAAGCGCCACGTAGCACTGGGCGTGGCGTTTAACGGTGGAAGCGTTGGAGGAGTGATTTTCTCACCCTTCTGGGTCGCATTGATCGACAAAATCGGCTTTCCCGCTGCGGCCTTGGTCATAGGGGTAGTCATGATCGTGACTCTTGGAGTGCTGGCAGCAACTGTGCTCGGACGAACACCTGAAAGCCTCGGTCAGGCACCTGATGGCAAGTCGTTCGATCGCCCAGTCCCGCACCTTGGTACAAGCTCACAAACTGTCACGCAGGCAGATCAGGCAGACCTGTTTAAGGACCGAGCCTTCCTAACCCTATGCTGCGGCATGACCCTAGCATTATTCGCCCAGACTGGGATCGTTGCCCATCTCGTCTCGGTGCTTAGCCCCACGCTCGGTACGCAAGGCGCAGGATTGGCCGCCGGCGCATCCGGCGTTGCCGCTGTGGTCGGCCGCCTCATCGTTGGCTGGCGAGCTTCACGGACCTCGAACTGGCGTGCCATTGCCTCACTCAGCTTGCTAGCTCAGGCCGTGGGATGCGGAGTTTTGATCCTCGCGGCAGGGACCAGTTCCGCGCTTCTTATCCTCGGCGTAGTGCTCTTTGGCCTCGGAGTCGGCAATGCCATTTCCGTCCCACCGGTTATAGCTAACCTTGAGCTGTCGAGCGGGAGTGCCCCTCGTGCCGTGGCATTAATTGTCGCTATTTCGCAGGGCGCATACGCAATCGCTCCAGCAGTGTTTGGCCTACTGCGACAAATATGGTCGAACGACGTCGTGTTCCTGACGGCCGTGTTAATCCAGTTGTTGGCAATTGCTGCGTATCTTGGGGGAATCCGAGCCGGGGCGCAAAACGGGGATCGAGGAACCTTGGGGTGCCCCTGAGAATTTTTGAAAAGCGAAATCGCGGAATGAAAAAATAGGCGAGTAGTCCCGTGACCGAGGGATGGCTCAGAGCTATGGCATCTCGCACATTGTCTGGCCCTCCTCTACCCCCTCGCAAAGTGCTCTGACGTCTATAACTTGCCATACGTGTGTGAGTTCTTCTATCCGGCAACGCCAGATCTCGTACGTTTTTCGAGACTTGATCGATTAATCAGCGACAGCATCCCCTTCTGAGTCTGGAGAGTACGAGAGCCTCGACAACATGCGGGTCTGCCTCTGGAAGGGACAGGTTTCACACATCATCGTAGGTGAGTAGATGCCTTGTTGCAGGTTGCATCACAGGGACCTCCGTGGCTCGGAACAATAGTTAGCCTATCTTCAAGCCGGCGAAGGACTTTGGTTACGCCCTGCCGATGAATTGTAAAAGGGGCAATGGGGGCGTCGAGTGTCAAGTTCGTTGTGGCAACTAGTGGTGACATACCACACGTTTTTCTCTTTTTAGTTTATCAACATCATCTAAATATGATAGCATCATTAGGTTAGTATGGTCTCGACGCAGTCTCTGGTCGAGATGCGTTCTCGAAGGAGCAAATCAATGAAAAAGTCGAAAGCCGAGACGGCAGAAACACACAAACGGATTGTGGCGGTCGCTGCCAAAGCTTTTAAGGAAAAGGGGATCGCTGCGACAGGCGTAGCCGAAATAATGTCAACGGCTGGATTGACGCACGGCGCGTTCTATCGTCATTTCAGTTCGAAAGAGGCCTTGGTTGCCGAGGCCGCAGCGCTTAGCATCGAAGTATTCGTGGAAGCAGCCGAAGCGGCCGCTGCTAAGGGCCCCCCCTCATTTCTCAAGTATCTCCGAGGCTACCTGACTTCTGAAGTTCGGGATGGAGTATTGGGAGGCTGTCCGGTGGTTCAGATGGGAAGTGAACTGGCTCGCGCCGACGCGACTACCCGTGAAGGCGTCAGCAATGGATTGCGACAACTGATTGATATTGCTGTAAAGATCAGTGGTGATGCCCCCGGTACTTCGGCAGAAGACGATGCGATTTTTACTCTCTCTGCGTCGATTGGGGCGATAACGATGGCGCGACTTTTTGACGATCCTAAGTTTTCTGATCGCATTGTTAACATAACAAAGCGTCGCTTGCTGAAGCCGGTTACGAAAATTCAAGACGAAAATGCAAAGACGTCCAGGGTCTAATGGGAAAGTAACCACATCCAATAGTTAGGACACGCGAAGCTTCCTGCTGGAACGCTGCCGCCGGGCGGTAATCTCTATACGATCAAGCGCGTCGCTTATCTGATTCCGAGTATCGGAAGCGGGACTCATCACGGATGAGAGGCATTACACGCCTCGGCTTCTGCCAGTCATACCTATTTGGTCTTGATTCCAGTTACTGGCCATTTATGTTCAAGGGCGCCGTCAATGCAGCTGCGACGAGACTCCTAAAATCTTTTTGTCTGGCCGCTGGGCAAAGTAGAACTCGTTGCGCACAAAAAGATTCCGTCGCTAGCGTTGGCGCACGGCCCGTTGTGGATAGATGGAGACGTGATTCCTGCAGCAAAATTGGGCGCCAGCCAAGCCGCCCGGGGCAATCGCGGACAAGTAGCCTCCATCTATCGCACTACACCTCGCCTATGCCGGCTGTTCGGCCTCGCGCGCTTCTTCGTGCGTCGGGAAGTCGATATAGCCGTGTCCGTCACCACCGTAAAAGGTGTTCCGATCGTAGTGTGTCAGCGGAAGGCCGTTCTCGATCCGGTACGGGAGATCCGGGTTCGACGTAAAATGGCGTCCGAAGGCTATGAGGCTGGCAAGACCATTGGTGACAGCGTCTTCCGCAGTTGCCGGAGTGAAACCACCAGCCGCGATGATCGGGCCATCAAAGAGTTTCCCGAGTTCGCTCGCTGCAACGGCTTCCTGGGCTTCGTCGACCGTATCGTCACCACTGATGCGCGGCTCGATGACATGGAGATAGGCGATACCGAGGTCATTCAATCGCGCGGCGAGGTGACGAAAGAGCGCACGAGGATCGCTATCGCTCATGCCGTTGAACGTGCTGCTCGGAGAGAGGCGAACGCCGACTCGATCCGCGCCCCACACAGTCGAGACAGCTTCGATGATTTCGACCAGGAAGCGCTCACGGTTCTCAATCGAGCCACCGTAAATGTCGGTACGCTTGTTGCTCCCGTCCTGCAGGAACTGCTCGATCAGGTGACCTTGTGCCGCGAGAAGTTCGATGCCGTCAAACCCTGCTCGCTTGGCGTTCGCTGCTGCGACACGGAATTGCTCGACAACACCAGCAACCTCGTTGGTTTCCAACGCCCGGTGCGCCGACGGACGTACCAGGCCGTCGGGCGTCGTCACAACGATGGTTTCATCTTTCAGGAAGCTCTCGTTCACGGATGCCGTAATCGGCGTGACCTGGCCGATAGCCGTGCTCGTGGCGCGGCCAGCATGATTCAACTGAAGAAGGATCAGGCCGCCCTTCGCGTGCACGGAGTCCGTGATCTGCTTCCAGCGTACGACGTGCTCTTCGGTGTAGATGCCTGGCGCCGCATGATACGGGCGTCCTTCGGGGACGATTGCCGTCGCCTCAGCGATGAGCAGACCGCCGTTGGAGGCGCGTTGGCTGTAATAGTCGCGCATCAGATCGCTGGGGTTCGCGCTGGGCCACTGAGCTCGCAGTCGGCTCAGTGCCGGCAACACGATGCGATGCTTCAGATTGAACGCGCCGATCTTGGCTGCCGTGAACAGCGTCTTTGGTACTTTCGTCGTGGTGACCATCTTCAACTCTCCTTTCACATTGTGAGAACTATCTATCGATAAACCGATGGGAGGACGATATCCCCCAGCAATTCACACGTCTAGAATGTGTCTTTGGGTAATTGCTTCCCATAGATGGGAAGAATCGGATAAATCCTCATCGGTGGCGCCCAGCGCCGCCTGGCGTTCAGATGTAATCCTGACCTCAGTACTGTATAAAAAAACAGGTACAATAATCGTTCAGGAATCTGGCACCTGGGCCAGACAGCGAAGGAACCGGTGATGATGTTTCAGCAAGGGCTTTTCGAGGCAGAACCGCTCTCGGTCGTACAGGACGACGAAGGCGGCATCCGGTATTTGCCGGCGGCCATCAGTGCCCAGCTGGCACAGCACTGGTTTGACCTACTTTTGCGAAATGCGCCGTGGGCCACCTACCGCCGCATGATGTATGACCGTGAGGTGACGGTCCCCCGATTGATGGCTGCGTACAGAGACGATGGAGAATCTGAGTTACCTGAGCCGCTTTCCGATGCATTTGCAGAAATGCGCTCTCTCGTCAGCGTACCGTTCAACAGCGTCGGTCTGAATCTTTATCGCGATCAAAACGACAGCGTTGCTCCACATGGCGACAAAGTTGAGAAACTCGCTGTGGGCCAGCCGATTGCCGTTCTTTCGCTCGGCGACAATCGCCGGATGTCAATCCGGCCGCGACATGATCCGGGTCGAGTGCGGCACATCGATCTCGAGCCGGCGAGCGTTCTGGTGATGAGTTATGAATCGCAACTGACTCACGAACACGGAATACCGAAACTGGCGGCCCGCTGCGGTCCCCGAATCAGCCTCGCATTTCGCTGTTTTGATTTTTGAGCCTCAAGCTTAGCGGTTGAGATTCATAGCTAATGGCAGGTCGTACACTGGACCGGCTTGAGGTGCATAGATGATCCAATCTACGTGGCTGCGAAATGAGTGCGCGCTCGGTCAGCCGGAGGTGTGAGTGCCAACCGTCGCGGCGATGAGATCGCAGTACAGACGTTGCCGCATGTTTTCTACGGCGGCGTGTACGTTGAGGGGTGTGGGGCGAAGCCGCTGCTTCTCCCGCTACCCTTGGGCGAAACGATGGAGGAGGCCGTCGTCGCGTCTGGTGGCAGAACTGATCAGCCCCTCACGGACGCTCCGCGCACCCGTTTTGGTAGCGCATGCGCGCGACGTGTGCCCTTTCACATTCGTGTCGTTTTTGACGACTGGCGCGGCGGCATCGTGCCTGCGGACTTCGCGGACACGCGTTCCGAGGCCGCGCGGCCGCCAGCTATGCCTCTGGCGCCTGTTCTTGGGGCGTCCCTCGCTATTGCTGAGGCGTTTGAACAAGTCAGAACAAATAGCCCTTCCGTCGGGCACTTCCCAACCGGAATTTCGCTGTAGAGGCCGCACGAACGCAACTGGCTCACAACGACAGATGCTGGCCCCGTCCTATCCGTCTTGCCAGAGAAGCTATGGCTGATCGGGCTTGGGCACGTTGGAAAGGCGTACCTTTGGTGCCTTGGCCTTTTCCCGCATGAACCCTCCGCGCCCCTGCAGCTTGCACTGCAGGACACGGACGTGATCGAGGCATCAACGCCGAGCACTTCAATCCTGTCGAACCCGGCGATTGTCTGCCGCCAAAAGACGCGAGAAATGGCCGCCTGGGCCGAACGACGAGGATTCCGTACAGCGATCATCGAGCGACTTTTCGACGCTGGCTTTCGCGTCGCGAACACCGATCTGTCGCTCGCACTCTGCGGCCACGACAATGTTCTCATGTTCTCGGCCGGCGCGCGCTCGACAAGGTGGGATTCAGCCTCGTCATCGAGGCGGAGCTTGTTAGCAAGCCTGACGATTTTCGCTCGCTGCGCGTGCACACATTGCCAGGTCGGCGTACGGCGGATGAGATCTGGAACGATGCGCCTGCTACGGACGAAGAACACGTTCCCGGCGAGGACAAACGGCTCAAGGCGGCCGGCTTGCTGGATCAATGGGCATGACAACCTTGGCGGGGAAAGCAGTAGGCGCTGCGTTTGTTGGATGCAGCGCCGCAGCCATCGCCATATCCGAATTGCTGCGCTTTCCGCATGGTGAAGGATTGAATGAATCCATCGACCTTGACCTGCGCGCTGTGGATCATCTTTCCGCGTCGCCCAGTACGGTTGACATGGCTGGGTCCAACCCTGGATTCGTCTTCGCGCGACAGCCCGTCCTGCCGTAAGCGTTCGAACTGGACCCTCTGCTCGCACAGCTTGCAGTTGCGCGAGGCTTTCACGACCAACAAAAAAGCGATTGGGCATCAACTGCGTTGCCTCCAGAACCAGTTTGTGCAGTACCAGCGCATGCCGCTTGAAGCTATTTCCAAGCGGGATTGCCGGTTGATGTCACTTCGCAACCGATTCGACTAAACATGCGTACATATGTTTGGCGTGTGCTCTTGCGCATTCGATCTAATCGCCGTCGGCATTACGGATAACTTTCATCACTTGCTGAAATTACGCTGCAACCGACCTGTTATCCTCTTCGCGGCGGTTTTGCGACCACAGTAGAAAGAACCCCCCCGCGATCGCGAAATTCTTGAAAAAATTATTCAGCTGACCGTTGAATTGGGTGGGCTCCACGTTCCAGAATCGATGTGCGATTAATGCAGTCGCTACCGAATAGAATGCGAGCACGATCGATAGCTCGCGCAGGCGCCATCCTGCTATCAAGGCTACCGCGCCACCAATCTCTAGCAGCACGACGAGCGGAACAACCAGCTCCGCCAAGGGCAGCCCGGACGAGCCAAAATATGCAACGGTCCCATTCCAGGCAATCAGCTTGCGGATGCCAGCAACCAAGAACAACGCTGACATGAGTGCGCGAGAGATCCGTTGGATCGCAGTAGGTGACATGGAATTCTCCATATGGTCAAAAAAGATAACGTGGAGTTATGAATGTATTGTCGTGACGGAGACGTCGAATGTGCCAACGACAGGAGTCGTATCAAAATGCATCGCCAATCGATCTCTCGACCTGTATCGCGGCCAATTCGGCAGCCTTCCGCAGTTTGGATCGCCGCCTTCAACAAAGCACAAGATTGACTCCTGGAAATCGGCTGAGACACGGCGCGCTGCCTCTATATCTAGCCCGTCCAACATCGGCGCGTTTGACCACGCGTCGAATGTGTCGAACAGATATGGCAACTCAAAACAATGGCACGCACCCGTTCGCGGCATATGCGATCGCAGCATAAACTCATATACATAGCAGGTGCCTCCATGGTTAGCGATTCCGTCCGCCAATTTCTGGGTCGGCGCTCGAAAGATTTCGTCTGAAACGGCGTGTAGCAACCGTATGTAGTTATCCGTACCTGATTCATCCCGCCCCCCCTTTGGGAACTGCATCTCACCTCTTTCACTAAAAACAGCAAGACGTTGCAGCGTCGACGCGTCGCTTGCATTCAGTATGCTGTCATCATGCGAGAAGAACGCACCCATCTCCTCAGGTAGCGAGCCCAATAAAAACCGCATATTCGAAGCCTGTGATTGATCAATTTCACTCAGATTTGCGGGTAACACATCGGACACGAGTGGCAGAAATGTGGGCGGAATATCAGCGAATACCGGATGAGCGCGGGCAAACAATCCCTGCCCCTCGAGTATTCGGTCCACCGACAACTGGCGAAGGGCATCGAGCGTTGCGGGAACCTCGAGAAGCTCACAAAAGCTGTGCGCAAACGCTGCTGCTTGCTCCGGTTCGTGCGGCGCAATTGAACCGGGCAGGCTCAGCAAAACTGCCTGACTGAATAACCCGATTCCAAGTGGTGAACGCGTCAATGCGGCGGTATACCATGCCCCTGCAGACTGCCCGCAAACCGTGACGCGAGAAGGATCGCCACCGAAGTTCCCTATATTTTTATGAATCCATCGTAGCGCAGCAACCAGATCGTGCAACGCCATGCTGCCTGCTGTCTGCCCAGGAAGATAGAGATTTCCAAGCGCTCCGAGCCGGTAATTTACGCTGACAACGACCACGCGCCCGCTTGCAGCCAGTCGATCTCCGTGATACCAGGCTAGCGGCGCCCCGCCTGACAGCCATCCGCCACCATGGATCCATACCAGTACTGGCAGCCCGTCGCTCGTATCGCAAGTATGTACGGGCCTCCAGACGTTCAACGCGAACGCATTTTCAGACTGATTTGCGAATTCTGGCGTCGTACCCATTACGGCTGTTAGTCTGCTCTGTGTCTGCGGGAACACCGGACCCGGCCTCCTCGCATCACGTACTCCCTGCCAGGGAGCGGGCTCGTCAGGCAGGGAAAAACGCTGAGACTGGTTGAGATCTGCGGCATAGGGAATATCGAAGAACGCCTCAACCCCGTTGCTTGCGATACCCGCCAAAGCACCCTCGGTGCACGTTACGACCGGTGAGGAAAGCTGCTCATGCTTCATCGTTGCAAATGTCCGATCTAGTGAAATTTACTTCCGCTCAACAAGCCTGCCTTGTGCGTGTCATGGTTGTCGCTCTTGAGTGCATCTGCGGATCGCGGCTCGAGCTCTGGACGCATCCTCACCATTGCCAGGCAAGCGATCAGCAATGGCGCCCCGAGCATCATGCATACCAGCGAGAACGACGCGTGGGATGACACGATCGCACCGATCAGCATTGAGCCCACAATCGAGCCCAGACGGCCGATGGCAAGCGTCCATCCACCGCCCGACGCGCGCAGCGAGGTCGGATAAAACACTCCGGAAATCGTGTTCACGCAAATCAAGGGGCCCCCGACTGTAAAACCGCTGAGGAACACAATGCCAGGATACCCAGGCGCACGTTCAAACAGGCCAAGTGCAAAGATCAACAAAATGCCGAGGCCGAATGCTCCTGCGACAATTGTCGCGACGTTGATACGCCTTACGGCCCACGCGAACAACACCGCACCGCCGAGCGCGCCGAATTGGAACATCGAAGACAATTGCGACGCCATGACGATCGACAAACCGGTCTGCTTCAAATACGTGGGCAACCAGCTACCAACAAGAAAAAACACCAGAAAACCGCAAAATTCCGCCGCCCAGATCAGCAACGTCCCCAGCCGCAGATGAGTAGAGAAAATACCGCCACGCGCAAGCGTGTCGGCAGATTCGCCGCGAAGTGAGTCAAGTACAAGCTTATCCGGATCAATAGCTGGAAAAATCGTCCCCATCATTCGGCGAATCAAATCAGCTGGTTGCTGGCGCACCAGCATATGCCGAGGAGATTCCGGCACACGCGACACGAACAACAGCAGAACTACAAGGGGCAAGGCGCCACTTAGTACAAGCATGCCCTGCCATGCGACGCTTCTGATCAACAAAGCGGTAGCGAAGCCTGCAGACGCCGCACCAAACAGGAACCCACAAAAAGTGGCGGCAAGCATCGCGGCGCGTTTTTTATCCGAGCAGTATTCGGCAACCAACGCCGACATAACAGGCATCGCCGCACCGACCCCCACACCGGTTATAAAACGACACGCTATTAGCTGAAAGACGTTGCCCGACTGACTTGAAGCAAGACTCGCAAATCCAAACCAGGCGATTGCGATTACACCGATCGGCTTGCGCCCATATCGATCCGCGAGTGCACCACCAGCGATAGAGCCGATAAAAATCCCGGCTAACCCGATGCCCACGAGCGGTGCTAACGCGCTGCCGGACAGTGCCCACTGGGAAGAGATTGCAGGCGCCACGAAACCGATGATAGTGGTATCGAAACCTTCAATCGCGGTGACAAGGAAGCATACGATAAATACCGTCCATTGCCTCGCTCCAAAGCGCTGAGTATTGAACACGTCGTGAATCGTGTGCCCGGTTGTGTCAAGATGATTCATGTCCTTTCCCTCTACGGCGTCTCTTAAAACCGGTGTCGAAGCGCCACACGCACGGCAATCTGTGTTGGCGTGGTCGAGGCAGTCGGTATGTATGTGAGTGCTGCGCGGCTTGCAGCGCCCCCCGCTTTCAGGTAAGCGCCCGACAGGTAGACGTCGGTACGTTTCGAAAGCAGATAGTCCGCGTTCAGATCAACGGCTCGATAGTTTGGCTTCGCACCCGTAGCGTCCAATTTTCCGTGCGTATAAACGAACGCAGCTCCCAGTAGTACGTCGGGCCGAACAAACCATCCTACGTTCGCCTCGTAGTTGTCGAACGATACGTCCGCGTTGTTCAACCCATTTGCGAAGCGGGTCGTCGTATACTCGGCACCTACCGTTATCGCGCCAACCGCGTATAGTCCTCCCCCACCTATCACACGCCAGCTGGATGCGGCCGGCACGTACGCAGAATAGATCAGATTCTTTGGCGCCGTGCTGTCGAACCCAGCCTGATAGGGATTCTTCATGTAGAGATAAGCCGCTGCCAGATAGAGCGGTCCAACGGTGTAGCTGAGACCGGCTGACGACGTGCTTTGCCGCGACAATGAACCCGGTTGACCACCAAAACTGTACAGTCCCCCAAAAGTTACGCCGTACAGTTTCGGGCTCGCGTACTTGATGGAATTGTTGATACGCACACTACCACTCGTATTGTCGACATCTCCAGCGTGCGCGAAATAGATGCCCCATTGGAGGCTCGCATCGATCCGGGCAAGCATCTCAACCACTTCATCGTATTGACGTCCCATCGTCACCGTGCCGTATGGCGTCGATATGCCAACGTATGCCTGCCGACCAAAAAGCCTGCCGTTGTTTCCGAGGTTGCCGGTCGACGGATCAAATCCGTTTTCCAACACAAACAAAGCCTTCTTGCCACCACCAAGATCTTCCGAGCCACGCAAGCCCCATCGCGACGCCGACGCCACACCACTTTGCATCTGCCAGACCGAATGTCCATTCTGATTATTCGTATACGTCACCCCTTCGTCGACGATGCCGTATAACGTTACCGTACTCTGTGCAGAGCAAGTCGACCAAGCGGCAGCAACAGCCAAGCCAGCCAGCGTCGCCGGCACATTCCTTTTCATTTCGTTCGTCTCCAGAACCCTGCGTGAGCACCCACCTGTTCGAAGTGTCGTCGTGGGGATGGAGGGACTGTAGATTTCTGCCTGAGGAAAATAAAATGAAATTCATTGCAGTACGCATAACCAGATCGCCAAGTACGTGCGGTGAGCGTAAAGCACTACACCTTTGCTTCCTCCAACAGGATTTCGATCAAGGCATCGCGCAAGCGGTCTACAACCCGATCGCCACGCGATATCGCGACCAGAGGACCAACGCTCACCGGCAACTCGATGGGCAAAATCTCAAGCTGCCATGAATCGGCTTGCTCGAGCGCGAGCGAACTTGGCATAAGCATCACGAGATCACTCGCCTGAACTAACTTCACATTCACAGGTATCGTTAGCGATGCGAGCGGTACAGCTTTAAACGCCAGACCGAGCGCCTTTAGCTCCATTTCAAGCTGGATACGCACAATATTGTGCTCGGGCGGAAGTATCCATGTGTAGCCCACCAGATCGGCTATCGACAGGTTTGATATTGTGAGCACCGGGTGTGCATCACGCACAGCTGCGACTATGCGATCTGGTGCGAGCCCTCTGACCACATGGTGGGACTGCTGATTTGCATATGGATATCGACCAACCACTACGTCAAGCGTACCTGCGTCCAGCTTGGACATCAGATTTTCCATGCTCCCGTCTTCGATTGTCAGTGAAAGACCCGTGGCCATAGCGCGCAATCGAATCAGGGCACGAGAAAACGGAGCCCATTGCGAAATCAGCGAAAACACGCCGACGCGTAGCTGACCTCCTTCGCCCCGCCGGATCGCTGATAGGGCATCGTGCATTCGATCCATATCGGCCAGCACGTTAAGACCGTACCGGATGAGCGCGTCACCCGCGAGGGTTGGCTTGGTACCAAATGGGGTGCGGTCGAACAGGCGCTCACCGACAACATCTTCGACCTCCGCCAGCGCTTTCGAAATAGCGGGCTGCGTGATATTCAGCGCCTGCGCGGCGCGAAGCAGATTGCCCATTTCGGCAATAGCAACCACCACTTGAATATGGCGAATTTTCAGACGCGATCGAAGCGGATTCATTTGTCGTAAGCTTTGTCCATCGAAAACGACAGGATGACAAATTTCACGCTCTACCACCAGCGATCAAAACCTGTATTCCGCAAGCTCCCTTGCCAACGCGAGAAGGCGAGATTCTTCGCCAGGAAGCGCGATCAGCTGCAACGCGACGGGCGGTCCAGAGCATTCGAAAGAAAGACGCCGTGGAATTGTCAGAACGGGGAACCCTGTCAGGGAAAAGGGGCGCGTGAAGAGGCCCGCCACATCAGCCGCAGCGAGCGTGGTGCCAGCGAGTTCGAGGTAGTGCTGGCCAATCTCGATTCGGTCCACAGGCGTAACCGGTACAACCAACACATCTATTCCGTGTCGTTCGAACTGCGCAAGTACCTTCGATCGGATATCTCGCATCATGCTCAGCGCTGCCTCATACTCACTCAGAGTAATTTTCTCCGCTGCTCGCAACCGCTGCGTAATAGCCGCACTATAACGTTGCGGATGACTGTCAAGTGTTTCTCCGTGATTCTTCAATGCTTCAACGGCGGTGATGATCGATGCCGTCGCGAGACTTAGTTGGATATCCGGTAGCTCCACATCGACTGCGTCCTTCCACGCTGCGCGCACTGCAGCAAATGCCGACCGTACCCGATCGTTGCACAAACGCCTGTACGCTTCAGCCGCAAATCCCAGTTTTGTCGATGCGTTCGCCCCAGTTCGCGTCGAGCTAACGTCAAGTGCGAACCAGACGCGCTCGAGAATCGACAGCGACGAGGCGATAATCCCTGCGTGATCCAGACTCTCGGCCAGCGGCAGACAGCCGTCGAGTGGCAACAAGCCATATGTCGGCTTCAGCGAAAATACCCCACAGAATGCCGCCGGCACCCTAACCGATCCGTTTGTGTCCGTGCCGATTGCGAAAGGAACAATCCCGGCCGCGACGGCTGCGGCAGATCCACTGGAAGAACCACCGCTATACGCAGACGAGTCAGTCGGATTGATAACCGCGCCATAGTGAGGATTGTCTCCAAGAAAGCCATACGCGTACTCGTCCATTTGTGCGACGCCTACAAGCACAGCTCCTGCCGCTTCGAGACGTCGGATAAGAGCGGCGTCTTTCAGTGCTGGAAGAGCGTCACTCGAACCGACATCGGGGCCACCGGCGAGCGTCGGCGTGCCTGTGACATTGAAGGCACTCTTTGCAACGTATGGAACGCCGGCAAGCGGGAGGGAGGTCTCGCCGCGTGAAGCATCCAATTCGCCCGCTCGAACAAGCGCCCGTTGAATGGTTACTCGTGATAGACAACGCCACTGGTCGGCGTGCGCCCGAGCAAGCGTCACTGTAATCTCAGATATGTATCCACCTTTCGGACTGGTCAGTTCATGGGTACTTTGAGGTTCCACTGTTCGAGCTCTCATCGAATCTACATGCGCGGCACATGCGGTCAGGCGCTCGATGGCCGCAGTTGATCCGCCTTCCATTGCGATCTGCTGAAGTGCCCGTAAAAGCGTATAAGACGGGCTATTCGTTGTATGCATCATTCGACCGTCTGCGGTGCAAGATCCGGGCGCCACTGCGCGCGTCGCATGCGGGTGATGGTAACGCTCTCGTATAACCCCGCACGACGGAATGGCTCGTTCGCTGAAAACGCCTCGGCCTGTGCGAGATTTTCGACATTCAGGATCAGAGTGCTCCCAACGCGAGTTTTACCATCTTCCGAAAGCATGGCGCCGCCAAGCAGGATTAACTGCGCGTGCTTTTCGAGATAAGCGAGATGTGCGTCCTTGTGCGCAACCCGGATGCTTTGAGAGACGCGTGGATCGTCGCGGCAATAGATGATGTAAAGCATAAGTTCATTTCCAGTCGTCACCAGCCCATTGCGGAACCGTAGTTGGGTCTGGAAGCACGGTCCCGCACTTCTTGCAGGTCCGCAGATGCTCATTCGCGTTGAACTCTTGCACGTAGCGCTTCAGGTTCGTTTCAATGTCTTCGCACCAGAAATACACACTATGCAGCATATGCCCGCATTTCTCACAAAACCAGGCAATCCCGTCCTCTTCGCCCTGCTTTCGAGGCCTCTCAATCACTACACCAACGCTGCCTGGAGGGCGGCGCGGTGAGTGGAAAATATTCTTCGGAAGATGGAACAACTCTCCTTCGTTGATCCGATGTCGAACGATCTTTCCGTCCTCAAGCGTTTCAAGAAAGATGTGTCCATGCAGCTGATAGAAGATTTCATCCCAAGGGTCGATATGGAAATCGTTCCGGGCGTTCGGGCCCTTGATTACCTGAAAAATGAAGTCGCTGTTCTTGAAGACCTCGCGATTGCCGATCGCACCGAGCGAGGTAGGCAAATGCTGTTCAGTCCACGCTTCGAGATTGAAGGCCTCGGGTAATTTCATGTCTGCTTTTCTCCGGGAAAATGTACGAGACTATGTGTACGGGACTATGGTTAATGCACCTCGGCGAGTTCGCCACGCCATGCACGCTTTAACACAACTTCCAGTTCGATGGTGGTGATGGGTCGGGGGTTGGCGACGGGAGTGTCCAGTGCGAGATTCGCGACTCTAGCGAGCTCTTGCTCTGGCAGCCCAAGAGAGGCGAGCGATACGGGGGCTCCGTGCGTCGTCGCGAATTCCGCCAAAGATTTCGCGAACGGTGCTCCGTCGAACAGCTTGTCCAATCGAGAGAGCGCCAGCGCATGAGGAACGTTAAAGCTGATCAGGTAAGGCAACATCAACGTATGTGTTGCCGCATGAGGTAGTCCATAAGTGCCACCTAGCACGTGGCAGATTCGATGATGCAGTCCCATGCCAACCTGCGATAAGGCCTCCCCGCATAGCCACGCGCCTTGCAGACATGACATACCCGCGTGCGCGCTGAACCCCGTTTCGGCCCACTCACGTAGCCCGGCAACCATCGACGCAATCCCAGCATCAGCAAGCGACTGTGTGAGCGGATTTGCCTCCGGCGCGTACAGCGCCTCAATTGCGTGTGCAATAGCGTTGATGCCGCTACACACCGCAACGGATAAGGTCATCGTTCCTGCAAGACTCGGTTCGTAGATAACAGCACGAGGTAGCACCGAAGGTTCACGCATCGTTCGTTTGGAGCCTCCGACTGTCAACCCGTAATTCCAAGTGACTTCGGAGCCCGAGAAATTTGTAGGGATCGCGATGATGGGAAGACCAATACGGTGGCCGACCGCCTTAGCAGTATCAAGTGCGGAACCGCCGCCGAACACGACAAGGGCATCAGCGTCGCATCGAGACGCTGCTTCGCAGGCTGCATCTACACTGTGTTGCGGCACATGCGGAGTGATTTCTGCGAATACTCCGCTCCGTCGCGCTACGATCTCGCTGCCAATCAGGGTGCTAAACTGCTCAGCGCGTCTGCTCGAGGCAAGAAGCATGAACCGACGGATACCGTTGTGCTCGAGCTCCCCGGCAAGCGCAAGACCATCTCGCCATCCCCAAACTACGCGATGTGCCTTTAGATCGACGACGAAAGAACATGACGCAGCGTTAGCGCCCATAAGTCCATCCCCACCAGTCGATGGAAACGATTGCAAACAATCCAGCGTTGAAAAATGGCTCGCTGGAAATCCACGCCCTCACTTCAGATTCCGAGTTTGCCTCGAGAATCAGACAGGTTCCGATTGAACATCCATGGGCGTCATAGAGTGGGCCGCCGTGCAGCATTTTCACGGCTGCCTCGCCGCGAACGTAGGCTCGATGTGAATCGAGCAGTTGCTCTCGTATCCGCCCAACGCTCGCATGATCAATCCCGCGAAAAACAAAGAATTGCTTGTCCAACATACATCTCCATTGCTGATATAGATGCACACGCCTCCATGCGGTGCACAAGCGTGATCCAGGCAGTATCGGGACAACTGGATTCCGCGTCGAATGAAAAAGTAAGCAATGAACTTGCTGTTTTGGTTAAGTAAGCGCCCCGGGCTATCATCATTTTCCGACGATGCCGGGCTGTCCTGCAGCGGAGCGTTACGCGTGACGGGAGAGATTTTGGCTCTGCCGTCGGGCAGATCGTCGTGCCTGTGGGAAATTCACCCTCTTTGGCAACGCGCCTCCGATGGAGACACGCCGCGTTTCAATACGGGAGCGGTGGCGGAGGACAAGGAGCCTCATCGAAAGAGTCTGCAGGCGTCCGATTGAAAGACGGCACCACGTAGACACCATCTTGGCGCTAGCCCTCGACAGGCAAAAAAATGCGTCGTCTGTCCGAGCGGTCTGCGCATTTCCCGCGCGCCAGGTTATGGGTCCATGGCGTTCTCGGTTGACTGCCAGCGAGAAAACGCCAAAGCGGTATAGTAGCTGCCTACGTCGTGGAACTGCTTCGGCTCGACGCAACGGTTCAGACCGAACTGGGTGTATGCGATACCTTCCTCGTCGCTCAGCATGTCTCCTATCTGGCTGCCAGTCGGATCAACGACACGGTGGCGGCCCTCGGTGCCCTGTCGAGCACCACAGCAGCGGACGGATCTCTCGAAACGAGATATTCTCGCGTTTCGTCGTCCATGTAACCGGTGCAGATAATGTCGAACGCCTTCGCTTCAAAGGAATGCGCTCCGCCGCGTCGGCTCCGAGTGATTGGTTCCGATCTTACCCGCCATCAGCGTGTGGCTCGCGGGCGCCTTGATCGTCGCGACGACTCAGGAACAGGATCGTGCGTCCCTCATTCTTGGGATGTCATGGCGATCCTGCCCATTTAACATTCTCCTGTTGTCGATGCCTGATTCTTTCGCGATCTTTACAGCTGTGAAGAGTCTGGCACCGACCCGCCTCAGTCTTGCTGGTGCGTCCGCCGGATTGTTGTCCGGCTTAGTCGCAACTATCGCCTACTGCTTTCATCGTCGGGAGATGAGCCTAGCTTTCTGGAGCATTTAATACGTGCTTGGTATGAACCTACTTGCCGTATTCGGCGCTGTAGCTAGCCCTCGACTACCCCGCGTGTAGGCTACGAAGTTCCAGCTGGAATACCACGCTTCCATTGGTGACACGGTGTTGGATGGCGTAGTCGACGTTCAGATGCAGTTTACCTCTCCATCGCTCGTAAGTTAGTTATGCTGGGCAAAGACTGCCAATTGCCAGATAATGCCTCCGAGCGATTCGGGGTGTTTGCTATGTGTTTGTGCAGGAAGCGTATGCCCCTCGGCAATCCCGATTTCGTGATTGCATCTCGTGCATCGATAAATACCGGCATAAGGCGCACTGGTTCCGGGCGTATGTGTTGCCGTAAATGCCTTGTCTTGCACTTGGGTTAGAACACTGCTCTCCTGATACAGCGCCATAACTTGACCCTCCTTTGGATGCGTGATTGTCCGCACGCTTGAATCATCAATCTTTTGGCGTGCGCATATTATCCTAGCAGTTCGAATCATACATGAACAGGCAATATCGGATGCATTGACTCAACGAGATCAACGTCAGACATCGGCGCCAGCGGACCGTTGATCTCGAGCGACGGCGTCACATGCGCTGCCCCATTTGCTCCTCCCTGTCGCCTTATGATCTCGGGACGGTCTAGGTCCACCCCTGTCATCATTCGGCGCGATCACACACGCTCAGAACCCATAGGGTTGTTCTATCCAACGATGAAGAACGGCGCTATTCTCACGCGGTAGCTTGAGGAGGCCGTCTCGAACCGCGACACAAATCAATTGCACCTGTGGTTTCAAGATCAGGTCTCCTTGCAATCCGTAGAAATACCAGTTAAACGCCGCACCTATTCGATCGTCAAATTTCTTGAGCCGAGCATACAGGCTGCACGGGTCTAGCGCAGCGTGCCTACCGATTGACGCGATGCTCTCTTTGTGTGTCCATTGAGGAATAAATGATAGCGAGCGTATGTTGTGCGCGTCCCGATGCTCCAGAACATCAAAACACCAGCGTTTCGAGATGCGCTCTCCGGCCCGACCAAGGCTTGAGGTCGTCCAATCATCAAAAAATCGTTGACCGCCTCTCATATGCCGATACGAATCACGGCAGTCGCCATAATTAGAAATCCGATATGGGTCGCACCGGTCAGTAGCAGGTTGGTCTATCAATCTTCTGCCTAGAGTCCGCCTCCCATACTCGTGCCAATCGTTAGCGACCGCATTGAACGTCTTCATATCTGTCGCATCTCGCAGGCAGTATTTCGACGGCCCGAGCGGTCGTTGCGCGAACAATTTCTGAAGATATCCGCCGGCATTGCATCGATCGTCACGTTCAAGGCAGCGCCCCCAGATTTTTCGCTCAAATGGCTCTTCAGCAAGAAACTCTTGCTCCTCCCATATCCGGAGCTGCACGAAATTGTCCTGCGCGCCACCTCGATCGTGCGTGAAATAGTGCAACACGCGGCGTATCTCTGTGAAAACATATCCCGATTTATGGAACGCGTCCCACGTTGCTTCGCTATCGCCGTTTCGCTTCTGCAGTTCGTTCGACAACCACTCACGAAAGTCCGATGCGACCTCCCGGCACGCGATGTCAAGGACGCGGCCCGGTCGATGCGAATATTGCACGCGGGATGTGACATAGCCAACGCGATCGAATTTCGTTCGCCTTGCGAGCAGACCACATAACTCTTGATGGCGCCGGGACACCTTCGCGGAAGCAATGATCGTTTCAAGGACATCGGACCGAAGATCATATTCTTTAAGCATCTTGTAGCTACTCCGGACAAGGCGAAGCGCGCGCAACTCTCCGAACGGATCGATTCAGCGTCTCGCTTCATTCTCACTAAAAAAAGTGACTCGATATCTGCTAGACAACCAGCGTGATGCGAACTGCGCTTCGCGTGCGCAACCATCATGCTTCGACTGATATAGATTTGCGCCACACGCTCATGGAACTCGTAGCCGTCCGTCTTTTCCGCGCTACCTGCTTCTTCACAAACGTCACCCTCACGTGACATCACCAAGCTCCCATATTGCGTGATATCGATGCTACCGCTTAGATGAAATCAGAGCAGAACTCGCCGCAATTTCGTGCGCGTTTTCCACTGTTTGAAAAAATCCCTTCAATTGCGTCAGCCTTCTCCTTCCCATACGAGCGAGCAGGATCCATGACACCGCTGACTAGGCCGTCGCCCGTCGATGCCCTCTTCCATCTGCTTTCAGAAAGCCTTCGCGACAAAAAATAGCCCCCTTGCATCTCGGATGCGGCCCGTCTTTATAATCTTCAACATCTGGCCTTACATCAGTGTGCACACTGTGAATGTTTTGGCAGAAATGCTGTTTGACGATCACAGGAACACTGACAGTGAGAAGAAACCAAGCCGCCTCCTGATTCCGTGCCTCAGATACCTCGCTGCGTGGGGTTATCGACCGTACTCACTCTGACTTTGCTGCTATCAGCATCCAATGTGCGCGCCGGTTCGTGGGGCGTTCAAATCGCTCTGATTATCACGTGAAGAAGGCGGATGTTGGTGTCGTTGGGGTCCCGGGCTGGACACAATAGAAAATTAGCGGATAGCACTTCTCCTTTGTCACTGAGAACCAAATTGCTTATTGGCATTCGAACGAAGGTACCGCTCATAACAACACCATTGAATTCAGGGCAGCACTGGCGATTTGATTCCTTAAGAGCTCCGGCGCTCCGTCCATTTGGGGAGGCTGGTATCGGCGTGCGCCTTCTTTCACACCCTAGCATTTCAAAGATATACACTTTGTCGAACGCTCTCCAGTTCGCCAACATAGTCAGTGTCGGACCTCGGTTTGGCTCGAAGCAGCAGCTTCAGAGCAGGTTCACGCTCCAGCAGCTGTCCAATCAAGCATCGAGGAACTCAACCCCGGCATCAACTTCAGCCAGATTTACTCCAAGTAAAATTTTGAAACACCTTTGCAGCAGTCTCGCCATATAAGAGCGTCGAAAGGAAAGCCCACGCATTGCTGGCGAGCCCAACGAAAGCTTCGTTCATGCTTGCGCTATCGGCGGACGAAGTAGATTGAGGTCATAACATTGCAGTAGGTTAGTAGAGGGATTGCGGATTTCCACTCAAAGAATCGCACTTCTATATTCCCTCGATTTTCTAACAGAGAAGTATTGCGCATCGAGAAACGACGCAAGAATCATGGCGGCAGAGTTAAGCGGTACTCGCCCCCCTAAGAGACGTGGCCTATAGATGCTGTCTCCCCGGTTGATCGGTGCTCCAGAGAGCGCACACACCGCCTTGCGTCGAGCAATCCCAAGCGACCACACCTGCTCGCCATAATGACCAAATGTCGAATCAGCCCAATCGATGGCAACGGTCGCGCGACTGCGCCTCTCGACGTCAGATATACCTTCAGTCCCCCATACGCGTACGGTTACTTCTTGCGATCCGTTACATTGCGGTCGCCCGCGCTTCGCTCGAACGAATTCCTTCTGATCTAAATGACCTTTTATCTTCGCTCGAGACTCCAGCGAAAAAAAGTCATCCAGGATCTGTTGCCAGACGTTGGCTGATTTCTCCTCTCTCATAGGGCCTCTTCGATAACGCCTTTCCGATCACACCGGATTAAACAATCGGTCTTCGCAGACCTTCCAGAAATTGGCCTTCAGACAACACGAAGCATCGCGACAACACAACCTGCAACAAGCAACTTGGAATCTCATTACCGCAGCCCACTCGCTGCTTTTGCTACGCAAAGACAGCTCGAATTCCTTTTCAAATGCGGACGTTCAAACAGTCTTCATCGATCCTATCGCCATGTCCATGGCCAGCCGAACGACAGCATGAAACAGTTTGCAAACACTTTCTTTGCACACCACCAACAACGGCATATTTATGTAGCTCTACTAATTTAGTTCAAGGCTCCTCGTTAAATCCTGCGCGTCATCACGCAGACCATCCAAAGAGAATGCGCATAGAGGAGCAGTCGACGGGGATCGCTACTGACCTCAAATTTGAACGCTTTTGTGCACGACAAGAGCAGGTATGAACATCCTAGCGCACACACTTTATAGCCGCAAGATGTCGGAACTAAGTATATGCACTGTTAAATTTTATTCTTCTGTTATTACTTGGCAATCTTTCAATAAAATCATTTTTTATTCTATTTAACTAGAAGAATCGGATCCCATCGCAAGTACTGTGTACATTACGAGAAGCATCATCTAAAGACCGAAGATTGCCAGCGAGTGCCACCATGTATCGACATCGGAACCTGTCTAATCCTCTTCAATCATCTTCCTCAACAAGAACAACAGCGCCACCCGCTCTGCTGGGTTCAGCGCGCCGAACGTCTCTTCCGATATTTTGAATCCAAACGGAGTAATCTGGTCCACAAGCTCTTCGCCCGCAGCCGTATTGGTCACCACGACCTTTCGGCGGTCCCATGGGTCGGCCGCAACATTGACCAGTTTTCGCGCCTTCAATCGCTCAACGATGCCGCGAATCGTGGCCTGATCGATGGCAGTAAACTTGACTATCTCATTGAGTGAGCTCGCCCCCAGATCCCGAAGTGCACAAAGTGTCACGAGCTGTGCGGCGGTAATCTGCATATCCGGTATTGATTGCTGAAATATTGCGAGATGCCGCTGATAAGCGCGCCGCAACAGATGGCCTATCTGCTCCGAAAATTTGTATCCAGCCGGTTGGGGTCGCAGTCTACGGTCCACGGTTATACCTAGACAAGGTTTCGATCTGCGTATTATCTCCCAAACGCTGAGGAGATCCCCGTACTGTGTTGTTGCACATACCTACGATCCCACAACGCTGGGGAGATGCGAAGAAAGGGAAGCTACGCCACATGGCAATTGCACCGGATCATTTTTTATCTGGATTATGATTATCATCTGTAAATATTTACCTATTGATCAATGTTATCAATGACAAGGATAGAGCCCCAATAACAAAAAAACAAATTCCGGCGAGGATTGCCAGTGAGAGCCAATCTGTGCGGGGCTTTCTTGGCGCTGCGTCACCGATCCGCCCGCGATCTTTTCTCAACTGGGATGCCGGGCGCTGGCCGCATCCCAATATTCCCAGTAGAAGTGCCTGGTCGCGCCTAGCATGCGCTCGACAGGTCTGCAACGGCGTGGTCGGCGTCTGAAGGCTGACTAGCCGTGGTAACGGTTAATCACTGCTGTGGTGCTTGAAACCCCTGCCCTCGGTCCTGAATCGGTGACTCTCGAGAGATTCGCCCCGCCGTCTCGTGTCATCAGCTATTTCCACTCGCCAGACTAGAGCCAACGAGCTACGCGGGCGGGCACTATAGGTTCTTGGAGCTAAGATTTCGCCAAAATCTGAGGAGCTGTTTCTTGCATTGGGTAGATACATTTTTCCGATCTGCCGCCCTACACTTCAACCCAATGAGTGTGCCAGAAGCTGTTGCATCAAGAACCAAACGGCGCACCTGGAAGCGGTGTGGTCGCGCTCCCCAAGTAATGAATGACCGGTGCCACGAGTACTCGATGACGTCGGTCTGAACTTAACTCAGCGAAGTTTCGCGAGGTTTCACGCACAGTGTAGTCAAGCGCTTCCGGGTCTCGTCGAGAATCAGATCCGAAAGCTCTGGGTCGTCAACAATCCGCGACATCGTAACGGCACCTATTATGGTTGACAGCATAAATATGGCGTCTCCGGTCGCCGACGGGGTGTCGGATGACCTACCTCGGCTGGCAATGATGTCAATCAGCTCACGAAAACCTTGCGAGGCTGCGCGACGCGTTTCCATGTCTGCCCGGGCGAGCTCGCTACCCATTGCGACAAGGGGACACCCTGCCAGGCAATCATCGCGTGTTTCATCTGAAAGAAAGGTCTGAATATGTTTGAGGAAAGCTTCCTCGCCTCCTTCCGCAGCGGTCCNAACCGAATCCACAATCGCCTCCATCCCAGCGGCACAGGCTTCAGCAACGAGTTGGTCTTTGGAGGCGAAGTGTCGATAGAACCCGCCATGTGTCATCCCCGCCGCCAACATGATTTCCGCCACGCCGGTTGCGTGGATTCCGTTGGTGCGAAACGCTCGTGTGGCGACCTCTACAATCCTCCTCCGAGTTTCGGCCGTCTCAACTCTTGATTTTTTCATTTAACACATCCTTCCCGCTATATCCGTTTCGGTTACGTGTCAGTCGTCATCTATGGTAGCGCCCGACTGGCTGTTTTCCAATCTGGCGCAGGATTATTTGCATGCGCCAAAAATTTTAGATTGTTTTGATCCTCTATCAAACGATCCAGCAGAGGATAATTTAGGGAAGATTGACACCATATTACCTCTCAATCGGGTCAATTTTTCTTGACATTGTAGATTATGAATACTATCTTGAATCAAGTTAGTGTCAATATGTCATCTAAAATCAACTGGACGGCGAGTGAACTAGGGGCGGACGGCCTAGCTTGTACGAAAGCGTAGATCGAAGAGCAGTGCCATGTGCGCAGCCACGCAAGCCTGTCAATGAACGTAATGAGGAATACTATGAATGATCGTTTGAACGACTCTGAGGTCGGGGTCATCGCGCCCGGCAAGTCCGCAACACCGGGCAGCAGGCGCTGGATCGTCCGGGCGGTTGCCATCGCAATTCTGGCAGGAGCAGCCGCCACGGCGTATCACCTGCACGGATCAAACTCGGCGCCCGTGAGCGCACCGCCACCGGCGCCGGTCGCAGTCAGTGCTCCCTTACAGCGGGATCTTGAAGATCGAATCGGCTTTCTGGGTCAGTTCTCAGCCGTCAATCGTGTAGAACTGCGTGCCCAAGTGGGCGGTACCCTCACCCAGATCCATTTCAAAGACGGAGACATCGTCCACAAAGGAGACCTCCTCTTTGAAATCGACTCCGAACCGTACGAAATCAAGCTAAGCGAGGCCAGTGCTGCGCTCGCGTCCGCGAATGCCCGGCTGGCACTTGCCACGCGCGAATTAGCGCGAGCCCAGGAACTGCAGCGCGCGGACGCCGGCACCGTCCAGAACGTCGATCAGAAGGTCGCCGAACAGCATGCGGCGGAAGCGGCGGTTGAAAATGGGAAAGCACTAGTTCGAGACGCAAGGTTTGATCTCGATCACTGCCGGATCTCGGCCCCGTTCACCGGGCGAATCGGCACTCACCTGGTCTCGACGGGTAATCTTATCGCGGGGAGCCGCGCTGCCACGAGTCCGACGACCCTGCTCGCAACAATCGTCTCGCTCGATCCCATCTACTTGGACTTCGATATGAGCGAAAACGATTTTCTGACGTTTCAGCGAGCGCGTGAGAAAGAGAAAGGCTCCTTGCCCAACAATGTGAAAATCTCTCTCGGTGACGAAAAGGACTTCAATCGACAAGGGACGCTGAATTTTGTTGACAATTCGCTGGACCGCTCCAGCGGGACAATCCATGCACGCGCAATTGTCCCCAACGCCGATCTCTTTTTGACACCGGGTGGTTTTGCACGCGTCCGCCTGACGGTTTCGAAGCCCCAGCCGACATTGCTTGTGCCGGATGCTGCCGTGCTGGCCGACCAGTCCCAGCACATGGTGTACGTTGTGGGGCCGGACGACGTAGCGACTCCAAGGCAGGTGGAAGTAGGAGAGCTTCGTGGCGGCCTGCGCGTCATCCGATCCGGTCTTACCGCAACCGATAAGGTGATCATCGACGGCATTCCCTCCATTAGACCGGGGGCAAAAGTGTCGCCGCACGCTGGATCTGTTCAATTCGTGTCTGAACAAGCCGAGGCCGGAGCAAAGTCATGAAGCTGACGCACTTCTTCATTGAGCACCCGCGTTTTGCGGCGGTGATTAATATTTTTGTGGTTCTGATCGGCATAGCGACCATGATGTCTCTACCGGTCGCACAGTATCCGAACATTGTCCCGCCAACCGTTCAGATAACAACGAACTACCCAGGCGCGTCCGCTGAAACAATCGCACGCACTGTAGCGACACCGCTTGAGCAGTCTGTCAACGGCGTCGAAAATATGGACTACATCACCAGCCAGTCGACGGGCAATGGTCAACTTACGACCACGGTAATTTTCAAGGTCGGTACTGATCCGAACCTCGCCTTAATGCTTACCCGGAACCGTGTGCAGGACACGCTTTCGCGGCTGCCGCAGGAAGTCCAGCTGCAGGGTGTACAGGTCAAGAAGACCATTCAGGCGCTGCTTCTGGGCGTTCACGTCTATTCGCCAGACGGGTCGCGCAGCGCCGAGTACATGTCGAACTACATGCTGCGTGTGCGGGATGAGATCGCGCGCCTTCCAGGCGTTGCAGATTTCTGGATGCTGGGTGACCGGCAGTATGCCATGCGAATCTGGATCGACCCGGACAAGGCTGCCTCCTACAATATTAGTGCCGGCGAAATCCTGGCCGCCATCCGTGCTCAGAATGCTCAGGTTTCAGCCGGTGTTCTGAACCAGCCTCCGATTGCCAGCAATCAGGCCTATCAGATCAACGTCGAAGCCCTCGGTCGTCTCTCTACACCTGAGCAGTTCGGCGACATCATCGTTAAATCTGATCCGCAAGGACGTGTCACGCGAATCCGTGATATTGGTCGCGTTGAGCTTGGTTCCGTAGACTACGGTTCCAAGGCATATGCGGACAAGTATGTGTCGACACCCTGGTGGGTCATCGCCACGCCCGGCGCGAACGTGGTGCAAGTTGAGCACGCTGTGTGGAACAAGATGGCGGAACTCAAGAAGAAGTTTCCCCCAGGCATGGACTACATCAACATCTATGACCCGACTACATTTGTCAGTCATTCGATCGAGGAAGTGATCGAGACGATCCTCATCGCTATTCTGCTTGTGGTTGGTGTGGTGTACGTGTTTCTCCAGAACTGGCGCGCAACAATTATCCCGGTAGTCGCGATCCCCGTTTCGCTCATCGGAACCTTCACTATCCTTTCGCTCTTTGGCGCATCCATCAATAATCTATCCCTGTTCGGTCTGGTCTTGGCAGTTGGGATTGTTGTGGATGACGCCATCGTGGTTGTTGAGAACGTCGAGCGAAACATGGCACTTGGCATGTCTCCACGCGAAGCCGCGCACCAGACAATGAACGAGGTCTCGACCGCGCTCATCGCCATTGCGCTCACCCTGTGCGCGGTGTTCGGCCCGGCAGCTCTCATGTCGGGTATCACGGGGCTTTTCTTCAAGCAGTTCGCTATTACTATCGCGGCATCCACGGTGATCTCGTGTTTCGTTTCGCTGACGTTGAGCCCTGCCCTTTGTGCAGTTCTGATCAAGCCGCATGACCCTGAGACGACACGTGGTGAATCACACGGATTTGGCCGCCTTCATCATGCAGTTTTTGGTCGCTTTAACGTTGCATTTGACTGGCTGTCGTCGCGCTACGGTAAGCTCACCGGCCGCTTTGTGCGTGCAACGACGGTCATGCTGATAGTTTATGTCGGCCTGATCGGCGCGACCGCGCTGCAGATGTCGAGAATGTCGACCGGCTTCATTCCTGACCAGGACATCGGCTATCAGGCAGTCATTGTCATGTTGCCGCCGGGATCCAGTCTCGAACGTACAGACAAGGTTGTTCGTGAGGTGAACGATATCATCCTCAAAACGCCTGGTATCGAGCACACTTCGCCAACGACCGGCTTTGACGTAACGACCAGTACCGTAGCACCCAACGTGGGTACAATCTTTACGGCGTTGCCGTCGCTGTACGGAAAGCATATCCCCGGTGTGACGGCCGCGACTATGCTGGTGAAGCTGCGACAACGTCTTGCGGGCATCAAGGACGCCGTCGTGATCGTTATTAACCCGCCAGCGGTTCAGGGCCTCGGCGCCGCCGGTGGCTTCAAGATGATGCTGGAAGATCGTGGCGGTCTCGGACCTCAGGCACTTGCGAATGCAGCAAATACGCTTGTCGCCGCTGCTAACAAGGACAAGACCTTTGGTGGAGTGTTCACGCTCTACAACGCAGGCGCGCCGTCGGTCTACGCCGATATCGACCGACTGAAGGCCGAAAAGGTCGGGCTGACGCCCACTGATGTGTTTTCGACTTTGCAACTCTATATCGGCACGCAGTATGTGAACGATTTCAACTACCTGGGCCGTACGTACCAGGTGCTGGTCCAAGGAGATCAAGCGTTCCGGAAGACGGCTGAGGACATTGCCCGACTCAAAGTACGGAACGCCTCTGGTGAGATGGTGCCAATCGGAACGGTGGCGACGTTCAAGAACACCACTGAACCGTACCGCGTGCCACGCTATAACCTCTATCCAGCTGCAGAAATCATGGGCGCGGCTGCACCTGGGATCGCATCGGGTGACGCGATAAAGCGTATGGAGGAGCTCGCTGAGCAAGTTCTTCCGAACGGTGTGACTTTTGAGTGGACAGATCTCGCGCACCAGCAGGAGCAGCAGAGTACTTCGCCGTTGATGATCTTTGCCGCGTCGGCACTGTTTGTGTTCCTCGTGCTTGCCGCTCAATACGAAAGCTGGAAGACGCCGCTAGCCATCGTGCTGATTGTCCCGATGTGCCTGCTGGCATCGGCGATCGGCCTCGATATTCGCGGCATGCCGATTGACATCCTTGCGCAGATCGGATTTGTGGTGCTCGTCGGGCTTGCCGCGAAGAACGCAATCCTTATCGTGGAATTCGCGAAGCAGCGGCAGGACGAGGACGGCGTCGGACCAGAGGAAGCAGCCGTGCACTCAGCACATGTGCGGTTGCGCCCGATTCTAATGACCTCGTTCGCCTTCATTGCTGGTGTGGCGCCGCTTGCCGTAGCAACTGGTGCAGGTTCGGAGATGCGGCAATCGCTAGGAACGACGGTGTTCTTCGGCATGCTTGGCGTAACGATCTTCGGTCTTCTCTTTACCCCAGCGTTCTATACGTTTGTCCGCAAGCTCGGCATCAGAGATGTTTCCCCTCTGCCCCGTAAGCTTGGTCGCGGAGAGGCAAAATGAATCTCTTGATATCCAGAACCTCCAAGGCAATTATCGGCAGCTTAATTGTTAGCGCAGCGCTCGCCGGCTGCGCTGTCGGCCCCGACTATGTGGAACCGAAGGCAGAATTGGTGCCGTTTCACAACGCGGAAGCGATTGCCAGCCGGCAGACGACTCTGGCTGCACCTCGCCTGGACAGCTGGTGGACCGGCTTCAACGATCCTATGCTGGAAAAGGTGGTGCAGCGCGCACTCGACCAGAATCTTAGCCTCCAGGGGGCGATTGCCCGCGTAGCTCAAGCACGAGCGGCAGCGCAAGCGGCCGGCGCCGAGCTCCTTCCCACGGTTGATGCAGGCGCATCTGCGACAGCGATGCATCAGAGCACGAACAGCCCGCTTGGCGCGCTGGCCAGTGCATTCCCAAACTACAGTCGGGATCAGAAGGAGTATGTCGTCGGTGCGACTGCAAGCTGGGAGATTGACCTTGCGGGAGGACTGAGACGTGCCAAGGCGGCCGCGCGTGACGAGGAACAGGCGGCTGAAGCTGCCCAGTTGGGAACGCGTATCACAGTCGCTGCCGACGCAGCAGATGCCTACCTTCAGGTGCGAGGTCTGCAGGCACGACTCGCCGTTGCACAGGATCAGGTCGACACGGATGCGCGGCTCCTCGAACTGGTCAAGACGCGCAGGCGCCTAGGAGCAGCGGATGAGCGCGAGGTCGCGCAGTCTGAAGCGTTACTGCGTCAGGCACGCTCCACAGTTCCTTCGCTCAAGGTTGCCTTGGAGGCTCAACTGAACCGGCTCGATGTATTGATGGGTGCACAGCCTGGCACGTATGCGACCGAGCTGGCCGAAAATCCCGCGATCATCCCCGGGGTCCCTGCGATCGGTACGGGCGACCAGCCAGTCGACGTCCTGCGCCGGAGGCCCGATATCATCGCGGCAGAACGCCATCTCGCTGCAACCAATGAGCAGATCGGCGTGGCCATTGCGGATTACTATCCGAAGATTTCGCTGTCTGGTGCCTTGGGATTCGACAGCATACGGGGCGGTCAGCTGTTCACTGCAAAGTCCTTCCAGCCCGTCGGTACAGGAGCGCTCCAATGGCGGCTGTTCGATTTTGGCAAGGTCGACGCTGAAGTCAAGCAGGCCCGAGGGACATACGCAGAGGCGCTGTCGCAGTACAGAGAAGCAGCTCTGAAAGCGACGGAAGACGTCGAGAATGCGTTCATGACCCTTTCGCAAACTGAGGTTCGCTCGCAAGAGCTCGAACAGGAAGTTGCAGCGCTCACACGGGCCCGCGATCTGTCCGAGCGTGCGTATCGGGCAGGTTCCATCACGCTTACGGACGTTCTCGACGCTGACCGTTTACTTCTCGCAGCACGGGACGATCTCGACGCAACGAAAGCCGACTCCGCACGTGCAGCAGTTCGTACGTTCCGTGCACTGGGTGGTGGCTGGAACGTAGCCGAGCAGGTAGCGCAATCCAACTGACAGACGGGGCGTCCATCTTCGTACATGATGATGGACGCTGTTCTGTATTCGGTAACCGTTTAGCCATTTTGTGGATAGATGCTGCTCACCTTTACCTACTTCCGCATGTAGCAAAGGAGGCGCATGATCTGCCTAACGTAGTCGCAGTAACAGACGCCCTCAGGCGTTGGTGATAGAGGAGATGGTTCCAGTGTTGAAAGCCCGAGAAGTCGTTATCTGATCTGAGCGGTAGCTTAGTTGTGCGAATTTGTTTATGAAAGATGAAGTCTGAAAAATTCCCTATCGGGCTCCATCTAGCCGGACAAGCTTCAAATTTGATTATTGACCATCGGTATTCAGTTCCAAGGAGATTGAAATGAAGTTGCAGAACAAGGTTGCATTTATTACGGGTGGCACGTCCGGTATCGGGCTGGAAGCGGCAAAGCTCTTCCGCGCCGAAGGTGCGAAGGTCGTGATCCTCGGTTCCAATGCCGAGCGGCTGGAAGCAGCCGGCAAGGAACTTGGTGGTGACGCCCTGCTCATCCAGGCTGACCTGCGCAAGATCCCCGATATTCAACGTGCAACCGAAGAAGCGCGCGCAAAACTCGGTCGCATCGACGTTCTGTTCGCCAACGCCGGTGCGAGCACGGTGGCGCCGCTTGAAGCCGTCACGCCGGAATACGTCGAAGACAATCTCGCGCTCAACTTTACGGGCACATTCTTCACGATCCAGAAAGCGGCTCCTTTTATGCCCAGCGGCGGCAGCATTATTGTCACAACGTCGTTCCTCAACACCATCGGCATGCCAGGTCTGTCCATCCTCGCCGCAACCAAGGCTGCCGCCCGTTCGCTCGTACGCACGCTTGGTGCAGAACTGGCACAGCGCGGAATCCGCGTAAATGCTGTTAGCCCGGGCGCAATTTCGACGCCTTTCTACGGAAAGATGGGCCTCAGTGACGAGCAGTTGTCGGGAGTTGCCGCCAGCCTTCAGGAAAAAATCTCCCTCAAGCGTTTCGGTGAGCCGGCTGAACTCGCTAAAACCGCTCTCTTCCTGGCCAGCGACGATTCGTCGTACATCACCGGCACCGAGATCGTTGTCGACGGCGGACTTACTCAGTTCTAAGCCCCCATCGACTTTCCTCGCCCACACGATTGCCTCAAGCTTTCGCTGTGGGCGAGCTGATCAGCAAGGGGTATGGTCACCCTATGCGAGGAATCCTATCTCGGCGATTTGCTGGTCAGCTTCAAGGGACAACGCAATCAACAGCGAGGGTCTCGGCTGTCCAGGCACTGCAATCGCCGGCTGACGACCGTGGCACTGCGTGGCGATTGCCGCCAGCTTTTTCCCAAAATTCAGCAAATCTCATACAATGGCGCCAATCAATCAGCGATGGGCTAATGACTTGGACCGCCTGGAAGCCATGGAAATGCTGCTGAGCGCAGTGGACAAGGGAAGCCTTTCCGCAGCTGCTCGGGACCTGAAAATTCCCGTTTCGACGCTTACCCGCAAGGTCACTGAACTTGAGGAGATGCTCGGCACGCGACTGCTCATGCGCACCACGCGAAAGCTTACGCTGACAGATGCGGGAGCGTCGTACGTGGCGGCAGCTCGACGAATTCTTGATCTCGTAAGAGAGCAGGAACACGAAGCGACCGGCGAGTTCACGGCCGCTCGGGGGGAACTGGTCGTCACAACCCCTGTACAGCTAGGGCGACTGCATGTCCTTCCGATCATCAACCAGTTTCTTGCCCTCTACCCGGATATCACGGTTCGGTTGCTTCAGTCTGACCGCAATGTCGATCTGATTGACGCACACGCTGACCTTGCAGTGCGTATTGGCGAACTTGCTGACAGCAGCATGATCGCAACTCGTATAGGTTCGCTGCGCGCGATACTCTGCGCGAGCCCGGCATTCATGGATCGTCAGGATCTACCGACCGAACCGGACGACCTGACTAAGTTCCCATGCGTTGTTTTCAATAGCCCTTATCTTTCGCCATGGCGCTTCCGTTTGCCGTCCACGGGCAAACTGCTCACGCTTGATGTTCAGCCTCGGCTCGAAGTGACTGCTCCGGATGCAGCGGTAAGCGCTGCGGTCGATGGCGTCGGCATCACGCTGGTGCTTGAGCACGATGCGGATGAGGCTCTCCAGGCTGGAAAGCTACAGATCCTGCTGCCAGAATACGAGGTTGAACCTGTGCCTGTCCACATGGTGCATGTCTCTCGCAACATCATGGCGATCAAGTTGCGACATTTCATCGACTTCGCCGCGCCACGACTTCGTGAATCACTAGGGCACTTCGGCAAAAAGTAGCCCTCGGCAGACGCGCGCGTGCTCAGCGCTCATACCGCATCGAAACCGCCGATAATCACCGGGGCAAACGAGTTGCCCAGGCGATCGAGGATCGTGCGCGTCCTCAGGCTTTCGCTCGCATGATTCAATGTCCGGCTCACTTCCCTCCTTCACGCGACGGCGCCTCACGACCCAACAACACAATCGCAGTGATTGTCACGAGTCTTCTTTGGGTCGCCAGAGCTGCGTTCGCACCTGTCGTCGATCGACTGGTAGGTGAGTTGCCGAGCCAATTGAAACGAGATCTTGCAGGCTCGAACGCCTAGACGTGCACACACCATTTCAACGCCCCCTTCTTCGCCTTTCGTTTGTATGCTTGATTGTGAAGGAAACGCTTACCTGGCGCATAATCGCTTCCCAGATAATAGATATCTCAACGTGCCGATATCAAGCCGCCTACTAGACCGGGTCTTGGATGGGTCTCTCGTAGTCAAGGCGAATCTGGGCACTGGATAGCAGCAGAAGGAGGTGTCAAGGACGTAGGCTCTTGTAGAGTAGGTCTTGAAGCTGCAGACAAAAAAATGCCGTCTACGCGAGCCGGCTAAGGGTTCAAATCTAACGCTTCCGACCAGAACCCGGAGGTAACGCTGGATAGTTTAGACACATACCATCCGCGACGTAGGTTAGAAAATGAAAAAGACAATTCATCCTAGTGCGTCGGTACGTCAGATTAGAGATTCAAACTGTCGTTCGTGCGGCAGCCGCTCGGCGATGCCCGTGCAATCAGGCTCTCCATGTAGCCTGCGCCTGCATTTCTACGCTTTATCGCCAGCGCCTGCCGCTTATCCGGTTTCTGGGTAGCTATTTCCCAGTTTTGCCCCGTAGCGTGCGTGTATCAGGCTTTCTATAGTGCTTGCACACAGTTCATTCGTGCAGCAAGTTAAGAGAGATCGCTATGCGCTTGACGCTTTTTCCCATTTCCACCTTATTGAAGCCTGTGCTCGCGAGCAAGCTAGCTACGCGTCGCGCCGCGAGGCGACCTGTCGTATCAGATAGCCAAGATAAAACAGCGCCGGCGCTTCAGAAGCGGGGTTTACAACGTATGGGCTCGTCGGTTCGGGCTACGGCAAGAAAGAGCCTCAGGGCCCTCCTCGGCTCCATACGTGTGATTACCTTCTCCGAGGTTGCTGCGTTCGCGCTCCCAGATCTGTCGCTCGATCTTTCGACCATAGTCTGGCAAACATCGATGGATCGATGCCTTATCCCGTCTCGCCTAGCTCCTCGACAAGGCATCGCTGGCGCGCCATGTGCAGACTTCGAGCTGCGTGATATCGGATATGGACGAGTCGCTCTGCACGATAAGCATCGCATTTCTATTACTCAAAAAGTTGCAACCGGAGAAAATCATGCAGTATGAAGGATACGGATTTGTGATTACGCGCGCCGCCCGCTATATATCAAGAATCTATAACAGGCATCTTGCGAAGAATTCCCTGACTGTTGGGCAATACGGTATTCTGCTGTCGATCGCGAACTCAGGACCGATCCTACTTCAAGACCTCGCGGATCGACTGGTCATTGAGCGGTCAGCGTTGTTAAGGACGCTCAAACCGCTACTCGACGCCGGACTCATCCAATCGACAGCAGATCCGGCTTACAAGAAACGCCTGTTATACCAACTTGCAGATGAAGGTCGCCGACTGATCGAGACCGCATCGGCTTCTGTTCGATCCGCAGAGACCGAGATTGAAGACATCTTCCCACGTTCTACCATCCAGACCATGCGTGATGATCTTCTGGCCGTCGCTAATGCGTGTCGCCAAGAGGCTGACTCGATTGTCTGAGATGGAGTGCATGTGCATGGCGCATATCCGGATTGCAGCGAAAGACGTGCAAGGCGACAGCAGTTCGAGGTGTGGTGTTTGCCGCTCGATCAGCGTCGCGCCAAAATCCACCGCCTGTCACGCGAGTCGGTCGCTAATGGCTTGCTGCCAGTTTAGCGTAGAGCGATTCTAGGCCTGATTAGGCCAAGCTTTTTCTTGTAGAGTACCCCCGCCATGAGCTCGGCGCGTTGAGCGGGCTTCGAATGTTGAAGTGAGGACCCTCATGATTGATGCGGTGCACACTGCGAGGGTCGGCGAAAAAACCTTATTGCGATCGGTGAGGAGTGCATCGTCTTCAACGCTGTCCGACGAAGCCATGGTCACTTTGACAAACTCGCGCGCCCTTCCTGCCGAAATCCAAGTTCGATATTGGTGCCGCGACCAAAGTTCATGGCCTCCTTGTTCATCCCGGATGTCACAACATTCCATGATACGCGACCAGCGCTTAGGGCGTCTCACGTCTCCATTAGGTGGTTCATCCCTTACCAGCGCACGCGTTCGTCAGCTCCCGAAAACCGCCCCTTTTAATCGGCGCGTGTTTTGGCTCCCCAAAAAAGGGCCCGTTAGGTTTTAGATGATGATAATAAGCTTTGTTAATAGTGATGCGGAATATCCTAAAAAATGACGACTACTCCTCCGATGTGATCGTCAGCCTGGTGGCCGTATGGCGCCAGATGTGGCTCTGATCGTCGGCCACAACAGGACGCCTGCTCACTCGGTTCACGGCACCGAGATCGTGTTCCGTCGATGGATCCGAAGCGGACATAGTTAATAAAAATTTTTAATTCTTTCAAAGGACTCGAGAAATGACCATCTTTACACATCGCGCGCCGGAAATTCAGCTCGAAAAGGAGCGGACGGCATTGGTCTTGGTCGATATCCAGAACGACTTCCTGACCGAGGGGGGCAAATATTACGTCTTGATCGAAGATCTCATGAAGCGGAACAATGTAAACATGAACTTGGAGGCGTTGCTTCAGGCTGCCAAAGATCACGACTATCCCGTGTTTATGTCTCCCCACTATTTCTTCCCGCATGACCATAAGGGCAAGACACACCTCAGCCCCATGGAAGACCTCGCCCTTCACGGCGGCGTCGTGAGCCGCGAAAGCCCCCTTCATATGCATGACGTACCTGATGGCGGTGCGGACATCCCCGATCGTTTTCGAAAGTACATGGAGGACGAAAACACGACCGTGGTATCGCGTCACGTCACCTATGCTCCGACCAACGATCTCGCCTACATGCTGCGGCGTCGCAAAATCGAGACGGTGATCATGGCAGGCCCGGTCGCAAACCTCTGTCTCGAAGATCACATGCGCAACCTCATCCGAGACGGCTTTCAGACTGTTATGGTTCGCGACGCAGTCGCGGCCGCAGCGAACGAGGAAGGCTCTGGTCTGGACGCAGCGATGATCAACTGGCGCTTCATGGCCAATGCTGTGTGGGATACGGCGAAGACGGTTCAACAGATGGCCGAAGCGGCTCGAACCGCCGCGTCAGCATGACATTCGTCTAATACACGTCGGCAGATTCCAACAACGGACGATCACAGAAGACGACGTAGCCGTCTGCCCGTATCGGCGATAGGCACGTATCAAACCCCCATCTAATGGAATCCAGAAAGGTTTCCTCTTCCTACGACAGGAGTTTCTGATGAGCAAGCGCACTATTCTAGTCATTGGTTCGAACGCCACTCAGCTTGAAGCGCAAGGCGGTGACACGATCAAAATCGGGCAATTTTTGAACGAAACGGCTGTGCCGTTGATGGCCCTCGTCGCAGCAGGCTACAACTTCGTTCTCGCCACTCCCACCGGCGAAAAGCCGCACATGGATCAGGACTCCGACGCCTTGATCTATTTCGCCAACGACGATGAAGCACGCACTCGCGCTCGCGATTTCTTCAACAACGATCCAGCGATGAACGACGTACGCACGATCCGTTCTGTCATCGATGGCGGACTCGATGGCTTCGCCGGCCTCTTCTTCCCGGGTGGGCACGCACCGGTGGTCGACGTGATGCAGGATTTGGACACCGGCGAGGTGTTGCGTTACTTCCACGCTCACAACAAGCCGACTGCCGCAATTTGCCATGGCCCGATGGGCATTTTGGCCTCGTTGGACAATACACGTGAGTTTCGGGCCGCTTTGATTGACGGCGATAAGATAAAGGCGCGCGAACTGGCTAAGGGCTGGCAGTATGCGGGCTACCGAATGACCGTCTTCTCGCGCAGCGAGGAGGAGTTCGCTGAAGAAAATGTGTTCCACAAGAAACTCATCTTCAATATGCCCGATGCTCTGGAAGCTGCAGGTGGTCACGTCGTCAATACCGACCAGAATTTCACCTCTTTCGTCGTCGTCGATCGAGAACTGGTAACGGCTCAGAATCCGATGTCGGATCACGAACTGGCTGCCAAATTTATAGAGGTGCTCGAGAAAGCGGCTTAATGTCATCTCGATACCATCATCAGCGCACAGAGCACAGGAGAAACATCATGAAGTTGACATCACTGACGGCCGTCGCCCTTGCGGCGTTCGCATTCACGACCGGTTCACAAGCGCAGGACAATACGTCCTTCCCCCCCGCCAACGGCGGAACATCCGTTTCCAACCCCGCAAGTCACTATGTCTTCAGCGATACCGGCGCGCGAGGCGAGAATCCCAAGACTGGCATCCAAGTCGCCAATGTCTGGGGTGATGTGACGGCGGGAGCCCATGGCTCGTTCTTCCGCTTTGATCCGGGTTTCAAGAGCCCGGTCCACACTCATACCTACGACTATTATGCAGTCGTCATCAAGGGCACCCTGGAGAACTACCAGCCGGGCCAGAAGCCCGTGAAGCTGGAGCCAGGCTCTTATTGGTATCAGCGCGGCAAGCAGGCCCACACGACCGCGTGCGTGTCCAAGGCCCCGTGCGAAATTTATATCGTCCAGCAAAACAAGTTCGACGCACAGATTCCGCCCAAGACCGAATAGGCGATTTGAGAGTTTTTACAAGCGGAACTGTAATCTCCGAATCGTCAATCCCCGTGCGGCACATTGCAGCTTGCCCTTGCAATGTGCCGCATGGCGGACGGGCATTGGCATTACAACAGGTTGACCAGGTCAGGCCGATCAACTCGCCAGATCGTCTTCAACACCACCCTCGATCGGCCGTCGCCGTCGCCGTCGACATCACACCATATTGGAAAATCAACATGACCACCGAAACCATCTCTGAACAGAACAAAAAGACCGTCCTTGCCTTCTACAGAGAGGCGCACTTCGACGGCGACGTCGATGGAGCCATCGCTCGATATGTCGGCGACACTTACATCCAGCACACGCCGGCCGCAGAGGACGGTGTCGAGGGCTTGCGCGCTTACATCAATTTTTTCCTCAAGAACTTCCCCAACGCAAAAGGCGATATTCGTCGCGTCATCGCCGACGGAGACATCGTGGCCGTCCACGCCCACTGGACCGGTCTCATTAGCCCGAACGGCGACGTCGGTATCGATATTTTCCGAGTGACGAACGGCAAACTCGTCGAGCATTGGGACGTCATCGCGTCGATCCCCGACACGTCGAAAAACAGCAACACAATGTACTGACATCCTGGCCGAGGGCCGCCCTGTCGGCTCCAGAGCGAGGTGCGGATGCGGCGGAGAGCTCATTTGTCTATCTCCAATACCGACTTGATCAATCCACTGGTCGTGGAGACCGCCGCGAATAACAAGGTAAGGCTTAATATTTTAAGGGGGCTATGTCGCCGGAGCGTTCGCCGTCGCGATGTTCCGTTGAACAACAGGCTTCTGAAGGCTAGCTGTCTACCTCTGCAAAGGCGGTACGGCATAGGTTTAGGGGAATCCGGTTGATGTGTAATCGAACCGGCCGACGCGCAACATGCGATGACAATGTCCGATTCTCCAGTCACGGGCTGAGACATCTAAGGTAAGGCGAAGACGTTCACGTGCCGGCTCGGGTGCGAATTCTTGCCACTCTCAATCGCGCCTTCCCGATTTGACGAGAGCGTCCCTCAGTTTGGTGATAGCTCGTAGCGCTGCGGCGATTTCGTCAGCCTTCATTCCTGCTGGCTCGACTATATCGAGGACCTGCGCCTTCTGATACAGACACAAACCGCTTCTGCTAAGCGCTACCAGCACCTGCCTTTCATCTGCCTTGAGCCGTTGTCTTTGCACAAGACCTTTGCTTTCCAGTTTTTTAAGGATCGGCGTAAGCGTGCTTGATGTGAGATAGAGCCTCTCGCTTAAACTACCTACTGTCTGTTGATCCTTCTCTGAAAGCGCAATCAAGGTGAGATACTGTGTGTAGGTCAATCCTAGTTGATCGAGCATGGGCTTGTATGCCTTGCCGAAAGCTAGATTCGCAGAATAGACGGCAAAAGAAAGGAATCGGTCGAGTCCAAGATCTGATTCACGTTTTAAAGTAGTCATTTTATATGATGATGCATACGCTGAACTCCACTTCTAAAATCCGCCCCAGCACCCACTTTTTAGTGTGAGATCACGTAATGGCGAGTCTTCTGTCGCGGTTCGAGCGCACACGACAATCCCCGCTCACCTGTTCTCAGGCGGCGCTGAGATATTCAGGATGTGATCGCGATGAATCTGGGCAATCCTTGCAAGAACCAACTCCTTCCCGAGCATATCAGCGTCCAGGATGACCTCGGTGAGCAATTCAACCGTCACCTGCTTCATAGCCGGCATCGATAGCGGGCCATAGCTCAGATGCCATGGCTCCGGATACATGCCGCCGGTATACAATTTGTATGGCTGAAAGAAACCGAACCTGCTCGCGTTCACATCGAGCCACCTGTGTAGGTGCTCAAATATTCCGCCCGGGACGACTTCTTCCGGCAGCAACTTCACGGCGTAGTTGCCTTCGATCCTGCTTCCATCGATGACATCAATCTCTGTGCCCCATTGATGTCGGCTCCCTCCTGGCAATGCCGACCAGTTTAGGATGCAATCGATGATTTCAGATGATCCGAGCAATCTAAAATCGCGCGGTCGCCCGTCCATATCGTACAAGGGCTTCTTGCCACTATACTTCCCATTCCAGATGCGAAGCTGGGCTTGAAAGCCCCGAAAACTGCTGTACGGAACGAGGTCAATGCCTGCTTTGTGCGCATCAGATCTCATTGCCAGAAATGCATCGCCCACTTCACGTTGCGCTGCAAACCTAGGCTCCGCAAACTGGACGACATGCGTTCTGGAGCGCCCAGTCAGTTCGAGTTCGTCAAGAGTACGTGGCATGGAAAGAATGAAAATCCATTGCAGGTTGAATGTCAACGAATACCGTAGAAATCACTCGAGTTTCTGGTCGCACAAAGCGATCGTTGCCGGCGCGCAAGCGAGGGTTCTCTTTTAAGTACTCTAATGGCGCCTCAGCTGATTCCCAGTCTAGTCCGTGCGAGCCGTCCTGTCCTTGACCACTTGGCGTAACCACGAGTGCAGCCAAAGGATCGCCTTTACATCAAACAATAATGTGCTCGGCTCCCCTATCGTGCACGTCCATCTAGGGAGTATTCAAACGGTTATCTTGACGATGTTTGGCGACACGCTCTGCCCGATCGCACGATCCCAGGCTTTCGTGATCGTACGCTGGACTATCGTAGTCATGCGCGAACCGTTCATGGGCAATCGACGTTTCGATAACCTCATGGTTCAGTCGCAGGCAACTCCGACTGACAGCCGTCGAGAACCGATTTAGCAACGTCCTGAAAGCGCCGGCTTAAATCGAACGGCTGACCGACAACGGCTCGGGCTATCAGCAGACAAGACTTGAGAGTTCACGTCGCCCGTTGGGCAAAAACCATCGACCACGCGAATCTGCAGCCCGCAAAGTAACGGAATGGCGGAGAGCTTCGCCAAGACGATGATGCGTGAGTACGTCGCCTTCGTACCAAAGCCCGGCGCATCGACTGCGGCACGCAATCTCGCCGTCGCGTTTGAGCACTACAAGGAACATCATCCTCTTAGCGCGCTGAAGTATCGCTCGCCACGCGATTTCAGGCGCAGGCCCGATTCATCAACCCAGATGTGAGTCGGTGTCGGTCGAACATACAGCAGCAAAAACCCAATACCGGAGCGTGGCATCGCGAGCTGTTTTGGCCGCCCGAATGAAGCTGTTTGTGTCGACCGTCTAGCAGACGTCGCTCGTTTTACTTGCCGATTGTTCATGCATTCGGACAAGAGTTTTTAGATTATGGATGTTTACCACGTTGCCTGGTGACAGCACAATCCACGACACACACATTTCTAGTATGGTGTTCATCGCATGGATACATTGGACTTACAGACCTCCGAGTCGCTACGTCCGGATAGCATTGACGCTATCCGGGGTATGAGGCTACTGGATGTGACAAACACTCATATCGAAGGCTACTCACAGATTATTCCGCTGCGCGTATATCGACGCGCGGACGTGAAGCAAGATTTACCTATTCTCCTATATTTCCATGGCGGCGGATTCACGCGTGGGTCTGTCTTGCAGGCGGATTACGCAGCACGGTATTTTGCGCAGTACACACCGGCCTTGGTTATATCTGTCGGCTACTCGTTGGCACCGAGGTTTCCATTCCCAGCCGCGCCTGAAGACGCTTGGCGAGCTGTAGAATGGGTTAGGAAGCACGCTCGGATTTATGGAGCCGACGAAAGAAAGATTGCAGTGGCAGGATATGATGCAGGTGGATCGATTGCAAATGGCCTGACGTTGATTGCCCGCGATCGCGGGCTGCGCGTAGAAGCTCAAGCTTTGTTCGCTCCGATGCTCGATCCAAGCCTTTCGCGACTGGGAGACGAACACCTCCTTGCTTCAGATATCACCGCCCGAGACTGCGCACAATCCTATCGCGCATATCTCCCAAAGATCGCGCAACGTATGCATCCGTACGCTGCCCCAATCGAATCAACGCGGCTTGCTGGGCTGCCCGCGACGTTCATCGCGACCGCACAAAACGACGTGTTACATGTCGAAGCGGAACAATACGCCGGCCGACTTATTGATTCTGGCGTAGCTACACATATAACACGTTGGCCTGACATGTCGCATGCGGCACTGGCAGACGATCCCGCAGCGCTCTTGGAAGGAGTGCATTTTTTTCAATGCCGATTTGGTAGGCTTTCTACCGCGTGAACCCTTGGTTGACGCTCATCCCCGCAGCGATAATCCCGTCGTGCGTCCATCGCAATAATTGGAAGGTTTTTGGCAAAATCGCGCTGGAAACCTGGGACTACGTCAAGGCGATCACCAGCCACAGGGACATCATTCATGACTGGCAACCCCGGGCTGTACATCTACAGTGTCCCCGAAGTCGGGCAAGCGCTCAGGTACGGCGCAGTGATCGGCTCGGCGCCTGCGATGATGCCCAGCGAGCCATCATTGAACGTTTCAATCAGCATTTCGCTGACACCAAAATTTCGCTTTAGGATGGAATCCTACGGCAAGATCGAAGGATGGGGGCTTTTCTACAGTTCCATATGTTGCAAGAAGATTGAAAACGGCATCAGCAGAACAGAAGGCGCTGGGTGGCCTGAAATCACACTCTATCTTGCGTTACTGAAGGACATGAGACTGGTGATCGAATGCATGGCTGTCTAGCAATATATCAGCCATTGACCTTGTCGCCGCCTCAACTCGGCTCTCTTTCGGACGCGGTTGTGGTTCTGCTCACTACTCCCCCGGGATATCGACTTCAGCTCATGATCAGCACGACATGGAAAGGGACAACTGCAAACATCGTTGTCCTTTCCTCGCCGTCATTACTTGCGGTGATGAATACTGCGAAAGGGCATGCGCCGACGCGGCCCGTAGTCACCGGAGCAGCGGTCGGATTGCTCGCTGGCGATCAGGGCGTCCTCGTCTACACACTTACTGCTCGGAGATGTCAGTTCTGCTCTGCGGCGTCTGGTATCTGCTCGCAATTCTCACGACGACTTGCGTCGGCGCCGCCGTATTGCCAAGATGGTAGTCGCGACCAGACAAGCGCCGGCCTGCTTCGGCCTGCCTACAAACGTTCAGAAAAGACGCTACCCATTGGCTTTCTGATTCTAGTGCGTGGCATGCCACACATAGGGTAAGCATCCCGTCTCCGAAGATATTTCTTCACCCTTTTACTGAAATCGGGTTCAATATCATTCGGCTTTCAGTCTGTAGCCCGTCATCGGAGCGCTAGATACTTTGCGTGAGACCGATTAATCTAGCGGAATGTCGACTCGCAATCCGTACGTCTGCTGACGTTGGATAGATAACGAAGCTTCACCGCTTCACATCTGATGTTGGTAAGTCAATAAGTGCCAAAGCGCCGATACAGACTGTGCGAGGGTATTCAATGCTTTGGGCTGAATCTCGGGTGTTGGGGCATCGCGGCCCATGCACCCCTCACCTTGAGGGGAGAATTGAAAGCAAATAATCTCACCCAAAAACACCCACGCGATCCGCGTGGGGCTCAAACAATACGTACAGAAGTCTGCCAAATGTCTCTTAGATGGTTACGATAATCTTGCCGAACTGTTGATTGGCCTCCAGATAACGATGCGCCTCGACGATGTCACTCAGCGGAAACGACTTATCGATGATTGGTTTGAGTGCGCCGGATTCGAGACCTTCAGTAATCCACCTGACCCCTGCCTTTAGCTTTTCTGGATCGTACGTCGTCGTGAACAGGATGGCGCCCGTAATCACCAACATCTTCGTAAATACAGGGAAGTGCGGAATCACGGTCGGCTCATCGAGAGTGCCGTAGATAATCACTCGAGCGCGCGGAGCGGCAGCTTCCAGCAGCTTGGCAAAGGTAGGACCGCCGACAGGGTCATAAATCACCTGTACGCCCTTGCCCTCTGTGATCTTTTTCAGCTCTTCGACGAGATCCTGCTCTGAGGTTGCGATGATGTGAGCAGCACCTGCGCTCTTGATCTGCTCCTTCTTGGCGCTTGTTCGCGTCAACGCGATGGGTATAGCTCCGAGCTTGTTTGCAATCTGAATAGCCGCAATGCCAACGCTGCTCGAAGCGGCCGGGATCACGACGAACTCGCCCTTCGAAAGTTGCGCGGTACCGACCAACGCGTCGTAGGCCGTCAGATAGGCCATCCACAAAGCTGCGGCTTCTTCAAAACTGAGGCTGGGCGGATGTTTGACTACTGCGGTTACCGGCGCAAGCACGACCTCGCCATACATGCCATAGTCGTTGAACGAAAAGTTGGGTACGACTGAGACGGCGTCACCCACTGCAAAATCTTTGACACCAGGCCCAACGGCCTCAATGGTGCCAGCAGCCTCGTATCCCAAGCTCGCTGGGAAAACCGGGAATTCGAAGTACTGTCCGCTACGAAATAAAATCTCCGCACGGTTCAAGCCAATTGCCTTTACAGCGATTCGAACTTCGCCCTCGCCCGGTTCGCCGATCTGTTTCACAGCGATCTCAAGCTTTTCCGGGCCTCCGACCTCATTGAACTGTACTACGTGCACCATTGCATTCTCCGTGTGACAGTGAGACGGGCGCAGATGCCCTGCATACCCGATTTCTCGTTCTATCCGATAATCCTGTCGGATCACTTTACCTAGCGCTAGCTAGATTGTTCGATGCATGGTAGGATCGACTTTGCTACTTGTCAATACCTAGCATGTGCTAGACGGGAGAAAAAATGAGTGAAATGGCTGAAAAGCTGATGGACCTCGCACAGGGTCGTCTTCAGGATGCTGGGTATTCGGGGTTCAGCTTTCGCGAACTCGCGACTGCCGTGGGAATCAAGAATCCCAGCGTTCATCACTACTTTCCGACAAAAGCGTCAATGGCCGCCGCCGTAGCGCGACGCTACGCCGATCAGATTTTCGAGAACACGGCGCCAAGAGAAGGCGAAACACCAGCCGAAGTGATTGAGCGTTATCGCACGGTTTTTCGTGAGGGCATCGCTAACGGACAGATGTGTCTTTTTGGAATGCTAGCGGCCGAGTCAGGCGGCATTCCTGATGAAGTCAAGCAGGAGACAGGGGTTTTTTTCCGTCGCTGCGTGGATGATCTGAGGCGACGCATCGGGGGGAAAGACGCAGAAGCTCGCGCCCTGCGAGTCATGGCGATACTGGAGGGTGCGCATATCATGGCGCGTGCGTATGGAAGCATCGACGCATTCGACTCGGCAACTGCCTTCCTCTCCGGGGACAGTCCGATGTGACTGCGGTGGCGATTCTCGCGCAAGCGACGCGTTTGTACGTACACAAAGGAATTAAACGAGCAACTATTTGCAGCGACTGACGCTATGACTCATCTCCTTGCCTGCCATACCAGCTGGCCAAGAGTTTCGATGGCAGCCTCTATCCTGACACTCCTCGGGTGCCTAAAATTCAGCCAGATGTAGTTTCCGAATGTTTGCTGCGACGAAAATGTCGGCCCGGGCGCGACGCTCACTCCGTTTGCTAGCGCTCGGCGATGCAATTGCATCGCGTCGACATCGGGCGGAAGCCAAAGCCACAGGAAGTACCCGCCTTCGGGGCGAGCCCACTTCGCACTGTCCGGGATCCAGCGTTGAAGGGCAGCGCTCATCGCATCGAGCTGGCCGCGAAGAGCACGGCGTATCCTTCGTAATTATCGGTAGTAACCGCCGTGATTCAGATAATCGGCGATACCCGCCTGTCCATTGATGCTTGCTAAAAGCGTGGTCATAAGCTTCAGTCGCTGAATCTTTTGAGCATGACGATCTGCCGCTGCCCACCCTACGCGGTAGCTTGACGCGAGCGTCTTCGAAAATGAGCTGCAATGCATCACAAGCCCCTTTCGATCGAACGTCATAGCCGGCAACGGGGGACGGTGCCATGGCACAACTCGCCGTAGACATCGTCTTCAATGAGCGGCACATCTCGATCCGCCAGCATTTCCACAAGCGCCAGTATCCTCTCTCGCGACATCGTTGTGCTCACTGGATTCTGATAGCTAGTCATAAACCAGCAGAAACGGATGGGTAGCTCCAGAGCGCAAGTTCGAGCGCCTTTAAATCGAGGCCGAAGACAGGATCTACCGGAACATCGACGGCGCGCCAGTCAAGGCGTTCAATGGTTTGGAGGGCTGCACAAAATCCAGGCGATTCAATAGCGACAACATCTATTCTTCAAGAAAATAGCCTCAAACTCGATGATAAGAGAATGCAGCGAATTCAGTCTGCGGCGACGCAAAGCGGCCTAACACCTGTCCTGGACCACGGTGAATGTGACGGTGATAGTCGTTACATGAGCCGATTTCCATCGACAATAATGAAAAAATCTGCGCAGGCTATTTCTATACATCACGGCGTCTGCACGGCGCGACGAAGCCCCAATTTGTACCGGAGTTCGCAGCCCCGGCTCCGGAGCTGCCCACTCGCAGTCAAGAATCTATCGGCATTTTTTGCCATGGCGACATCGCTCGATTCGAAACTAAGCACTATCCAGCCTTCCCCCGGATTTCATAACGCTCCGATCCTCTCCTGCATAGTAAGCATGTCAAGTTGACACTCTCACCTACCGCTCATAGCGCGTAAACTGGAACGGTCGTTACGTCGAGACAAATCTGTAACTGCACATCGACCTTCCGACGATCAAAATTCTTTGTGCCCTCCTGTAACCGGCCGATTGTCTACGACGAAATAGCAGAAGCGTTACACGGTCTTATGGCGACGACAATCGTCGTAGAGTTCATAGCGACATGGTGCCGATTCGGCTCGATCCAATCGGAACTGCTGTCCTCCACGACTTTGGTTCGATCGCTACAGATATGTGCTCGTCCCTCGATTAGCCCGTTTTCAACATGAGGTTTTCACGGCATGCCAGCACACCTTGGAAATACGCAGCTACGCGAACGCATAATCGCCAACCAGAAGCAGCGCAATGGTCAGTTGCGCAATACTTACGACTTCATCGTATGCGGTAGCGGCACAGCAGGTTCCGTCGTTGCTCGACGACTTTCGGAGAATCAAGACATAACAGTTATGGTTCTGGAAGCAGGCACTACCGACGATGTGCCGCAAGTCTGGGAGGCCGGCGCATGGATTTCAAATCTTGGATCAGAACGCGATTGGGGCTTCGCCGCTCAGGCCAACCCCAATATAAATGGCCGGACCATTTCGTTGAACATGGGAAAAGTCCTTGGCGGCGGCTCAAGCATCAACGCGATGTATTGGTCTAGGGGCCACAAGAATGACTGGGACGCGTTGGCAGCCGAAACCGGCGATCCCGACTGGAACTACGCATCGGTTCTTGCTCTATACCGGGAAATTGAGGATTGGCGAGGTGCCGCCGATCCGCAATTCCGAGGTGAAGGAGGCCCAGTCCATGTTGCAACGGCGACAGCCCTATCCGACGTCTCGCATGCATGCCTGAGTGCCTATGGTGAGCACGGCATCCCCATTTTTGCGAGTCAGAATGGCGCCCTGATGGAAGGCACCGAAGGAGCATCGATGTCGGACGTGTGTATCGATGCCGGACGACGCGCCTCAGTATTCCGGGCTTACCTTTATCCGGTTATGGATCAACCAAATGTGACCGTCCTCACAGGTGCTCTGGTTACCCGCGTACTTTTCGAGGGTAAGCGGGCAATTGGAGTCGAATGTGTCGTCGACGGCCAGCTCCGACGTTTCCTTGCCGCGAGCGAAGTTGTGCTGTCCCTTGGCGCTATCCACACCCCAAAAGTATTGATGCAGTCGGGAATTGGAGATGCCCACGATCTCCAGGAGATTGGCATACCCGTCAAAGAAGGGCTCACCGGTGTTGGCCGAAATTTTCAGGACCATTGCATGGTGGCAGGCTGTATCTGGGAATGTTCTGATCTGATTGAACCGGGGACAATTCCTCACAACCCAACTCCTCAGGCAAATGCGTTCCTTCGCAGTTCCACCGCGTTAAACTCGCCAGACATTCAAGTGATTCAAGCTGGTTTTGCGCTCGCCAGTGATGAAATCGCCCGCAAATATGCGCCACCACCAAACGCCTGGACCTTGCTGCCCGCGCTTGTACGTCCGAAATCAACCGGAAGAATCAGGCTAACGGGCAAACATGCCACTGACCCCGTCGCAATCGATGCTAATGTTCTAAGCGATCCTGCCGACTTGGCCGCACTTGTGAAAGCAGTCGAACTCGTTAACGAGCTTGGGTCATCCATATCGCTTAGACGGTATTCCAGACGCCAAATTGCACCTGGCATGCTACGACGCTCGGACCTTGAAAACTTTGTTCGCGACTCTGTCGTCAGTGTGTGGCATCAAACGTGTACTGCGAAGATGGGGGCCGACCTGGAATCGGTCGTCAACAGCAAACTCCAAGTTCATGGCATCGAACGTTTGACAGTGGCTGATGGATCGGTTTTGCGTCGAGTGACAACGGGCAACACAATGGCTCCGTGTGTCATTATTGGCGAGCGAGCTGCATTGTCTTTGAAGCGCCGTCATGGAATCGAAAGGAGTATGACTCGAGACTAAGCGGAAGATAGTGTGTGTCAGCCGACTTATCCATATCGTCAATCCGATGCGCATCGATGGCGTGGTTCGCGCACTTCGCCTGCGCATCTCTGAGCTTGCCATTTGCTGTCGATGTCACGACGCCGGCGCTTCGCTGTCATTGCAGACGGACTTTCCCCATCTAGCCTAAGGTCTGCGATGGCTTGTATCGAGAGATACGATACGCATAAAGGGTGCTATTCGCATGCCATCTTCGTCACTTTATCGTTCACTCGAGTTCGCCCAAGGCGCGGAAAAGTGCAAATTCGGTCCGGTGCTGCAAGCTGAGATCACGCACAACGTTCACTGCAAGCAGCGCAATGGATTCGACAAGAAAACTATCTGGTGTGCGCCGGTACGCAGCGATGAGCGGAGGCGTGAGCACCCAATGCGCGACTTGTAGAATCCTTGGCTGTCGCCGTTTTCAAGCTCGCTCGTGACAAATGCGGACGGCAACACGGCAATGCCAGAGCCGTCCACTACGAGCCGGATTACTGCAGCTACGCATAAAAGAAAGTTGATGCGTACCAAGGCGTCGCCGCTCGTCAGGTACATTTTTTTTAAAAAACACATGCGGTGGTGAGTGGTACAAAGACCTATCGCTGGACTAGCGACCAGTTCGGCCTCAGCAAGTGCCCCAGCCGACAAGTTGAAAACCCGACTGACTATCCAGCACAAGCACATGCCAGTTGCCGGAACACGCGACTTCTCTATACATACATCACTGAGGCGTCACGTCCGGACGCACGGCCCCTATCCCAAACACTTCGGCCGCTGCAATCTGGCCTCGAACCGTTTCTCAGAACGACTGCCAATCTTGTTGTGAAAATTCTTTTCTCGTCCGTGACGCTAACGTTACCTTGGGAGGGGCAAGAGCCTGGCTCATCTGCGGCCGAATTGCCGTCGGAGTGACATCCCCTGCCCGCGTCCGAAATGCGGTCATGATCTGCTTGAGGCTGCCCGCCAGCGACGCTAAAGACTGAGTAGCCGCAGATGCTTCTTCAACGAGCGCCGCATTCTGCTGTGTAACTTCGTCCATCTGTGTGACAGCTTGATTGACCTGTTCAATGCCTTTGCGTTGCTCGTCGGAGGCCGCAGAAATCTCGCCCATCAAATCAGTGACACGTCTGACAGAGGAGACCGCTTCCTGCACGGTCGCCTTCGCCTGATCCACGAGTGTTGATCCTTTGCGCGCACCTTCCACGGATTCTGATATCAGCGCTTTGATTTCTTTGGCCGCTGCTGCGCTGCGTTGCGCTAGCACGCGGACCTCGCCCGCAACGACTGCAAAGCCACGGCCCTCCTCTCCGGCGCGCGCAGCCTCGACTGCAGCGTTCAATGCGAGTATGTTCGTCTGGAATGCAATACCTTCGATAACAGCTATATTGTCTGACATCCGGCCAGCACCTGCCGTGATATCTCGCATCGTTTCGACAACACTCCCTATCACCTCGCCCGCGCGCATCGCGACAGCTGATGCACTAAGGGCGAGCTTGTTGCCCTGTGCCGCATTTTCTGCATTCTGCCTCACGGTAGACGTCAGTTGCTCCATGCTTGCCGCCGTCTCCTCGAGCGAGGCAGCTTGTTGCTCGGTACGCTGGCTAAGGTCAATGTTGCCGCTCGCAATCTGCGACGATGCAGTTGCGATGCTGTCGCTGCTATCGCGCACCTGTTCGACAATTCTTTTGAGCTTATCATTCATGTTTCTCAGCGCATCGAGCAGCTGGGCTGTCTCGTCTCTGCCTGTGACTTCAATCGCCGACGTCAAGTCGCCATCCGAGACCACTCGTGCAACATTCACGGCACGTCCGATGGGCCCCGTAATGGACCGCGAGATAAGAATGGCCGTAACTGAGCTCACAAGCACTGCCATTCCGATTAGCACGATGGTAGTGACGATGGAAGAACGATAGCTGGAAGCCGCAGATTCACGTGCGGCCTCACCTCCGTCTCGGTTCAACTTTACGGCTTCCGTAATCGCATCCATCAGAGCGTTGAACTTGACGGAGGTAGGTCCAACGGCAATTGCCACGGCTTCGAGTGTATTCGCGTGCCCGCTGTTGGCGATATCCAGCATTGCGGCGTCAGCACGCATGTAGGCGGACCAAGCAGACTGAATATTTTTAGCAACTGTCTGTTCTTCGGGCGACGACACTAACGGGCGGTATTTCTCGATTGCTTTCGTAAAAAGCTCTGACTGTGCATCATGGAGCTGATGCAACTTCGACCGGATTTCAGATGTAGGTTCCAACATTTCGCGAAGCGAGACACGACGAACGCCGTTCGCGGAGGTGCTAATCTCCCTTAGCATCTGCATGCTTGGAAGTCGATTGTCTGCCAAATCCTGCGTTCCCTTATAGACCTGGTCAATCTGCCAGAGTGCTAGAGCGCCCAACGCACATATGATCAAAACCGAGACTCCAAATCCCAAGGCAAGTCGCTGGCCAATTTTCAGTTTCATTTGCATCAGNTCGTCCTTATGTTCGTTGTAATTTACTCACATGTAAACGGCAAATTTATTAGATCCTTTAGGAAACCAATATCCAATTTAACTACTACACACATTGAATTTCGAATCGAATTTTAATAATTTTTTATAGATCTATAAATTTCACTAATAAAAACAGATGGCAACCTGACCGACAATCCAGTTTCCTTGCACAGAAGCATACGGTGCGTGGAGCTTTCGAATACGCCGACTGCACAGCGAACGCACCAAACGCGAGCACACGACGTCAGATGAGAGGCATATAATGAGTCCCACGACGCTATCGCCGAATTTATAATTCAGTCATGCTTAGTATATGCCGTTGAATTGGCCGGGATCTTTCAAACTCATATTTCAACGTTTGAAAAGTTTAGCGGTAACATGATTACCTTGTGTCATTTTTGAGTCGGACTTTTAATGATGATGCTTTTTTGTGAATTTAGAAAAACGCCTTCTGTGCAAATGTTACAAGATGAATTGCAAGAACATCCGCAAATCCACAGAAAACAACGCACAGGAAATCAGTGTGGGTTCGGTAAGACGGTTCAAGGCTACTTCATTCATGTCAATGCATCTGCAAGCCGTATAGCGAATGGAGGAACGCACCTATCCAGCGCATTAAATCAAAAAAGCTCCAGCCAGACAGGTTCGATTGAGGTTCTTTTGCCGACAGCAGGTTCGTCAGTGACGCCGGTCGGCCGGCTGCGTGAAAAAATCTCCACGTCTTTAAGGCTCTGCAGTAGCTGTAACAGCCGACGCCGTCTGAACGGCTCGGATGGCTCTGAAGCGAGTTACCTGTCCCGGAGGTGCTCGACATGAAGACGGCAACCTCAGGACGGCAGCGAACAGCCTGTGACTCGAACCAGAGCGTGTCTGCCGGGAACGATATCCTTTTTAAGACACGTGCAATAACCGAGCCTGTCGCGCATTATTATCCTGACAAACAGCTTGCGCTCTACGAGAGCCGATGAACGGAGCCAACCGACGCGAAAAAGAATCTACTGATTGAAATGGCTCGCTTACTGTAGGGGGAAGCGATACGTACCGTATCACTTCAATGCAGTGACAGCGATTTCCACATCCAGGCCCGGTCGCATCAGCGCCGCAGTAACACATACGCGGGTAGGCGCGTGACCCTCCGGCACCCATGCGTCCCAGATTTCGTTGAATGCGTCAAAGTACAGCGGCGTGCTGATCCACACATTCGCGGTGAGTAAGCGCGTTTTGTCGACATTTGCTGATTCGAGAAGAGAATCAATACGCGCGAGGATCTCCTTAACCTGAATCGCAAACGGTGCGCTTGCTGTATCGGGAAGCTGACCAGACAGATAGACCACGTCGTTTGCGATTACAACGTGACTCATACGAGCATTAGTTTTAAGTCGTTCGATCAAGTTACTCACGATTCACTCCAAAGTGACGGTGCTGCCATGCCATTAGGTTCAAAGACGGTCACACAGTGGCGCAGCACATTTCTATACTCTTCGTAAAGGAAGTCCAGGTACGCGCTCTTCGCAACAAGGGCGACTCTTGTCCGGACACCTACTTGCAACGGAATCTCTTGCGTGCAAAATGCTGCTCCCGCACCGCCGGCTCTGTTGGCTTCGTGCGCGATTTGATGCGTCGACCGATGCACGTCAGGCAATTCGACGCAACTGGGTTCGATATAGCCGCCCCTTTTCGATATAGCTGGCGGTTCCTGCCTGAATGCCAACGATCTCCTCGGCTGACAGTTCTCGAAGGATTTTCCCGATCCCTATCACCAACGAGCCATCAGGTATTTCGCGCCCCTCAGGTATGATTGCTCCAGCTCCTATAAGGCAATTGCGACCCACTTTTGCCTTGTTAAGGACCACGGCGCCGATGCCAATAAGCGATCCTTCACCAATTGTGCATCCATGCAACATAGCCTGATGACCTACCGTGACATCCGGGCCAATGTGAAGTGGATATTCCGGATCAACGTGAAGCACGCTGCCTTCCTGAACATTGCTACCTCGTTCAATAACGATCGAGTCGTTGTCGCCGCGAATGGTGACACCTGACCAAATGCTGACGTCATCGCCAAGGGTGACGTCACCGATGATCACGGCATTTTCGAATATGTAGGCACTGGGACTTACCTCTGGCCGGCGACCGTGAAGTTCGTAGATTGGCAATTTTTCCTCGATGTATTTTTGCAGAAAGGGCGCCGTCGGGCGCGCTGCTGTATTGGCACCCGTGAGCTTTAATGGTTGGATGCTTGATTTTTCGCTAGAAACGCTGCAATGAGACGTTGCGGCTCGCCTCTTTCGAAGCAGGCGATCTGTGCATCCACACCGGCAGCGAACGCATCATCGAAACCTTGCTGCGTGACTCTGCAGAGGCGCTCCTTTGTGAGACGAGTGGCGTTACGTGGCAAAGACGCCAGTTTTTTGGCACGGGCCACTCCGGCTTCGAATGCAGCGCCCGCCTCGCACATTTCCGTCAGCAAGCCGATCTCAAAAGCGCGCTTTCCCGTGATGAGTTCAGCCATCAACGACAGTTGCAGATTGTGAGTGCGGCCGATGTGCAATTCCATCAGATATGGCCCGACAATGCTGGCCAAACCGACTTTTACTTCTGGCTGCCCCCAGGTACTGTTTTCCGGTGCAATGCGCCAGTCAGTGCATAGCGCCATGTGAAAGCCCAGACCGACACACACGCCCTCGACTGCAGTAACGCAAGGCTTGGAGAATTTGCGGAACGAGTCGAGCAAGAGCTTCTGGCTTCCCTGCCATCCTGCGACGCTGTTCTGATCAATCGCCGCGAGTTCTTCGAGATCTTGTCCGGAGCTGAGCGCCCGACCGCCTTCCCCTGCGAGGACGACCGCGCGAACGTCGTTACTGGCGTCACAGGCAGAAAGAAGCGAAATTATGTTGCTGCGTATGTTGTTGTTGACCGCGTTCATACGATCCGGACGATTTAGCTTGATGATTGCGATACCGTCCTCAATGTTGAACAACAGGTCGTTGGTTGTTGAAACAAGGTCAGTCATAACAGTTCTCTCAGAGAAGTTCCACGACAGCGTCTACCGCCACCACACCGTCATTCATCACCATTACCGGATTTATGTCGACGGACTTCAACGCGCCGGCTGCAGACGCTGCGAAGTTTCCGAGTGCAACAGCCGCACGAGCCAGCGCTTTAATGTCGAGTGCAGGCTCCCCGCGATAGCCGTCAAACAGCTTTCCAATCCGAAGCGTTCGCAAGGCAGCTTCCGCATCTTCGACTGAGAACGGTGCAAGTAGCGTCGCAATATCCTTTCGGAGTTCAAGCAAGGTCCCGCCCTCGCCTACCATGACGACTGGACCGAGAAGCGAGTCAACGCTCACGCCCAGCGCGAATTCATGTTTTCCTTTGATCATCTGGGCGACCACGACTCTCGGATCTGTGACGCCCATCTGCTCAAGCTTTGATAGACATTCCTCGGTTGCACGCTGAACATCCTCTGCTGTGCGCAGACCAAGATGTACCAATCCGTGTTCACTTTTATGCGGTACATTCGCAGCACACCCTTTGACAGCTACAAAGCCGCCGAGGCGGTGAAACGCGGACACTGCATCTTCTGAGCTGATGCAAATCTGGTGGCGAACCACAGGTACGCCGCTATCGGAAAGAATATTCAAGCTGGTGGCTTCGTCCTGAAGTCCTGTTCCTTTGAGTGTGACGGAGGGCAACTCGTCGGCGCGGCTACCGGTTTTCCTTATCAATCGCTGGTGCGCGCAGTATTGAGCGAGCGCCAGAATCGCATCTGGATCGGTAACGAAGGTGGGCAAGCCTGCGTCGGTGAAAACTTTGCGTACGTTGGGTTGAGGAGCGCACACAACCAGAGGCTTCAGGTGCTTGTCCGCGAATGCTCGCGCCGCCTCGGCAAACGCGTCGAGATCAAAGCCGGGGCCGGCAACGGGAACGCTTACGATCATTGCGTCTGCGCCAGGATCGGTCCCAATCGCATTGAGGACGCCAGGAAACATTTCATTGTTCGTCAGAATTGCTGCCGTCATGTCCAGCGGATTGTCTGCCGTTCCAAAGTCCGGAAGAATCTCGCCAAGCTTGGCCTTCGTTTCATCAGTAAGAACTGTCAGTGTGAGCCCCGTGCGCTCTGCGTAGTCAGCCGTCATGACCGCAACCGCGCCGCTGTGACTCATCGCAACGGCTTTTCCGTCACCTGCATCGTGGTTTTGCAGGTAAAGCGGAGTTGCACGGATGAACTCATTAATATCTCGTGCTCTCCAGATTCCGTGACGAGCGAGGAACGCATCTACAGCCGCGTCGTTGCCTGCGAGTGCTCCCGTGTGGGATGCCGCAGCCTGTGCACCGCGCTCACTACTGCCACTTTTAATCGCAACTATATAAGCGCCACGCTCGCGGGCAAGACGCGCTGCACTCACAAGGCGCGCGGGGTCGGAGATTGACTCGAGATAAACCAGGATCAGCCTGATATCAGGATCGCTTGCGACAGCTTCGGCCATCGCACATGCGCCCGCGTCCGAATCGTTTCCCGTAGCGATCACGTAACGCACGCCAATTCCCTCCTGACGAAGGAGCGCGTACGGCATAACACTCGCAGCGCCGCTCTGGCTGACAATCGCGATCGGGCCGTCGAGGGGTGTGACGTCCATAAACATGGTGCTGAAGTTCAGCACTGCGCCAGTCGCGAAGTTCGCCGAGCCTTGAGCGTTCGGTCCAATAATCCTGATTCCTGTCTCGCGAGCGATATGTACTAGTTCTTCCTCGCGCTCCTTCCCCTCGTCGCCAAGTTCCGAGAATCCAGACGACATAACAACAGCAAATTTGATACCTGCATTCCCGCAACGACGGACCTGTTCAAGAACTGAATTTCCGCCAACTGCAACGATTACCACGTCGGGCACTATTGGGACGTCTTCGATGTTGCTGAAGGCCGGCAATCCCTGAATTTCGGATTTTGTGGGATTGACCGGATAGATAGCGCCCTTGAATCCATATTTTTGCAAATAATGAATAGGCCTACCACCAACTTTGTTTGGATTTTCAGATGCACCGATGACGGCCACGGCGTTCGGGGCAAAAAGGTCTTTGAATAAAATTTCCACGTTCATTCCTTTATTCGTAATCCTTAATTTAATCGTTGATTTCTCATCAGCGTGTTTTATACAATCGGTGATGCAGGCCGACGCCAAACCGCTGATAAAGTGGGCACTTCAGTCGAAGATCTAAACTTCGACTCGCCGTTCTTTGAGTTTGCTTGCGGGAATGCCGACGATGATCGACAGTCCTGCGCAGGCAATGACCATTGCAACCAGATAAAAGCCAGCGGTTGCACTCTTGGTGAGCGAATTGCCCCAACTGAAGACGACAGGTGCAACAAGGCCCGCTGATTGACCGATGCAACTCACCAAGCCGATACCGCCTGCTGCTGCGCGTCCTGAGAGATACGCTGGAGAAATTGTCCAGAACAGAGCGACAGCAGTTAAAAACCCTGCATTGCTGACGGACAGCAGCGCGATAGACGCAACCCAGTTGCTGGCAGCCGAAGGCAGCAGTGACAGTCCAAGCGCTGTGAGCATTGCGACAGATCCATAATGCCAGCGCCGTTCCATCATCCGGTCCGAATTGCGACAAACGAGCAGCATGAATGCAGCGCCCACGATATACGGAATCGCAGACAGTAACCCTACATCAGCCAGATTGCTGATCCCGGCCTTGCGAATAATCGACGGTCCCCAGAAATTAAGGACGCTGCTTGACCACGGTACGGCCATATATCCGAAGGCGAGCAGATAAAGACGTGGATCTTTGAGGACTTCACCGAAACTCGACGACGTGACATCGGCCTTTACTTTTTCGTCATCAGCAATATCAGACGCGATCATCTCCCGCTGCTCAGACGTCAACCAGCGCGCGTCAGCCGGCTTGTCATTGAGATAGAACAAGGCAACGATCCCGACGATCACGCTGGGCAACCCTTCGAGAAGGAAAAGCCACTTCCAGCCCTGCATTCCGGAGACGCCGTTCATATGGGAAAGAATCCACCCGGAGACCGGCCCACCGAGCGCTCCAGCCACGGCCACGGCGAGGAAAAGCCGCGAGGTGATACGTGCACGCTTGGCACTCGGGAACCAGTACGTCAGGTAAAGGACAATCCCCGGAAAGAATCCCCCTTCCGCGATCCCCAAAAGAGCGCGAGCGATATAAAACTCCACTGGGCTCCGTACGAACATCATGCCTGAAGAAACAAGACCCCAAAGAATCATGATTCGGGAGATGGTAAGACGAGCTCCAATTTTTTTCAGCAGCAGGTTGCTTGGCACTTCGAGTGCCACATATCCGACGAAAAACAAGCCAACGCCAAGTCCATACGCAGCATCGCTCAACCCGATGTCTTTCTGAAACTGGAGGTGGGCAAAGCTGATGTTTACCCGGTCCAGAAAATTGAGTGTGTAGCAGATGAACAGAAACGGTATCAGTCGCCACCCTACTTTGGCGTAGATAGCTTTCCGTTCATCTGACGATGTAGCCGAGCTGTAGGAATCGCTCATCACAACATTTTCCAATTTGGCCCCCTGAGGCTGGACATTGATGGGCATCCGAGCCTGTTGCTGCGCCCCCTTGGCTTCGGATGCTTGTCATTGTCATACACAGTGGATATTATTCAATTTAATTTATTTGATTAACTTAAAAATTCACCTTATGAATGTAACCCTTAGACAGCTTCGGGCGTTTCGTGCTGTGGCAGAGGCAGGAAGCTTCACTGATGCTGCAAAGCAATTGCACCTGACGCAGGCTGCGCTTAGTTCGTTGGTCAAGGAACTCGAAGGCATAATCGGGATACGATTGTTCGACCGGAGCACGCGAAGCACGAAACTGTCCTCAGCGGGTGCCGACTTTTTTCCGCTTGCAGTCAAGGTGCTCGAAGATCTCGACTACGCGCTCGCGAGCACGCTCCAGCTACAGGAGATGAAACGTGGCAATGTTCGCGTCGCATCTACGCCCCTGTACTCTTCGTACCTCCTACCTCAGGTTGTCGCGGATTTCAAGCTACAGTTCCCAGGGGTGAACGTTCATCTATTGGATTCACTGAACGAGGACGTGCTGTTCCGCCTGACGAGCGGTGAAGCTGACCTCGCCGTGGCCCCACGACGAAACAACGATTTGGAGGTCGAAGAGGAGCTGCTCTTCAACGACACATTCGAAGTAGTATGTCCGTTCGGTCATCCTCTGGACGAACTCCAGGTCGCCACGTGGGAGCAGATTCTGGAGTTTCCCTTCATCGCAATGACGAAGGGATATCTCGCAAGGTTACAACTGGATCTCGCCTCGTATTCGTCGGGTCTTAATCTGGAACCGGCGTACGAGGTGGCTTTTCTGACAACAGCACTCGCAATGGTCAAGGCTGGTCTCGGCGTGACGGCCTTACCCGCTGGCGCGCTGACGATGATTGAGCATTTTGGGCTTCGGGCAGTGGAGGTGGAAGCTCCTGTTGTCTCGCGACAGGTCTCCTTGTTCACTCGTGCAGGCCAGAGTCTTCCTCCGGCGGCGGGAGAGCTCCGTCTTTTCTTGCTTCAAGCCACCGCTTTCCGGAGAGCGTAGTCTCGGTTTTTTCTCAATTCACGTTGAAGGACGAGATTGTCACGATCATCAATTGGCCGCTCGAAATAACGCAGGGCGCGCGGCGTGCTCTCAACTCCTAGACCGCAAACGCCTGGCATCGTCCGTGCGCACAAACGCATTCCCGCGCCGTCGACGTGGCTCGGAGTGGTTGCGCCGTACCCGTCCCTGATGCCAACTGCTCTGAGCCCGAAGTCAGCGTGTGTGGTCAGACGCACGCTTGTCAAACTGACACGGCGTTTCGACAGATAGACGATGCCGTGTCCGTCGAGTCCACGGTCTTCACGCGACCCCGGCTGTCGATAACATTTTTGAACCTGATACCGCGCGAACGATTTCGACCACGAAAGCTCCCGAATGCCACACCCACATCGACGGTCATGCTTTGCATAAGAACGCGATCCAGTCGATCGCTGACCTCACCGATACAGCCATCCCCATGCCAGACATAAAGCCGGATATATACCGAACATCTGGTAGGTCCTGATGGCGAGAGAGAACGAAATGAGTCGCACGCACGTGATTGGCTATAAAGCCAGTGTGAGGTGCTCTAGATTTGCGAGGACAACCTCAGAGGCAATGATATTGCCGAGCAATGGATCGCCACACGGGAGGCACTTAATCCAATTCAGGACTGACCAGGCGCACCTGCTCCCCAGAATATATATTCTAAATTACGACATTTTTCTAGTTTCATAACTGCCCTGCCGAAACAAACAAGCCGCTTACTCAGTTTCCGGACTCTTCGACTCGTATCAAGCGGCGTTTCGAAAGGTCCGAGGGCGCCGTGTCTAGGTGCGGAGCGCCGGCAAAAGTCTGCGTGTTCGGTCTGATTACTCTCCATAGGCAAGATGATCGACGGATTTCAACACAAGTCGCATTTGCCGCAGACTCCGCGAACACGGACGTCGCAACATCAAGTTGATACACGAAATGATCAAACACCGAGGCGGCATGGAGTTGATTCACGCACTGAGGCGATAGCCGTCATTACCAAGTTATCAAGCTCGCGCACAGATGATCAAAGTTGGACGCTTACCTGCTCGATGAAAGCTCGAATGAGTGACTCGTTTCGTCGGAAAAGCACCCATTGACCGACGCGCTTGCGCATCACGAGCCCTTCCCGAGCCATAGTGCCGAGATGCACCGAGATCGTGGCCTGAGAAAGTCCCGTCTGCTTGCAAATGTCCGACACAGAAACACCTTCTTCCACGGGAAGCAATGCGTTCGGAAAGTACAACGACGGTTCTCGCAGCCAAGTCAAGATCTGACGCCGAACTGGATTTGCTAATACTTTGTAGACTTCATCGACATTGTCCATAACGAATATCGCCCTACGACACCCAACTCAATGTGGAGCTTTATTATAATCCAGACTCGAGAAATGGCGCGCGAACACCGATTGACGCGTCCTAGCTTGGGGGAAGCAAGTGCCAACGCCCTGCGCAGCATTGCCCAAATTAACGCGACTCAAAAGAAGAATAGATCAGATGGAAACTGCCAGTCAGGGGCTCTGTAGTAATACGCGTTGGTCGCGCTAATTGCCTTACTTCCGCGTTTATGTCGGGGCACAATTCCTAAGGGCACGGTTCGCAGGATGCAATTTTCTTGCCGGCGTGCACACTGCTGCGGGGTCTGATTCAGCTACCGGCAGTACAGCATTTCCACGCATATGTTCAACATGTCGGCCGTCGAGCCGAGGATCTCCTCGACGGCACGTGCGGACTAATTCGTGAAAGAATGTGGGGTCTCGCAAAATCGATCCATCAACCCGATGCACAAGTCAGCGCTCGGAGCGCCCAGATTTCCCCTCCAAATCTGCAGCAATCGCGTTCGTCAATGATAAAAGCTCATAATGAAATTCATGGGGAAGCGCAGTGTCATCCATCAACGCCATGACGTCTTCAATACCTCGTTTAAACGCCTGACCAATCACCCTGCACTGCGCAATGGTAAGGTGCGGCGTCGCTATCTCCAAAAATTTTCCCAGTACCAGCGCACGCGCACCCAACGACGACGATACCCGCTTGCTGTGGGCCGCAAGATTGCTTACCGACTCTACCAACCCATCAATGTCATGCATTTTTACGCTCCTTCAAAATGATTGCCATTCACCAGCCGACTCAGCGCTCACATTAGCGACGCCCCGTCGGGAATTCTCCGCTGCTGCTAAGCGTGGGGCCGGGGTAATCTCTCGCGCGACAGACGGATGTGAGGTCGCTTTCACAGGAATAGACCTGCGCGGATCGAGAGGCGCCGATCGCGCGGGCTGATCAAATGTCCGACCGTGTCCCAGCTTGAACTGACCGACGGAGTCATTCAGAGCGCTGGCCTGGGTCTCCAGAGATTGCGCAGCGGCAGCTGCCTGTTCAACAAGCGCCGCATTCTGTTGCGTAGCTTCATCCATCTGGCTAACGGCGCGATTTATCTGCTCGATCCCCGCACTCTGCTCTTCCGAAGCTGCAGCAATTTCGCCGACGATATCGGATACCTGCTTTATAGCGTGCTTGACCTTCCCCATGGTCACTCCCACTTCCGTGGCCTGCTGCGCACCTCCGTGCACCGTAGCTGCAGATGTTTCAATCAACCCTTTGATTTCCTTCGCGGCAGTTGATGACCTCTGCGCAAGGCTACGCACTTCGCTCGCCACAACGGCGAAACCACGCCCTTGCTCGCCAGCGCGCGCGGCTTCTACTGCTGCATTCAACGCAAGTATGTTCGTCTGGAACGCGATGCCTTCAATGACGCCTGTAATTTCCGATATCTTGCCGGAGCTCTCAGTGATCCTGCGAATGGTATCGACCATCGCGGTCACTGACGCGTCACCCGAATCTGCGAGTTCCGTCGCGTTGCCGGCGAGCATATTTGCCTGCCGAGCATTGTCAGCATTCTGTTTAACGGTCTCGGTCAACTGAGTCATGCTTGAGGCGGTTTCCTCCAGCGACGCCGCCTGCTCTTCCGTTCGAGCAGAAAGGTCTTTATTACCGCTCGCGATCTCTTTCGATGCTACTGCAACCGTGTCAGCCGATAGACGAACGGATTCGAGAACGCCCCTGATCCGACTCTGGAGTTCATTGAATGCGCTGGCGGTCTGTCCCACCTCGTCCATTCTCTCGACAGGGGCTTGACAGGTGAGATCAAGATTAGCCTGAGCAGTTGTCAGAGCCCACCGTATACCACTCAGGCTTCGGCCAATCGTTCGTTGCAGGACCAGGCCCATCCCGCCACTGAGCAGCGTCGCGCAGCTTATCGCCCCGATTAGAACCCATAGAGACTGCGAATATGCCGAGGTGTTCTCATCACGCAATTTGTCGCCTGACTGAAAGCTGTGTTTGATGTGTGCTGTCAACGCCTGCTGGAGTGCCAGTGTGGCGACACGTAGCGGCGCCCCGTCCTCCTGCAGGGCATAGGCCGCCGCCATTTCATTATTCGTTACCAGATCGAGAAATTGCCGCTGGCTTTTGAGAAACGGCGCGACGGCTGCCTTATCTTTCTCCAGCAAGTTCCTGTCATCATCATCTGTGACATCTTCCCGGCCATACTTGTCCAACGACGAGTTCATACCGTCGACGGCACTTGTCAGCTGCACGCCGATTTTTGCGCGGAGACCCGGATCGGCTTGGGTCGCGTACCGAAACACAAGAATGCGGGACTGGTAAACCGAAGCAACGGCGTCTGATAGGGTGTCTACATTACGTACAACGCGATTCTGAAAAGTTTCGAATCGTTGCTGAGACCGGCTGAGTTGCCAAATTCCGAAGGCTCCGACGAGTAGCATCGAAATCAAGGCAAAGGCCAGTGTAAGCACCAACCGCCGAGAAATTGTCATGTTCATAGGTATCAAATAGTGGTTATCTGCGAGTGTTCTTCCGCAGACTTTGCATCCGGTAGTGAGGGAACGAAATTGGCTGACTAGGTGTCCTCGACAAACGCACCCTGCGCAAGGAACCGTTCTTGACTTTCCTCATCAAGCTTGCCCAGCAGGTCGGCCGTCCTCTCGTTAATCAGACGCTCGATCATTTCTGTGATCGTGCAGTCGAAATAACTTGCAAGGCGTTCCAGATTTCGTTTCGTTGGGATGCACACCAAGCAACTTATGCGCTCATGCTTCCCTCCCAGTCCGAGACGTCGCTTGCGATACCGTTTCTGCCGCTCAGAATTTGAAAGTGCCATGGATGATTCTTGTATCGTCAACTGTCTGTTTTTGAAAGACGGTCAATCTATTTGTCTGCAGACACTTCATTAACGGCGCACTTTTGTAATCGCTTAATCTCATTCGTCCGTTACGCAGTAACAAGACCAGCTCAAATCTCCAGATTCTGGAGGCCCTCACTGAGACGATTGAATCTCGGAGCCCGGTCTGAACCTCGCACTGTTCGACCATTGCCTCCAAACCGTGGTTGTCGTCTCGTCTGAAGCTTGCATCGATTGGTCAGCACAGCTTCTCGATCGATTCCATAAGTCGAGTTTTCAATCTCCGCATCGCCTTCTCGATCCCTCCCCTTGTCTCCGCATTCTACGAATTGCGGTCAACGCTAAGATGATCAAATGAAGCAAAAACTGTTGCCCTCGAATCGACAATGAACATAAGCTGTAGGCGACCCGGTTTTCCGTTGGTGGAACGATGCTTCGTAGGCAAAGGGTCTACCAGTTCAAGATGGCGCCCTGCCTGAGAGTTTTCTGGATTGAGGCAGATAGCCACAACATACGCCGCTCCTTCGCCAGCCATTGTGCGTCTCGTTTCAAGGCGCGACGGGAAGTGGGCGTCCGGGCGCACGATGCGATGCAAGCGTACTGCCTCCGCTGGCTCTTCTCCTGACAATCCGCATCGTCGCCGGCGAACTGATTACACTGCGCGCGAATTTCGTGGCTCATGACCAGGACTTCAGTCCGGTCACCCCTGCCTGCCCGGTCGGGTAATGTCGGAGACAAGGCTTGGCAGCTCGCTGGTCACTGCATCAGGCGGGTTGGGAGTTGCCGCCCACAGGACGAAAGACTGCCTTGTGCAGTCTCCCGGACCGTTGAGCGACAAACGCCGTTCACGTGGCTGGATCTTGTCCGGGAGAACGCAGCCCAATATCGCAATGAGCAGTCATTGCAGGCAGGATAACGCTGTCGCTGTGGACAACTATGGCCTTGCTGACGATGAACCGGGCGCCGGCAACGTCTGCGAAGAAATGCGCAGCCGGTCGTATGGCAATATCTGTGGAATCGAGGCCGAAGCGGAAGCCTCAACCCGGCGACACTATAAGGTCTGTTGACGTAGACACAGGACTGAAAGACTGTGCTGCACTTGGCGACCAACACACAGTTGGCATGCGGCGCCACCACATGTGGCTCGTAAGAACTGGCGAAGGCACTGCATACAAGGATGGCGGCGACAGTGGCCGACGCTAGCTCGGGCTCGCTTCGGCCCTTGTTGCAGTTCAAGAGATTTGTGCCGACCTAAGGCCTGGCGACGTTGGGGAGGCGCATTCACGTAATATCTGCTACTGCCGCAAGAGGCGCACCCGCTGAAAAACCCGAACGAGGCCAAAATGTGAGAGGAGCGTACACACACCTTCATTGCAGCATCGTCCCGGTGTAGAGCAATCAGACGCTCGAACGTTGCAGCTCGACAAAAGGAGCCCGACTCTCTCCATGTGCGGTACGGCGATCACAGGCGGGTAGCGAGGATGCCTTCAACAGCATCCGGATAGCCGCACGTAACCTAGATACTGTTGCTGCGAAGCAAAAGCGCAGGCAGTTCCACTAAGAGACTGAAGCTGATCACATGACGGTGCAAATTCATACTCCAGAAGAGCACCTTGACGGTTGATACGCACAGCATTGAATTCGAAAGAAGCAGCGCCACCTATACCCCTGCATTGGATGATATGAAACAAATCTCGTTAGGACGAGCCTGAAACCTATCGCACGCTAGTTGATAAGTTTTCAGATCGGGCTATAGATTTTTATGCTATCAACTGATAGGCAGGCGTCAAGGAGTATCGAGAGGTTGCTTGCCTTCAGGGCCGCATCAAGCATGCTGCCCTTTCCGCTTGACAGTATGGCGACCTGGAGATCCATCGGTTTCAAAGCACGCGGTGTCTCTGTGGCATCTGGAACGCGCTCAACTCTCAGTTTGCATCCACCAAATGGCCCTACAAACCTTCTACCCGCTCCAGTTTAAAAGTTTTAGGAGCAAGATCCAGCGAGTTCCCTGTGACTTCTTCGACATCTGTGTATCTGCACATTTCCTGACTGTGCGTCAAATAACGCATCGTATACGTCAAAGATACAGATCTCCACTGACCTCACCGTCGTCTTCTTTCGTTTGTTGAGGAAAATTTATGCTGAGAACTATCGTAAGTCGTTGCGAAGTGACCGATTGACATCTGACTTTGTCCGGCGCACTGCCTTTCTCTACTTACAATCTTGGCGGATAGCTAGATGCGCAATGAACGCACCAGAACCGGATTTCAAGCTACAGACAGTTCTCTTGCAACCGCTTTCTAGTTTCGCAAGATTTAGATGACGACAATTCCGTGATTGGAGAGATCAGCGAGATGGTTCTCACGGAATAATGTATGTGGAATGATGCCCAAACACAGTTCCATCTTAAAGAGTCGAAGATTTCCCGGTTGCATCGTCGGTGCTCTAATCGACATCGCAGCAAGTTAGATAATCGACTCACGCTCGCCAAGGCTCACTGACGTTGGTCCGTGAGCCTTGGGCCTGCCAGAAAAGGCGACGCCCTAGACGGATCCACTAGACTGCTCTGGAACCGCGAAACTACGAACAGCACATTCTAAGGACGTTGGCTTTCAGGTGTTCCCTGCGAAACAGAATCACTCGTAATGCGGTGCGGCGACAGCAACCGCATGCATGTGCGCAATGTACTTGGCCTGAGCGGATGCCGCCCAGGCAGCACAAACATCTTTGGCGGTTTTTTCGTCCGAAGACGTCACTACGTCCAGCAATGCGCCGTGAGGGTTGCTCTCGCGAATGTTCCAAACCTTCATCTTGTCTCCCCGTTCCTCGAGTAAAAAACATATTGTCGCGCATCCGAGAAATCGTTGCTCTCTGACTGCTGCAAAGCCACCCAGTGTGCCGCTTGAGCGCTGCGCCAGATTGCTGGGAGTAATCCTCTCATTTTCCCTCGGGCATGAGTCGAATCGGATGCTCCTAAATGTACCAAGTATAGATGCAGTATTCAAAAGAGACAGGCACACTTTGATAGAATTCTCAGATCGCGATCATCTTGACTCACGTTGCCATCGCTCACGCAGCAGAACCCGTTGTTAATTCTTCAGGCAACCTTTCAAGTTACCCACTCTCACTTATGAGCAACCTAGCTACCACGGCAAACCCTGACGGCCCAATTGTCGGATCAGATGGCCTCGCGCGACCTGCATGGGCCACTGAAGGCATGTTACAGACGTACTACGACACTGAATGGGGAATGCCCGTCTACGACGAGCGGGGGATGTTTGAGAGACTCTCTCTTGAAGTATTTCAGAGCGGCCTCTCGTGGGCAACGATCCTACGAAAACGTGAAGCGTTCCGAGTCGCATTTGATGGTTTCGATCCCGATATCGTGGCCGGATACACCGGTGCGGACGTTCAGAGGCTGAAATTGAACAGCGAGATAATCCGCAATGGCGCAAAAATCTCTGCAACGATCAATAATGCGGCAGCAGCCCTGCGCCTGCGCGAAGACGGCGGCCTCGCCAAGTTCATCTGGTCGTTCAAACCGGCTACGACACCAACGCCGCAAAATTTTAGTGATATTCCCACATCATCGAGGGAATCTACTGAACTGAGCGTGGCACTTCGCGCTCGAGGATTCAAATTTGTTGGACCAACGAATATGTTCGCTCTCATGGAGGCCATAGGCATCGTTGACACTCACCTTGTTGGAAGCCATAGACGCGGAAGCTCCGGCATCTGGATCGTTGAAAAACCGAAACATGCGCGCGGCAGGAAATAGCATTCTGAGCGGTTTGTGTCGTAATCCGACGGCTCGACGCATGCGCTATCGAGCGGATACAGGACGTCGCGAACACAGAAACGATTCGATTGCTCTTCCGCCCTCAGTCTATGGATGCAGCGCTGGGCCAGTGAGGAACGGGAATTTCTTCCGCGAGACGGCGTTGTCTCGCCAAGAGGACGATCTCTGCCACGATGATGATGTGCTAGAGCTATTTCTCCTCGTAGACATACTCATGATTCGCCTTGAAAAATTGGCGAAAGGTGGCCTTGCCGCTCACGATTCTCCCTACCCCTGTCGTTTGTTCCACTCTGCGTCTGCAACGAAGTTTGGACGGTGTCGATCTCAATCGCCACTTGAGCTCGCACCAGACAGGTAGATGTGAAATGCGCCGGCGACACATAGCGTGACGGCGGTTCGCGAACAGTTGCTACCGAAGCCGCTTTTGTGCGTGCAATCGACGCCTGTTATGTTCCGGAAATATGGCGACTGCACCCGGTCTGGCCGATGACGCTAGTCCGCGCACGCCGAACATTTTCTGCCCTGAACGTGATCGCCAACTCGTTTCAAACGCGATGTTCAAGGTTGAGCGCTGTCCACGTGCACGACTGCGAGCCCGAGTTACCAATTTGCGATATCCTCATCGTCAATGGGAGCAACAGGAACTGAGTGATGTCGGAGTCGAAACTGCTATCTAGAAAATCGATTCTGTCGGGGGCATACCTTCAGGCTTTCGCAGACGTTCCCGAGGACATCCTGTGGTCTCCCGAGAAAATTGATGCGTCGCTTGGCTTGGCCATGAAATCGCGCCCGGCTAGCGGTGAAGTCTGGCTTTTCGGATACGGTTCATTAATCTGGAATCCTCTTTTTGAATACGACTCCAAGGAAAGAGCAACCCTCCATGGATGGCACAGAAGCTTCTGCCTGCGTACGATCGGGGGTCGAGGAACCGCCGAGGCTCCAGGGAGAATGCTGTCGCTTGAGCCCGGGGGATTCACGGTCGGAGTTGCCCTACGTCTGCCAAAAGAAAGCATTAACGATGAACTTCGGATGATCTGGATTCGAGAAATGGTGACTGGCGCGTACAGCCCGACCTGGGCAGACGTCACTCTTGCCGATGAACGTAAAATCAAGGCACTCGTCTTCGTAGCAGACCCCTCTCATCCATATCACGAGTCTAATTCCGACGTCTCGCACGTCGCTCCCCTCATTTCCGCTGCATCAGGCCCCATCGGAACCAACGCAGACTACGTGCGAAAATTGCAGTCTTCTTTGCTGGACTGCAATATGCCAGATCCGTATGTCAACGCGCTAGCAGCCGAACTAGACCGCCTTTCTGCAACCAAGAACGCTTGACCGTCCGTCGTGCTGCTGATTCTCTCCCAGCATATTGACGATCGTAGAAGTCTTCATGCCATGGCGTGCTCCTTCTTCATCAGGCGACGTCGACAATGTGCGCGAGCGTTCAAGGGCACTGCCAGTAAGGAAGCAAAGCGACCGCATCGCGCCTCTGCCCGTCGTCAAGCGACCAAGGGACATGTGCGAACTGGTTTCGGCTTCGATAAATCTTGCTGTACAAGGTGTGTACAGCCTCGACTCGGTTCTTTCCTGGCCCGGGCAGCCTCCGACTTCTGCTAAAGCCACCGATTGAGAAGTCAGGAAAGCACCATGTCCACGTCAAGTGCAGGACTCAATTGCAAAATACATGCGAGGTGGGCGAGCAGACGTTCCGCTGTAGTGAGGCCGGCGCGGCTTTAGGAAATCAAACCGAATCTCTTACTCGATCCCAACATCGCGCTTGCCGTCTGTTAGCGGCCGCGCGTCCTACATCACAGACGTTACGCAGTAACAAACCTATCTCTATTGACGCGTGAAGTCGGATTCAACGATATTTTCTCCGTGCCCTAATTTAAGGTCTGCAGCGCATCAGCGGCAGCCATATGCTCGCCCCTTCCGACGGAAAATCCACGACTAGCAGGAAAATCTAATGCTTGCGACGAAGCGCATTCCATTTATTCCATATTCGAATCGAAAGCTGCTGGCGGGGGATTTTTGGGCGATTATGCTCGAGGACGATACCTTTGCGGCAGGATGTGTGCTGCACGATCCCTCTCGGACATGTCGCATGCAATTTCTCGGCGGTCTATTGGAGTGGCATGGCGCAACACCCCCGACGGCTAGGGCCCTTGCCGGCTGCTCCCCTTTAATGATCGGCTCCTTTCATATCCGTGTCATCGCCAAGTCCGGCGGTATCATCGGCCACAATGGCTCGTTGGCTAGCAATGCGCAGCAACTTCCTTCAAGTGATGCGAGCGACACAACCAGACCGCTTACCGGCCGACGTCGTTCCCGCCCACAGTCGTACGCACCCAACGCACTGTGGCTTCAGGCACATGAGGTTTTCCTCGGTTATTGTCCCGATCAACTGGTAGGTCCCCGGTAAACAAGCGCCGCCATACTACTCAGATACGCAGGTGTGCCCCGTTGCGAAGAGTTTCCTGAGTAAGTCAGAAGGTCGCTCGACGCTGCAAACGTGCGATGGCACCTCTGATTGCCCTATCCGCAATCATCTGAGCCCAGCGAACCTTCCTTTCACGTTCAGAGCTAGGATCGCCATTTGAGATGGGCAGATCAAAAAAGGCTGAGTTGCGACACGTCTTGCGGTACCGAACGTTGTGCTTCGACCTGCTGAAAGCGCGACATATCCAGAACCCCGTTATACCGCATCTCTAGCCCAAACCGCCGCGCAGCATTGAGGAAGCGCTGCTTAAGAAGATCCGCCCACAAACCCTCCCCGTTTAGTCGAGTTCGAAACGATGAATCATAATCTTTGTCCCCGTGCATATCGCGTACGCGATTCATCACGCGCCCTGCCCGATCTGGAAAATGCGTGGCCAGCCAATCCTTGAACAATGGAGCAACTTCCCACGGCAAGCGCAAAACAATGTAGCTCGCATTCTTGGCACCTGCTTCAGCGCAGGCCTCGAGAACACGCTCTAGGTCTGGCTCGGTGATAAATGGTATTACCGGCGCTATGCTTACACCGACGGGTATGCCCGCCTCACTTAATGTGCGAATCGTTCGTAGTCGCCTTGCTGGAGTGGCTGCGCGTGGTTCAAGCGTGCGCGCGATATCGGCGTCGAGCGTAGTGATTGTGATTGCGGCCATCATCTGACCACGCTCGGCCATCGGCGCCAACAGGTCAATGTCACGCTCGATCAGTGAACTTTTTGTGATCGCCGCGAAAGGCTGATTGTATTCACTCATAACCTGAATTACCCGCCGCGTCAGCCGCAGATCGCGCTCGACTGGTTGCCACGCATCCGTGTTGACGCCCAGTGCAATTGGTTGTGGGACATATGACTTCTTCGCCATTTCGCGCGCGAGCAGGTCGGGGGCGTTGATTTTTGCATAGATGCGACTCTCGAAATCCAGGCCTGGTGACAGCCCCAGATAACTATGCGTTGCACGCGCAAAGCAATATATGCAGCCGTGCTCACATCCGCGATAGGGGTTCAGCGACACCTTAAACGCAATATCCGGCGACCGATTGTGCGTCAAGATGCTTTTCGCCTGTTCCTCGAACACCTGCGTTCGTAGCGCAGGCCGTCCGCTCTCTTCTTCGGATGAGGAGGTCCAGCCGTCGTCGACCGCTTCCCGATGATCGACCTCATAACGACCCTGCATGTTGGATACCGCACCCCGTCCTTTGTGACGGGCAGGCGGAACGATTGGATACTCGGGAATATTTATGCCGAATTTGGTCATAGGGCGCTGCAAAAGTACGGTGCTTCAGTACACAACAGAGAATGCTCGATACTGTACAAATTCACATATATTGGACAGTAGCATAGTCTCCATAGCAAAGGCTACTCGGCCGCAGGCCGAGTTTCTACAAAACGGAATCTTTATCGTTGAATTATGTTCATAATCCAATAATATAAACGATCAGACTATTACCTAGGATGTAAGCGCATCGCCATTTGGGAATACGCGTATGGCGAAACATGTGCTTAACAGCCCGGGGTGCGTTGCAGCTCATGCTGCAGCACAAGGGCGACCGTTCCTGAGCCCAACTGAAATGCTTGTCCAACTACTGGCGCCATCGTATTCTTTGTTCACAGCGCAATTCAATTATTCGCGTCTCGACGAATAGTTCGGCAATTTATTCGCTTCAGACAGATCAGTCGAGACGGCTCGCAACCAGGACATGTGAAGACCCATGCCATATGAGAATATCGATGCATTGATCCAGCATCATGTCTCGATCTTATCCTTGACTGAGCAAGTTGCGCGATTAGCTGCTCAAAGCCTATTAAATGCAGTTGAGGCGCGACTATTTCCTGAAGGCGTTCCAGCGGCATCACCTAGGACTATCTACCTGATGGATCTACGAAACGACTCGTGGGTAGAGGTGAATTCAACGCAAGACTTGGCGACAATTCGAAGCAAAAAACTGATCTTCGCTATCGGTGTACGTTTCTTCGATGCGACGCACGAAATCGCGGACGTAATCCTCCCCGTGACGCTAACACCGCGCGGTGAAGACGCAGATGTCGTCCTGGGATCGCAACAGATTTCAACTTTCTCTACTGACGGTAACTATGCGCGAGTCGCCGATCTTGCTGAAACATTAATCGCGGAAGCTGTCTCAAGCTGGGTCTATGATCGTCGTGGCGAAGAAACGATCTACGCTTGACGATGTCGAAGTCACGAGGACCGGGCTTTGACACGCCAACAGCTTTCGTCGCGATAGTTGGTTCACTACACGCCCGGCTTTGCGTAGCGAGCCGTGCTGATTTTCCCTCTTCATTATTGGGGTTGCTTCCAGTTTGACAATGTCGTCCAGATTAACAGCGTCTTTTTGCTCGTCTATCTCTTATTTACGCTGGAGCGCGGGCCGGTCCGCAAAATCTTTTTCTCGGCGGAAGATCTCTCGCGAATACGATGTTCAGTTGCGTCCATGCCACGGTTGACCAAAAAAGCCCGGTATCCAGCAGACAGACTGAATACCGGGGTTACAAGATCGGCGGACGACTGTTCGGGAGCAAGAACAACAGTCTGGAGGTTTGTCCGCCAAGTGCAAAGTAACAGGGTTTTCTGGAACGCGCTCAAAACCTGCCGTTTCTGCGTAGGACATGGGGCAAGTAGAGGGCGCAGTGCGTGGTGTGGGTACCAGGCAAGCGCTCCTGCGCGCCAGGCTGGTAAATTGAGACATTGAGCGGATCCAATCGTAGCTCTGCGCTGAACGAGCCATGACTCGAACTGTCACCAGTCGTCGGGGAGAATCTGGAGTTACTGCCGTTCCTGCAACGCTGATTCCGCACTCCACAGTCGGCCCTGTCCAAATCTATCTCGTTTCTCTCTGGATCTCACTCTCCGCGCCACGACCGCAATCGCGTCAGGCCCACCTCCTAACGCGCTGGGCCTCGCCAGTCACGCATTTTTTTAGGTTGTTCACAAGCCCGGTATGTTTGCGTACGACATCAAATCTCAACGATTGCAAAACCAAGATGATTTCGGCCAACGGCCGTTCTGTCCGCCCGGGCCGCCGCGCATAAGAGTGAATGCACCGCCCGAGCGGACGCCTGAAATCGGCGTCGCATCGCTCGCTACTGCAGTCACGTGCTCGCCGTCATCGAGCGCATGATGGTCAGGCAACTGTTGACGATCGTGCCGTCGAGTCTGCTTGGCGAGGCTCTCCAATACATGCGTGGACAGTGGCCCAAGCTGGTCCGCTATGTCGAGAACGGGAACTGGCCCATATCGAACAACCTGAGCGAAAACGCCGTCAGGCCGTTCGTCGTCGGAAGGAAGGGTTGGCTGTTTGCCGACGCCGTTGCCGGCGCACAGGCTAGTGCAAATCTTTACTCACTGATCGAGACATGCAAGGCGAATGGCATCGACCCATATCACTATCTCGCTTCGCTGTTCGCGAAGTTACCTCTCGCTTCAGGCGCCGATGACTACACGGCGCTCATGCCGTGGGCGCTGCCTGCTGCACCTAACCTCTGAGGGGCTTGGTCAATAGACCGCTTACGAAACTTCGATCACAGCACCACTGATATAACTGGCTTCGCCACTAGCCAGAAAAGCATAGATAATTGCGATTTCCGACGGTTTGCCAAGCCTGCGCAAAGGAATCTGAACTTGCTTTTTCGCGAGAACATCGCGCAATACGGTGGACAGAATCGGTCTATCGATGAAGCCAGGGGTGACCGCATTAAGTGTTCCTGGTAAAACGGTTTGACTTTGGCTAACCTGGCGTCTTGGTCGGTGCCGGGGTCGTGGATGAAGTGTGTCGTAGTGTTGAAGGCAGTCGAGGAGGTGACATTGCAGCAGATGTCGATCAATCACCGTCATCGGGATACGCGCACACGCGCGGCGGGCCTGTTGATGCTCGGACGTGGCCTCAAGGCGCGTGCCATTGCGGCGCAACTGGGCGTGAGTGGCCAGAGCGTCTACAACTGGTCGCACGCATGGCGCGAGCGGGGCATATGCGGCTTGATGGGTGCACATAACGGCGGCCGGCATGCGCTGCTGACTGAAGCCCAGATCGCTGTGGCCCTTGAGATCGCCCGCGCCGAAGCGCTGACCCTTGGTGGCATTGCCCAGCGCGTCGAAGCCGCCCTCAACGAGCCGCTGCCCTGCAAGATCGAAACGCTGGGCGAAGCTCTCAAGCGCAACGGCTTTTCGTTCAAGCGCAACCGCTACGCGCTTAAAAAAAGCGCGACAAAGAAGCGTTCGCCATGAAACAGGCCACACTCGAGAAACTCCAGCAGGCTGCACGCGAGGACGCCGTGCGGTTGCTGTATCTCGATGAGGCGGGCTTCCATGGATCGCCGCCGGTTCAACGTAGCTGGTCACCACGAGGCTTGCCTCACCAGGTCGAACCGAACCCTCACTGCCGCCGCAGCGTGATCGGCGCACTGGACTTCGGTGAGAACACGCTGATCCACGCCGCGCATGCCGGCACCATTAAAGCCCAGGATGTCGAGTGCTTCATCGACAGTGTGCTCGCCACCGGGAACGGTCTGCCCACGGTGATCGTGCTGGACAATGCCAGCATCCATCACGGTATCAGCGACGCGACGCGCCAACGTTGGCTGCTCGAACATAAGGTCATCCTGTTTTACCTACCTGCCTATAGCCCCGAGCTCAACATGATCGAGATCGTCTGGCGGCACCTGAAATACCGATGGCGTCGAGCCCTCACCTGGACTCGCGAAACCATCGATGCCGAACTTGCGGCACTGCTAAGCAGGTACGGCCCCGATTTTCAAATCAATTTTTCCTGAACACTTAACGCGTTTGCCCTTTGGCCCAAGTTCCCGGCTCCACGTCTTCGTAAATCCGATCATGCCAAACTTTGCGGCGGCGTAATTGGTCTGGCCGTAATTCCCGCAAATTCCTACGACTGAGCTGGCATTCAGAATCACGCCGTCTCCTTGCCGGATCATGTTGTCAACGATAGCTTGCGACGCATGAAACACGCCGCGCAGATTCACGTCGATGACAACATCGAACTGTTTGAGCGTCATTCTTTTGAGGGCACGCATCGTGTGTGATGTCAGCGTCATTCACGACCACATCAATCCTTCTGTAGCGCTCCAAAACATCAACCACCATCGCATCGACAGCCTCTCGATTCGAGACATCAAGTGTAAGGTCAAGCGCCTCGGAGCCCGCTTCCCGGCACGCACCGACCATCTCAAATAGCACATTTCTGGTCGCATCGCACACTGCCAAGATCGCACCTTCCCTCGCAAACTTAAATACTTTCGCTGCGCCGATTCCCTGATTCGACCCTTGACGATGCATACATTTCATTCAATCGAATTAATTTTTCTCGTTACTTCGTCAACTAAGTTTCCTGATTGACTGAACGTCACACAGTGCCCGTAGCAAGCGACACGACGTCCTTCAAACCTATTGTTCAACAGTTAGCAGCGGGTCGTTAAGACCGGCCGCGCGCCCCTCGGACCGGATAGTTTTTGCTAGCATGGGTACGAGGAGAAGCCCGAGAATGGACGCGCCTACTACTACCGAAAAGCCCGCTGCACTTTTCCCTGTCGCGGCTTCCGCCAACCCGAACAGATACGGACCCACGAATCCGCCAATCAGACCGATGGTATTAATGAGCGCCAGTCCGGCAGCAGCCTGAATACCGTGCAGCCGCTTCATCGAGATTGCCCAATACAATGGAAGGACGCCGCCGCCAAAGAAGGCTGTGATCACGAAGAGCGCGAGCCGCACCGGTAGCCAGGTGTACGACATAAACAGGACCGCGCTGACGACGAGGCCGGCTGTCAGAATGCCAAGATAAAGACAATCACGGGTCACGCGACGATGAATACGCGGCAGTATCAGAACCCCCAGCAACACCCCCAGGCCGACACTGCTCGACAGCACGCCGACCATTAACGCGGACTTGACGTGCATTTGTTGGATCATCGCCGGCACAAAGAAGACCAGCCCAACGAACGCCACCTGATTCAAAAAATAGATCAGTCCGGTCAGGATAGTGGCGGGTTGCTGCAACGCAGACAGCCAGTCATCCGAGAAATGACTCACGTGTGCAGCATCCGGAATGGCCCGAGATTCAAGCACTTTCGCTTCGTCGTTCGATAACCAGCGCGCATGCGACGGCTTCTCCGGCAGTTTGAACCACAGGATGATGCCGAACGCGATGGTCGGCAGACCCTCCAGCAAAAAGAGCCACTGCCAGCCATGCAAGCCGGCGATGCCGTCCATCTGCATGAAGGCACCGCCCAGCGGATTGCCTATCATCAGCGCGAGCGCGGGCGCGGTATAAATCCAGCCGACTGCGACCGAGCGGTCTTTTGGCGCAAACCAAAGGGTGACCATGTACATGAGTGCTGGGAAAAGGCCCGCCTCGGCAATGCCAAGCAATATCCGTATGGTGTAGAAAGACCACTCGCCCTGCACGAACATCATCGCGGCCGATAGGATGCCCCATGTGACCGCGATTCGTGCGATCCAGCGGCGTGGCCCGAATCGGTGCGCCGCAAGATTGCTCGGTACCTCAAGGAGCGCATATCCGATAAAGAAAATGCCTGCGCCGAGCCCGTAGGCCGCAGCACTGATACCCAGGTCGGCAGCTAGTCGCGCCTTCGCCAAAGACACATTAGTGCGATCCAGGTACGACATGAAGTAGATAACACACATCAGAGGGATGAGCCGCAACATCGCCTTGCGTGTTGCGACGCGATGGAACTCGGTGCTGTCGCTACTGGTGATGGGATTTGCCATCATGTCTCCTTCGAGAAAGGTCGTCGTTGTTTTTGTTGATTTTGAATGACCCGCGCCGCCTCTGACGCCAGTCGGGTAACGCACTCCGTAACCGCTAGAGATTCATGCGACCTCGAAAAGCCCTGCGGCTCCCATACCGCCGCCGACGCACATCGTCACCACCACGTATCGCGCACCGCGACGCTTGCCTTCGATGAGTGCGTGACCGACCAACCGAGACCCCGTCATTCCATAGGGATGGCCAATAGAAATGCTGCCGCCATTCACGTTGTAAATGGCTGGGTCAATTCCAAGCTGGTCGCGACAATATAGGGCCTGGCATGCAAACGCTTCGTTGAGTTCCCACAAACCGATGTCACTGACTTTCAGGCCGTGTCGCCCAAGAAGCTTTGGCACCGCATAGATAGGACCGATGCCCATTTCTTCCGGAGGGCATCCTGCAACAGCTATGCCTCGATATATTCCGAGGGGATGGAGGCCTCTTCGTTCGGCGAGTGAACGCTCCATCACGACACAGGCAGACGCCGCGTCAGATAGCTGACTCGCGTTACCGGCAGTAACGACACCCTCATGGATAACGGCTTTAAGACTCGCCAATTTTTCATACGTGGTGTCGGGTCGATTGCCTTCGTCACGCGTCAGGATTACGTTCTCGTAGCGGACCTCGCCAGCCTGCTTGTCGAAAACAGTCATGGTCGTCGTGGTTGGAACAACTTCGGCGTCGAAGTAACCGGTCTCCTGTGCGGCCGCTGTACGCTGCTGGGACTGGAGCGCATATTGGTCCGCAGATTCCCGGTTGATGGCATATTTTTGGGAAACAAATTCGGCGGTTTGCAGCATCGGCATATAGGCCTGCGGCACCCTCGCGATCACGTTTGGGTCCTGTTCTCTGGCGCACCACTCGAAGTACTCGTTCTGAACTGCGGAAATATTGTCCACGCCTCCGCCGATGGTGATATCCATACCATCGACGATAACCTGCTTTGCCGCTGTGGCTATGGCCATCAGCCCCGACGAACACTGACGGTCCATCGTTTGCGCTGAGACTGTCGGCGGGAAACCGCCCGCAAACGCCGCGTTGCGGGCGATGTTCATCGCGGAGGTGCCCGCAGCAAGGACGCATCCGATAACTATGTCCTCCACTTCAGCCGCGTCGATTCCTGCGCGCTGCACAGCATGACGGAGCGCATGCGCAAGCAGAGTCGGCGTTTTTGTATCGTTGAACGCACCCTTGAACGCGCGGCCTATCGGCGTGCGCGCAGTGGAGACAACCACGGCTTCTCTCATGCGAGCGTTTCCTTCGTTTTCAGATTTGGATACAGCGAATTCACGTGCCCCGCTTCACTAGTGAGCCAGCGGCAAGCTACCGAAAGGTGAAGAAAAGAAAGGGTTCGATCTGCCCTTCAGACTACCGGATACACTGTCTTCAAATCGGGCCGCCAAACGTGATGCTGGTGAGCAGTGGCGCAATCCCCTTTTTGAGTCGGCGAGCCATAGCGAACCTTCCCACTCTGTAAGAATGCATTCTGATCGGCTCAGACTCTCTCTTGCGTGGCGTATGTCGGCCAGATCAGCCCGGAAGTCGTTTAGCGGATTCATTGTCATCTTTCAAGGCAGTATCCCCCAAGGGAACAACTTCTCGCGCAAGGTCCTTTTGAGCACTTTGCCAATACTGCTGCGTGGTAGTTCCTCTATTCCCTCAACGCGTGCGACCCGTTGTACTTTTCCAAGCCGCTGATTCGCCCACTCACACACAGTGTCTGCAGACGCACCACCGCGCAACACAGCAAAGGCCACGGGCGTCTCTCCCCAGTTCTTGCTGGGTGCAGCGATCACAGCAACCTCCTGCACATCCGGGTGCTGGAGCAGGATGTTTTCCAGATCGATGGCGTAGACATTGAACCCACCCGAGATAATGACGTCCTTCTTTCTGTCGAGGAGATGGACAAACCCCTCGTCGTCCACCCACCCTATGTCGCCGCTGCGTTGAAATCGCGTACCTGACTCATCAAACCAGCTGGCGTCGCGAGTGGCCTCATCGAGGTTGTAATAGCCGGTCATCAGCCGTGGACTGCGGCCAACAATCTCCCCAGTTTCGCCCTGCGGAAGTACGCGGCCGTTATCGTCAATAACGCGAAGGTCGCAGTCAGGAAATGGTTTCCCGACGGTATCGAGCTTGTCAGGGCGTTCGTGTGCATTCAGGTAACAGGAAACCCCACCTTCGGTCAGCCCGTAGAACTCAGTCAGGCCGCCTGTGGGCCAACGCAAGAGAATCTCATGCTTGGTCACAGCCGATAGCGGTGCGCTCGTGCAGAACTTATTACGAAACGAAGACAGGTCGAACCGGTCAAATTCCGGATGTGCGAGAAGACGAGTGTACTGAACCGGCACGAGGATGACATCGGTAGGCCGCCACTGTTCCGACAGAGTCAGCCACTTACCTGCATCAAACTTCTCCATGAGCTTCACACTTCCGCCCGCGAACATCACGGCGAAAAGCAGGAAGAGCGTCGTATTCGAACAAAGTGGCGTCGAGATAAGCGTTCGAGTCTCGGGCGTCAGTCCGTACCCGCTCGCTATCACCGCTGCTTCGCTTGCCCGGTATCGTCTGCTTTGCAGTATCCCCTTCGGAACGCCCGTCGTACCCGATGAATAGATCAGGTTAAAACCGTAATCGAGCGAACTGGCGATGGTTGGCGGCGTATCCTCCGCGCCCGAAACAAACTCGCTGAGTGTCGCCTCGTCTAACTGAACAATTTCCGAACTGTCCAACGCATCGTCGGTCCTTGATTTAAGTTCCAACGCATAGTCCTCCGACGCGAAGAGCATTCGGGCACCGCAGTCCTTCATCATCACATGCCAAGTTTCCGGCGACGTATGCGTCGGAAGCGGAACGATGCATGCTCCGGCTCGGAGGATGCCAAACATGACCTCTACGTAATTCACCGAGTTCGGCGCCAAAACGGCCACCTTGTCGTCCGGCCTGACGCCGTGGACGATCAGCTTCCTTGCGATCTGATTCGCTCGGAGATCGAGCTCGCGCCACGTGGCTGAGCGCGTTGCGTCTGACAATGCCACCCGGTCGGGTGTTGACTGTGCTGCTTCGGAGACAGAAATATCCGAATCATGTAATGGACAGTCTGCTATCTCCAAACTCATGTCTCTCTCCAATTCCTATCTGAGTTCAAAATCATTACGTAGGCGTGATACAGATGACACGGCTTTAACATCATAAAAAAACAATTAATAATTTTAATAACACAAGTCGTTAATATCTGCCTACTACACAAACACACGTCTCGCTTCCAATGACTTCAACCGCCGATCCCCATGCAGCAAGGTTCGAGGAAAACGGTTGTTTCGTCATTGGCGAAACGCGCCATTTATTATCAAAATCCGCCAATCGGTCTGATTTTAGGGAAATCCCCAATCGGATCTCAAAATATTTTTAGGGGGCAGTCGATATTTTATTGCAATGAAAATCCACCCCTCGCATAATGCGCATCAGAAAGAACGTCGTCTGCCGACAACCATCATTAATCGAATGAAGCGCACTTGATTGCGCAGCGGTTTTCGCCTCTTTTTTATAGACAGGAGAATCTGATGAAACTGGACTTCAAAGGGCGGGTCGCCATTGTTACCGGCGCGGGAGGCGGCCTCGGTCGCCAGTATGCGTTGGCGCTGGCGGCACGCGGCGCGAAGGTGGTCGTGAACGACCTGGGCGGCTCGCTCGACGGACTTGGCCTTTCAGCGGGAGCGGCGCAAAAAGTGGTCAATGAAATTCGTCAGGCAGGTGGTGAAGCCGTGGCCAACGGCGCTTCCGTGACCGACTTCGCCGCCGTACAGGGAATGGTTCAAGACGCTCTGGATAATTGGGGAAGAGTTGATGTCCTCGTCAATAACGCGGGAATCTTGCGCGATAGAAGCTTCACCAAGATGGACCTCGCGGATTTCCGCCTCGTGATGGACGTGCATGTGATGGGCTCGGTCAATTGCGCGAAGGCCGTGTGGGAGGTCATGCAACAGCAGAAGTACGGCCGGATCATGATGACAACATCATCGTCAGGCCTGTATGGCAATTTCGGTCAGGCAAACTATTCAGCCGCGAAAATGGCCGTGGTCGGCCTCATGCAGACGTTGTCCATCGAAGGCCACAAGTACAACATTCACGTCAATTCTCTCGCACCGACAGCGTTCACCCGAATGACAGAAGGCCTGCTGGAAGATTCGGTGGCCGAGATGTTAAAGCCTGAAGCCGTGGTGCCGGCCATGCTGGTTCTGACTCACGAGACGGCACCTACACGCACGATTCTGTGCGCCGGCGCCGGCACGTTCGAGGCTGCGCACATTACGCTGACTAATGGAATTCATGTGGGTACGGACGCCGATTCGCCGGAGCGGCTCGCCAGCTCGTTTGGGCTTGTTGTCAGTCGTGACCGTCTGGTCTTTCCAGAGGCCGGCAGCGTCCAGGGCAGAAACGAAGTCGAGAAGGCCATGGCGGCGTTGAGTCAAAAAGCGTGACGGCAAATATGAGGAGCCCAACCCGTGCCGCTCCTCATGCTTCCACCGAAGCGGCACCGCCGTCGCGACGATAAGCACCTGGTGCAACGCCTGTCCAGGCCCGAAAGGCGCGGTAGAAAGAAGCGATATCGCCAAAACCGAGATCGTTTGCGATGTCCGATATAGAATCGCGAGTCTGTGTCAGACGATGAATCGCCAAGTCGCGACGCAGCGTATCCTGAATGTGCTTCAAAGTAGTTTGTTCGCCTTCCAGCCTTCGGCTTAGAGTTCGGAGCGACATGTTGAGCAATCCGGCGATTTCAGCCGCCCCGAGCGAACCCGCGCCTCGTTCTAGCATGCAGGTCCGAACGAGGTGAGTGACAGGCTGCCTGGTCGACGGTGAACACAGCCATTCGCTAGGTTGGCGTGAGAGAAATATCCTTAAGTCTTGCTCCGTGCGCCGGAAGGTCAGATCCAGCAAGGCGGCGTCGAATGCGATCGCCGTGGCAGGCCGGTCGAAGCGGATCGGTCCAGGAAATAACGTGTTTAGATCGTCGACGTGAGTGGGCGCGGCAAAGGCAAAGTCTACTGACAGCAATGGAACATTGCGCCCGATTAGCCATGACATGACGCCGTGAATGACTTTTAGAAGCAACTCTAGCCCCATGGTTCGGCAGCGTCTGGGACCAGCCGGTTCGACGAACGAGACCGTACCCGTTTCCCCTTCTCGCACGAGCACGACTTCAACGTCATCCGAGATCATTTGCAGGAAGCGAGAGTAACGATAGAGCGCCACGCCAACCGTTGAAGCGGTGATCATGATATAGCCGCCGAACTTCATCGCTCCGCCGGGTAGCGGCCTGGAAAAGAGGCCGAGGAGTTCGTCCTTGCTTTCACTAGCCATCAGCCGATATAACGCTGCGAATTGATGCTCCGTGATTCGACCATTGCCGGCAGCGAGCGTGTCCGCATCGATCCCGACCGCTTCTAGCAGGCGCTGCTGCTTGACAGTGTCCGTGCGTGTCTCGTCGAAAAAAGCCCGCAGGAAACGGGACGACAACGTGAGATGAAAACTTGACGGAAAGGTTTGCGGCTGTTGCATGGAACCTCGTGATCCTTCCTGGCATCGGGTTGTACTGAAACGACTCTCATCGTCGCATGCGCAGTAGCGGCGTGCAACGAAGCGCGCTTGGGCCAGCCGCTGGTGACCTCAAACTACCAATCGCATTTCCAGCAATGAAGTCGAAAGCTTTTCGCCACCACGGCTTGCAGTCTGGAAAAACGAACACGACGAACGTAAGCATCCGTGGCGATTAACGACAGTGAGTCTCCCACTTGCAACGAGAGCTGAAAATCGTCGCAATCGAACACAACTACTACAGCGATTCAATCTGTATCTCCTCGCTGTCGATGCGCCCTACTCTACTCCCTGCGTAGTGACAAACGCCGGCTGCATACTTCCACTTCTCGACTAATGATGCGCGTAAAGCGAAGGAATCGGGATTGTCACCGGAAAATTCACGGCGGGATTCACCAGAGGCCTTCCGCGCATGGGCCGGGCGTAATTGTCCCGTTGCAGTTCGGCACGGGATAATTCGGCGCGTCCGGCATCGGCTCGTGGTTGCCGGGGAGCGGGGTTTGCAGCAGTAATCGTTGAACCAGCGCAAACCTGATCACGCCGTTTAAGAACGGGTCCTACACCCTGTCTCTTGGCCGGAGAAACGGGACGCGACTTTTAACAATTGGCGAGACGGCGGCAGAACTGGGCGCGGCGGTTGGTACACTGCCACGTCGGCATCGGCGCGGCCTGTTGGTGCCAGTTGGCCGGACTGTCGGCGGCCATCGGCGCTATCAGTGGGACGCGGTTCGCGCTACCTTGGGCGCTGAACTAGATGCCCCAGGCAAGACCGTCTGTTACGCCCGTGCCTCTTCGCACCACTAGGCCGAACAGCTTAAGACGCAGGCGGCTCGGCTCGAGCGCCACTGCAGCGACGCGGGGTGCGCTGACGTGGAGGTCATCACGGGCCTGGGCAGCGGACTGAACTACCGCAAGAAAGGACTTCAACGCCTGCAGTCTGACATTCTCCAAGGTCGCGTAGCGCGTCTGGTGCTGGTCACGAAGGACCGGTTACTGCGCTTCCGCAGCGAGTTACTGTTCCGTATTTGCGATTTCTTTCACGTTGAAGTCATTGTCCTCGACGCAATTGCCGACGTTAGCCGTGAACAGCAGCTCACCGAAGACCTGGTTGAAATCCTGACGGTTTTCTCATCCCGACTTTAGGGCTCGCGCAGCCGCAAGAATCTGCGGGCGCTAGCCGCCTGATGCAGTCGACCACCTAGACCCGGCTCAGCCTGTCATCGCAAGATGCGCAGACGCTCGACCGGATGCCGGCGCTGTACGGCTCGATGAAGCGCAAGCTCTACGCGCGCATCCTCGCGGATCTACGTTGAAGCCTGTCGTCGATAGCACCGAGTATAAAAACCACTACGACAAGTACGAGATCGGACGCACGAATGAATCCACCACAGGCAAACTTCAATCCTGAAACGACCATTCCGACGCGCCTCGTCATGGCAAAAAATGACGCTTACTTGACCTTTACGCCAGTTCACTGACCCGGTAACTTCCTACCTGAAGCAAAGCCTCTTCAATCAGAAGGCGCGACAAAGGCCGAACAGATCTGGCTCCCAAACTCGTGTTGCGCGGGTATATGCACAAGCGTGTTGGTGGTGCTGGCCGGAGCATTCGCCATTTAAAACGACATCATAGAGAGACTCATTATGGCTGTGTTGGATCTCAGACCGAACTGTGAATGCTGTGACACGGACTTAAGCCCTGCCGATGAGGCCTACATCTGTAGTTACGAATGTACCTTCTGCCCAAAATGCACCACCGGTCTTCTGGCCGGCCACTGCCCGAACTGCCTGGGTGACCTTCAGCGCAGGCCGACCCGGCCGAATGCCGGGCCGGTCGGAGGTCTGAGGAAACACCCCGCGTCGAGGACGCGTGTTGTGAAGGAGGGGGGATGCCTTTCGACTCCGGACCCGAGCCGGGGCGATGAAATCTGGAAGGAAAACGGTGCATAAGCAATCGAGCCCACCTTCAACGGGATCAACTCGACTCCCCGTACTTCAGGTAGCACCCGTCTACCAGGATGCATGGGCAACCAGGGACAAGCTGAAATCATTCGGTGATCGTGCTGTGCAACAGGGTGCGGAAATCCTGAAATGGATGAGTCTTTGATTCCAGGCCATCCGATTCCATCTAGCCATCTTGTTGGAGTCTTGAAGTTGAACAAATGTTGCCGGACCAAACGCCGCGATTATGCTGGGCGAGACTGGAGTCCTGTCTGCGAGACGGCCCAGGACATCGACCACATCAAATTTCCCTCTATCTTGCACAGCAAGAGATTATTCGCTCGATAAACACGCACTGACGAGTACCGGCTGACGGCTCGGCATTGCGAGTGTTGCGGAATCTGCATCTACTGCGATTTCCTCGCGATCATCGGCTCGCGAATATGTGACTGTCCGGCGCAGTGCTGATATGAAATCACATACTACCGCCGCAAAGTTTCCTGCCGGCGCACTTGCACGATAGTCCTGAGCCTACGGACCAGTACGCCATATTTAACAGCCGCGTACTTCGGTAGCTTGACAGAGAACGGATAGCCGGCAAGGGGATGAGGCCCAGTTCCGGCTGAGTTTCTTCTGAAGCATTTTATCAAATTGAATTTGAGGATATTTAGACATGTCTATAGCAATTACCTGCACGAATTGCGGAAAGATCGCAATTATTGAAGAAGAATCTATCGAAATTGCTCATGGCAAAATCGATCCGCTGTCTTTCATAGCACCGGAGGGTTTCCGGAAAGTTATGATTGGGGTGAGTTCAGAGGATGTGCATCTTCACTGCACCGATTGTGGAATTTCTGCAGATTTGCCGACCTTCCATTGAACGGCATGAAAGCATTTCGTCCTTGGTGGAGGCCGTTCCAATCACCCCAACACTCTCAACGTATCAATGCAGTCGAACGGCCCCAACCAACCGCGACGAAGCCTTCCATGTATCTTGCGGCTAAACGGCAATCGCGATTTCCTTTGGTCTAATCTTTTCAGCTAAAATGTTTTTGCCTGTTTTCAGGTGATTCGAACTAAATTATGGTGCTGTTCAATTTTTCGACAAGCTGGACATTGTGAAACCCCATCGGGTCTGCTTTCTCATCTATCCGGGAGTCGCTTCGTACGACGTTGCCGGCCCTGCACAGGCTCTGGCCGCAGCAAGCGGCGGCAGGTATAGCGTGACTATTGTCTCGGTGTCGGGGGGACTCGTGGAGAGCGACTGCCCGGGACTCGCATTCGGAAGCATCCGCGCGAACAGAGCGAATGGCCCGATTGACACCCTTATCATCCCAGGCGGCACCGATGCGCCAACGGCGGCAAAAGATGCCACGCTCGTGCGTCTGGTCAAGCGCCTCGCAGCCCGCTCCGAGCGGATTGCGTGTGTCTGTACGGGCGCTTTCCTTGCCGCAGAAGCAGGCCTACTGAAAGGACGTCGAGCAGCGACTCATTGGCGATATTGCGATCAGTTTGCTGACCGTTTTAGTGACACAGAACTGGAACGCGATCGGATCTGGGTGCAAGACGGCACAATCTGGTCCTCGGCAGGCATCAGCGCAGGAGTGGATCTCACCCTGGCATTGATTGAGAAGGACTTTGGCATTGCGATTGCACTTGAGGTGGCGCGAGAGCTGGTCGTCTTCCTCAAGCGGCCGGGGGGCCAATCGCAATTTAGTACGGTTCTCTCGAGTCAGATAGCGGACGCAGGCGGTCCACTGGAGTCACTCTTCGCGTGGATTGCAAATAATCTTGGCGCGGATCTTCGGGCCGAGGTTCTGGCGGAAAGGATTAGCATGAGTCCAAGGACCTTTGCGCGCACCTGCGTGTCTCGCATTGGCCTCCCCCCGGCAAAGGCAGTTGAGATCATGCGAGTACAGGCAGCTCGCGAATCAATCGAGCAGAGTGATACCTCGCTCAGCGCGATAGCGACTCGATATGGCTTCGGCGATGAACAGCGTATGCGACGAGCTTTTCTGCGCCAGGCTCATATCACGCCGAGCGAGATAAGGGCAAGATTTAGACTCTGATGGAGTTGCCCGACGACCAAAATCTTCGATGAGCCACGTGTAGATATGGCTCGGGTCTTTGGTCTCACCGCCGGCGACAAAGCGAGCAGCCGCTCTGCCCCGGTTTTGTCGAATGACCGCATACAGGCTGTCGATATCCTCCTGCTTTTTTGTCAGAGACCTGGATAATGAAGCATCGTCTGGGAAGGACCCGAACTGTCTGAATTTCCGCTCGCAGAAAGACTGGTACGTTTTCGCAATACAGAAGTGCGGCGTAGCCGTGCAGTATTATCGTTCCGCTGGTCTGCAGTCGACTACGTATCGCAATTTTCCACGATGAAAACCGGGCACAAACAGGCGGCGCCGTAGGAGACGTTGCGAACTACAACGACCCAGGACGAGTGCCGTCGATGAGTTCAGAGACTTTGTGTTAGGCCGGATTCTCGCAACGCGAAAGGTAGATAACTCTGAAATCGCCTCCTCTGGCCATCTCGACTGGATGCAGTCGTAAATGTCTCGTGACGCCCAACCGAGATCTTGCGCTCGAAAAGCGTCAGGCGATCGCGTTCGAATATGATTTTTCCGCTGAGAAGCATGGAGACAACGCTGAGTCTACGACAGGCAACGCTGTTTTACGTGAAAGCCAGATTTGACCCTGAAGGCAATGACGTGCCTGCGGCGCATCAGCTATCCGTTAATCAGACTCGGCGAGATTTCACCATCCCGGTTTAGCATGTGCATCTATCTTGCGTGCACCAAGCCACAGAGCTTCATCATTCGGTGTAGCCTCGACGGCTCGGCGACCTCGATATCCATGATGCCAGTCCAGCACAATATTTTTCCAGCGCGCCCCTGGCAGTCTTTCGAAGTCGCACGTATCCTGATTCCTTCAGTAGCGCCCGCTAAAGATTTTTTCAGATTGGTCGTATGGCCTGATAGCAATGCACACGCGATCCACTCGCCTCGTGGCGAGAAGACTAAGAATATCTGGCACTTGAAAAATCGGCGACGTACGTTCACAACATCACGCTAGAAAACGTGACACGAGTAGCATTGATGCTGAGCAGGAGTCGGTCATTGACATCGATGTCAACGAGCCGTCAACACAATCGACCGACCTCTCACCAGCACTCGTAAATTGTCCAGCGAGCGTTGACCGTCTTGGATGTAATGGAAAAGTAGGCGTGCTAGCAGCGCCCGCATGTCCGACTGGGTTTCACGCTTCTGCCGATACGTGTATTCATGACGGCGACTCCTGATTCACTCCCTTTATCTCATGGACTACAAGAAAACTGCGTCTCTCACGACGTGGATGAATTGCGACTCCAGAGAGAGAATTTTCCGGTTCATTCAATTCGCCTTGCGGCACCCGTCGCTTCCCGCTGCGGGTCGCTTTCGCGCTTCTGAGCGGTCGGGGTTCAAGGGAACATGGCGTCATCAGGGAATTCCCTCGATTTCTTCAAAGTTTCTTGACCAGCCTTTCGTGTGGTGCAAGCATGCATTAATCCATAAATTAAAACTTCCGTCCTATTTTATAGGACAACAATGCAGGCACCAGACCGACCGGGAGACACAATGAGCAGCGAGGCAAAAGGACAGGCTAGCGTTACGAACGTAGTGCGCGTCGTAAGTGGCAATTTCCTTGAGATGTACGACTTCATGGTCTACGGCTTTTACGCATCGTCGATTGCCAAGGCCATGTTTCCGGGCGATAGCGAGTTCATCTCCCTGATGCTCTCGCTGGCGACTTTTGGCATGGGCTTCCTGATGCGCCCGCTCGGCGCTATTGTTCTCGGCTCGTATATGGACCGACACGGCCGACGCGCCGGACTCATCCTTACGTTAACGCTCATGTCTATCGGCGTGCTGATGATCGCGGTCACGCCGACTTATGCGAGCATCGGCGTGCTGGCACCGGTGTTGGTCATCATCGGACGCTTGTTACAAGGGTTTTCTGCGGGTGCAGAATCCGGCGGCGTATCGGTCTATCTGGCTGAAGTCGCGCCGCCTGGACGGCGCGGATTCTACGTGTCGTGGCAGTCAGCGAGCCAACAGCTTTCCGTGCTACTCGCAGCCGTTCTCGGCGTCGCACTGCGTTTCACATTGACGAACGAGCAGATGGATGCATGGGGTTGGCGTATTCCGTTCTTGCTCGGGTGCTCAATCGTACCGGTGCTGTTCTGGATTCGTCGCTCAGTCACAGAATCGCACGTTTTCAGAACGCAGAAACCGCAAAGCGTCGGCGAGATCTTCAGGTCGCTGGCACTTAACTGGCACATCATTCTGTGGTCGACGATGCTCGTCAGCCTGACCAGCATCATGTTCTATCTGATTACCGCATATACGCCGACCTTCGGCCGCACAGAACTCGGCCTCAAGTCCATCGACACGTTCTACGTGACGATCTGCGTTGCTCTTACAACCTTCGTAATGATTCCAGTGATGGCAGCACTATCCGATCGCATCGGACGTAGACCGCTATTGATCGGCGCTTCGCTGACGATTGCAATCGTCGCCTGGCCGGCAATGACTTGGCTCGTCGCCGCGCCGTCGTTCATGAGTCTCCTGCTCGTGGAAGTGGGGTTCGCGCTCCTGTACGCGTCGTATCAGGCTGCGCTCGTCGTGACACTCACCGAAATCATCCCTGCCAATGTACGTGGAACCGGCTTTTCGCTTGCGTACAGCCTGTCACAAGCAGTGTTCGGCGGTTTCACGCCGGCCATCTGCACGGCATTGATCCACACAACGTCAAACAAGGCGATGCCCGGAGCGTGGCTGGTAATGGGAGCATTGTTCGCATTGTTCGCGACACTCGTGATCGTGCGTAGAAGCAATCATCTGGTCGGAGAGGTTTCCGCGCGAGCCGTGTAGTGAGGATGAGAAGCGCGCCTCGCGCGCGTCGGATTTGCCGCGAACCGACGCAACAATGAGGCCACGCAAATCGCCACCTGTCGCTGCGTCACGGCTTATCTACGAGGTGGACTACTTCCGATAGCCCATCGCGCGGGAAATGTTCAACGCCGCCTCTTGCACAGCGGGCGCGAGTTCCTTCATCCTTTTGGCGCTCAGGCGCTCCAGAGGTCCAGAGATCCCAATAGCGGCAGCGGGAGCACCGAACGCATCGAAGATAGGTGCCGCGACCCCACCAACGCTCTCGCGCCACTCTCCCCGGTTCATCGCGTAGCCGTTGGCTGCCGCGCGCGCCAGTTCAGCCTTGAGCATCGGCAGATCCGTGATGGTCTCAGCTGTATACGCTTCCAGATTCGTCAGATGGCGAATCAGAAACTCCTGGCTCTGGTGCGCGAGAAGGATCTTCCCAGTCGCAACACAGTAGGCGGGAGCATGACCGCCAAGCACCGAATATGCCCGCACGGGTTGCGCGCTCTCGATTTTGTCGACATAGACGACTGAGCCACCGTCAAGGATGGACAGATGCACCGTTTCCTGCGTTAGATCGACCAGCGTGCGCATATGACTCGCCGCAAACTGCCGCACGTCGATGTTTGCCATCTGCTTGGCCCCGAGCTCAAACAGCTTGAATGTGCTGCGATAGTTGCCAGTGACCTCGTCGCGGGTCGCATAGCCCGCGTGCGCGAGCGTTTGCAAGGTGCGATGCGTATTGCTTTTAGTGAGCCCTACCTCTTCCGCCAGCACAGGAATGGGGATTGGCTTGCCGTTCTGGTCGGCTAGTGCCTCCAGCAGCATCAGGCCCTTCAGCAACGTCTTATCCATGGTCCTAAATTTTAGGATTAAAAGCTCATTCTACACTGAGCCATCCGGCACATGGACTGCGTCGCCAACGCCATGAGCACTGCCGATCACCGTGTGAAAGGACATCTGTGTCCGGTACTCAAACATCAGTCTGCCATTTTCATAGTCCGTTGAATCCTATTTTATAGGATGCATGTTTCATTTTATGGTTTACATACACCCGGCAG